>Ga0207896_1000025_pt1 | contig 40911 bp, 45 predicted proteins | sample LinPmetageLP36_FD_184049 | JGI IMG/M metagenome (GOLD analysis project Ga0207896, IMG submission 184049) | Marine viral communities from the Pacific Ocean - LP-36 (SPAdes) | ecosystem: Environmental > Aquatic > Marine > Oceanic | place: Pacific Ocean | collected 2010-06-15 | reverse complement strand
GGTTACCAATCTTAAAGTATATGTTAGCAGTGGGAAACCTTTCACGTAAGTGCATAAGGAACTGGCGACTTGCTTGTAGTTCACCAGCTAAGTCACGGTGATTGGGGTCCGTGTCCCAGCGACTTGTGGCGTAGAAGTCTACGGTGTCGCCGTTAAGTATGACATTGTCAGCATCGTGTCCGTGGTCTAACGCGCATTCTAGTGCTTCGATGTCGTGATACGGTAGGTGTATGTCAGATAGTAGCAGTGTTTTACCGTCTGGTATTCGTACAATGCGTTTTTTAGGAGTTAAAGATTTTGGTATCTTGTATTCACCTGCTTTACCGTTTTTACGGAACTGTTGGGTCTTTGGACCTGCTGATTTTCGATTCTGTTTTCCGTGATTACCACGAGCGTATCGGACTGCTCCGCGAGCAGCTTCTGTGCTTGAGTATAGGTTTGGGTTTTCTTTTTCTATTAACAGAGCAAGGGTTCGATTACCGTGGTCTGGGAACTTTTCAATATACTCGCGAACAATATCTATTTTTTTAGGTTTCATAATGTTAGTATTTTTTCTTCAAGACGTGCGTTTTTTGCTTTTAACCCTGCAATGTCTTTATTGAGTTGTTTGTTTTGTTCTGTGAGGGCGTCACAGGCTAAAGTAATTGAGTGTAATCCGCGTTCTAGTATTTTTCGTTCATTTTGGTGAAACAGGGATCGGTTAGTCGCTGGTGTTTTTGTCATTTAATTATTTCGATCAAGTCATCTAACACCATGTTAGACAGCTCTTTCTTTTCTTTTAGTCGTTTAAGGATGGCTTCGTCTACAGTCTGTGGGACAACGAGATCAATATATGTACATTTGTTGTTCTGACCAATGCGGTGGATTCGGTCTTGACTTTGAAGTCTGGTTTCAAGGCTGTAATTGTTTGAATAATAGACCATGGTTGATGCACGGTGTAATGTCAAACCTTTGGCAGCAGCAGATGTGGCTAAAAAGAAATCAGCCTGACCATTTTGAAACTGTCTTACACCCTCATTGCGTATGTTATTACTTACGTTGCCTGTGTATTCTACAATCTTTTTGCTAGGAAACTTTTTTTCTAAGGCTTCGCGTATTTGTTTAATGTTAAATTTGTAGGCACAGAACACAACCAAAGGCTTTGTTGTCTCTGCAATTTGCATGAGAGCAGCTATCCTGTTGTTTTCAATGGCATGTTCTGTGCCGTCATCAGCGGTTACAAAACCTGTTAGGATTTGTTGTAGCTTGACGATGCGCGTTAGCGCAATGGTTGATGTGACTAATTCGCCACCTTCTAAAAGTGCTAGGCAGTCGTCTTTCATTGACTTGTAAATCTTGCGTTGCTCTGGAGTCATTTGGATGGCTACCTGTGTAAATGTCTTATCTGGTAAATCTAGGCAGTCTTTCTTTTCAATCCTTAGAGTAAATGGTTCAAGTAACTTGGTCAGTTGCTCAAGGTTCTGGTATCCGATAATCTTACGGAACGAACGGCTACCCATTGTCATTGTAGTCTCAATGGCAAATGCGTGCTTAAAGGCTGTATATGTAGTATGAGGTATAGCGTTTTTATTTAGAAACTTACACTGTGTAAACAAGTCTAGTGGGCTTTGTGTAATTGGTGTACCGTTAAGTATCCACTTACGGTCAACTTGCTCAGCTAGTTTAAGCACACGTTTTGTTTGTATTGCTTTTGGATTTTTGATGCATGTAGACTCATCAATAATCATATGTTTTAAACTAACACAGCTGGCTAGAAACTTAGTCGCTGTATCAAAACCAGCAGAAGTACGTAAGGCTTCAACATTAATAAGAAAGAATCGACAAGTATCTTCTGTTTTTATAAAGCGTCTAAACTCTTGTTCTGCTTTTTTTGTTTTAATAGGTCCCTTCCAGCAATAAGTTGTGACAGGGTGTAGCTTGTCATTTCTTACGTGTTTGGGTATTTCGTTAATGTCCCAGTTATGGTGCAGACCATTGGGTGCAATTACGAGAGCCTCAAACAAATCGGTTGAGTTCCGCATGATGTCGAGTACAATCTTGGTTTTACCTGTACCCATTTCGCAGAATAGTGCACCGTAGTCTTTGTTGGCGAATCGCTCAACTGCTTCACGTTGGTGTTTTAGTGGTTTTGTTTTGTATGTGTAGTTCATGGTAACGGATAGAATTGTGTAGTTACTGGGTAGTGAAGATACAGATTTTTCTTGGAGCGTGTACAGGCTACGTAAAATACACGGTGTTCGTTGTCTGGATCTTTACGATAGTGTTGGTAAGTGGTTTGTGTCATGTCAGGCATAACAACTACATTGTCAGCCTCTCTACCTTTTGATGCGTGGATGGTATTAACTTCAATGTTAGCAGCTTTGTCAAACGTACCGTTTTGTTCTGCGTGCAGCAGTATTGATTTAGTTGCATCTGGTAGGCGGAATACTTGATCCCACTTTGTTGTGGTGCGTAACCCGAAGTTGGTTATAAGTTCGTCTTTATCAAACAAATGATTGTCAGGCATTGTGTCAATAAGTGTTTTAGCTCCGCGTCCTACAGCTGCGCCTGTTGGCAGGTAGTCGCGGTATAACTCTTTGATAAGCGATGCTTTGAACTTGTAACCAAGACGTAGTTGTTCCCACAATTTAATAAAGAAGATTTGACGTTCTTTGAACAGCGATGTGTCACCACCTGATATAAACAATAGCTTCTTTTTTTGCAGGTAGTTCTCGAAGATAGTCATGAGGACCTTGTTCCGACAGAGCAGGAACCATGTTCCTTGGGTAAAGTCAAGGTCATCGAGTGAACGAATGTTGTGTACGCAGCCGTCGTCGTTTTCTTTGGCGGGTACAACGCTGTAATCTTGTTTCTCGGTGATTTGTTTAGCTACTGTTTCTGCGTAAGCAAGAACTTTCTTCGGCAGTCGATAGGTTGTGTCTAACACTATTCGGTTGCCTTCTTTGTTTATTAGTGACTTTGGGTCACCACCAGAGAATTTAAAGATACTTTGCTTGTCGTCGCCAGCAATGAACACTTGTTTAACTTCTTTGGAGATGTGGTTGATGATGTTCCACTGCAGCGGTGATAAATCCTGAGCTTCGTCAACGAAGAGGTAGTCAACGTGTAGCTTTACCTTGTGTATTAAGAATGATTCTAATTGGTCGGTAAAGTCGTACTTGTTTTTCTCTGCCCTGAACTCACGGTAGAACTTAGAGAATTCTTCTAGCTCATCAGGTTTGAATTTTGTGTTGACTTGGTCAACCAGAACTGCAGCTGCTGGTTGCTGCGTGTTGCGCATAAGCGACTCATACTGTAATAGCCTGTCACCTTTACCAATAGTGCTTGCAGCGTTGTTGTTATACTGTGAAGAATAACCTGTAATCGACAGACCCAACAACTGACCAAGTAACTTGTAGTCTTGGTTGTTTAGCATTTGCTTGTGCGGCACACGTCGATAGCAGAGTGCGTGTAGCGTGCTGAACGCAGAGAAGTCTTTCTCCACATAGTCAGGGTTTTTTACAAGGGCGCGGTCAATGGCTTCTTGAGCTGCAGCTTTGGTAAAGCTAGTAAAACAAACTTTGCTTGGTTTAGTGTCTTTTAGGCAAGCTGTAAGCTTGTCCATTAGTGTAGTTGTTTTACCTGTTCCTGCGCTAGCTACATATATTGTTGTGTTAGTAGTTGTCATCCACTTCTAAGTTGGGCATTGGTTGTGTAGGATCGAGGTGCATGTTGTCACCGTGCACTCGCCAGCAACGAATCTGTGAACCACCGAGTGATACTCTTGTGGTGTCAGCCTTAAGTGTTCGTTTAAGTATGGACAGCAGTCTGTTGTCTGCTAGTTCCGTGAATCGTTGTTGGTTTAGATAGTCTTTTAAATCAACCATGCGGAAGACGTACCAACTACCAGCTTGTTTAACAGCACCGTTTTTGATGTGGCTGATGTCTTCGCTGGCGTTGGCACAGAACGTGGACAGATATTCAACAAACTGTCCGACGGGCGTCATCTCGAAAGGAACTTCGATGCGCACGCAGTTCTTGAGTAGCAGGTTTTGCTGCTTTACCCAGTCTTCTTGCTTGATTGGCGGATACTTGAACAATAGCCGTTCCATTACTCGCTGGTTGAAACTGTTGAAGTTGTCAAACTCAGCGGTCGTTAGCTGTATCTCTTCGTGATCTAGAGTCAGGAACCACAGGGGTGGGTCACTCTTGAGTTGAAGAAGCGAACGATTGTTTGGCAGGAACTCTTCTTGTCCGATACCATGACGGCGTTGTCCGCACATCTTGGCATCACAGTATCTGCACAGTGGCTCTTGGGCACACTGATACTTGTAGTCCTTTCTTTCGTAGGACTTTATTATGGCGTCTACTTCTCTGTCAGGTAGTGGCTCTGAAAACTTCTTATTGAATTTATGAAGCATTGATTTCCAGTCCGACGGTTCTGCTTTTTTGAGGTATACTGCTACATTGGATAATGTTACATTTCGGTTCTCTGATTCTTTGGTTCTCTTTTCGAATATATAATTCAGGCAAGGTGGACCTTCTGGCAACAACCCGTCGGCATCTAACTTAGGTACTTTAAGGTTGCTAAAATCTTCTACTGATAATCTACGCTTTGTTGCGTATTCAATAAATGCTTCTGGACTTAGTGCCTGACCTTCTTCATCAATGGCATATTGCAAGGTTGGATTACCACTGTACGGCATGTTTATCCAGTTGCCATACTTGCTATCGTCTTTACGACTACCTATCTTTGGTTGCTTCGGATATATCTCGCAGACCCCCTGACCAAAGAACGCGCTGTATGTTTTTAGTTTGTCAATCATATCTTTTGCTGGTATTGCTTCAGACATGAATAAGTAAACGTGAGCGCCACCAGACTTAGAACGACAGACAACAAACGGTAGCTTGTGTTCGTTTACACTAGCTCGTAAGTCTTCTATAGTGCTAGAGTCTTGGTATACGTCGATGTCTAGTGCACCCCACATAACCTTGTTGTTCTCAAGGATTGGTGTACAACCAATCAGTCGTTCGCCTTTGATGTGTTGTTCCCACACATCAACAGTTAACTCAGATTTTACGAGAAAAGACTTAGAGTCTTGTTTGCCATCCCTGTCACGAACTTTGCCAGTCAGTTTTGTCTGACCAAAAACGTTTGGGTTTGGTTTAAATAGTTCGTTGAATTGTGTTGCTAGGTGTGTAAGTGGTATCATGGCAAAAAAACCTTGGGGGAATGAACCCCCAAGGTTAAGGTGTGCGTTACTTCTGTAGTTTAGAACGGAGTTGCTTCAGTGGCTGAGTCAACCAACTGAGGAGTCTCCGAAGTTTGTAACAGAGGAGTATCAACAGCGGAACTGTATGCTTCAGCAGCCAATGCAAGCAGGTTTTCGTCTGCTTCCAAATCCAGCGGAGTGCTGTTGCTAATGCTGAAGTTATAGTAGTCATCACCGTTTTTGTTTGTTTCCAATGTTGTTCCCAGTTCCCATTTTTGAGCAAAGAGAGGGGGTACAACACCTTTGAGATTATCATCTTCATAGCGGAATCGGTTGATGTCGTTTGTGAACTTCCTTGCAATCTTAAGCTGAGATACCGTAAACGGAATAACAGCTTGTTCCCACTCACCATTGGTGTTGAGTAGAACAAAGAAGTATGTTGTGAAACGCAGTTCGTTTTCACCAAGCCATTCGTCATACTGACGGTCACGACCCTTTTCATATTTAGGGTTAGATGTGACGCTTAGTGGGTGTGTGGCTACAAAGCCACCACCGCTACTACGTGGAACCCATTCTGTATACACGGACTGTGTAAAGCATGGGATGATTTGGGCAGGTTGTTGTACTACTGTTTTGTTCTTGTTAAAGAACAAGTCACCAGACTCTGCCCCCTCGATGTATTCTTCTTTTTGTTTTTTCAGTTGAGGGGACATATCCTGTAGGATACGGATAAAAGGCATAGCGGAACCTGAATCCAGATTCTCTGTGCCTTTGCCTGCTACGGTTGTTATATCGAATGCCATATTTACTTTTGGTTTCTTATTATACTTTTGGTTACTTTTGTTACTTTGTTACTTTTGCTCGCTTACCTTGGTAGATACCAAAGGCTTCACGAGGCATAGATGCCGCTAGCTCTGGGTCTTCCAGTGCGTCACGGCAAAAGGCTTTGAGTGTTGCGTTGTGAATGGTGATTTTAACATCAGCATCAATCCCAAACTCTCTTTGTATTGTTTCTACAATCTCTCGAGCTTTATCATCCTCTGTTCTTCCGAGTTGGATTTTAATCTCATTTTTTATGATTGACTCATTGTTAGTTTCACGCAACCAGTCAAACGCTTTCTCTGGGTTCTGGATACGAGCGTCTACAAACTCTTTGATTGCAATCTTTTTGCCGTCGCTTAGTTGTAGTGTATCAACACCAGCAGTTTCCATAATGATTGGGATGTGTTCTTCTGCCACAGTCTTGCGCACTTGCTTAAGCTCTGACAGTTCTTTTTCTAGTCCGAGTACATCCTCGTCTAGTTGAACGAGTTCTTCTGCTTTAGCGGTGAGTTCGCTAATTGGAATATCTCGTGGTTGTTCTAGTGTGATATCTCCAATAGGAATAATATCTGATTCTTCTAGTAGTGGATCATTCATTGTTATTTTGTGTTCTTGTTTACGATGTCTCCGATTCTTGCATATCCTGCAATATCAACCCAATTATCTCTTTTGTTAGCGTGCATCTGTCTAGTGATTTTTAAAGCAATCATAGCTAGAGCTACTTGGTTGGGTGTAATGTCTGTTTGAAAGATTACAGACCACATAGTTGCTACTCTGTCGAGTTCAATATTGCAGTCTCCATAATCATCGTGACGATCTTTAGTTGTTAGGTTTAGTGCAGTTTTTAGTATGTCCATATTGTTGTTAGCACCAAGTAGGTCCGAGGTCTATGTCGGCAATGACTGGTACTTTGAGTTTGATAGCATTCTCCATGATTAATTTTAAGTCAAGGCTTTCTTGTTCAGAATTGACCATGCAGTTAATTTCGTCGTGAACTGGAAGGCGTAAATCAAAGCCAGCGCGGTGCGCATCCACCATGGCTCTTTTTGCTTGGTCTGCAGCAGAGCCTTGGATTAGCCTGTTTAGCGCCTTGCTAACAAAAGCTCTGTTTAGTTGTTGGTCTGGATACTTTTGTTCCGCTGCTTCTCGTGTCTTTACTGGAGAGTCACCAAAGCTTGGTGTCCAAAAGTCAAAGCGTGCTTTGCGACCTAGTATGGTTCGGATATGTCCGACTCTGTTTGCTCGGTTCATTACGTTGTCAAATAAAATTTTAAGGAAGGGTGCTTCAGCGTTGAATTTACGCTGAGTCGTTGTGCACATCTCTTCGGATATACCAAGAGTTGTAGCCATTTTTTTATTGCCCATACCATAACTAATACCTAAGCAAAGCATTTTGCAGGTATCGTAAGGTAACCCTGTAGCTTTCTCAAAGAATGAATATAGTTTCTCACCTTTCTTAAAAGATTCTAGTGCGTCGACTGCCTTGGGTAGTGGCTTACCAAACTGACCAAGTAACGCGTAGTGTACTTGGAGTCTGGGTTCTTGGGAACTGTAATCTGCTTTGCACCAGAGCTTGTCTTCTTCGGCTATGTATAACGCACGTATTTGTTTACCAATAGCGCTACGTTTAGGTACTTGTTGCATGTTGGGATTACGAGATGAAAGGCGACCAGACCTAGTGCCACCGTGGTCAGACGCAGTTTGTCTATACTCAGCGTGGATGTAACCTTTGTGATTACCTTTTAGTATGATGTCTTCAATAAACACTTTGCGGAGTCTGTTAATGCTACGAGCTTCTTGTATCTGTTTGACCTCTGGGTGGTCGCAATGTTCTAAGAAGTCTTTAGATACGGAGTAGTTGCCTTTGTCTGTACGAGGCACAACAAGTCCTAAGTTTTCGCAGTAACGACCAAGCTGTGGTGGCGACCAAATGTCTAGGTTTTTAAACTTGTTTGTAAGTTTTTGCTCACGTTTCTTTAACTCATCATTTAGTTGTTCTGCGCTACTAAGGTTAACAGGCACACCTTTGAGTGTCATGTGCAGAAGTACGGGGATGAGGTCACACTCTAGTTGCCACACATCCCATACATCTTCTTGTATAAGCAATGGGATTTGTTTTTGATATATGTCCCATGTGTAACGGGCGTCTCGTTCTGCATACAAACCTACGTGTCGTGCAGGTAGTTTCCACATACCACTTTTTGCATCTACTCCGTAAGCTCTTGCAGCTTCTTCAAGATGCTTTTCTTCTTTTGTAGTGTTTAAGTATTTTTTGCACAATGAGTTAAGTGAGTATGAAAACTTTTCTTCGTCAATCAAAGCTTCGGCTACTTGAACATCCCTAATGTGGCTTGAGACAGTAACTCCAACCGTCTCAAGCCAGCCTAGGTCGTAGGTTGCGTTTGCAAAGATTAACTCTTTGCTTTCTTTTACTATGTTACTCACGTATGAAAGGACTATATTTTTATCTAAGTTGTCACCACTCATGTGAGCGAATGGTAAATATATTTCTGTGTGTTCGTCTGCAAGTGCGATACCAACAACGTGTCCGTCGTTGTGTTTGTAACCTGCTCCACGTTGCTTGAGGTTTGGGTCACATGTTTCAAGGTCAATGGCTACGATGTTACCTAGTTGTGGTAACATTGACGGTGGTCGCCACAACGAGTCTGGTTCAAATAAAGGTATTTGCATAGCTATTGGTCTTCTTTTTGCTCGTCTATATTGGCACGTATTGTACGGTTAACTTTGAGCCACGGTTTGCTGAGCAATTCGTTGTGTATCTCAATGTCTGTTTTTTTACGTATTAGACCCTTAGCCTTTGCCCATTTAACTGCTTGTCGAATCTCTTGATCTGGGTCTTTATCAAGTATTTCTTGGGATTTAGTTTCAACCATGTTAAGTAGGTTGTGCAGTGTTTCAGGGTCTAAGTCTTGCATAAGTTTATATTTTTATAGGTTTTCCATTATTAGAGTTACAACTAAAAGTATTCCTGCAATGATCATGCACCATGACATAACATATGCGTCTTTGTTTGGCGTTTTCATATCTTAAATTACTTCAAGGGTTATGTTTTCAATCTCTGGGTTGTTTTTGAACGCTTGCTGTAACTCGCTTAGGTAAGGGCTAGGTGTCTTACAGTGCATTACATTGTGCCAATTTACTATGTAAGAGATGTAGTCCCATTCACCCTCTTTTTCATAAGGTATATCTGAAGTCTCAGCCCAATCTTTAAAGTTTGGACAAGCTGTGCCAAATAGAATTTTGTGTGTTCGTGTTTTCATACCATCTTTTTTACCTTGTTCCAATAAGCTTTTGTATGGGGTTTTTTCCAACCGTTGGGTCCTCCGTTGTGAATGCGCACACGGTCTTCGGTTGTAGGTTCACGACCTAAGCGTCTTTCAGTAGCATAGTGGTCAGTGTATATAATAAACATGTGGTAAGCTTTTGCGCGGTTAAACGCGTCCTCATGTGTGTATCGTTCTTCGCCTAATATACGATTAACGTCTTTTACATAGATTGCTTTTATTTGTAAGCAACCATATGATGTGCCGTTGTCGCCGATGGCGTTATCTTTGTCATTGCTTTCAACGTGAGTCAAAGCAAGAAGCAGTGTTATTAGCGGTATTTGTGTCATAGTAAGAAATTGGCGGAACTAGAGTAAACTAGTCCCGTTATCTAGGAAGGACGCTTCGGATACAGCCTCGTAAGGGTCGCCAGCAAATCGCCTAGTCTATACAATTTGTCTAGCCGTATAGAGTCGCTAGATTGGGGGATGGAACCAGATTTTCGGTATGGTGTTTAATCATACTTACTTTGTGGATCGCTATGCCAAAGTTATTTAATGTGTTTAAGAAAGTTTGCAAAGCCATTTGCGTCAAGAGTAAACTCAATTGGTTGTGTTGGTTCTAAACCGTTTTCTGTAATTGACTGTGCATTAAATGTCTGATACACAAGACGGTTGGTTTTGGGATAGGCAGATAATGTACAACATACATTATTGCCGTCTCTCATGATTTCATTGGCTTTAATTTGGAACGCTCCCTGTTCAGGGCGTATGTTTCTAGTTTCAAACTTGCTCTCAATAAGCAAGATCTTAGACGGTTGGATGACCAGTAAATCAGGTACTCCGTTTCCCGTAGTAGTTTCGATGCGTTGTACGCACACTTTTGTTTTGCTTGATTCATAGAATTGCTTCGTCAACCATTGATTGAACTGTTTCTCCGATTTCATAGTTAAATAACGCGTTTTTTACGTCGTCTATTGTTGTTTTGTGTTGTTTACATTTGTCAGTGACAAATGATTCAAAGTACTTACCATCTGGTGTCGATAAGAAAAAGTCATTGTGTAACATTTGACTTATAACTCGTTCATACTCATCATCTTCGGCTCTACCATAAATAAGGTCTTCGACTAAATAATGAGAATGTTTGGATTCAAACTTTGTGTAGTAGTCGCAAATACTAGCTTCGCATTTATCATCTGACTCAATGTTTACAATGATGTCAGTAACAATGTCATCTATTTGCTGTGAACTTTTTTTTACAGGGTCCATGTCTGGCTCTTGCCAGTAGTCGTCGCCGTAGTTAAAAGCTGCTTGTCTAGTTTGATATGAATAACTTTTTGTTGTGTGACTTGGTTGCCAAACAGGTTTAGTTACGTTTTGAAGCTCATCATCAAAGTTATACTTTGTGATGTCTGGTAGCTTTGCGTATTGTTCTTGTTTGTATTCAAGCTCTACTTCTTGCATCTTTGGTGTAAGAGTTTTAATGTTCTTTTTAAACAAAGATGGAACGTCTGGTAGTATTATTGACAAGTCATCAATATCTACGCAGATACCGCCTAGTGTGCATCGAAGATGTATGTCACAGGTGTCTCTGTCGTTAAGGTTACCGATGGTAAAGTGAAAGCCTTCACGGTTTGTTTCGTCTGCTTCGTCAGTTCCTGATTGAAAAGCAGATGTACTACAATGATGATGAACAGTACCAAACAAGGTGTCAGGATAGGCGGCACGTTGTTTTGAAAACTCTGGATTTGTGGGATCGGACTTAACAGACATTCCACTAGTTGTTTGAGGTGGAACCCAATAAGACCAAGGACTTTCAGTGTTGTCTTCATCATAGTATAAGAATAGTAATGTTTCTGATTTTAGTTTATCGTAACTAATCTTCATAAACGCAAGAATGTCATTCCACATTTCTAGCGGTATCTTTTTACCGTACCACTTTGGTTCAAGTGTTGGAACTTCTGGGACTTCGCGCAGTCGGTAGGTAGTGAACAGCGGGTGATTAACGCGTTCAAATACTTCGTTATCGTATACAACATATTTATTGGACATTGTGAGTTGGTGTTTGGATGTTAATTAAATCAGCGAGCGTGATTGTTTCAATGCGTGAGAACGTTGTTTGGTATTCTACAGGCATGTGATCTTCAATAGTGTCAGTTCCTGAGAACCACAGCCATAGAAGAAGGTTGCCAAGGGAGGCACTTGTTTGGTTTGCTATTGCTAGTTGTGGCGTTGCTTCCAGCGCCTCACCTTGACAACGGATTGGGGAACCTTCGTTTGAGGTTCGTAGCTCAGGATACCTGAGAAGTGGGTTCATCATTGGATACTGTTGCATCAGTCTGGGATCAAAGTAATACGCTTGACTGGTTGAGTATTCGTTAGCACAAATTAGAATTGGTTTGTCCAATTGTATTGCTGCTTCCAATAGATGACGACGTGCTGGATGGTTGTCTGCACAACAGATAAGTACGTCAGCTTCGTGAAAGAAGAATTTGTACTCTGTGTCAAGCATGTCTTTGTCGAAGTACCCACGTACGATTTGTCCTTCGTTTTTGCGAAAGTTATACGTGCGCATTAGTGCTTCGGCTTTGTTCATGCCGACGTGATTGTTGCGAAAGAGTTGACGGTCAAGGTTACGTTTCTCAAGGACGTCGCCGTCGATGAGCGTAAGCTGTAAGTCAAAACTGTTTTTAAGTGCTGGTAACATGTAACTGGTTACGCCGCCTGCACCTACGATTAGGGCTTTTAGTTTTGGTTTCATAGTGGTTGTCGAGTTAGATTTCTGTGTAACTTAGATAAAGAAAGCTTTGGCTTTGCGTTATCTGTTACCTCTCTGTAATGCTTAATGTAACGGAGGATTGCGCCACGTTTGCGACCGCAGTCTTCGTAGTCTTTTTTGAGTATCTTAAATAAGATACGAAGATCTTGTCCCGATAGACCGTGTTCAATACCATGCACGTCCCTAATCTCAAGATCGCGTTGTTGAATCTCTTGAGTATTGTAACTGTGCTCGCCAAGTTGCCATCGGCGATCATAGCGTTGATGTAACGAATCTACTTGTGTTATTGCTTCAGTGATTGTAGCCATTTTGTAAATTGGTTGATGTATTCTTGTGACATAGATCTGTGAAACGAGTCGTAGTTGTTAGGCTCGTTGTTCATTGCTTGATGCATGTAATCTTGTTCTTGTTTGTTTTGGATGAAGTAACTGCCAGTTATCTCATCTTTTTTGTATACAAGATACTTTTCTTCAGCGTGTTCCATACGTAAGTCGTTGTTTATCTGCGTTGTGTGTATGTTAAACATCAACTCTTTGACAATTGATTCCATGTTAGCAGATGTTAAGGAATACATATTAATAGTCCTTGGAACAAATTCACTGTTGCCTGTGCAGATTTGACCTGTGTCATAGATGTTGGGCAAAGCAAAGGTAACAGCTGTGCCTGTCTCATCGTTAATACCAAACAAGTACGCTTTAATTGAATGATTAAAGGGTCCAATGGTCTGCCTTGTTGTACTGATTGGTATGTTTTTGAGCAGAATGTACATTCTGTGTGTTGGAGACTTGAACGTTATCAGATTGTTTGGTCTGACAGCATTATCATTATTCTTGTTGCCGTCTTGTCTTCGTGGACATATTTTGAAAACGTCTTCACCAGCATACTGTGTTAGATGATCCGACTTGAGTAAGTCAGTCTTTGGTAGTGGGAAGCCAGCAGGTAAGTGTACAAAGGCATTTACTGTGGTGTATGGTTCTCTGTTTTGATAACCATAAAACACATTGTAAGGCATACTGCTGTATTCTGCATCGAGTACAGGTACATCTAGTTCGCCGTAGCTTTGTACTGGGTTAATTACCAGTTGTGGTTCTACAATGCAGTCGAGGATTGCATTTTCTGCGCATTGTATAACAGATTCTCTAGTCTCACGTTTTCTAAAGAAACCGTCTTCGCCTAGGATTATTTCGGATTTGTATTGTGACATAGTAAATAGTAAGCCCCTGCCTACGATGAATAGGCAGAGGCATTAGGTTATGCTTTGCTTGATGCCTGACGCTCAAGTGTGATGGACGTGTAGTCATCAACTAACGCTTCGTGCGATAGTGTGACACCATTGCTGACTGCTACGCAGCCTTCTGGTGCAGAGAGTGCACCGAGGATAGAACGATCATTGAGTAGATTACCAACGGTAACCTCAATGTCGAACGAACGGCTGACTGAATTAGACATACCGTAACGGACTGTAGTTGTATTTGACATAGTATATATATGTGTGGTTTTTTGTTTGATGAGCGACATGCTCAAAAATATTATCTCTTTGTGCTTGACAAGAGGAGTTGTTGGGAGCAGGATGCTGGCTTAGTTGTTTGATGTGTATATCGTGTTCATATTGTAGCCACCCTGCTGTGTAGCAAGGTGGCTACTTTATGTAACTACCTACATCGCCTTCTTGACCGACCTCTCATAACTTTATACGCGACTCTGTTTAGGACACATTTAGCGACGTCTAAAGCGAGGGGGATGAGTATGGTAGCTGCTAGCTGTGTTAGTCTCTTTGCCATATGGAATTGAGAGCAACCTGACGAGTATGCTATCGCTAGACAACACAGCCAACAAATAGGTCATGCAGGAAAACATAATGCCTGCGATAAATGCGGTCGCCATGCCACTGAATGTACCAGTAAATAACACGGGCATACCGAAAGTAAAAACGATGTCCCAAAGGACTTGAGTCTTTACTACGAACTTGAGTGAAAACATCTTACAAAGTATAACCAAGTAAGATATAGAACAGATGAAGCTGAGAAACATGATTTCCATAACAATTATTTTATCTCTTTAGTCTTTGTGCCTAGAGCAAACCCTCGGCGGTAAAAAAAGCTACTCAGCCAGACTCGTGAAAGCCTGACTGAGCAGCAGTCTATATTATGAACGAAGTTTGGAGATGAGCACGTCACGGTTACGACGTCTCTTTGTCAGACGCACAGACCAGTCGGTATCGGACTCGTGATCTTTGCGTCGCATGGGGATCATAGAGTAGGCAAGCTCGATGTCTTGAGCATTGTCGGAACCTAGGTAAGTCTTGATCAACAACCGCTTGCGCTCTGGTGAACGGTAGCTGGGTTCGGGATCCGTGTTGTCGTAGACACCAGCGAGAACGCCAATGGAACCACGAGGTCTACCGCGATTGCTACGTTGCGTGTCCCGAATGTTACGTGCGTCGTCTGGATCGCACTCGGGTTCTTGCTTGAACGTTGTAGCATACTCACGTCTGCGAACTGTGCGCTCGGTCTCTGTGGGCAGCTCGACTGTGTCGAAGTTAGCAGAGGAACCAAGGGCTTCGTGTGAGTCAAAGGAGACTTGGCGAAGATTGGTATTGTTCTCTTGATCCCACAGGGTGCGTAGACGATCTACACGCGCACGGCATTTCTTGCGCAGCTTGTCGCTGAGATTTGGATTAGCCCACTGACGCAGAGCTGTGTAGTAGTGAATCTTGATGTCGTTGAGATACTCACGTTGCTGAAGTGCTAAGGACTGCAGGCAGGACATGTCGCCACATTGAGCGTCGTCGTCAGGATTGCAGTGGTTAGTAGGTATCTCGTGCTCGGCAACCCAGTCGTCGACAAGAGTTACGGCATCAATGTCACGGTTGGGTATAGTCTTGGCAACGTCGGTTGCGAGGACAAACAGCGAGCGCCAAGCGTCTCGGTAGTCCTGAGTATAACGCTCAGCAGATGTAGCTGAACGGACGATGGATGGAATGTCTGATATGTTCATAATATAGTGTGAACAGTTTAGACTCGTGTTCAGGAGTGTTAGTGTTACGCGGCTAGGAAGAAGTCAGCAGGAGCTGGGACAATCGTGTAGTAGTGATTGCCTGTCTTCGGGTTAACGTTCTCTTGTGTGCGAACGATAACTTCGACGATGTCGCCCTCTTTGCCGAACACTGAGTTAGTGTTGGAGAAGTAGACATGCTCTTGCTTGTCTTGAGTCATGAACTTGGTGAGACCTAGTGGTTTCTCTGGAGCAGAGCTGTTAGGTAAGTCCTTGACGGCTTCGATGATGAGCACCTTGCAGATGCTAGTGACGTTGGGTTGGTCTAGTTGGATCATATTGTGTAGTATTTAGTAGTTAGATGAGTCAGAATTAACTCGGTTATTTATCTCTTTGATAGAGTAGTTAGTAGAGATAAGAGAGAGATCGCGTTCGTTTTGCTCGATTTCTTTGTCGAGTCCAATGACGAGGAGGACTCCGAAAGCACCGCCAACGAAGAGGCAGGCTACGAAAGTCTTGATGTGCTCGATAGGCTTATCCATTGGATACCTTGTAGTTAGGGTGTGAAAGCATTGCGTGAGGATCGTCATCAAACCCGCGTCTGTTGAGGTCGTAGTGCTCGTCGTAACGACGGTCGTGTTTAGCTGCTTCGTAGTCGTCGCGGGTCCAAGGATCAAAGCTGCCGTAGCCTTCGTCGGGTCCGAGGTCGTCGTTTGAGTAATCGAAGCAGGCGTCGAACAAATGCTCGCGTTGCGCTTCGATGAGTGTGTCGATGTCAGTAGTATGTGTATCTTTCATAATGTATAACAGTTAGTAGTTAATGTAACCAAGGGCGGTTACAGCACGGTCAACTGTATCGAGTCAATGGTCGGGCATTGCCACAGCTTCTCTGAGTTTCCGTGGAAAGAAGTCCTGCGACTAACAAATCTTGCCAACAGGAAACACAGGAAGAAGCGTAAGCAAGACAGCAATCCATTGACCGATGCATTAGGATTAGGAAACAACCGCCCCTCCCCCATACAACACTGTTGCGTACGCGCCTGGTCGGGCATAAGCTGCAGCGGATCAAGGGCTTACGGATCACGCGGCACAGGGTTGGGTGTCCGTTAGACCGTGTCTCGGATCGGCGAGGGTCTACGGGTTCGTAAGGTACTGTGAATCAGGAGCTTATGGTTGGGTGGATGGGTGCTTCGCTGGCTGGGGTTTCAGGAGGTGCATAGAGACTAGGTTTATTGGAGCTTGGAGCAGGGTTCAAAGGACCGTGAGGCACTAGAATCTAGGGATCGGGGATCGAAATTGACGTTTGGGGGGGGCACTAGGGGGAAAAGGCTGAGAGAATCACAAGGGGTCCCTACCTGCGTATAAATTTTCTAGTTTTTGAGAGTTTAGGTAAACAAAGGTTCAGTACTATAGGTTCTTTTTTACATTTGACAGACGCAATAGACAGCACACAGACACTTTTTAAAACTAGGTGTCTGTTGTTAACCTTAAGGATTATCAACAACTTATGGAACGACAGACACGAAAGACACTTTTTTTACCCTATTAAGAAATTCTTTTTGAAATGCTCTCCGTAGGTGTCAAAAGTGTCTATCTCTTCGTAAGTCCTTGATTACCTTATATGTTAATAGCAGACACCCCCTCTTTTTTGAGTGTCTACTAGGTGTCATAGGTGTCTGTCTGCTTGACAAACCATAGGCACATGCTCATTACTTTTGACAGTGCCCACCAAACAAGCTAAGAAAAAAGCGGACCGTCGAACCTACGAGGCGGGAAAACCGAAACAGGTAACTAAGCAACAGTCAGCCAAGCGCAGTCGTTGCCACCGAACACGCATGAAAGCAGAGAAGGACATGAAGGAAGCGCAGGGTAAACTGGCTAATGTCGAAAAGGACCTCAGTATCAAGCAACAGTTCCTCGAAACAATGAGCAAAGCACCGACGCCTGCTGAGCAGCGTAAGGCATTGTTGGCTATGTTTGCCGAACGGGGCATTAATCCCATCGAGGAGTTGATGCAGTATACCGATGATCCCGATGTTGCGAAGAAGGACAAGATATCTATCTGGAAAGAGCTTGCTAGCTTCACCCAACCTAAGTTAAAGAGTGTCGACGTGCAGGGTACACTGTCAGGTGAGATGAAGATACTAACAGTAGATTATTCAAAGGTTTCTAAATCTGAGCTTGCCAAGACGGTTGAGGCGGAGATAGTAGATGAAGAAGATGAATACGAAGAGTTTTTAAGCGAAGAAGAGAAACATGACACTTGATGAGGTAAAGTCGGTTGTATCAGAGCACTACACAAACTACGTGTTGGTTGTATTGGATGAAGAGACTGGCTGTATTGATTACAGGTTTAACAACGATATGATAGGTAAGATGCTTCTACACGAAGCCCACGCAGACATAGTTAGCTACGGCACAGATGTTGCAATAGATTTCGAAGTAGACTGGGACGAAGAGGAAGTAGAAGACGACGACAACGAGGAGTTTTAATATGGACGTACAGGTTCCTGCACAGGGATGGCAGCCGAGACATTATCAGCTGCCACTACTTAAGTATATGACACAAGCCAAGCGTGGACTACGTGCAGTAGTTGCGTGGCATCGTCGTGCGGGTAAGGATTTGACCTGCGTAAATATTGTGGCGATCAAGGCGCTACAGCGCGTGGGTACATACTGGTACGTTTTGCCGTACGGTAATCAGGCGCGTCGTATTGTGTGGAACGGCATGACAGGTGAGGGCAAGAAGTTTATTGACTACTTCCCCAAGGAGATTGTTGAACGTAAGAGTGAACAGGAGATGCGGATTCACCTGAGCAACGGTTCTGTGATTCAGCTAATGGGATCAGATGACCCTGATAAGATGGTTGGTGCGAACCCAGTCGGCGTTGTATTCTCTGAGTATAGTATCTCTGATCCATCCGCGTGGCAGTTGATCAATCCAATTTTAGCGGAGAACGGTGGTTGGGCGTTGTTTAATGGAACACCTCGTGGCGAAAATCATTTTTATAAAATTTTGCTAAAGGCTCAGTCTGACGGTTCTTGGTACAGCAGTCACCTGTCGGTCAAGGAGACCAAGGCGATTCCTGCGGATGAGATACGTAAGGCTCGCGATGAGTTAAACAACGAGGCACGATTCCAGTCGGAGTATATGTGTTCGTTCAAGACGCCTGTCGAGGGGAGTTACTACGGAAGCTATATTAGTAAGTTGTATAAGAGCAAACAGATTCTTGACGTATTGAGTCCAGACCCATTGTTACCAGTGCACACCGCGTGGGACTTAGGTATGGATGACGCTACAACTATTTGGTTTGTTCAGCTATACAAGAATGAGATTCGTGTGGTACACTATTATGAGAACAGCGGTGAGGGGTTGCCACACTACGCACGAGAGCTAAACAGGTTTGCGGTTCAGCGGGACATTATGTACGGTAAACATTACGCGCCCCATGATATTAAGGTACGTGAATTAGGGACGGGTAAGAGTAGGTTAGAGATAGCGAGAAGCATGGGGCTAAAGTTTACCACGGTAAAGAAGCTACCAATCATTGACGGCATCGACGCGGTTCGTGCAATACTACCTCGTTGCTGGTTTGCTAGAAACGATTGCGCTCGTGGGCTTGAAGCATTGAAGGGCTACCACAAGGAGTTTGATTCTAGTCGTGGTGTGTTTCGTAAATCACCTGTGCACGACTCAAGTTCTCACGGAGCAGACGCATTTAGAACATTGGCTGTTGGTTTAAAGCAGCCAAAGATGGACAACAAAAAACAAAAAACAACATATGACGTCGCAGCAGTTAAATGGTAGCGAACAGATATCTCTTCTTGATGAAGCAGTAATAAGGTATCACGCAAAGGGCTTAGACTTTATTGAGCTTTTAGATCAATATTTAAATTATCGACCGCCTGCGGAGCGATATGTCTTTAGTACTCCAAAGCTTTTGCTTTTAGCGGAGCTTGCTTACACCGAAGAGCGCGGTTATTACTGGTATGTTTTGTATGCTGCAGCACGCGGTGGAGAAGACGTAATAGCCAAGTTTATGGAATTTGCTCCATATAAACTTGACACCGTAGCATTTGCTAGGTATCGAAGTATGGGTCTGGACACTCCAGATACAATTAAATATTATAACTGGAATAGATTAGAAAGACTTACAAATTATGGGCGGCAGCAAATCACCACCACCACCTCCACCACCTCCACCACCACCACCTCCACCACCCCCACCTCCACCACCCCCTGCTTCGAGAATACGTCAGCCGATGAAGGGTCCAAGAGGTCTTTCCGCGGCTAGTGTTAAGTCACCATCTCGGGTGGTTGCTGCATCTGGTCAAATTGCTCGTAAAAAGCAACGTAAAGCAAAAGGTGGATCTAGTGGTTCAGGCATGGGCTACGGCTCAAACGTGTAGTAAAATATAGTAGAGCAATAAAAAGCTTTACGTAATTACTTAATGAATGAATTACGCCAGAGATATGAAGAGTTAAAATTACTGCGGTCGAATCTCGACCACATGTTTAAAGACTCTCAACGGTACGTGCGTCCGAACTCAAACGAGTTTGATCACCACAACACAACTCGAAAAGAAGATGACTCGCGAGAGATCTTTGACGACACTGCCGTCTGGTGTAATCAGATGTTTGCCAATGGTCTGGCTTCGAATATGATTCCGAAGTCAGATCGTTGGATGTATCTGCGAGCAAAGAACGTTCCGACAGCTGAGTTAAACCAACAAGAGCTTTCGTACCTACAAAAAGTTTCTGACCGTATAATGCACGAACTGGCGCTTCCTGAGTCTCAGTTTTATTCTGCGTCACACGAATGCTTCTTAGATATTGGTGCATATGGTACGTCGCCTGTACAGGTATCGTATCAGGAAGGCGTTGTTAATTTTCGTACGCGCCCACTAGCAGATACATTTTTTGATGTTGATTCGCACGGACGTGTTGATACTGTATTTTATCGGTGCTATAAAACCGCGCGTCAGCTATTGCAGATGTTTCCGAAGGTTGCGGATATGAAAGGCTTTGATGAGAAACGTGGGGTTAGTTCTAAGTATGAGCTTATATATACAATTCAGCCGAACACAGACAAACGAGCAAAGAAGGGTGGTCGTATTGGACCAGAGCGCGCTTACACGGTCACTTATTGGTCACCATCACTTAAAGAGCCATTACAGGTAGATGGGTCAAGTTATTTTACTTTCTTAGTACCTCGGTGGTCTAAGTTAGCGGATGAGGTGTACGGGCGTGGACCAGCATTTACTTGCTTGTCTCAGATTCGTGTGCTCAATAAGATGGTCAAGGAAGTGTTGATTTCATCCGAGTATTTAAACTTCCCAACGTTAACAGCTGAAGAAGACAGCATCATGCTTCCAATGAAGTATGGCTCTCGTCAGGTTGTGTTTCATGAGGCAGGAAGTGAGAAACCTTCGCCAATCATGGCAGGTAATCAACCGCAGTACATGATGGATATGATTCGCATGTACCGTGATACAATTAATCGCTCATTCTTTGTTGATCAGATTATACGTCAAGAAAAGAAGGAGCGTCAAAGCGTAACAGAGATTCAAGACACACGCGGTCAGATGTTAAACCAGTTGGCTCCGCTTATTAATCGAATGGAGTCTGAGTATATTGGACCAGCAATTGAAATTACCTATGAGATGTTGGAGCGTGCTGGTGATTTACCAGAAGCACCTGCCTCGATGAGTGGGGTTGAACTCGAAATTGCGTATGCAAGTCCAGCAGCACAATCACAATATTCTACAAGAATTGCTGACATGAGTGCGTTTATGCGTGACATAGCACCATTAGCTCAGGTTAAGCCCGAGCTTATGGAGGCACTTAATGAGCGTCAGCTGTTTGAGGATTATGCTCGTTACCGTAACGTATCACCATCAATAATTCGTTCGGAGCAAGAGTTACAAGACATGAAACAAGGTGCTGCCGAGGATCAACAGATGATGGCAGCAGCACAAGCAGCCCCACAACTTGGGGGCGCAATGAAAGATATAGCACAAGCTAAGTCGATAGACCCAGAAGGGGTTGGTCAGCTTTTAAACATATAGAATGAATCTAAACGTAATGAACCTTAAGCGGCTTCGTAAGAAAGCTCGGCTTAAGGAGGATTTAACCCAGATACTTAATACCCAAGAAGGTGTTCGGTTTTTTGCTGTCCTCCTACGAGAGTGTCATGTGACCAAGCCAGTATTTCACAGCGATGAAGCTAAGCTTCGTGAGAGTGAGGGACGACGCCGTCTGGCAATGAGCTTTTTGAATCTACTAGCTGAGGATGATCCTCAGCAGCTAATAAGTAAAATAGAACAAGAAAACCAAAACGATGAGTGAAGAAACTACAGTGGGTTTGGGTAGCGGGTTAATAGATGAACCCGTCCAAGCCGAGAGTAACGTCACAGAGTCTGCACCAAGTGTAGATTTTGGTAACGAAGACATGTATAGACAGTTTGTTGATACATTACCAGAAGATGTACGCGGTGCAAAAGCTTTGCAAGAGACAACAAATTTTACGTCGCTTGCAAATCAGATGCTAAATGCACAGAGTGCTTTAGGTAAAAAACGTCTGGAAGCACCGCAAGCAGATTGGGGTGAAGAACAGTGGGAGGATTTTTATGGTAACTTACGCCCAGAGAATGATGAGTATACAGTACCAGATGAAATACAGCTACCAGACAGCCTTGAAGGCGTTGAGTCACCACAGTTTGATGATGACACAGTTCAAGAACTTGTTGATTTTGCAGGTCAGTTGGGGTTGACGCAACAACAGTTTGATCAGCTTTATGGTCGCTACGGTCAGCTATACGCAGAAGGTAATCAGAATGTAGCAGAACACCACTCTGGTACACTAAAAGATTTTAAAACATCCTTACAGCTAGATTGGAAGGATGATTTTGATGTTAATATGAGAAGTAGTTCAGAAGCGTTTGCTGCACTATCGCAAGAAATCCCTGAACTTAAGGAGTTAGCTGAAGACCCGATTGTATCTAATCACCCAGCAACAATGAAGTTGTTTCATAAGTTGTCTCAGACTATGGGAGATACGTTACCACCTTCGGGCAGCAATACTCCATCAGCTTTTGGTGAAAACTCTGTTCAAGGCATTCGTGCGCAGATTCAAGACTTAGACGCGTCACAGGCAGATTTGATTCTATCAGATCCGTCATCGCTACCTATGTCGGATCGTACAAAACGGCAACAAATCCTTGACAAGCGTGCGCAGCTTTACTCGCAGCTGTACGGGTAGAATTAAAAATACTTGACAACACCCTTTTACTGGGCTATCTAGAACATACTGGGTAGCCCTTTTTGGGTCCAGATGCAGCTTTAGAAAGCCGTTGGTTTCGTAAAACCAGACGAGTCCGTGAGGGTAGCTCATCGAAAAGCAAATTCTTAATTTAACTTTAATCTTAATTATTATTTATTATGGCATATTCTGACCCTACCTATATGGGACAAACTGGTTCTCCTGCTGGGGGAACAACAATCAACGCTGCATATGTGCAGGCTTACAAAGAAGGTTTCGAACAAGCCTTCCAACAAAGTGAGTCTAAACTACAGCCGTTTTTCGAACAAGAAACTCAAAACGAAGAGTTCCAATACTTTGACCGTGTCGGCACAGCCGAAGCGATGACTGAGGATGCTACTCGTTATGGTGACAATCCTAACAGTGAAATCGTTCATGATCGTCGTCGCATCGGTCTTAAGGACTACGAACTCGGTAAGTATATCGACGAGAAGGACCTTAAGCGTGTGATAACTGATCCAATGAATGCTTACACTCAAGCACTTCTTGCTTCTGGCAAGCGTAAGCTTGATGACATTATCATCGACAAGTTCTTCGGAGAAGCTTATACTGGCAAATCTGGTGGAACTACTCGTACCTTCGTAGCTGGTTCAGCTCTTGAAGGTCAAAGTAAGGTCATTGTGGGTGCTAAGTCTGCTGGTGATATTACTACTGCAGGTGACTTCGAAAAAGCTACTGGAGAGACTGAAGGTTTCTGTGTTGGTGCTGATTATGGAGCAGCTAATTCTGGTCTTACTCTTGCTAAGCTTCGCGCGGTACGTACTACCATGCTTCGCTTGCACGCAATCGACCAAGATGAAGTTATCAACTGCTTCCTTTCTGCGAAACAGCTTGATGATCTACTCGGTATTACTGAAGTTGTTAGCTCTGACTTCGCAGTCCGCAAGGCACTTGCTGAAGGTAGCGTGACTACATTCATGGGCTTCCGCTTCATCCACACTGAGCGTCTACCATTATCTACTGGTGCTGCTGGAGATGAGCGTCGTGTTATCGTTTCTACACCGAAAGCTCTTAAGCTTTCTATTGGCACAGCCCTTAAGGGTGATCTGTGGCGTGTTCCTGCTAAGAAGAACATCCCTTACGTATACTACAAGCTTTGTGCAGAAGCTTCTCGTATGTGGGGTGAAGTTTCTGGCGAAATCCGCTGCGTCGAGTAATTCAATTCGTAGCCTCCCCTGTAAATTCGGGGGGGGCTACTCCCTTTTTATATGCCGATTACGCCCACAAAGCTAAACATCATGAATGCTGCTCTGCGCAAAGTAGGCAGTTATTTTTTGGATGCAACTGACACCACAAGCACTACGTACCAGATTACTAATCAGGCGTATTTAGACGCAATTTTAGAAATATTTTCTGAAAACAGATTTAACTTTAATACACAAAGAGCTGAACTAACAGCTACTAATTCAACACCCCTTACTAATAGACCTTACGAGTATTCTTTTACTCTACCGTCTAATTTTAACACGTTACATTGCCTAGAGCACCCAACACAATTTTATAAGATTTCTGACTATGTTATTGAGCAGGGGCAGCTATTTGCAAACGAGCCAACCATAAGTATCTACTTTACGTTTGTACCAGACTTATCATCAGCTGCAACAACCCTACCACCTTTTTTAAATCGTCTTGTTGTTCTACATATTGCCCAAGCATTGAGTATTGAGTTGTCAGGTTCTGAAACTAGACACGAAATACTTTTTCAGCAGTACGTAACCGCCCTTCGCCGTGCACGGGTAGTGGAGGCAAGACAAGGACCACCTCAAGCCTCAATAGATGATTCGACGTCTAGGATATTAGGTACGCAACAGACATATGGCACGATACAGTAATGTTACTACAAATTTTTCTGGTGGTTTAATCACTGATAATTTATCGGGTAGAACGGACATTGATCGCGTCGCTAATTCGTGTCGTAAACTTACAAACTTTTTACCATCTCTTCAGGGACCTACTAGCTTTCGGCAGGGGTTCCAGCTACAGTATGTAGATCAGGATGAGTCAGGTACGCAGTTTAGACAAGTCCACTTAACAGTGGGCAAAGATGAATCTTATCGTCTTGTATTTACAGACAAAAAACTCCGTGTTTTTAACACAGATGGCACTATAGCCTTTGAGTGGAATAATATACCGTACACTGCAGCTCAGCTAAATGATTTACGTTTTAGTTCTGAAACAAGTGTTGTTTACATATGCCACCCTAACCACAGACCTCGCAAGTTTGAAGTTATAAGTGGTGTATCTTATTTTTATGAGTTAGACACATTTATTGAACCAGTTTTGCAGGAAGAAGAAACACAGACACGCATTGATGTTATTCAGGGCGAAGAAGTGGCAAAAGTTGAAAGTGATCAGGCAGATTTTCAAGCTATATACTATGACTACATTAGTACAGCTAACGGTAAGTTAGTTAACACGTTTTCAAAGAGTTGGTATGTTGAGTATAATGTAAATGATATTTGGTTGTTAGGAAAAGTTGTTGATACAGCAGAACACTACCCAGAAGTAACGGGTCCAACAGAAAAAGTTGTGTATGTAGACCAAGTTGATTTTGTAACAGACATTACTGACTCGGGGGCGCTGTTTTATCTGCTCGACAATAAGATTACAGCTAATGATTCAAATGAAGAAGTTGCTTTAGAAAATGAAGATGTACCAGACGGTGAGGTACACTTGCGCGTAGATACAGATGTTTTTGATGCATCACAAATTGGGTCGTACATTCGTGTTGCGCCAGAAAATTCATCAGACAATGTAATTATTGATAGTAGTAGTCAAATGACTCGTTGGGTTAGAATTGGCGAATACCTAGGTAATGAAGCGCACCCTGTAGACTTTGCTCGCAGCACAGCTTGGACTGGAATTGCTGGTGACGGCAGTTCAAACCAAAACCCCATAGGTTTTGCAAACTCAACTGGAAAAACGCATGCAGTTAATGCGGCTGGATTCTATGAGTCTGGTTCTGTGTATGAATCTTATGGACCGATGAGCGTGGATATTCAGTTGCCAAAATTTGACTACACTAGTGGCGCAGGAGTTGCATATGATTCAGGAATAGTAAGACCAACTCCAGGTGGTAACAGAACATTTTCATGGACTGGTGGTAGATTTAAGAACTTAAGCCTTTATAGTGCAGCTGATATAGTTGGTAATCTATCAACAGCACAGGAGTTTGATGTTCATAAGGTTAGCGATGCTGGAGATGCAGTTCACTCAGCTTCACTTGGTGGTGTGGCTGCAAATCTTATTCAACCAGCAGGTCAGGTAAATGTGGTGGAGATTGCTAATGATGTAACCCTTAAAGCCACTACTGGTATCTTTACAGCGACTACTGCACCTAATAGACATTTGCGCGGTGTAATGCCATCGGGTTCTGTGTACATGAAGATTTTAGAGCGAACTTCAGATACATTAGTTCGTGCTCGACTAAAAAGTCCCGTGCCAAGAAATCCCTCTACAGGCAAGTTTGAAAACTCAGGTAGGTTTCAAAAATTTAGTTTAGGCGCGTGGTACACTAATAATTTTCCATCAGATGTAGCAGGCTTTGAGCGTCGTCGTGTTTTTGGTGGTACACCAGCAAATCCAAACTACATATTTTTTAGTAAGTTAGACGACGAAGATTCATTTGCATCAACTGAAGATGACGGAACAGTTTTAGATACAAACGCAATATCTTACCCGCTATCAAATGTAAACTCATCTGTTCGTTGGGTTATTGCAGCTAAAGACTTAATTGTTGGAACAACTAGAGGTATATTTAAGTTGTTGATTAATCAGTATGAGGCAGCTGTTAGCCCAAAAACCGTTCGTTTTGAATTAGTTGATGAATTAAATTGTAACGATGAAGCAACTATGGTTGGCACATCAATATTTTTTACTAATAACTCGCAGAATCAACTTCTTGAGTATAAGTATGATGGTAACATACAACGAGATAACGCCAATGACCTATCAAAGTTTATTTATCCAACGTTTGTCGAGGACAATATAGTACGAGTAGCTGTAGAGGAGACACCCCAACCTCGCATCTACTGCTTAACAAAATCAGGTGTTGTGTATGTGTTAACATACCAAAGACAAGAGGAGTATTACGCATGGTCTAAACTTGAGTTGTCAGGCGCAACTATACTAGACTTGGGCGTGGTCAGACAGGGTTATGGATCAGGTTTGGATCAGGTGTATGCTATTATTAACAGGTCGGGTGTTGTACAGCACGAAGTGTTGTCATCTACATCAAAAGAGGCAACCGAGCCAACCGTTTATTTAGATAGCGCTGAGACAGGGTTAGCTAACCCAAGTGATTCTAATTACAATGTGGCTTCAAAAACATACACAATTAACCTTTCAAACAGGTTTGTTTTTCAGGATGGGTTGCAAGTAGATGTAATTTTTGGAGGCGTTTACTTAGGTAAGTTTACCATAACTAATGGGGCTGTTGCGGTAACTGTTTTGATTGGTGACAACGAGCGTTGGGTTGTTGGATTTAAATACGATGGTGCTTTACAACCTATGTACCCAACATGGGATGGCTCAAATAAGCCAGCGTATGGATCAGATAATGTTCGCGTTATATCATCAAAAGCTTATGTAATAGATTCTGTTCGTTACGAGGTAGGTGTTGATGGCAACACGGAGTTAATAACACTACCAAATTTTGTATCACCAGCAGTTAAAGCACCATCAGATCCTTCGGTGTACACAACAAATATTGCAGATTCTGCAGGAAATAATTTGGTAAGCTCGGACTCATTAAATTTAAAAGCATTTGTAAATTACACTTCGGTTAACATACTCCAATCTAGCTACACAGGCTTTGATAAAGAAAAACCACTTAGAGGTTCTTACTTTGGGGTTGAAAAAATTATAGATATTGAGCAGAGTGAACCATATCCGCTTACTATTGCGTCACTTGTAACAAAAACAGATTTAAACTAATATGGCTGTAGCAATACCTTTTATCGTAATGGCAGCATCCGCTGCATCAACATATGTTGGTTACATGGCATCACGCCAAGAAGCTCAGGCTTTAGAGGCTAATGCAAAGGCTGTACGGCTCCAAGGTGAGTATAATGCTGCAATCGAACGCAACAATGCGCAGGGGCAACAACAGCAACAGGATCACGAGCGTTTAGTTGTTTTAGCAAATCGTGACCGAGAAATGGAGGATGCTGAGCGTCAGCAAGCAGCCTTTACAAAGAAGACTCAACAAGACCTAGCAGGTATTGAGGTTAAGTTTGGTTATGGCGGCACATTTAATTCGTATATGGACTCACTAGAAGATGATGCGTACGAGCAGCAAATAGCCGTAGCTAGTGACATTTCAGATAATAGCTTGTCTGGGTTCTTGCAAGCAAATGAGCACACACGTATGGGTAAACTTTATCATCAGCGTGGTGAGACAAATGCTCGCAACATAATATTTGGTTCTCAAAACGAGTCTAATAACTTAATGAATCAGGCACGTGTAACAAAGACTGCAGGTGTTGCATCTGCACTTGGCGGCGTTGCTGGCGGTGTCAGTGCAACAAGCTCAGCACTGTCTGCAAATAAATCAGCAGGAATTAAATCATTCGGATTCTCATAATATGGCAATTAAAGTAAAAACAGGGGTTGTAGAACAACAGAAGGCAGATGCTTCTGTTTTTGGATATCAACAAACATTTAAGTCTCCGTTATCGGCGGTGTCGGGCGCTCTTAAAGATACTGCGCAGGCAATAGGTTCGGTAGGCGGTGACCTAGCTAGAAACCGTGTACGTGAGCAAACAGAGCAAGCTCGCGCACAGGCTGCAATTGCAAAGAAACAAGGAGCTGTTGATAAGTCTATAGCAGACACTGGTATTAGTCGTTATAACATGAGTGTTGAGTCAAGTGTTGCAGCCTTGCAAGACGCGTATGTGACTGAAAACGAAGAAGACATTGCTGCAGCAGAATCTGCGTTTAAAGCACTTGATCCAACAAGCAGTAATTTCACATTAAATTATTCAGGTGGGGCGGTATCAGATCCAACGTATTATCAAGCTAATGGTTACATGGACACTGCTGTTGAAAAGTATCATGGAGCAAGTCTTAAAAATCGTGCTTTAAAACCGCACCTTCAGTTAAAGAACATTGTTAAAACAGCTCGGAGCGATGCTAGTCAGGGGTTGCATCAAGCAATGCAGAACAACCTTGATAAAACTATGGATACTACAACATTCGATAATACCTTAATGGGTATTACTGCTGTAGGTAATCACGAAGCACTGGGTGCGTTTACATCTGAATCTGCAGTAACTGCTTTTCAGGGGGATGCTAGCGGTATGGCTACTCAACTTTTTATACACAACATTGAAAACTCTCGCAGCGTTGACGAACTTAATCACTTTGCAACAAAGGGTGTGGAGCAGTATGGGGATCAGCTAGAATTTGTTAATGAAGCTGATCGCAAATCTATTACTGCTGCTGCTGAAAAAAGAATTGAAGATTTAACAAAAGACGGTAATAAGCTACTACAGGAACAAAATAAAGCTGCGCTAGATCAAACATCAAATACATTTTTTAATACACTTGGTCAAGCGTCAACTATTGAAAGTATGATTGCCGCATCAGCAGCTACTGTTGATAGTTTGATGAACATTGATCCAACACATCTTTTAGATTCGGATATAGAAAAGTATGTATCAGCAGCTAGAATAGCTAAGTTTTTTGAGCCAAGACAGGTTGTTACTGCTTCAGGTGAAGAAATTGTGTCAAGCCCGTTTAGACAAGAATTGTTGACTGCGTTGCAGACTGCAAAGATGAAAGCAGAGTTACCTAAGTATGTATTAGATGATGACTTACTTCCAGATGTAAGACCTGATGATGCGGGTAAGCTACGTCAGTACGTTAATACAATAACTTTAAAAATTCACAAAGGGTTACAGGACGGCGATACTCGTGTTTTAGGTTTGTTAACACCAGATGTTACAGAGCAATCAAAGTTGTTAAGAGACTTAGGCTACAAAGATATGCCATTGTTTAACGGAACGAATGTACCATGGAGTGCTAATGATGTAGAGAGTTCCTCCGCGCACTTGAATGCAGTTTTAAGCAGCAACACACCATCTGCAGTGGCTCAGCGTGGTTACAACATGGTTACTGATGCAAATGCAACAAAAGCTGAGCGTGCACAAGGATTAAACTATCAGTTTGCTTCGATGGCTGCAAGCCCCCAAGAAGCTGCTAATATTACAAAAGCAATGGTAGCTTTAACAGAGGCATCTGGTAGGTTTGATGAGTCGGAACACGCACCAATTGTTCAACTGTTTCTTAACGGTGCTGCTGGTGAAGCGGGTACAACATCTGTGATGACAAGTAGCGAAATATATAATCAATATAAAGTAGCTTTGCAGACTGGTGATAGAGAGACAGCTGATGCGTATCAAACGTTATTTCAAGGCTTAGCTGTAAGTGTATCAGATGCGCACGCCGATGATTTAATGGGTGTTAAAAAAGCTGGATTTTTCTCAGCAGAAGGCTTTACAAATTTTATGGCAGGTGAGTCTCGTGTTATGCGCTCTAAGTTAATGAAAACATTCTTTGATAAGGAGCGTGAGTTGTTAACAGAGCGAGTAGGTATAACTAGGATAGCAGATAATGACACTAAAGTTACACTGTTGCCGTCAATGGTTGGTGCAGTTGATTTGGAGTTTCGTAAGCCAATGAATGTTTTCTTAGAATCATTTCTTAGCGCAAACGTTCCATTTACAGACTTTCCCCTGCTTCTCGGTTTTGGACCAGAGCAAGCAGAAGGTTTTAGTCGTACAACCTATTCAAATCGACAAGCTATAGGGGCTATGCTTACAGATGGTAATTACTCTGTATTACCAAGCACAGCAACTAACCGCACAGCAGAGATTTACTCAATTGAAGTGGCGCAAAACGGTAATTTAGATTTTACGCCAGAGATGGTAAAAAACATTGATAAATTTCCCGCTGGTTTTAGAGACATGGTTGAAGAGTTTGAGCTAGCAACTGTGAACTCAAAAGAGGAGCTTGCAGAAATTTTGCAAGAAGGTAAAGTTTATGTTGGTGGTGCTGTTTACCCGTTGCTTGACTACAGCGCAAAATCGTTTATTAATAATGAGATTGGTATTGCTGTAAGATATTACGACCGATTAACGGGACGTTACGAAAATTTGATTGATGTAAACAATAACCAAGTTGTGATTACAAACTCAGCATCAGCTAATAGACTTCAAGCAGAGGGCGGTTGGGTTCCAGATACACTTGCAGAAAGTTTTGTTGAGACAGTTAGAGATACGACACCAATTATTGCAGGTCCAACACTATAATGTTTTCATATTCAAATAGTAATTCCTCGTCTGTACCTACTAACGTGGGTGATCTTGTTAGTTTAACAGGGCGAAAAGAGTCTTTTGATGCCTCATTAAAAGAGGGATTTAATACTGCAACTGCTTATATTTCTAACCCAGTTTTAAAATGGTACGCAGGCACAGAGGATAAAAAGAACGGGCTGGGTCCTGTTACCGAGGAAGATGTTGAAGAGTATCGTAGTTTTGGGTTACCTAATTTAAACTACATTAAAGGTGAAACTCCAACTCAGCTACACTTGCGGTCAGAAGCACAGTTTGCTCAGCAGATACGTCATCAGTCGATAAATCAAAAGTATCCAGTTACAAATATGGTGGGGCAGTTGGCTCCTCAAGTTTTAGACCCTGCAAATGTTGTACCGTTTGGTAGGGTAGCAACTGCAGGCAAGAATGTTTCAAAGGTAAACAAACTTAACACAGCTATACTACAGGGAAACAAGTATGCTGCTGCAGCGCGTTCGGTAAAAGATTACACAGTTGAGGCTCTTGTAGCTAACACAGCCGTATCGCCTTTTCATTATTTTAACATGAACTATCAGGGCGTAGACTATGACTCCTCAGATGTTGCTCTTGACATTTTTATGGGTACAGGCGTTGGAGCTGGTTTCTTTGCCCCTATTGGAGCTTACAGAAACTTTAGACGTGCTGGTAGTAACTTAAACAAAAGGCAGATGTTTGAGGACATGAACCAGTTTTTTCAGACGGGGGATTATACTAAAGCTGCTAATGTTTTGTATGAAGGTAGCCCTGATTTTCGTAAGAAAATTAAAAAAACAGGCGAGTTTACAGAACTAGTAAATACATCAATACAAACAGACGGTGTTATTGATTTTACAAATTTAGACGCAAGTCAGATAAAAACTCTTCGCGGTGTTGTAGATTACTTTCACACAGAAGGGCTACAGGCATCGTTAACAAATGCTTTATCAAAACAGTTAGTTGCAGAACTAGAAGCTGATCCAGATGTGGGTATTAATCAGTTTGCATATAATCAGCGCACACGTTTTGCAGATATACTTGTAGCCGTGCAAGACCGCGATATTAGTAGACTAAGCGAAGCAGACCAAAAGATTGCAAGGTCGGTTATTGATGATTCGCCTGGAGTAAATCTTGATGAAGATGATGGTATGTTACCTACGGGTAGAAAACCAACAATACGTTTTGACACAGATAACTTAGGGTCGTTAGCAGAAGCACATAAACGTGCGGGTAACATTTTAAGAATTATAAAAGAAAACAAAGCAACTGGCGTGCAAGACCTTGTTGATCGAGGTATTATAAGTGAACAGCAAAAAACAGCTGCTTTAACAGCTTTTAACAAAGCATACGAGAAAGCTTACGCTAGAGAGATTGGCGTAGCAAATTCTGTAATTAACAACATTTTTGGGCGTCAATTTAACTTTGACAAATTACCAAAAGGGAAACGCGGCGTTAAGAAAACTGGCGGTACTCTTGGTGGTCAGGCATTTGCAGAGTCAGACAAGATTTTATTGAACAGAGCCGAGGTTATTTTAGGGATGGGTAAATCCCCATTTGCCTTAATGTTGCATGAAGCAACGCATGTTTTAAGGGTTCAATCACCTGAGATGTATGCGGAGCTACAAGCAGCAATTAGTAAGCACCCAGACTTTGAAGCTGAGATACGAAAATACAAAGGACATTACAGTAAAAATTTAGTAGATTCTGAGATACCGTCTGTTACGCTTGAGTGGGCTATAACCCAACCAGCATTTTGGACTGAGCTTAATAAGGCAAACAAACCACTATTTAAGCAGTTTTCAGAAGCAATTGTTGAGATGCTAAAACGGGCTAAAGAGCTGTTTAGTAAGTCAAAGCTTAACACAGAGTTTTTAAACGACGTAGATAAGCTATTGGTAGACATGACACCTGCTGAGTTTGCTACACAGTTAGGGGCAATCATTAACAACGGTCGTGGTAAGAATTTACCTTTTGATCAAATACTTACCGCAACTCAGAGTATTAACCAGAATATTAAAAATCTTGTTTACTCAGAGTCTGTTGATGTTAAGCCAAGGACTGAAGCTGACCGTGTGCTAGAGGACCACAAGCCAGAGTCAACAGTGACTGGACAGAACGCTAAGTTGCGAGAGCATCGCAGACAGGCATTTAACCGCCTAGCAGCGACAACATTGCCAAATGTGCGTGGAGAAAATGTACAACGTTTTGTTGAAACACTGACTAACTACATTGACGAGTTAGCAGAAGAGGTTGATCCAGACGCACAAGAGTTTATTAGCTTTGACGAATACAAGGCTCGTATCCGTGAGTTTACAAGTGAGATTATAGACGAAGATTTGACACGGGAGGATATATTATCTAGCGCAGATTACACTGAGCTATACGATAACCTTCGCCTGTACTCGATGAGTCTTGTTAATGACAAGTCGTTACTTCGCAATAACGATCTGTACCGTAGAGTAATTCGTGGTACAAAAGACTTAGAGCAAGCATCAGCCCAGTATCGCTCAACTAAGAATAGCATTGTTAAGGAATACTACGAAAACAAGGCACAGTCTGTTGTTGGTAACGCAATGAAGCGGGCAGCTGTTGAGTCAAGGCTCCGTAACTTTAAGACAGACGCTCAAAGACTTGCGTATTTGCGTACACTGCTAGACGGTCAGGAGCGCAAGAATATGCCTCGTATTGCAGGGCTTGAGAATGAGATGACAGCAAACTCTCAAAATGCTGCAGTGCCTATTTTAGATGTGCTATATAAGCACGGTCTAGACGAGTTGTTTATGCCCGACAATAGCTTTGGTGTTTTTCGTGCTGACCGTAAAGACCCAAAATGGCACATGTTTGGAAAAAACCGTAAAGACAGATCAAAAGCTTTTCACGACGAGTTACATAAAGCGTTGCTGGCACGTAAACTTCCAGAAGCTTGGGAAGAAGTACCCGCGTTAAAAGAAATGTTTGACGTTCTAATGGCAACAGAAGTTCGGCTGCTAGACGAGTTAAATGCTGCAGGCTTAGACATTAAAATGTTGTCTGACTTTGGTGGTGTATCTCAAAAATGGGATGGTAATATTATCCACACAATGGGATACCAGCAATTTAAAGCTCGTATGCTAGAGGTTATGGATATAGAGGCTACGTCTGATACACACGCAGGCGTCTTGTTTATTGACGGCAAAGAAGAGGTATTTACAGTTGATGCGTTTTTAAAGCAGTGGTATGACACATTAGACCCGAACAGGAAGATTGATTCGGATGTTCAAGTATTTGACCTAGAAGAATCTTTTGGCGGTCGTATGGTTCGTATTAAGCCAGAACATGCAACAGATGTAATGCTTGAGTTTAGTGGCTATGACAACATTGGCTATCTGATGCTTCAGCAAATACAACGTCGTTCGGCTTTAGCTACGATGGCTGGCTTTGCTGGTACAAAGCCTAATGAGATGCTTACTGGCTTGCTTGAAGGACTAAGCACAGGTCGTGGGGCAAATGCTTTTAACGCTAAGTCATATAAAGCAACGGTAGATTCTCTTACGGGTATTTTAGAAAATCCTGTAGATTCTACATTAGCTACGTTTGAGAACAAGTTTAAGCAGTTAAGCAATATACTATTCTTATCTGGTTCTGGTATTTCATCACTTACAGATATACCGATGGTTGCGTCAACCCTAGAGGTTATGGGTGTACGTTTTGGTGAAACAAATAAGTTATTCTTAGAAGCGTACGGTGATGCAATGAAACGTCGTTTTGGCAATGATCCAGACGGTATGCGTGACTTCTTGTTGGGTCAGGGTGCAGGTTTTGATGCGATTAACAATCAAGTTATTAGAAGGCTCTCAGATACAACGACAAACGTGGGCAAAATGGACAAGCTCCATAACCTATTATTTAAGATAAATGGTTTAAACGCCTTGACCACTGCGCACCAAGAATTGTTTGTAGACGTGTTAACACAGGGTATTGCTCGTGAATTTGGTAAGCCAACAATGAGCAGTCAGCTACGAGCTAATCTTTTAAACTTTGGTTTTGAAGCAGGGGATATTGATAAACTACGTAAATCTGTAACAAAGTCACCTGACGGTACTTTCCGTCTAGTGCCTACAGGAGTTAAAGATGCAGCGTTGGCTAAGAAGTATCGCCAGTATATTACTAAATACATGCGTCAAGCCGTCTTTATGCCTGATGCTGGCACAAATGCTCAAATGACCCTTGGCTTCAGAAAAGGCACATTTGAGGGGACCTTGGCTCGTATTGCTACTCAGTATCAGCCGTTTATGGTTGGTATGACTAAGCTACTATATCGTCGTTTTATGAACGGTGATTTTGGCAAGGGAGACGCTGCAATGGCGTACAAGGTAGCTCACCTTGTCTCCTATATTGGGGGCGCGTTGGCTTTTGGTTACATTGCTACAGTTCTCAAAGACTTGGCTAGAGGCGAAAAACCAATGTCGTTGTTAGACATGCGACCATATGAGTGGTCACGCGTTATGCAACAGTCTGGTGTTTTAGGCGTGTTAGAGATGCCACTAGATATTAAAGACTATGGTGTTATGGAGGCATTATCTCCTCTACCATCAACAATATTTGGATTAGGTGTTGATTTGAGCAGTGGTGACGCAAAAGGCGCACTAGACAACGCCCAAGCGCTTACAGGCGAAAATATCTACGGACCACCTCAGTGGCTTCACGGAATGATCGGAGAAGTAATGACTGAGTATCTTAATGAAATACAACAAGATATGCTTGACGAAACAGTAAATCAACAGTAGAAAAAGACTTGACTTAAAACATTAACCCTTATATATAAAATTTACTATGGCAAATACATCCCAAACCACGGCTCAAACTACTAAAGAGTATCAAGCTGGCAACAGTCAAACTGCCAGCCAAACTACAGCTGAATATCCTAGCACATAAGCATGAGCACTACACCTAAAAATATTGGAGTCGTTGGCTCTATGTCTAACTTAAGTGTTACTACAGGTTCCGTAGTAGACGCTCCAAGCGTTAACAGCTCGGCAAACCTTTGTTTTGTCGATGTTCAGGATAACGATTTGTATATTACTTTTGACGGGTCAACTCCATCTGCGAGTGTTGGACATATACTAAAGAAAGACCGTGACTACTTACTGTATGCAGGTATGTTTAAGACTGCTAAGATGCTTGGTAACGGAGGAACAGCTGTTGTTGCTATTACACAGCTTAATGGGTATGCTTAGTGCTTGGGTTAATACGCAGATTTAGCTCTGGTTTTGATAGGAGCGTTTCAAAAGGTGAATTAAGTAACTTACTTCTTGATACATACAGCGGTGCTAAATTTGCTTATAGTCTTCGTAACTTAAGTTCTAGTTACTCGGGACCAATTGTAAGAGTCCGTAGAGATACAGACGGTGGTTCTGGAGATAATGATGAACAAGATTTTTCATCTTCACAGATATCCTCTGGGGCATTAGTTAGTTTTGTTGGTTCTGGTCATGATGGCTTTGTAACAAAATGGTATGACCAAAGCGGTAACGGAGAGGATCTTGTTAACTCATCACTTACAAGTCAGCCGTTTATTGTTGCTAGTGGAGCTTTGGTGTCTGGTGGTCTTTTCTTTGAAGATGCTCACAAACTAGAAACAACTAACACGTTTTCATTTGGAGATGGCTCTATATTATCTTCGTTTATAGCAAACAGCTTTAATACTACCCCAAGTGAGAATGGTTACGTGTTTAGATTTAGTAATTATGTTTATTTTATTTTGGGCAATGGAACTCGTAGAGTAAGCATTGGAAGTGCAAAGTCTTTTCAGTCTGTAACTGATGATGTTGAAGAAGTTGCAACTATTATATCTAGCTTAAATAGCGATGGCTCAGGGCGAACTGCTCTTTATGCTAACTCAGTTCTTAAAGGTATTAACCAAAACATCGGATCTGGTGTAATAGCAAATAGAAAATTAAACATTGGTGGGAGTGGTGCTACTACGCACCTTAACGGAACTATAAATGAATTAATTATTTACGACTCAGATCAAAACGCTAACCGTGCAGCTATTGAAGCTGACATAACTGCTAACGTCTTATAATGTATTTAGTTTACGAAACAAAAGAAGTTGCAACTGAACGTGCTGACGAAGAAGGACGTAGCAACGGCTACGCTTACTGGACATCTAGTGGCGTTACACGGTGGTTAACTGAACCTCAACTAGCAGTAGATGGTAAGTGGGTGCTTGATGTATCGGCGTACGAATTAGACACAGTGGAGCAAAGTTCCACTGAACCTACTTACGAATTAGCAGAAGACACAGTTGTATGATCGAAGAACATATTATGACTCAATCTAAAATTTGGGGACTTGTGGCGCTAGGTGAATTTAGCGCATTTAATGTGAATGACAATGCACAAGCATTTATGTATATTTGCGCAGGGCTTGCTTCACTAGCTGCTGCGTATAAAACCTGTAAGAAAAAATGACACCAGAACTATTAGCAATGTTAGGCGGGGGACTTAGTGGCTTTGTAATGAAGCTTATTGGTTCTCAAATGGAGCACCAAGCTCGTCAATTTGAACGAATGATTGGAGCGCAACAAGGTGCAGATGCTTCAGCAGATGCAGCTGCTAAACGTCATAGTGGCGTTATAGTTCGTAGGTTTCTTGTTGTATCTACTGTTTTTGCTATTGTAGTAGCCCCATTTGTCTTTGCGTGGACTGACGTGGGGGTAAGTGTAGCTAGAGAGACAAACGGCTTCTTAGGGTTTTTTAAAACCGTTAAATGGGACACTGTGCAGGGATTCGTTATTTTACCAGAAATTAGGCAAACTGCCTTAGCCATTGTAGGATTCTACTTTGGTTCATCGCAAATCAAATGAATGAATTTCTGCAAGTCATATCGTCATTAACGCCTGTCTTAATTGGTATTATAACACTAATCATTGTATTATCTAGAATGCACTACAATGTTGAATCTCTTGCAGAAAAAGTAAAAGTTTTATTTGATTTTCACAACAAAAGAAAGAAGTAATACTATGCCACAAGGAAAAGGAACATACGGAAGTAAAGTCGGAAGACCACCAAAAAAGAAAGTTAAAGCTCAGATTAAGAAAAAATAGTTATGCCCAAGGACGCTTGTTACAAAAAAGTTAAAGCTAGGTATAAGGTGTTTCCTTCTGCCTATGCTTCTGGTGCTATTGCAAAATGTCGTAAAGTAGGTGCAAGCAGTTGGGGTAACAAAGCGAAAAAGAAAAAGTGAATGGCAGTGCGGAAAACAGCAAAGGGTGCGGCGCTTCGGAGATGGTTCAAAGAGGACTGGAAAGATGTACGCTCAGGGAAGCCTTGCGGTCGACAAAAGGGCGAAAAGCGCGGAACGCCATACTGCAGACCATCGAAGCGTGTGAGTTCAAAGACACCTGCCACCTCGGGGGAGATAACCGAAAGCGAAAAACGCACAAGGATCGCCCAGAAAAAGAGGATTGGACAACCCGCGGGTAAACCACGCAAAGTAAAAGCTATTCGCAAAAACAAATGAGAAAAGAACATAAGAGCAAAACAGGCGGTTTGACCGCAGCGGGACGTCGGCATTTTAAAGCTAAAGAAGGAGCTAATCTTAAGCCACCTGTTACTGGTAACGTGAAACGCGGGTCCAAGGCTGCAGGGCGTCGGAAATCATTCTGCGCTCGTATGGGAGGAGTTAAAGGACCTATGAAAGACTCAAAGGGTCGTCCAACACGAAAAGCGCTTGCATTACGTAAGTGGAAATGTTAAATAAACAAGATTATGGCAGATTATAACTTAAGCAGCACAGCAAGCGACATTGACGACGCATTAACTGAATTTATTAGCGGTGACGTAACTCACAGTAAAGTGACTGTTACTGGGGCAAACAGTGAAATGAATCAAGATACTACAATGACCGTAGTAAATGAGGGCAGACCTGTTGCAACAAAAAGATCTTACAAGGTTCAACCTGCTTCTGGCGGTGTGCAGCAATCAACTGATTTTCACGGTATTGATATTTTAATGTACACCAGTGGGGCTAATATTGGTTCTGGTGGTAATTTGCGTCTTTATCCTTTTGAATCTGTAGCTCGGAATGCAGTAGCTGCAGACGTGCAAAAATTAGTTCCCATGTATGCTTTGTGGTTGAACACAGGTAATGGGGATGTAGCCGATGCTGTTGGTATGCGCATGTGGGGCAAGAACCAAGGCGTTGGGACTGTTTCAAAGGCTACTTATATTGACATGGAAAAACCTGAAAATTCAGGTGGTGGTACAATAAATAATTTAACAGGAATTAAAATTCCTCTTATGTCAGACACTTTTACAGGTGCAAAGGGCGTAGATATTGCTGAGACAAATAATTACATTGCAGGACTTGAAGTTGGTGAGTTAACTACCAGTAACCTTACTTCGTTATCTGCAGGTGTTGATCGAATGATTGATGGTCTTCGCTTAGAGGCAGGAGCTGGTTTTGCTATTGCGAATGGTCTTGACTTTGGACTTGGTTCTTTTTCGTGGACACGAATTGTTGCGTTAGATGATTACACACCAACTGGTCCTTCTCCGCTGTGGTCTTCTCATGTTTCTGGAAACAACCGTGTTGAGCTTAGTGTTCAACTAGACGGTAAATTTAGACTTACGTTTGTAAACAATAGTGGAACTATTTCAAACTACGATTTAGGTAATCCAGGTCTTACAAACAGACAAGCTTATCGCATAACTCTTGTATGCGATCGAGGTGGAAATGCGTCTTTATTTGTTGGTGGCACACTTAAGGGTACTGTAAATATTTCGTCGTCTAGTTCAATTAATATTGGAACCAACAACACAACAGCATCTACATTTTGGACTCAATCAACATTATCAGGAGCTGATGGTGGAGGCGCTATATTTAACTTTGCGCTTCCTGATATTGCTTCTCGATTAAGAAGCATTGACTTTATAAACCCTGCCGAACGATGGTTTCCTATTGATGCAATTATTGGCTCTGTGTCAGATTTTACATCTGGTACTGATAGCTTTAGTGCAACACGGGGTGTTCTTACACCTAATTCAACTGTTGCTGGTGTATCAGGTGCTTTAAAGATTTACAAAAATGATGCTAATGGCGGTAGTTATTATAATAAATCAAGTGCATATACTGTAAATACTAGATTTACTATAAGCGTGGATATTTATATACCTTCAAGTAATACAAACGCTGATGGTTTCCAAATAAAAACAGATAACAACAGTCAGATTCATTATGATGGAAGAAGCACTCAATCAACTGCAATAGCTCTTAACACTTGGACAACAGTGTTAGCTGATGTTACAACAAGTGACAGCAATGATACTAATAATATTCAAATATCATTGAATGACGGGAACAGTGGGTCTTGGCAGGGATTAAATGACGCTAATGATGATGTTATGTATATCAAGAATTTTAAACTATTATCTAACGGCGCAGTGCTTCATCATAGAATGAGAGAAGGTACAGCTACTACCGTAGGAGATGCATCTACAAATAATAAAAATGCAGCAACTACGGGTACTGTTCACTGGTTGTAATTTGGTCGGGGCAGAGGGATTTGAACCCCCGACCCCCTGCTCCCAAAGCAGGTGCGCTACCCGACTGCGCTATGCCCCGATACCAAATTTTAGCGGTAAGCTTCTCCGTCAATGATGCGGTAGTTGTTTACCTCAAACTTTTTACCTTTGTGAGTAATCTCAGCAAAGCCTAAGTTCCATTGGTTAACTGGCATGTAGTCAGGTTCTAGGTCACATAGGCAACCAACTGACCAACAAGCTATAGTATCACCGTCCATAGATTTGACAGAGTGTTGACTGCTTTTGTGTTTGTGACCTGCGATGGTACATACACCAGTCTTGACTTGTAGCGTACGGGCAAAGTTAACTGGGTCAAAGGTGTTAAAGAACTCGTGTCCGTGTAGTATCCACAGACCGCCTGCTTTGGTTAGTTGACGACCACCAATTTCTTGGATGTCAAGGTCATCAAACCTTAGTAGCTTTTCCATCTTAAAGTCAGGTACACCGCACAGCTCAGGAGCTTTACGCCACAAGAACTTTTCCCATCGTTCTTCGTGGTTACCAATCTTAAAGTATATGTTAGCAGTGGGAAACCTTTCACGTAAGTGCATAAGGAACTGGCGACTTGCTTGTAGTTCACCAGCTAAGTCACGGTGATTGGGGTCCGTGTCCCAGCGACTTGT
>Ga0207896_1000024_pt1 | contig 41492 bp, 42 predicted proteins | sample LinPmetageLP36_FD_184049 | JGI IMG/M metagenome (GOLD analysis project Ga0207896, IMG submission 184049) | Marine viral communities from the Pacific Ocean - LP-36 (SPAdes) | ecosystem: Environmental > Aquatic > Marine > Oceanic | place: Pacific Ocean | collected 2010-06-15 | reverse complement strand
TAAATACACTGTACCAAATAAAGGTGCAGATCCTGTGCCTATTAAATCCTTCTTGCAATCACCGTTAGATCCCGATAAAGCTATAAATGAAATAGTAAATTGTCTTGAGAACTATATGTTTGATATAATATTTCAAGCAGTAAATGATGAAATGCATAAGTATACTGTATTTCAAGAACAAACTTATCTAACTGATGAAGGCATGGATATATTTGAAGATCAATGGTTCGAGTTTTATCATGAGCATCACGGTGAAATTCTAGGTAGAATAATGAAAACTCTCACAAACTAAATACGAACACTTAAAGATAATATAAATATGTTATACGATAAATTAAAACCACATATCAAAGATAAGTTGAAAGAAAATGCTAAAGAGTATAAATCTGTCAACTGGCTATTTGATAAACTAAAACAAAAAGACAATTATTCTGAATTAACTATTGACGACATAAGATCTCTCTGTACATTTGGCGATGTATGGTATCACGATCTTACTCAGTCACAGATTATATGGGGTGAATGGCTAATAAATAAATAAATATGAAAGAAGAAAAACTAGCAATTGATACATTAAATGCACTAGGTGTTAAAGATGTAACTACTAATAGACAAAAAAACAACGGTACAACTATGTTTGAATTACCAACAGGTGGCACTATAGCTGAATTTAAGTCAGGTTATATCAGAAAATACTTAATGGCTACAAATCCAGTATCAAATCACAAGTACCACACTTGTTATCAGCTAAATCCAACTTATAAAACAAAATGGAAAGCTGTTAACTCTTTTGGCATGCTTGTAGAGTCAGATACTAAGGCAAGAATGCTTATATATTCAAGAGCTGAAAGACTAAAAAGACTTGTGCTATACACAATAAAACAAATTAACAAGTCAAATGGATAAAAAAGAAAAAGAACAATTCACTGATACAGTGTGGTTTGTAGTGTCCCTTCTCGCCGTAGGGGCACTCAGCTTACTAGCAATTAACGGCGTATTTTTAAAATAAATTAAAATTAACTAACATGGAAACAAAAGAACCAACACAAGAAAAAATAATAGATGCTGTAAAAAAATACCACGGCATAAAAATAGATGAAAATGCTTATGGCAACGCAGATATATATGCATACGAAGAAACAACTGTAGATGGCTATTCTTTATGGGTAGTAACTAATGACATGAAAAGTATTTGTATATCAGAAGATGTATATTATTATGACTCCGACGTAGCTGAAGCTATTATGGAAATGGTACATTATTCTAATGGCCACTGCGTAATATATGCAGATCAATACTTCTTAGATGATATATACTTTGATGATGTACTGCTAGAAGAATTTCAAGAAATAGCAGACAAGATATATGACGAAATTATGAATGAAGACAGTGATTACAACTTTGACATGGCAGAATTAGCATGGTTAAAGGAAGAATTTACTGAATCAGAAGAGATTAATCAGACTGTTAGTTAGTTAATAGTAGTTTAGTTTCCACGATAGTTACTGAATAGGCCCGACCAGCAGGTAACGAAAGTAACATTAGCTCGTACTCAAAAGGTACGGGCTTTTCGTGGTATGAATAATATAGGAATAATGCAAGCGTTTATGTTACTAGGTGACTTAGACACTAAACAAGAAGATAAGCTAAAAGACAAAGCTATAGCTTATAAAGAAAGAATAGTTTTCTCTACAATGAGAGCTAGTATACCAGATTGGCAACCACCAAGCGATTGGAATAGTTTAACTAATAAAGAAAAACTAAACAGACTTGATAAACTACAATCAGTATAACACAAACTAAATACGATTACTAACAGATAATATTAATATGAAAGAAAACGAAATAGAAAAATTAGCTCAACTATTATTTGATAAAATAATGGAAAAGCAAGAAGGCGCAGACGTAGAATATGCTGAACAAATACAAAAACTAGTAAGTCAAGGCTACACAATATCTGATATTACAAGCAATAAACAAGACGAACTAGGCTTAAATCAAGAAGAAAGACTTGTAGGCGAACTAGCTAGACTGCAGACTATTATGATGATCTTTGAAGATAGAGAAGAATACGAAAAAGCAGCAATGATACAAAAGAAAATAGAAGTAATAAATTTTAAATTAAATCATGGAAGTGGAAAATATTAAAGCTATGCTAGCGCATAAATACAATGAAGATAAAGCAGATTACCCTGCGTTTATACAACCAAAACTAGATGGCGTACGTTGTCTATTTACTGCCAAAGGCGCGTTCTCTCGTGCTAACAACCAGTTTATGAATGTAGAACACATTGAACAAGCTCTAAAGCCTTTCTTTGCAAAAAACCCTACAACTGTGCTTGATGGCGAGCTATACAACCACGGACTAAAAGATGACTTCGAGAAGATTATATCTCTTGTTAAAAAGAGAAAACCAACAGATGCTGACAGAGCTGAAGCTGCAGAACTAGTACAATATCACATGTACGATGTAGCAAGTCTAAAAATGGCTACTTATGTAGACAGAAACTTGTTCTTACTAGCTGAGCCATCATTTAAAAACAGTTCAATACTAGATGTAACATCTACTAGATTAGCAACTGACTTTGATGATGCACAAAGATTTCATGCTAAAAACCTTAAACTAGGTTATGAAGGCTCTATATACAGAACACCATCAGGCAAGTACAAAGGTACAAGATCATGGGATCTTATGAAGTTTAAAGACTTTCACGATGCAGAAGCTACAATTATAGGCTACGATGAAGGTAAAGGCAAGCGTGCAGGTACACTAGGTAAGTTTATTATGCAAGATTATGAAGGAAACAAATTCGGTTGTCCTCCAGGTAAAGGCTATAATTACAAAGACTTAGCTAATATGCTAGAAAATATACACGACTACATCGGTCAGTATGCTACATTTACATACTTCGAGCGAACTAAAGCAGGTAGTTACAGACATCCACATTACAAAGCAATACGTAATTATGAATAATTGTAACTACTCAGGTCTTGCCTCTACTGAATCGTGGGGCAAGCCTACATGCGAAATGTGTAATAAAATTATGAACCAAGAAGACCACGATTTCTGCGATATATGCGGTGATTGTTTAGAAGAAGACTTATGAGAAGACTAATATATGATATGTTCTATGCTGATGAGATCAGCGAAGACGTAGCTTACAAACTAATTGATAAGCTAAATAAAATAAGAGATAAAACCCGGTACAGCTGGGAAAAATAAAACAAGCTCGCACTCACAAGGTGCGGGCATTTGTAGGTATGATAGAGAAATTTATGAAAAAAAGACGATGTTTATCTCATAAAAGATATGTATCGCATAGAATGCAAGAATTGCAAAATGAAATATTCCAAGAAGCAATGGATACTGGTCTTGTAAACTTAGAAAAAAGAAAACAATTATTAAAATATAAAAACCATTTAAAATTTTTATGAAAAATTCAGACTGGATATTAAGAAAAAGCCAAGAATGGCTTGATGAAGAAATAAACTCAAGAGGTTTAAAAAATGAACATGAGTTATACCTAGCTACGTTATATGGGGTGACACATAGTACTAAAGATATAAAGTAAGGGGCAAATGTCACACCGTAATTTAACATATTTAAATAATAATAGAATAATATATCGAAGATACTCTTCAGATATACCTACATCGAGCCATAGCTGGGGTTGGTATTATGCTGAAGGCACTCACGGGTATTATGCTTTGTTTAATAATAAAGCTAAAATAAACACTATTAGATCTTTAAAATGGCATTTACTTACGTTGTGGTATTTAAATCCTGAACTTGATAAAACTAAATTTACACAACTAGCTGAGTATATTATATACAAAGAGAACGGATTTGTTACTTTTAACATAGGTAGTAAATTAATAAAGCAAGTTATTGAAGATGTATTTAAACAAGATCTTGATACACCAACTAAAAACAGACTACGTAAAGTAGTTTTTAAAGATTCTTCTGGATTGACAACTATTGATAAATTAAAAATAGTAGGAAAAATAATTGGTCAAGCTAAAGGAATTAAACAAGATGACTTGTATGAAGCAATGCTTTACATACATGAGCATGATATAATAACTATAAATAAAATAGCAGATGCATTAAAATGTACTAAAAGAACTATTTATAGACACATGAGTGAAGAACTTAAAGAAGAAAAAAAATTATTAAATTTAGAATATGAAAAAAATAATAATTAGTGTTTTTGCATTATTAACATTAACATCTAGCAACATGGGTGATTGGGCTACTATTCATTGCCAACCTGACCTTAATAAATGTATACAAAATTTAAATCATTTAGAACTATGGTTAGAGATAGATCATGATGCTGGATTAATAAGTGATAATATTTACGAAGCATACAAACTAGTAGCAGAGAATACTAGTAGGAGCATAGAAATGGTTTTAAATCCTAAAAGCTGTGCTTGTAATTTAAATTCAACAGAAAAACCTTTATTAGATACTAGAGGCGAAAAACCAATTTGGAAATGAAAAAGTATAATGTAAAAAACTATATAAGATATAAAGAAGATGTTAAAGTATCTATAGCTAATATAAAACAAAAAAGATTTGTAGATTATAAACCTGAAGAACTTAAAATAATATTTTTACCTTTAGTAGAAAATATATCTAGAAAATTTGCTACATCACAAGAAGCGTCAGGTGTCATGTCTATAAATGATATAATACAAGAAGGAAGCTTGCAGTTATGTAAAGCTGTTGATAAAATAGATAGAACAAGATTATTTGAATCTGAAGACATTGAAAAAACTTTAAAATCTTTTTTAGCTAAAAGAATAAGAGGAGGCATACGTAGAGCTATTGATATAAATAGAGGCACAATGCGTATACCTGAGCACAAGTTAAATGAGATGAGAAAAAGTAAAGATGAAAAAATGGTAGCTATGTTTTTTAATAGTATATTTTTAAGTATAGATGCTAACCAAAATGATGAAAATATGGTTTATCAAATACCTGATAAATCAGACCCTTACAATGAAGTGCTGTTAAATAGCTATATAATTAGTTTATTAAATAAACATTTAACCTCTGATGAAGCTCTTGTTTTAAATAAAAGTTATGGTCTTGATGGAAAAAAGTGGTCTGCTAACGATATAGCTGCAGCTTTAGAAATAAAAGGTGTATCTGCATACGTGAGAGTATCAGAGCTTAAAAAGCAAGCAGTACAAAAACTTATAGATAACGTAGATCACTCGCAAGTGCTTGACTATCTGTAAAATACAATATAAACCTGTAATTATATATATATGACAATAAACCAAAAATTAACCAAAATTCAAACAGAGTTTAAATCAAAGAAATCAAGATTTAACTCTTTCGGCAAGTACTATTTCAGGTCTGCTGAAGACATCCTAGAAGCTACAAAACCCTTTTTAAAGGAGTTAGACGTTGCAGTAACGATCAATGAAGAATTAATATCTTTTGATCCTGCTGTACTCAAAGTAACAGCTAGAATTATGAACGGTACTGAAGAGTCAGGCACTGGTAATCATAAGTCTGTTACGGCTGTAGCTATTGTAGGTGTTGATCTAGATCAGAAAGGTATGCAAATGCCACAACGCTACGGTGCAGCAAGTTCTTACGGTAAGAAATATGCACTAGGTAATCTGTTCTTGATTGATGATACTCAAGACTCAGATGCAACTAATAGCCACGGTAAAAAACAAACAATCACTCAAGCGGCTATATCAACAGCTCAATTAATTAAAGCTAAGGAGTATGTTAAAAGCGGTGGCCAATTAAATGCTATAAAATCTAAATATAAATTAACAAAAGAGCAAGAACAAGAGTTAGCTACATTATGAAAGATAAAAAAGAAATACTAGAGAAGCTGAAAAACGATGAGCATTACTATGGTGAGTTTGGCAGAAACTTTATATCTAATTCAGATATAAGAACATTGATGACAAATCCACTTGATTTTAAAAAGCCATCTGAACAGTTTCCTCATTTTCTTATCGGAGGCTACTTCCACACTGCTATTCTTGAACCAGACAAGATCAAGAATTTTAAGATTGTGGAAGCTACCTCGCGTAATACTAAAGTTTACAAAGAGATAACAAACGGAGAAGTTTGTTTACTACAACATGAGGTTGATAAGGTCGAAGCGTTAGTTGAGAAGATGATGAACAATAAAGTTTGTCGTGATCTTATACACGCTGAAGGCAATGAGTTTGAAGTTCCTGGTGTCTGTGAATTAGCAGGCAACTGGTGGAAAGGTAAAGCTGATATTGTCAACCACAGTGAAAAATTAGTTATTGATTTAAAGACTACTGCAGACTTAGAAAAGTTTCATTGGTCAGCTAAGAAATACAATTATGATTCACAAGCTTTTGTATATAAGAACTTATTTGGCTATGATATGTTATTCATGGCTATAGATAAGAACACAGGACAAATCGGTATATATGATTGCTCAGATAACTTTTACAAAACAGGTTTTGAAAAGGTTGAAAAAGCATCTGAAATATATGATCTGTTCTTTAACAACAAGGATTTCGATCCTAATAATTACTTTATAAATCAAACCCTATAATATGGCAGGAATAATAAAAGCAAGTATCAATTTAAATGCAATTGATAAATCAAAAATAATCGAAGGCAAGAAAGGTAAATACCTACCTATTACGATTACAGTGAATGATGAACCAGATCAGTTTGGTAATCAAGGACCTGTTATAATAGACCAGTCTAAAGAAGAAAGAGAAGCAAAAGTAGCTAAGACTTATCTTGGCAACTGTAAGGTAGTATGGACAAACGGTGTTTTTCCAGACAAAATACCTTACGAAGGCGGTGGGCAAGCTCCAGCACCTAAAGCACAACCAAAGGTAGAATCGGATCTACCATTTTAATTAAATCAAATAAATGCAAGTCGAAGATAAAGAAATAAACGGATTCTTAATTGAGTCTTTTAATCAGCACGGCTTAGAAGTAGGGAAAACGCAGGGGATTTGTCCCCTGTGTTCTATTGATAGGAAACCTGAGAACAAGAAAGCTAAATGCTCTTCTTATGATTGGGAGCGTGGGATCGGTACTTGCCATAACTGTGACAAATCTTTTCAACTACATACATTTAAACGTAAAGGTAAAGCTGAACGTGATTATGTAGTACCTGAAAAAACTACTGTTGGAAACTTAGACAATAAGATTATAGAGTGGTTTAAAACAAGAGGTATATCTGAACAAACACTAAAAGATGTTGAAGTAAGTGTTGGAAAAGAGTTTATGCCACAGACCGGTAAACCCGAGAATACTATTCAATTTAATTATTTCGTAGGTGGAATACTTACAAATGTTAAATACAGAGATGGACGTAAAAACTTTAAGCTATATAAAGGAGCAGAAAAAGTATTTTACAATATAGATAACACTGTAGGACATGATACATGTGTTATAGTTGAAGGCGAAATGGATGTATTAGCTTTGCATGAAGCAGGTATAACAAACGCTATATCAGTTCCAAATGGTGCTACATTAAATAGTAACAACTTAGATTACTTAGATAATTGTATTGATTACTTTGATGACAAAGAAAAGATAATCATTGCGGTAGATAATGATCCACCAGGCTTAGCTTTGCAGTCAGAGCTTGTAAGACGTCTTGGTGCTGAGGTTTGTTATCTAGCAACATTTGATGACTGTAAAGATGCTAATGAATATCTAATGAAATACAGTGCATCAGAGCTCAAGTCCAGGGTTTTAGATGCAAGACCTGTACCATTAGAAAACGTCACAACATTTAAAGACATTGAAGATGAAGTTACAGACTTTGTTCGTAATGGTTTTAAACGTGGCTTTCAAATTGGTTTACCTAACTTTGATAACATCTTTTCTACGTATACTAAACAGTTTATAACTGTTACAGGTATACCTAGTTCAGGTAAGTCAGACTTTGTAGATCAAATGGTTGTAGGTTATAACAAAGAGTATGAATGGAAGACAGCGTTTGCATCTCCTGAAAATGCTCCTACGTTTTTACATGCACATAAGCTTATGCGTAAGGTCTGGGGTGATATGCCTAACAAAGGCGATATTGGCGGAGACAAATGGAATAAGGTAGCTGATCATGTTAATAAAAACTTTTTCTTTATTGATATGGAACGTTATACTCTTGAATCTGTCTTGCGCAAAGGTGCTGAGCTAGTTAAACGTAAAGGTATTAAATGTTTAGTTATTGATCCATATAACAAGGTGAGAGATGTTGACTGTAATACAGAAGACGTTAACCGATATACAATGGAATACTTAACTAAGATTGAAACTTTTGCTAAAAAGTATGATGTGTTAGTATTTATAGTTGCACATCCTACTAAGATGTACAAGACGCAAGATGGTAAGATTGAAGAGCCAACGATGTATAATATAAAAGGTGGTGGTGAATGGTATGATGCTAGTTACCATGGTCTACTTGTTCATCGTGACTACGATGCTAAAACAACTAAAGTTAAAGTGCTTAAATGTAAGTTTCAAAACTTAGGTGAAAACGGTGCTGAAGCTTATTTTACTTGGGAACCTAGATCAGGCTGCTTTGTACCTCACGAAACACCTGACCTTGATGAAGCAATGCCCTGGGAATGATAAAGAAAGTTGAATGGAAACCACCTATGTGGAATAAAGAACTTAGAAAGATCTACTCATGGTGCTTAAAGCACGGAATAAAAATATACCCTATAGCTGCGGCTAAAGGAGAAAAAAATAAAAACTGTTATATAGAAGTAAGTGTAAATGGTAAGACAACTTTATCACCTAAGCATTACGGTGTTAGTGAGCTATGGCCTAAAATATTTGAGCTATACAAGTTTTACTATGACAAACATACAAACTAAATACGATACAATTCGGATAATAAATATATGAGAGAATATAAATTTAAAAATGCTAGTGAAGCTTTTGATTTTTATTATGGTACAATACCATATGAAGGTAAAAACTTTAGCGGTACTAAAGCTATGTTTAACCAAGGCTTTACTATACTAAACCCAGTTGATCGCATAATAACTAATGAAGCTAGAAACTTCAATATTGAATATGCAGAAGCTGAATGGCAGTGGTATTTGTCAGGTGATAGATCAACAGCTAAGCTTGGTGAAATATATGGTAAAATACCTAAGATATGGCAAGATATGTCTGATGGCAACGGTAATGTTAATTCTAATTACGGTTACCAATGGGAAAGAGGTTATCAACTAGATAAAGTTGTGGCTCAATTAAAAGACAACCCTGAGACAAGGCAAGCTGCAATATCTATTTACGATGGTAAAGAAATAAGTAAATACAGACATGATACACCTTGTACTTACGCTGTACAGTTTACAGTTGTAGATAATAAGCTTGATATGTGTGTTACGATGCGTTCTAACGATCTTTGGTTCGGTTTCTGTAATGATCAATATCAATTCAGCAAACTACAAGAGATGGTCTCAGAACGTACAGGATATGACGTAGGTATATATTATCATTTTGCACATAATCTACACATTTACAATGATCAATTACCTGAAAGAAACACACTAACAGAAAGAGCTAGAATATATGGATAAAATTAATTATTATTTATACCATATACCGGGTAAAAAAATAGGTGTTACACGTGATCTTATATCTAGAGTCGTAGACCAACAAGGTTACAGCTTAGACGAAGTAGAAGTTCTAGAACAAAGTACAGATATAGATTATATATCTGACCGCGAGTTAGAACTTCAACAGTCTTACGGTTATCGAGTTGACAGACAAAAATATAAAGATCTATATATTAATAAAATAAAATCTAATACAATGCACATAAACGCGACAGAGCAGACTTCTACGTTTCCTGTACCAATTACCAAGCTAAAAGGCAGGTTAATGGACAACATGAGTAAAACGTGGGAAACAACACACGGCACATTTGAAATCAATATGCAAACTATTGAATGGATAATGGAGAACGTAACAACATCTCAATACACGATGGAGAGATGTTATATATATAATAAAGCATTTGCTAAGTACTTTCAAATTGAAGATCATGTTGAAGCAGCTAAATCATTTCCATTTGGTAAAGATGCTTATCAATCTTATTTAGATACTTTAACAACAAGATCTAATGGTACTTTAAACTACATGGAAACTGACAACAGGTTTCAGTTGATAAGAGACTGGGCTGGTGAAAGAGGTTTATACACTAAAGGTGACAAGAAAACACAGTTCTGTAAGCTAATGGAAGAAGCTGGCGAACTAGGTCGAGCCGTACTTAAAGACGACCAGCCTGAATTTGTAGATGCTATTGGTGATATGGTAGTTGTACTAACCAACATGGCTCATCTTGGCGGCACAACAATTGAAGAGTGTATTGATGCAGCATACAAGGTTATATCTAAAAGAACTGGTAAAATGGTTAACGGAACATTTGTTAAAGATGAAAAGTAAGACTATATTATTCAGAGATCCTGTTGTAGAAAGAGTCTGCAATAAGTTCGTTACAAGATCAGATGTTGGCTATGCTAAGTATGGTAGAACATTACACGAAGAAAGAACTGGTGGACATAAAGATTTAGCTGGTTATCTTAATGATGTTCAAGAAGAACTAATGGATGCTATACTTTATATTCAAACTGCACGTGAAGAGTTGGTTGAAAATCAAGATCTAAGACACACTATAGATGAAGCTAATAAAGCTAGTTTTAGACCACCACATCCTTCTGATGCATCATCTGCACAACTAGACTGGAACGATGCGATCTCGCCGGTATAAAAAGAAAGGACCTGTACAGTCTAAAAAAGTAACATACGATGGTATTACTTTTCAGTCAGGTCTTGAAAAATATATGTATTTAGCTTTGAAAATAGCTAATATAGATGCTAAGTATGAAGGGACAACTTACGAGTTGATCCCTTCTTTCAACTATGATCAATCAGTTTATGAAAGACAATCTAACGGCAAAGGAGAATACAAAGATAGAGGTAAAAAAAAGATACTTAATATTAAATATACTCCTGACTTTGTTGGATCTAATTTTATTATTGAATGTAAAGGAAGAGCTAATGAAACTTTCCCAATACGTTGGAAGTTATTTAAAATGTACTTATACCATACTAGATCAGAAGTTACGTTATATAAACCACAAAATCAAAAGGAATGCGACGAAACCGTGAGCTTAATTCTTGGGAAAAGAAAGACTTAGCAAGAAAAAAATATGCCGAGCGTCAATTACAAAAGTACATAGACTGGAGTATTGAATCTAAAGGTTATTTAAAATATAAAGATTTAATTAAATATTCAGAAAAATATGGCCAAACTGACATTATCACCGTATCAAGAAAAGAAAAGAGTTAAAAGAAAAGGAGTGCATAGTAAATGTAAAACCTCCAGATCAATAGGAAGTAAATTATATAAAAAGAAATATAAAGGACAAGGAAGATGAAAGAAAGTACTTTGCTAGAGATGCAAAACAAAATTAAAGCTATAACAAATGTGTTGCAGCAATTAATAAACGAACAAACGCACTTAAGAGATTTAAGTGTAGGTACATTAGAAGCTTTAAAACTTATGCCAGGTTATGAAAAAGCGATAGAGTTTCTAAAAAAAGAAGTAACTAAAAAAGAAGATGAAGATGGAGCTATCGAACAAGATACTAAGTGATATAACTGTATATATGAAGTATGCTAAGTTTGTACCTGAGTTAAATCGTAGAGAAACTTGGAAAGAACTAGTTACGCGTAATAAAAATATGCATATCAAAAAATACCCTAAATTACACAATGAAATTGATGAAGCTTACAAAAGCGTATATAATAAAAAAGTTTTACCCTCTATGCGATCGTTACAATTCGGAGGTAAACCGATTGAGATCTCGCCTAATAGAGTTTATAATTGTGCTTATTTACCTGTTGATAGCATTGAATGTTTTCATGAGATAATGTTTTTGTTACTTGGTGGAACTGGCGTAGGTTACTCTGTGCAAAACCACCACGTGAAACAAATGCCGCCAGTTAATAAGCCTTATGCTAAAAGAACTAGAAGGTTTTTAATTGGTGATAGTATTGAAGGTTGGGCTGACGCAATTAAAGTTCTTATGAAGTCTTATATGGGCGATAAGAGATCATCTAGCGTTCATTTTGATTATTCTGATATTAGAGCTAAGGGAGCTCAGCTAGTTACATCAGGCGGCAAAGCACCAGGACCACAACCGTTAAAAGAGTGTATACTAAAAATTAAAGGTATATTCGATGCTAAAGATGATGGAACGCCATTAACTACTGTTGAAGCCCATGATATAGTTTGTCACATAGCAGATTCAGTTTTAGCAGGCGGTATACGTAGAGCTGCTTTAATTAGTTTGTTTTCTGCTGAAGATAACGAAATGATTGGCTGTAAATCAGGTAATTGGTGGGAAACAAATCCACAAAGAGGTAGAGCTAATAACTCGGCTGTTCTTATGAGACATAAAGTAACTAAAGGTTTTTTTATGGATCTTTGGAAACGTGTAGAGCTATCAGGATCAGGTGAACCTGGTATATATCTTAATAACGATAAAGACTGGGGCACAAACCCTTGTTGTGAAATAGCATTAAGACCTTTTCAGTTTTGTAACCTATGCGAGGTAAATGCTAGTGATATTGAATCACAAGAAGATTTTAACGATAGAGTTAGAAAAGCAAGCTTTATAGGTACACTACAAGCTGGTTACACTGACTTTCATTATTTAAGAGACGTATGGAGAGATACGACAGAGAAGGACGCCCTTATCGGTGTATCAATGACAGGAATCGCGAGTGCCGCTGTGCTGCCGTTGGATATGAAGGCCGCTGCAAGTATAGTAAAAAGAGAGAATACAAAGACAGCTAAAGCAATTGGTATTAATTCAGCTGCGAGATGCACAACTGTGAAGCCTGCTGGGACAACATCTCTGGCGTTAGGAACTTCATCTGGTATTCATGCATGGCATAATGATTATTATACGCGTAGAATCAGAGTTGGCAAAAATGAATCTATGTATAAGTATTTATCTGCTAATCATCCTGAGTTGGTTGAAGATGAGTTCTTTAGACCTCATGACACTGCAGTTATTAGTATACCACAAAAAGCACCTGCTAATGCAATACTTAGAGATGAGTCACCATTTGATTTACTTGAAAGAATAAAAAAAGTAGCTAATGAGTGGGTTAAACCTGGTCACAGAAAAGGCTCTAACACTCATAATGTTTCAGCTACTGTTAGTTTAAAGCAAACAGAGTGGGATCAAGCAGGTAAATGGATGTGGGAAAATAGAGATCATTACAATGGTTTATCTGTACTTCCTTATGATGGAGGTACATATACTCAAGCGCCATTTGAAGACATAAGTAAAGTACAATACGACATGGCTATGACTCACTTAAAAGATGTTGATCTTAGTAAAATTGTAGAAGTTGATGATGAAACTGACTTAGCTGGAGAATTAGCTTGTGTTGGTAGTTCATGTGAAATAACATGATAGCGTCAGCTGTATACGGATTTGTTGCTGCAGTACTAGTTATTGTAATAACATTTATGGTAGTAATGCTAACTAGTCGGTTTGAAAAAGCCGGCTATGGCATTATGTACGGAAGTTTATTTATTAAAATGGTAACTTTATCTGCATTTACTTTAGCTGTTAAACCTTACTTAGGCGATGCTATAATATATGCAACTATTGTTTTAATAAGTATAATGTTTTCTAATGTTTATCTTATAATAAAAATAAAACAATGAGAAAATTAGCAATAATAGGTGGTATAAGCCTAGCTAGCCTTGCAGCTGGCAATATGATACTACATAAACAAAAAATCAATTTAAATCCTAACACTTTAGCTATAGCTAGTGGAGGTTTTATAATTGCTTTTGGTATTACTTATAGATTCTAAAATTTAAATTATGTGTGAAAACTGTCCGGGCGGATTTTGCCCATGGTGTTAAATATAAAAAGGGGAAGTCGTAATGACCTCCCCTTTTTTGGTTACAGGAACTTTGGGTATGGTGCCCAGTTTTTTTTGTTCCCTATATTTGGATATTTTTAAAAACCTATTAATTGTTTTCTTATTTTATTTTTTTCTTTTTTGTTCTTAATAGCTTCTTTAATTTCTTCATCTGTCTTACCTTCTTTTTTCATCTTTTCTCTCATTTTTATTTCCCAAGGCTTATCAGAATCTAAAGGTTTAAAAACTTTATTTTTAGATTTTTGTAATTCTAATATTTTTTTAACTCTATCATCTTCGTTTTTAAGCTTATCTAACTCATACTTCTTTAGCTTGTATTGCTTTAATATACTTACTTGTTCCCAAGCATTATACTTGTTAGGCTCTTGTTCATATATCTTTTCCTGATCTACTAGTTTTTGCTTAGAGGTTTTTAACTGCCACTCAGGCCATCCACCTAGCATAGCTATTCTCTGCCACATATCGTTATCTTCATCCAAAGATCCTTGTATATTATTAAACTTGTTTAATACTCTATCTAAAGGAACGTTAGTAACTGCAGTTATAACTTTAGCACCAGCTTCGTAAGCAGGATTAGTTAAAGCAAATCCTTCAGTGGTCATCATCTTTCTTCTTTTCTTATTATCAAAATTCCAAGCAGCATTTTTTAATTTAGATATTTTAGAATATATAGGTGGTGACAACTTAGTAAATTCCCAAACAGAGTCAACATACTCAGGTCTTTTTCTATTAGACCTTTCATAAATATCTAATAAAAAGTTTTTACCTACAGAAACTGCAGCTCCGCCAATACCTAAACCTCTTAATGTAGAATCTAACATGCTGTTAAGAACACTAAAATATTTTTTACCTTTATCTTTTTGGTAAGCTTCTAACTCTTTGTCTGTCATTTCGTCTTCGTCATCTCCAAAACCTAAAGCAAAAGTAGCTTGTTGTAGCATATTAAATATTACGTTTTGTGCAACTCCGTAATATACTATTTTACTTATATTTGTTTTAGCATCTCCTCTACCGTTTATTAAATCTTGAATAGCTCTTTTCTGTATTCTAGCATACTGCATAGGGGTGTTTGCCCAAGCTAGTATTATTCTACCTAAGTCACTAGACTGTTGTGCAGATATTTTACTTGGATCAGATGACTGTTGCGATATTTCTGCTGTTTCTTGCCACTCTAGCATAGCTTGTTCTTCAGCTGCTTTTTGATCCATACCTTGCTTAACTAAATCATCAACTCTATTTCTATAAAAAGTAGCACCACCTGAAGCTATAGCAAAGCTATCAGCATATTGAGTTGGTAAATAACCTTTTTGTAGTATATAAGCTATTGCAGCTTTAGCTTTATTCTGGCTTGTTGCAGCAGCATCAGCTATTTCAGATTCTGATATATTAAGTCTTAAACCGTTACGTCTATCTCTAAGATAAGTAGAGTTCATTAACATAGTAAAATCTTTCCAATATTGTGGTTGATTAGCAAAAGCTTTACCAGCTTTTATAGGGTTATTAAAACTCCAATTCATAAAGTTAACTGCAGATATTGTTTGAAGAACAGCTGATCTAGTGTTAAAGAACATAACAGCTCCAACAGATCCATTTATATAATCTAAAACTTGATTGCTTAATCTATTACCCGTCTCCAATCTGTTTCTACCAGCTTTCATTCTAGCTAGTATATTTTCCATTGCCTCTCTATACTTTGTACCGTATAAAGCTTCTAACTTGTTTAAGTTTTCTTTAGAAAACATGGCATCAACGTTGTCGGTATATCCAGACTCAGCTAAAAACTTAGATCTTTTTTCTTTATTTATTATATCTATTAAATCTCCAGTAATACTACCAGCTAACCAACTCTCGCTAGGATCAGTATACTCTTCTTCTTTAGTCAAAGCTTGTAGTTGATCTGCAAAAAGTTTTAGTTTAGGATCATTTTCTATTGCATCTGATAATTCTTTTAAATCTGTATTAGATAAACCAGGAACTTTTTTACCAGACTTATTCCATAAGTAAACTCTAACAGCCTGTTCATTAGTAAATCCAGAATCATTTTTCTTTCTTAAATCTTTAGGAACATTAAGAGATTTTTTTAGTTGTCTAAAATCGTCCATCATATTTATTCTAGAAGCTCTTAAGCTTTCAATAGCTCTAGCATAAGGATCAAGTAAATTTTCTTTATACCAAGCCATTTGAGCGTCACCTTTAGGGCCTTTTGTCAATGTAGTATATAATAAACCGGTTAAATCCTCAGCTGAATAAGGTATAAAAAATTTAAATCTACCTTTACCCGCTCCAATTGTTCTAGCTTTTGCAGGAGAATACTCTTTATAAAACTCTATACCAGTTGACTCTTCTAAAAGCTTATTAAAATCTTCACTAAGCTGTTTAGATTCTTGTATTTTAGCTTGTTGAACTTTAGATTTAATATCTATAACACTTAACACATCTTGTACAGCTTTAACATTTTGGTAAGCATCATCTGCAAAATAAAAATCATTATACCCTTCAGCTGCTTTATCTATTATCCAGTTTGCTTTAGCTTCACCTGGTGATTTACCAAGTCCAACTATGTTTTCTCTTTTGAACTCTAAACCTTCAGCTTTCAAGAAATCATATATAGCTGTCTCAGCATTAGGACCTCTTGCTGTTAATACAAACAAGTCTTCATTACCTCTTGCTTCTTTAATTGTTTTTGCAACTTCAAATAATGGTCCACGACCTCCTTCAGTAACATTATCAAAGTCACTAAAATCCATAGTCCATCCATCTTCTATCATTTGAGCCGCGTCAGTTGCAAACTTTTCTGCGTTCATTTCAACTCTTTCATCTCCTCTTGTAGCAAATACTTTATTATTACTAGTTGCTAATGTATCATCAAAATCAAATACTCTAATCTTTTTAATAGGTTTATCTAAAGCATTAGCGTTTTTTAAAGCAGCATCAATACTAGCGGCCTTGCTAAGTAGTTCATTCATGCTTAAATCACCTTCTATATCTAAAACTTTAGATTCTGCTAAAGTGTTATTAGTATTTTTATTAGCGTCATTTTGAGTTTTAGCTAAACTAGGATTATTATTAGTTGGAAACTTAGTATAATCAGCTAAAGTTTGTTGAGCTGTTTTTAAATCACCACCTAAAACTACATCCCTTATTAGTTGTCTCTGTAATGCTACAACGTTAGGCATTGTATTAACTGAAGGAGCTACACCTAAACCAAAGTTTTCAGCTAAACTTTTACCAGTAACTGGATCTATTATTTTATTTAAATTGATTCCAGCTTCAGATAATCTTATTATAGAATTATCTAATATACTAAAACCCTTTGGCAGTCTTTTATCTAGCTTAGCCATGTCTAATAAAAAGTCATCAGCTTTAGATAATTGAGTTTGAAAATAGTTTTTTCTAATAAAAGGAAATATTTCTCTAGTTTTATTATTAGCAATAGCCCATATTAAAGAAGCTCCTACTGTAGAAGCTGGTGGGTTATGCTCTTCAATAAAAGGTCTTTTATTTTTATCGCCTTGTTTAGATCCTTCAGGCCCATAATTGAAGTCTGTAGACGCTTGAGTAAAAGGAGCAGATATTTTAATTAGACCTCCAGTTGCTTGATAACCTTGAGCTATTATTAAAGCAGCAGTTGAAGCAGGCATGCCGGCTTTGACAGCATCATCTAACTCAAACGCTACATCTTCTAACACTTGCATATTATCTTGAGATCTTTGTTTAAATTTGTTTATAAAAGCTTTAGTTATTCTCTCTCTAACAGAAACTTTTTTAGGTATTAAAGCATCTTTTTTAGTATTTTCTTTAGCAGTTTCTAAAGCTTCTATATAATTAGGATCATCTTTACCATAATATAATCTTCCTCTTGCTGGAACTAAGTTTGTTACGCCGTCAGGATAAGTTACTCCTTGTCCAATACTTCCATCTTTTTTTCTAACTGGCACAGATTTTACATAGTCTCCATTTGTTAGCTCATAAAAGTAAACTCCATCTTTTGCTTTTATTTTATTATTTTTTAAATAAGTATCTAACTTCTTAGCATCAGGTGTTAAGTCACCATTTGGTTTCTTCTTATTAACCTGCACTCTATTAGCGCCTGCTGCAGCCGGCATAGATGATTCAAAAACATTTAATGATAAGCCAAAAGTTTTAATATCATTAAGAACTTGTTTTATTTTAGAAGCTCTATTACTGTTAGTTACAGTTATACTTCCTTTCGGTAATCCAGCAATAACACCAGCAGCGTTAATATCACTAGCCGCTGCTGCTTCTTCTAACTTAATTCTATCTTCTGATGAAAAAGCCTTAGCCATTAAAGCTCTAGGATCTCTTTGAATTTTTACACCTACCTTAGATCTATCTCTTGGATCAATACCAGCCTTATCCATGGTGGATGGTAATATATCTCTACCTATTTCTTTTGTTATTTCTTTTGCAGTTGTTGTTTTTCTATTACCTCTTAAGCCACTTCTCTTGCCAGTTGTAGGGCTTACGGGTGGTGCTAAAATATAGTCTGCTAGTTGTTTAGGAGTAAAATCATTGAACTCATATAAGTTAACGCCTTGTGCTGTATTTTCTAAATAAACATCATCTCTTAAAACAGCTTGATCTATTTCAGATTGTTTAGTTAAACGCCTTGGAGGTTTAGTAAAAATTCTATTTTCAGGAGACGTTTGTGATTCTAGCTTTACAAAGTATTGTATAGGAAATAAGCTCTTCATTTTTGGAGCTAATTTCTTTATAGTCTCTTCGTACTGTTTTCCAGTACCTAATTTTTTCTTAACTTTGTCAGTTAATTTAGCATCAAAAACATCATCTATAAAAGATCTAAAGTTTTTATCTTCGATGTCAGGCATAACGCCTTCTATTATTTCTAAAGCTGCAGTTTCAAATTCAGCTTCAGTTTGCTCGTCAACTAATTCTGTTTGTTGCTTTATCTTAGATCTTGGTATTACAACTTTTTCATCTATAGACCCTTCTATATCTATACTAGTATCAGCAAAATCTCTTGTTCTACCTGTGTCATCAAGCACATTATCTATAGAAGTTGTTGGTGCTGTTTTTACGTAGTCTTTTTTAATATCCTGTAAAGCTCTGAAAGCAATACCACCCATACCTTTGTCAGTTGCTTTTCCATATATAAAACTAAATAAACTACGCTTATTACCGTCAAGTTCTGGTTTAAAATTCTTTAATATTCTTAACTGTAAATTTTCTTTTATTTTTCTATTAATGTCTTCTTTAATTTCTGGATTTAAACTTTGTAAACTTTTATCTCTAGTTATTAATTGATTTATATAACTATTAAAATTTGAATTACTTTCAATAGCATCAAAAGCATCTATAGCTGCTTCACTTTGTTTAAAATCGTCATTACTTTTTAAATCATTAGTTAAATTTTTATCAAAAGCATTTGACATAGACTTAGTGTCTACACTTAAAGGTAGAGATGCAGCTTGCTTAGTTTGTGTTTGAGTATCTTGTTTTATATCTACTACAGGGGTTGTATCTTCAGACAAAGCAGTTATAGAGGTTTGTCCAGGTTCTACTTGTAAACTTTTACTTATATTAACATCGCCTCTAGCTAATCTTCTCTGTGCAGCATTAAGTTTACCTTTAGATAAATTGCCAAGATAATCATCTAATATTCCGTCTATATTTTCTGCATTTACTTCTATTTGAATACCTATAGACTGTAACAAACTATTAAACCATCTTGCTATCTCTTGAGTAACACTTTTGTTTTCTTTAAAAAACCCAGCTTTTTTCATTTGAGTATAGTATGTAATAACTTCTTCTGCCACTTGCTCTTGCGTATACTTAGAGTCATTAGAGTATTTTAAAAGTTGGTTCTGCAAAACATCAGCTGCAGCAGGATCTAAAGCTATCATTTTCTTCATAACAGCATCTGCCATACCAAATACAGCATTTTTATTTTCAGCTTTATTTAATGCTATATCCCAATAATTATGAGATCCTTCATGCTCTTTAACTCCTTTAGAAGCTTTTTCTGAAATTATTATACTATTAGAATCTTTTAAATAAACTCCTTCTGGGCTTAAAACTTCTTCTACAGTTAATCCATATTTATCCGCTATAGCTTGCGCATTATCTTCATTAAACACTTCTACAACAGCAGTTGAAGGATCTAATCCTTTTGTTTTTGCAGTTAACCTAAGTTGAGCAGCTAAAGCAAAATCAGTTTTATCTTCTACTTCTTTATGTTGATTATTAGAGTTTGAAGACATTTCAGATATTTCACCTTCAATATTTTTTATAGCTTCTTTTATATTAGAATTTGCTGGATTACTAAGACCACCTTGTGCTAATTGATTATTTAATTCTCTTATTTGTTGTTTTTTCTGAGCAATTAAATATTGAGTAGACCCATTTAAATTATTAGGTATTTCTTTATAATCACTAACAAGATCATTTAATTCTTTTCTTTGTTGATCAGCTTCTTCTTGAGTTATTACATTATTTTCAAGATTTGTTTCTATTTTACCTAGTTCAGAACTATAACCATTATCACTTTTAATATTTTGAATTTGATCATAAAGTTCTTGATTAGCTTGTAATCTGCTTCTAAAATCCAATTTTTCAAACTCAGTTAATGGATCTAGAAAATCTCTATTAGCTAAAGTAGAAAAAGAAGCACCAATAAAGCCAGATGTAAAACTAACTAAAAGCATATGCTTAAATTGCTTACCATATTCTTCACTAGTAATATCTGGCAAGTCAAAGTCTAATTCTGTTATTCGTTGAAAAGCTGCATCAATTCCCATAGCAGCAAAATCTTGAGTAGTTTCTTCAAGCATTTCATCTAAACCAGCTGTAGTTCCTTTACCAACAAAGCGCATATATTTAGCTGTAGTTTCTCCTACTAGTTTTCTAACCATCAACTGTATATCTCTAGCTGTTGCGTTTGACCCAAGTCTAGATAAAGTAGCATTAGTAAATTTTCTAATTAAACCAGCAGACATATCTGTTTGGCCTTTCATTATCTTACCACTGACATGCGATAAAGCTCCTTCTACAGTTGCTTGAATATATGCATACGCTACTTGTGAAGATTTAGGAAACTTTTCATCAAATTGTTTTTTAGCTTCTGCTCTACTAACACCGTCAGCTCTATTCCTAACAGCATCATTTCTCATTTCTATTATCTTGTCTTCACTATTTTGTAAAGAGCTAAGAAAAAATCCTCCAAAAAGACCAGTTACTGGTGCTCCCATAGAAGCTCCAACCATTTGTGTTAAAGCTTGAGCAGTTCCACCCATCCAGCTTTCAGAATAGGCCTTTGCATATGTATCTGAAACTCCTTTTATAGCAAATACATTAGCTATTGCAGGCACAGCATTAGATCTTTCTATTGTTGAAAAATCTAATTGTTGTTTATTTCTTTCGTATTGCTCTCTAGTATAGCCACCTATTTTTCTTCCAAACTCATATTGACCTACTAGTCCACCAAGTTCGTTAATACCTCTTGCTAAAAGCTCAAAAGGAGCTATCCTACCAACACTAGTTCTAGTAAACTGTTCAGTAAATATATTCCATGTTTGAGATATAGCATCTCCTTCACCTTCTAAAGACTTATTTATTCTGTCTAATTTTATATTAAATTCAGAGTCAGAGTACTCTAAAGTTTTAACTAAAGTTTGATAAATAGAAACTTGCGACATTGATTGTTCTATAGCAGTAGAAAATTTAGTAACGTCTTGTTGGTACTGTTTTAATTTTTCATCTATAGCAGTTAATTTATCTACATATTTACTATCAAATTTATTGTCAAACCTTTTTAATATTGTATCTTTTTTAGATATGTTTTTATTATACTCTTCTATTACTTGTTTCTGTCTACTTACTAGATTATTTTGCCAATTTTCAAATCCTTTAGATAATTCTTCATATCTTGAAGGATCTTTTTTAATCATTTCTTGTATTTTGTTTGCTTCTCTAGTTACTAATTGTTCTAACTTTTCTTTACTAAGTATTTGCTCTTTTAGTTTTTCATTAGGTTTTAGTACTTTAGCAAGCTTAGCTTCAGTTTCTTTTTTATATAATGCAGCTTGTTCTTGAATTGACTTTAATTCTATTGTATCATTAGCATATTTAGTAATTAAGTTATTGTTTTTTATAAGCAAAGGTTTAACGTCGTTTATACTCTTTTTTATAACGTTATTATATTGTTTAAGCTTTTGATTTCTACCTGCTTGACCATTGCTTTTTTGATACTGTGAAACCTCTTTACTTTTTCTAAAATCTCCTTGATTTTTTTCTATAAAGTTAATAAGATTCACTATCTCTTCTTTATCTGTTTTTATTAAAGAACTACCTGTTTCTAATGTAGTAGCAATACCTTTGTCAATTAAATACTGCTGTAAATCTTCTTGTGCTATAATAGTATCATAAGGAATATTATTAGCTTTAGCTGTTTCTACTAAGTCTATTCTACCACTTTTATTGTAACGTGGATTTTTATAAACATTCATAGCACTATCTCCGATATTTAAAAAAGATCTATCGTAATCAGCACCTAGCCCATAATTTAAATATTTTGAATTAAAATTTTTAGTAAGATTTTCAGCGGAGATTTTACTTATGTTTTTTACACCTTTGTCTGTTACTTCAAGATTATAATCTTTTACTTTAGTAGGATCTACATGTTCTCCTTTATCATTTTTATAAGTAAAATAATCTTTTTCATAAGTAGTAATTTTGCTGTTATGAAATAAATTAGTAGAAAGAGGTTTTACAGTGGGGTCTACTACATTGTTTTCAGCTTTAATTTTATCTAAAGTATATATAGCTTTATTTAAAAGAATTGTTTCTTCTTCTAATTCTTCTCCAGTGGCTTCAATTACTTTTTGTAATCTTTTTTGTTCTACAGGATCAGTACTTTTTTCTAATTCTGTAGTGTAATTTGTTAATTCAGAATTTAACTCAGCTACTCTAATAGCATTGTCATTAGGATTTGCATCTAATATAGACTGATCTTGTTTTGCTACAATTTCAAATTCATCTAATCTTTCAGCATCACTAGGATTAGTCCATGCAAATTCATCGTTGACATCTACGCCAAGGTTTATCAATTGACTTTGTAGTGATTGTTTTCTTTCTTCTAATAAAAGTATGTCGTTTTCATTTACATCTCCACCTTGAGATAATAAATTTCTTTCTTCATTTAAAACATCGTCTAAATCTGACTTTAATTTATTAGTTATATTTCTTTTAAAGTTTTCGTCTGATATATAAATAGGAAAATCACTTTGAATTAAATTACCATCTTCATTTTTATAAGTAACTTTATAATAATTACCTACGTCTTTTTGGTAAAAACCTTTTTCGTCTATTTGGTTTTCTAATTCTTTAGGTACATCTAATATTTGCTTAGTAGCTTGTTCTTGTTTTGTTTTGTCTAGCTTTTCTAGTTTAACTATAGATCCAGCGTAAGTTGTATCACTATCTTTATTAAGCTCTACAAAGTTATCTGCAGAACTTATATCTATTACAGATGGATTTAAATCTATATCTTCTAATACATTTACTTCTTCTTTCAGTAAACGATCAAATTTTAATTTTACTTTTTTCTTTGGCTTCTCTTCTTCCTTACCAAGATCTTCTGAAGAAGACTCCGATGAAACTTCCTCTGATTTTAAATCCAAATTCTCTGGTGCTGTAGTTTCTGATGCTACATCCGCACTCTCTGCAACATCTACTAGCTTTTTTTCGTTTTCATCTTCTAAGACCTCTATTTTATTTTCAGATAGATATGTATCAAGATCTTGTCCTGTTGCCTCTAAAGCAGCGTCTATGTCTTCTTGAGTGTACTCGTTGTTGTTCCAAATATATTTCATTAATTATAATTTTAAATTATGCCATGCCAGGCAGTGGTGGTAAATTAGAATCCCCATCAGATTCTAACCTAGCTATTTCTTGATCTCTGTCTATAAGCTTTAAAGCTGCGTTGTGGCTTTTGTTTGTTATCGAACTATTTGATTTATTAACCTCGTTTAAAAATATGTCAAAATCTTTAAGTACTTTTGGATTAACTTTAGTAGGCTTATTTGAACCACTTTTATATACATACAACTGAGCATCGTCTATGTCAGATAAGTCAATAGTAGGGTATTTAGTCTTTAATTCAGCACCAGTTATGTAATTTCCATTTCCACCTGAATTTAAAACTGCCAAAGCGCCTTGTCCATTATTAGCTTTAAGTGATTTAAAGTTTGCATATAAATTGTCGTAAGAGTATCCAGCCTTACCATCAGTGCCGGAAGCTGTTTTTTGAAGATTTGGAAGATACTTGTTAAGTTCTTTAACATCTAGCTTAATACCTTCTCCTCTAGCTAAATCTATAGCATCTTCATTTTCAACTTCGTTAAGAATTGTTTCTGTTACTCCATTTCCAATTATACCAGTATCTCCACCCTTAGTTCTTTTTACATGCTCATATAATAATTTTTTAGCTCTTGCAATTTGTTCAGGTGTTCCTTCATAAACTGTTTCACCACCTGCTTCATTTTCGTCTGGACCACCTAACATTTGCCAATTGCTCTGTATTAAATTAGGATTATAATTACTAGCTAAACCTTTTGAATCTATAAAAGCATCTACTTTAGTTTGTAATAATTTATTTGCGTTATCGTAATTTTTTATTCTTTGTCTAACAACTTTCTTTTTTTCTTCATCAGTAGCTGTTTCACTTAGATTACTAGTTGTTACTAGTTTCTTATATTGATTTTCTGTACCATCATCAAAAACAGTTTCTACTACTTCTTCTAAAAATGTAGCATCTGTAACGTTGATTAGTCCACCCATATCTCCATTCCTAACAGCGTTCATGTAAACTTCTTCTTCTATTAGTAGTTTATTTTTTCCATTGTAAGACGTAGGAGATGTATATTCCATGTACGATTTTCCATCTTTATAAGTATAATTAAATCTACCTTGTTTCTGTTTAAGATGAATCATCTTAGCAGCTTCTTGCCTTAGTTCAAAATCAGGCTTTCCGTCATATAATATTAGACCTGGCATGTTAGCAGCAGGTTCAATTACATCACCATTATAATCCCAAGCTGTAGAAGTTCCTTCTACCGTTGTGTTAAGTATACTTATAAAACCAGGAGCTTGTCTTAATATGTCATCTATATTTTTTTTATATTGCATATATTCTTCTGAGCCTTCATCTACATTAGCCATTTCTTTCCAGTTGGCTTCTATTGCATCTTTAATATCATCTAACGGACCTCCTACTTCTTCATGGTACATAGTTTCAATATCAAAACCTTGTTCATATATAGGGTTAATATCTTGAAGAGATGCATTAGGATCTTTTAATAAAGCTGCTTGATATGCTTCGTAATCTTGTTCTAATTGATCTTTAGTTATTTCTATTTGATCATAAACTTCACCCGTAGCAGAGCTCCAAGAGCCAGTAGTTGCATCATTTAGAGTTAAATACTCATCACTAAATTTAGAATTAAACTTAGCTATATTGTCATCTATACCTTTTCTAATAGTACCTTCTCTTCTTCTTCTAGCATTAGCTTCTTTTTCTTCTTGCTTTTGTTGTTTTAAATTAGCTTTTTGAGAAGCTTGTCTTTCTTTTTTTCTAGCTTCAATTTTAGCTAATAGCATAGCTCTATTTTGATCTAAGCCTTTAACAACTTGAGTTAAAGAAGTATCTAATATTTGGGTTGGTTTTTCGTAACTCATAATTTATTATTTTAACTAAAATACTCGCCTAGACCAGCCGTAGCTCCAGTCGCAGCGCCGGTAAAAGCAGACATTGCATCTGCTTGATATTGCATTTGTTGAGCTTGATTTTGATCATAAGCTGCTTGAGCCCTATTTAGTTGTTGCATTTTTCTAGCATCTTTTTGTTCGAAAACATATTTAGCTCCTGAAACTTCTGCTTCTTGTACTCTCATTTTTTCAGACATTAACTTCTGTTGAAGCTGTTGCTCTCCTTGTGCTTTAAGTTTTTCATTTGAAGCTTCTTGTTGTTCAATATCAGCAACAACACCTTGTTTACTTTTAGCAGCTGCCATAGCTAATGCAGTAGCACCACCAGCACCAAATCCTCCAGCTCTTACAGTATCTAAAGTATTAGCCAAAGATATATCAGCTTGCTCTATTTTCATTTCTGCTGCATTTGTAGCTACGCCTAAATTAGCATAAGGATTTGAAAGCATACCGCTTAAATCCTCAATACCGGAGTATGGATCTACTATAGGAGGTCTTTGATTTTCTAGTCTAGTTATACTTTGTTGTAAACCTATTGCAGCAGTCTTAGCATTATTAGCTTTGCTCTGTGCATATATTCCTGTAGCTGCTGATAATCCAGCGCCTATCAAAAGTGATCCTGCTATAAAACTCATATATGTTTTTTTATTAAATTAATTTGATCTAAAGTTATTTCTGGATCATTATAATCTTCAGCTATAACTTCTTTTTCTATTTCCTTTATATCTGTCTTGTCTGTAGCGTGTACAGTAACAAACGTGCAATCTGTTTTAGAGTAAATAACTCTTTGTGTACCTGGTTCAGTAATTCCGTAGTGAGGTGCTTTAAGAGTTTTAATACCTTCCTCTGTAAGAACTATCATTTCACCTTGTATTAAAAAAAACGGATGTTTCTTTTTATGTATTTTAGTTAATATTAACTGACCAGCAGGGTTAAATATTTCTCTAATATAACAACCATCTGCAAAACTATGTTTTAGTGGATTTAATTTATTAGCATCTTCACCTGTTATAAAATGATCTGAGTTTTTAAATTTTTCACTAATCAACTCCATTTTATTTCTAAATTCTTGTTTTTTTCTTAACTCTTGCCCTATTTCCCAAGCCTCATCAAATGTAAAAGCATGCTTTAAGTTTAACTCTTTAGTCTTTTCAATAAACTGTTTTTTAGCTTGCTCTTTAGTTATTGGATTATTTTTTATCTGATCGTTTATTTCTTCCATGATTAAATTTAAGATGAAGGTACGTATTTAGAACCTACAGAAAATAATTCCTTCACACCGCTTACATCGGTAGTGGAATCTGTTTGTAATTTTACAACTGCAAAATAACCTTTAATACCAGTCATGAAGTCACCAAAGATAACCTCTCCTGGCATTGCAGTAGATTTATTTATTAAGTTAGCGGTATATAAGTTTTCTTTTCTAGTGAAACCAGCTCTTTCTATTTCTCCAGTAACACTATTAGTATATTCTCCTTCGCTATAACTTTTTATAGAATTAGTAGTATCTGTATAGAATTGTCCTGAATCAGGACCAGTTTCGTCTGAAACAAAACTTGCAACTTCCCAACCATTATAACCTTCATAGTTTATAGTTTGAAAAACTTTCTTAGAAGATGGTTGAGTATTAAACACGAACTCTATACTAGACTTTTGAGTAGTTCCATAAAAAGAGTTTCTACCAGGTATATCTGAGTAATGTCTCCACAATGTGCTACCTTGAAAACTATAGTAAACATTTTTTAAACTATAAGCTTGAGTTGGTTTGTAAGTAAAAAAGCTAACCCAACCTTTAATTCCGTCATCAAAGTTTATAGTTTGATAAGCATCTAATTGAGTAGGAGTTGTTTTTGCTGGTTGTATTGATAATATATAGTTTTTACTATGAGCATCCCAAGATCCTTGAATTTTGTCAACTACTTGTTTAGTTACTGTAGCAGAAGTGGGATTGGCCCCAGTTAAACTAGACAAAACATTACATCTATTGTTTGCTAAGTCTAGAGAAGCTATTAAAGATACTTCTCCAGTATTAAACAATATTTGCATACCTACTTCTAAAAAGCTAGAATTACTGGCAAAAGTTACTTGAGTTCCAGCAACAGTCACATTGCCTGTAAAACTAAAAGTTTTAAATTCATTATTTAAAGCTGATAATTGATCTCTAAAATAGTCAGACATACCATATTGGGATATTTCTGTTAAACCATCTCTAGACAGCCTCATAATAGCACCTCGATTAACATCAGAAAAATATCTTCTAAATCCATAATAAGCAAAAGACTCTGGTTGAGTACTTATGCCATAATCGCCTTCATAAGGCGTTAACGTACCTATCACGGCTTGAGCTGTTGTTATAGTCGATGTTCCTTCTGCTGAGTATATAGCATCTTTGTCTATTAATAATCTACTTACCTTGGCTGTTTGAAATATAGTTAGATCAGTATCTCTAGCATGTATAAACTGTATAGCACCGTATTTTGGATCAACAGATCTAGTAATAGATTCTGCTACAGAAAATACATTAGTTTCGTTTACATCAGTTTTAGAATTAAATATACCTGAGTATATTAAACTATTTGTAAATATTTGAGCATTGTCACCTTGTTCGGCCACATAAGCTCTGGGTCCAAACCCAGTAGATGTATTATTATAACCACCTCTTATTCTAGCTTCTTCAACGTAGTATTCATACTGTTCAACAGTTTGAGCACTAGCTTCTATAGGAAAAGTAGGGTAATTAGGTGGATTCCATGGTAGACCTGGCCAAGTACCAAAACCTCCTGTTGTATAAGTCAAGCCTTCATCGGTTGTTGTTCTACCAATTCCTATAGACTTTAATACATAAGAATTAAAATATGCTACTTCTACTATTGCTCCCATTATATTATCACTTATTTTTTAATTATATTACTAATTACCTTTGACCACCTGGACCTCCGCCACTAGGTGGACCTGTTACTGGTAAAAACCCTGAAGTAACTTCACTAGAAGGAGTAACAAAGAAAGTTAATTGTATTTCCCTAGTTAAAGCACCTGATGTATCGTTTATATCGGCCACTTCTAAAGTAACCTTATATTGCGTATCATTTAAACTACCTGCAACTGTTTGCATTTGTTTCCAACCAGAAACAATACTAGCGTTTGTTGCAGAAAACCCACCAACTGCATAAGCTGGATAAACATATAGTTTTATACTATTACTAGTTCCACCACTTCCATCCCAATTTACAACTGGATTACCAGGACCATTATTAAAATCAGGAGCTAAAATTGAACCAGATACATTTAAAGCTCTTAACCTATGAAAAACAGTTTCAGATATGTTAGAATAAACTTGAGCTGGTACTCCTGGGTATGTTGTTGTATCAGTAGGAGGACTACTCATAGTTATTCCAGATCCTTTTGTGTTAGTGTCTGTAAAATCTCCACCACCTCCAGTTCCTCCGTATACTGCGCTAGTTTGACTTGACGCAAAATCTAAATTAACATACTGCCCGTTAACTGTAATCTGATTAGAGCCTGGATTATTGTTTAAATAACTATACCCATTAGCACCTAAGTCAGCCGACGAAGGATTATAAACTTCCCAATCTGCACCACCTGGTTTTCCTTCCCAGTAAAATTCTGTTTTCTTTACGATCCATTTTAATTGGTTTTTAATAAGAAGAGGAGCACCGCCAGTACCACCACCAGCGCTACCATTGAAGCCGTTTAAAGCTACAGCAGCTTGATATATATTTCCGTTTGTTTGTAATGCTAAATTGCTAGGAAAAGGATCTGGTGAAGTGGCTGTATTAGGAGCACTTGAAGAAGTTCCTGAATGTTGAGCATAAGTCGTGTCAAATCCTGTTTGAGAAGTTAAAACGCTTGCACCGTAAGGTGTGCTACCTTGCACTGGTGGATTAGCAGTGCTACCACCATTATCTATCCAACCAGGCTGTACATTACTTAATAAATTAGGAGGTGTAATAGTAAAATCACCTGTTTTAACAACTCCTGCAACAGTGTTTGTACATCTAAAATTAAATGTAAAATTATCACTTGACCAGCTATTAGCTTTAAACCAATTATAAACACCAGGTCTAGTTCTTAATTTAAAACTATTATCTGCGTTTCTAATAACCTCAAAATAATTTACTAATCCAGAAGAGTTAGTAGCAGATAATAATGTTAGAGTTGTAGTAGAATTATTTAAAACAGTTGTATTATCTGGAGCTAAAGGATAAAAATCAGATGTTACATCTGCGCCTGGGCCTAAAGATTCTGGATAAAAGAAATTTAATGGCTGCACGCTTGCTGGAGTAGCAATATCACCTGATATTATAAAAGCGTTTAATTGAGATATTGATTGGCTAGTGGAAGTTTCATAATATATATCTAACGCAGAAGTCACAGGCTCTGTTTCTATAATAGAAAGACCTGGGTTTTGATACCATAAAACATTATTTGTTCCGTTTGTACCACCACTCCAGGGGCTAAAATTACCTGTGCTATTCATACCACCTATTATACCAGTCAATTTTCTAGTAGATAATCTAGCTATTAATTGATTATTACCAGACTCAAAAGGAACTTGAGCATCAGACACCGTAGGAGTCCCTGCAACTCCTGGAAAATTATTGCCTGGAATATTATAAAAAGGACTTAAAGAATTTAAATCACCTTTACTATTTCCATTAACTATAGTTGTCCAGTCTACACCACCAGTAGAGTCCTGAGGATTTGTTCTACTTAATTTTAAATCTGTATAAGTACCTATAACAGACACTGAATCAGGACTAACATTTGGATAATATTGACTAGATGCAGCTGTTCCATTATAAAAGTTTGTTTGAGTTACTCTAGTAAAAAAGTTTACATCTGATGAAAATTCTTTATCTTCTGGACCTACTTCTTGTAAATTTCTAGGTACCTTATTTATATTATCACCAATGATTACAGCATGAGCTGTATTAATACTAAATACCCCTGCGTAAGCAATATTTTCAAAACCTGGACTAATAGATATAGGATAACCGTTTAGTATACCAGGTAAATAAGCATTGTAATATTCTTGTTCTTGTTGTTTTACGACTATTTTATAGCTATACCACCCAATTGGATTACTTCCATTAGTATTGTATAAGCCTGCATAACCTTCAACTGGAGAAGTTGATGGTATCACTTGGTTAAATAGTACTTTTAAACTATCACCATCCCAAATATCTGTTCTTGCACTACCTACAAAAGTACTTAATGGATCATTTTCAGTAAAATATTCATGATAATATGTAGAGCCACCATAACCACTCAACACAGCGTCAGCATCATTAGATGATAATATCACATCTGATTGTCTACCATATCTATCGCAAAGAACAACACCCACTTGATAAGTTCTATTCTGCTTAACGTTACTATTAGGGTATTCTATTTGTAATGTTTTAGGAGTAGCAAGACCTGTTGCAGGATCGTTTGCTGCTATTTTATCTGAAACTTGTACACTATAATCTAAGTTTTCAGGCCTTCCTAAATTTGCTGTGTAATTAGCGTAGATTATTCTATTACCTACAGTTTCTTGAGTTTGAGCTCTTGCGGGTACTTTATCTGATACTCTAGTTAAATCTTTCTCAGGTAATGTTCTAATAGGTTTTCTTGACTTATAGCTATATAGATATGTAGTTCCATCATTATTGTTTAATATTTGCTCTTGAGTTAATGTATCTACTACTTTTAAAGCAACACCATCAGAATCTGTGTATATAATATCTAAAGACTGTATTTTAAGTAAGCTATTAGCTTCTGACCAATTCATTGATGTTCCGTCTAGTTTGTCAGGTGCAGGTATTCTAAATTGAACAAAATCAATTTTATTTTCCATAAAGTCTACTATTGTACTATCAAAAGTACTAGCTTGATCTCCACTTAAAAAATAACCATCTTGATTAGGTACAAAACACTCTTGAGTAAATGGCGATATTAAAGAGTATTCATTATCATCAAATTTAAATCTATAAGCAAATTTTACAAATTTATCTTTTAAAAAATCTCTGTCACCTTCGTAATTAACATCGTAATCAGGATTTACTCCTACATTGTACACGTCATCTGTAGAAACAACTGTAATAGGTTGGCTAAGTGTTATGGCGCTAGTTGTAGCAGAAGTAATAAAAGTGCCAGCTGTTACCGTTGCAGTGGGTCCAACTCTTATGTTTATAATAGCATTAACCCATTGAGGTAGCCATGATATAGCACCTGTGCCAGTTCCAGGATTTATAGATATAGAAGTTCCAGCAGCTTTAAGTCCGGTACTTTGAAATCGTATAGCAAAGGCGTTTGGTAATAACTCTATAGATTTACTTCTCATTCCTGCGGTTGCTGTAACTGTAACCGTGCAAACACCTGTTCCAGTTGAGGGTAATATATTTATTGTATCACCATTAACATAGCCACTACCACCATTAGTTATTCTAAAATATTGTAAAGCACCAGTGCTAGGATCTATTAGTTCTAAAACACCTTCTAATCCAGTTCCAGAGCCTGATGTTGTTATTTGACCAGCAGCTTGTGTTATAGCTTGAGGAACTAAAACCTCATCATATCCTGATCCTGGTGTAGTTACTGTAGTACCTGTGACGGTATTGTTTTGAACTACTTGAACAGATTTATATGGATAATATTTAGCTACTGAAATTTGATCTTCATTCGTGTAGTAAGGATTATTATAGCCTGCTATTGTTAAGTCATACTGAGCTGAAGAAGCTCTATCAATGTTTATTTTTCTAGGTTGATTTCTATTGTCAGTCCAATAAAGTAAATTTTCTAATAAAGTAACATTTAGTATTTCATGTGTTTTAGAAAAGTTTAACCATGATCCAAATAATAGTATACCATAACTATTTGTAACTAAATCATAATAAGCTAAAGCAGAATTAACACCTACCGTTGAGCTAGAAAGATCATTATTAGCATAAGATGCACTACTATTAGAAAGTCTATCTAAAGAACTATCGTTATAGTTAGTAATAAATACGTATATCCTTTCATTTATATTATCAAAATATTTACCAATTATTTCTGTAGTAGTATCAGTGAATCCAAAATTAGTTATTTGTATATTGCCTAATATGTTTTCAATAGCACCAACATCATCACCTTCAGATTTATTTATATTAATATTCTGAGCATCTCTGTATTGTCCATTTGGTATAATTCTTGAGTCAAGATCTTTATTCATCTTAGACTGCAAGAACGTATTTTTAATTTCTGGCATATTTAATTTTTAATCCATTTAGATTTACCGCGCATTACTTGAGTAAATTCATCTAGCTTTATATTACTTAACCTTATTTTTGCATTTCTTAATTTAGAACTTTTTTCTTTTTTATACCTATTTACTATATATTCTGGAAAATTAGATCTTGAAGCCACTATATTATATAGTATGTACATATATAAAGCTTCTTCTGCTAGTTTAGGTATTTTAGTATCTTCATCGTAAGCTAATCCATCTGATATGTATTCTAGTATTATAAGCTTATTAGCTAAATTACTACTAAAAGCAAATACGCCTCTTCTTTCGTCTATTGTAAACCAACCGTTAGTTTGTGATATTTCAGGATTTAACCCGTATCTTTGACCATAGGCCATCTTCCACCAAGCCCAATCATAAACGCCTGGATTAGACTGTGCGTTAAGATCAAATTGTCCACTTAAATCATTTTGATTTTCAGATCTCCACCTATCGTTAGTTAGTGATTGAGTAGCTTTTAAATTGTTTCCATATATATCTTGAGTAGGTATACCTTTGTCATCTTGTAAAGGAACTTGTTGAGGATTACTAGTTAAAGTAGTTGGGTATATTATATGCTTTACGCCTGCTCTATCTATCCAAGATAATTGAACATAGTTTACATAGTCCTGTGGTAAAACAAGTGATAAACTCGGCGGTATAGTTAGCTCTTGAGACTTAACACTTCTTAAAGTATCATAGCTAAATTCTTGCAAACCTCTTTTAGCGTGGAACACAACATCAGATCTTTTTACTCTAGGTATCAACTTATCCATACCTACGTATGCTACAATAAAATTATTTACAACATCTACTAAGCTAGTATATTGGTAACTCTTGTAATTATCCCATAAAGAAGTATTAATAAGTCTAACAGCTATATCTGAACCAGCTGGTACTGGAGTTTGAGTAGTTGTTAAAGTAAATTGAGCAGCACCATTACCACCTGTAACTGTAACAACATCTCCATTTTGATAACCAGAACCTGCTTCATATATAGTTCCATTACCATCAGTACTGTTTGTTAATACACTTAATCCAGTTCCATTACCTCCAGTTGTTTTAGCAATAACATTAACATTGTAACCACTACCTGCTTGCGCTTGAGCAATAGATGTTACTTCAACAGCTGAAGTAAGAGTTAATAATTGAGTTTGCACTCCATTAACTATGGTTGTAGATAAACTCTCTGTTAAAAAATAAGGTGAAGTATCTTTTGTTTGCTCAACATTATCTACATAAAATTTGTAATTATTTATAGAAGTTTGAGTAGCGGTAGCATCCCATATTAGTGGAGTCATTGAGTTAGGCCATGTTAAAACATTAGAGTTATTAGCAGCCGCTGGAGTATATATTACTTCTCCATCATAGTATTGTGACGCTGTTTGTTTTATTAGTCCCATATTTTATTATCTTTTTGTATTTACTTCTTCTTGAGCTAGCTCTTGAGAAGCTGCTTGAATAACTTGTGGATCTCGTATTACTAATCCAGCGTATTTTAATATTTCTAATATAACTTCTGTTTGTTGACTATCACTTATTTCAAATTGTTGAGATAAAGCTACATTAGCAGAGTTTATATCTACATCTTGTATTTTTATAACTACAGAATTGTTGGCGTTGGTTAATAAAGCAGAAGTTACAGTAATTGAATCTCCTGACTTAAATCCTTGACCAACAGCTCCAGAGTTTACTACTACAGACGTAATAGTATTTCCTGCAACGACTATGCTTAATGTAAGGCCAGTGCCAGTTCCATCAGTAGAAACACCATTAGTTGTACCTACGGTAGCAGTATAAGTAGCATTAGTAATACCTGTTGAATTTGTTGATACACTAGATATAATATCTCTACTTGGTACTAAAGAAAATTGAGGATTAGGATCATAAACATATTGACCAACTGATCCAGTAATATAACCCCATTTAGGATCTAAAGGTTTTCTAATGTAATTAAACAATACATCTGAAGTGGCTGGAGTTGATACTGTTCCTGGATAAACCGTTATTTTATTTTGTTGATATACGCCTATAGGAAAATTAATAGTAGGCTTTGTTAAGGGGGAGAGTATTTGTTGTGTAAATTCTCTTTTATTTACTAGTTCTATTTCTGGTCTATTAACACTAGCGTTATATAATATAGAGCCCATACGATGTGTATCTGTAGGTTCTGAATAAGCTGTTACATTTGTAAAACTTAATTCGCTGGAAGGAGTACCTATAGCACTAGCGCCAGCACTATTCATAAATGTTTGAAACTCTTCGTAAATATGGTCCATTCGCGAAGCAAATTCTACATCTGTTTTTGGCATACGTGTATATTGGTTATAATCTTCAAAAAACTTTTCAAATACTTCTAATTGTACTTGCGTAGCTATTCTATTAAACTCAGCAGGTGTCATATACCCTCTTTGTTCTTTATTTAGTATACTAAGCACTGTTGTATATACCGTGTTTACGTTTATTGCCATGTTAATATTTTTAAAAAAAAAGGTGGCGATTAAACCACCTTTATTATAATTACTTGTTATTTCATTTTTTTCTCTATAGACTTGTAAACTTCAAGTCCTTCGTCGGTTTTAAACCAAGAAGCCATAGCAGAATAAGGACTTTCATCAAATGGCGTAGTCATTAGTTTACGACCATTAGTTGCCCATTTAAATGTTCTTTGATCAGCGTCTAAGGTAATTATACCTTGCTCTCTAGCTACAATAGCAAAGTTTCTAAGCTCTACATTTTCGTCTTCAGCTAAACTAATAAACAATAATGGATTTCTTTTAGCAAATAAAAGTATATCTCTCTTAAGTTCTTTAGAACCTAATCTATTCACTTCTGATCCAATTTCTGTTCTTAATATAGCTTCTGCTTTATCTATATCCATTTCGTAGGCTAAATTTAAAGCTATCATTTCATGCTCTATAGTTTCTACTTCGTCAATAGCTTCACTAACAGCATCGAACTCTTCAAAGATAATACCTTTGTGAGGATGTTTTTCCAAGAACTCTTGTAAATTTCTTTGTTCTTTTCTAACAATTAACATACCTTTTTCAAATACTACATGCTTTAATGTGACTTGTCCTTTTTGTTCGTCTACAAAACATGATTTTTGATTAGTAGCATATCTTAATTCTCTTTCATAACCTAAGTCTGGATCAAACCAAACAAGATTAAATCTATTAGAATGTCTACTAGGTAATGTATATGTTAAAGGTGATTTACCACCTTTTAAATAATAATTTCTATCTTTATATTCCCAAAGATCTTTTTTTACTTCAGGTTTTGCTGCAGCCTTTGGCGCAGACTTTTTCTTTTCTTTTGTTTCCATAATATAATATAATATAATAATTAAAAAAGATCCTGCCTAAACAGGATCTTATTATTGTTGTTAAGCCAACACAATTGACTGAGGTTTGAAACTTAATTCCATTACTGGAATAGAGTTTTCAGCAGACCAAGCTTTAGCAACTTGAGCGTCTACTAAACCAGCAACTTGTTCTTCAGATGCAAATTGATTACCAAAAGTAATCGTATATGTCATTGAAGTAGCACCAGTTAAAACTACAGTGTTAGAATCACTAGGATTCGTTAAAATGATGTCATCAACAGGTATGTATCTAGTAGCAACCCAATTAGAAGAACCGCTATTAAGATTAGCAGCATCTACACCTACTGTAGCAGCTGTACTTGAACCACCAAGAGCAGCAGCAGCGATAGTCATTACGTCTCCCGACGCTAAACCTTCACCACCATCTACTACTGTGATAGATCCACCGGTTCCACCAATAGTTGTCTGTCCATTACCTACGACTACAGTTAATTTAACTGCAGCTCCAAGAACTACAGGTGAACCACTTCTAGTTATAGCTAATGTTCCAGCCGCGGTACCTACAGTATAAGTACCAGCAGTTGCACTAGTAGTATCAGCTGATAAATCTGTGCTTATATCCATACCATGAACTAATCCAGTTTCTAACATTGGTATTTTTAAATAATTACTCATAATTTTTAATTTTAAATGTTAAATAGTTCCTGTTCCAATAGTGTAAGGTGCTGTTGCGCTCAAATGAGATGTAGCAGCTCCTGTATCACTGTTTAGTTCAAAAAGTACTGAACCAGATGGCTGTTGAGAAGCTTCTGCAATAGCAGCATTTAATCTGATAGCGTCAGCCTCAGTTACTTCTGCCGCAGCATAGGTTAGTGTTAGTTTTAGATATGCACCAGCATTATCTTCTACACCATAATATAAATCCATTGTTGTTGTAGAAACAAAATCTACAGCATAAACATCATCTACACATAGGTTAAGAAAAGCTGGTTGATCATTTGGTAACGGCTTTGCCGAACCAAAAGGAAGTTTTATTATTCCATTTGCCATAATTTCTATATTTAAAAGATTAATAAAGAGAGTGACAAAAGCCACTCTCATTATATACTAATTAAGCTCCTTTAAACAATACGAAATTGTTAGCAGCTTGAGTAACTAAACATCTTTCAGATAAGAAGTTTACTCTCATTACATCTAAATCAGATGTGAAAGCTCCACCTACAGATCCAGTGATCCAAGACTTCATTCTTCTATCTTCAGTTTCAGAAGCTCTATATCTTACGTGTAAGAAAGGACGTCTGATGTTAGAACCTAACATTTGATCGTATACTGTAGTTGTTCCAGCAGGAACCATTACACCATCAATCTCTTTGTCAAGACCTCTAGTAGTAGCATCATTTAGATATTTCCAATCAGTTTTGTAGAAGTCATAAGAACCTCTTCTAAAACCTGAAAATCCAAAGTTTAATGCCATATCACCGTCATTTTCAAATAAACCGTAAGAAGCTGACTGAGTTGAGTTATAAGACCCATTAGTAGCAGCTAACATATCATCAAAATCAAGAGCCGTAGATCTTGATAAGAATAACATATTTTCTTCAATAGCACCTTGCTTGTCTAAGTTTTTAAGGATTTCATCGAAATCACCTAAAGCACCAGAACCAGGAGCAGCAGCTCCAGCAAAACCAGAATATACATTTCCATTAGTCTCTATAGCAGAGAATAATCCAGTACTTCCGTAGATAGCAGCATTATTAGCACCACCACCAACACCGTCAGTAGGAAAGAAATTAGCTCCAAAAGTAGCAGCATTAGCGTTAGGTACAGATTCTACCATTGCCATTTCTAGATAATCTTGAAATCTTAATCTAGTTTCAGACTCAGCTTTTAGATACCACATGTATCCTGAAGTTCCGTCTTCAGTAGCGACTTCTATCCAGCCAATTTGAGCAGCATCAGAACCACTTAATTCATAATTATCTTTTAAGATAATTGGTGAATTTTTAAAAGTAGTTAAGCTTGGCTCAAGAGCGCCAGCCATTCCATTACTTCCTTTTGGAAACATAGAACCATAAACGAATAAACTGTTAGAACCAGCACCAGTTACTAAAGCAGCTGGTAAAGCAGCGCCTTCGTATGCGTGACAAGTTAAAGTATATCCATTATTACCAGCTAAAGCAGTTACTAATAATTTAGTAGTAACTAAGCCAGTAGCGTTATCAGAAACTAAAAGTGTAGCACCAACTCTAATACCAGAACTTGGATTAGGATTAGCACCTGGAGTAATAGTTACTGTAACAGCAGGAAAACCACCACCAGCGTTAGCTACTTGTACAGTATTATACGCAATGTGTAGTCTATTTTGTTCAGACCAAATTACTTGATCAGATGTCATAGGCATTTCAGCGCCTACCATTCTTAAGAAACCACCTAAAGTTCGGTTTCCGTATCTTTCTACTTCAGCTTCATAAAGCTCAGGTAGATATTGTTGTGTCCATTGGTCAAAATTAGCATCCTGAAAGTCAATATAATTGTCTTGTACAGTTACTTTTTTTGGCATAGGAACGATTGATGCAGGAAAAGACCCGCTTACATTAAAAGCCATGTTTTATGTTTTAGTTGTTGTTTTTGTTTTTTACTTTAAATTTCAACTTAGAACTATCTGCGCCCGTTATTGCTCTTACTTTTAATCCATTAATAAAAACATCTCCATTGGCCTGTGGCCTAGGTTCGTTTGTTATATTTTTAGATTTTGCCATAACATTTTTTAAAGCGTCGGCTTTGCCTTGCTCATAAAAATGATTAGCTATAGTATCGGCGTTATCCGCAGCGTACATAGCTTTGTGATAACCTACAGTATCAACAACTTCACCCTCATTGTTTAAGAACTTCTTAACAAAAGTGTTTAAGTTTGACTGTTTTTCCACAACACTCGATGTATTTTGAACTTTATAATTAAACTTTTTTTCTCCAAGATTAAACTCGAAACCTTCAAATTCATCAGAAAATAAGTTATTTGTTTTTTCTAAAAACTTCTCGTGTCGCTTTTCAGCTACTTGTTGTTCTTTGTTGTATCTATTGAAAAAGTCCATTGCTTTTTGTTGATCTTGAGTTACGCCGGGTCTCAACTTGATTTCGTCGTAGTATTTACTCTTAGTTTCTTCCAAAAAGTTTTTGGCTTTTGCAATTTCTTCTTTAGCGGCTAACCGCTTTAATTTAATTTCTTTTTCATCATCCACATCTTCGTCAAAAGAAAATTTATCTTCTAATAAAAAGTTTATTTCTTCTCTATCTAAATGTGGCTTTGTTTTTGAATAATACTCTTGTAGTAAAGTATCATTATCTACTTTGCTGTAATCAGCATTTAATCTAACATAATCCTCAACAGATCCACCAGTATCTTCCATAAAAGAAATTAATTTTTCGATGTTTTCAGGTAACTTCTTACCTAATACTTTTTCATCTCTTTTTGCTTCTTTTATTTCCTTTTCAAGATCATCAGTTTTTTCTTCTACTACTTCTGTAATAGGAGATTTTATTTCTTCTTTACTCTCAATGGCAGTGGTTTGTTTTTCGTGTGTTTCTCCCACTTTCTCGCCATCTGTGGATCGTTCGCCCACATCCACTTTCTCTGGGCTTGACTCTTGAACGGCATCTTCTGGTTTTTTAGTTAAATCTAATTTGTATTCTTTGTTTTCTATTTTTTTATAAGAAGGCTTTTTTATCTTTAAAGGTTTAGCCTCTTTATCTTGAATTGTTTCTGACATAATATAATATAATAATTAATAATTACAGCTCTGCACCAGGCACGCTGTTTTCTAATGATTTACCAGTGGTAAAATCTATAGAAGGTAAATTCATATCTCTTTGTTGTATCATTTCGCTTTGTTGAGTACCTTCTAATTTAGTTCTTTCATCTTTTCTATCTTCAATAAATTTTTCTCTTGTAGCTATTTCTTGTAAATCCATCTGCTTTAACTGCATGTCATATCCAAACTTAAGCTCCATTAATTGCTTATCTATTTCAGCTTTTTGTTGCATTTCAGAAATATCCATTTGTGATTTAGCTCTCTCAACATTAACGGTTGTTTCTGCAATACCTTGTTGCTTTTGCAATTCTGCTAGTGCAGAGGCTTCAGAAGCTTTTGCATTAGCTTCAGCTTGAGCTTGAATATTAGCTTGTTGATTTCTTTGATCTCTTTCTTGCTTTCTTCTTCTTCGCTCTTTTAGCATTTGATTTGCTAGCTTAATATTTTTAATTTCTCTAAGATCTATAGCATCTTCTAGATCAATACCACCACTTTTTAAAGCTATTTGTATATTTTGTTCTAATTGAGCTTGTTGCTCTTCATCTGGTTCTAGTTCTATAAATATTCCAAAATCATGAAGATTTAAATTACTTATTTCTGATAAAGTAGCTAAATTGTATCTTGATATACTATTTTCTAAAGCTTGTTTTGTAAAAGGAAATTCTAATGAATCACTTATTCTTAAAGAAACGTTTTCAGCAGTTCTTATAGTTAAATAAGACATTGCTTGTTGTAAATGCCTCGTAGCAGTATTAGACGCATTAGCTGCTAGCTTTTGTAAACCTACTAAAGTATCTTTATCTGGAGTTGATCCATCTCTTGCTTCGTTAAGTCCGGTTACGTCTCTTATCATTTGTAAGTAGTACTGATAAGTTTGTATTAGAGTTCCAATTTTATTTCCGCCAGATCCAGTTTGCAATTCTTGTATAGGAACTTTACCTCTGTTAGGATCTCCATCTTGAGTTAACGATCTACCCACGATAGATCCAGTTTGAAAATACATATTTAAAGCTTCGGCAGGATTATAATTAGTTCCATTACCTAAGTCAACTTCTGCTAAACCATCCATATCTAAAAACACACCATCAGGCACCATTCTAGCTAATACTTGTTGAATCTTTAAATGTGTCAACTGTATCATATCAGCAAAACCAGTTACTCTACTAACTATAGATTCAATTCTACCTTTGTACATTCTTGGAGCACATATGTTATAATTCATTTTAACTCTAGTAGTATCAGCAAAAGGTCTAGTCATATTTTCTGCTAACTCCCATTTCAACATCATAGGGTGTCCTAGTATTTTAGCGCCACTATATAGTGTTTCAATAGTTCTTGATACAACTTCAAAATTTTCATTTTCAGGTGGGCTAAAAG
>Ga0207896_1000023_pt1 | contig 43250 bp, 64 predicted proteins | sample LinPmetageLP36_FD_184049 | JGI IMG/M metagenome (GOLD analysis project Ga0207896, IMG submission 184049) | Marine viral communities from the Pacific Ocean - LP-36 (SPAdes) | ecosystem: Environmental > Aquatic > Marine > Oceanic | place: Pacific Ocean | collected 2010-06-15 | reverse complement strand
ATTTATCTCCTGGTTTAAATTTCTTTGCTTCTAATAACTCAGGAAAGATCCCTTCAACATCTTGATCATCCATATCGTAATTACGATCTTTTAAGAAACCTACAATATCTTTTTTCTTTCCTTTAAGCATTACCATTCCTGGTTCATACTCATCAGCATCTAATTTATATTTCTTAGCCATCTTTTTTAAATCTTGCTCGCTTCCTACAAAATCTATGTCAGCTTCTCCATCCTTGTTAGGATTTTTTAATTTTAACTTTTCTTCTAAATTTAAATCTTTAATGTATTTCATAATTCATTTTTGTTATTATACTATAATCATCCCAGTAACAAAAAATGTACTGAGATGAAATAGTGTTATTAATTACTTCTTGATCCATCCTCTGAAAAGATCCCAGTTTCTAGTTAAGAATACACCGAATGCAATTCCAGCATATATCTTATAACCAAATACCCATAGACCTAATCCTAGACCTAATGATAATAAAGCAGAGAAACCTTTTGAGTCAATCCAACTTACTACTTTTCCAAATAATTCTTTTGCTTTTTCCATTACTTAATTTATTTATTTTTAATTATTAATAAAGAACAGTTACCAGACCAACTCCTGGTCCTGTACCTGCACCTAAAACTTGCTGAAATGCAAATTTTCTTATTACTCCTGGTTGGCATGCGCCTAACACAACAGTATTTCCTCCCATGTCTATAACTTGTATTGGGCCAACAGCTCCACTAGTGTTTATAACTCCAGTAGGATATATTGTTAAATCTCCTGCTGTATTTAGTGCACCACCTAAAGTTCCTATTGTTACACCGCCTGTTCCGACAACAGTTGATCCTTCTTCTGAAAGAGTAATTACATCACCTATAGCATGGCCTGATCCACCATTTAGAATTTTGACCGCTAAACCAGAGCCTTCTATTCTACCTAACACATTATCTTCTGTTACTAAAAATTGTAAATCTCCTTGGAAAACAATACCTCCACCAAATGAACCATTTAGTTCTAATGTAGCTTTATCGATTGTTACTACATCACCTATTCTATAAACTGTTCCACCGGCAGCAACAGTAATATTAGTAACCAAACCAGCATTAACTGTTACTATAAAAGTTGCTGCTGTTCCTGTAGCGCTTACTCCAGGAATTGCATTTGATACTCCAGTAAAGGCTGCACCAGTTGCAGTAACTCTTGCATAAGTATATGGGTCAGGGTTTGCTGGATCAAAATTGTATCTTAAAGTATTTTGATAATTATTAAAATTAGCTGTAGGTTGTAGCCCAGATTCAACAATAAGAATTCCTTCATCTTCTACAATATTAGTTACTACTTTAAGACCAACACCTGAACCGTCCGTAGCAGTTTGTACTAATGTTTTATCTTTTCCTATTGTATACCCACCACCAACAGCTACTGTAGTAAATGTAGCAGCTGATCCTTTTGCTGGTATAACATTTTCAGAGGTTTGTGCTTCAACAACAATACCTAAATCTGTATCTTCCTTGAATTGTACGTTAGCATCTGTTACTGTTCCAATACTAACTCTAGCGATTCCGTATGTTCCTATCATAATTATAGTTTATTTTCTTTATTTATTCAACCAAGCTGAGTTCTTTTTGAACTTGAGTTGAGTGTTTACACTTTCCTCTAAATTTACCAGCAGGACAGTTACATGAGAATTGGCCGTTTCGGTTAGTTACAGTATATTTATCGCCTCTTGATCCAGTAATTTGATATTCTTCTTTTTTGATATTTGCATAAGGATTAGTAACCTCTACATCATCAAATGATATATGATCTTCAACTGGAATCCATCCTGGGAACAAATATTTCTGGCCACCTATTGTTGAGAATGCAATTCCCATATGAGTTTCTAATTTAATTTTCTTTTTCATACTTTATTGTTTAGTTGTTGGCATTAACCACATTCCATCTTTTAATATAACTTCCATTAATCCAGGTATAGTTCTTAAAAGGTTTAAACTCTTAAGAGTATCATGTTTAAACATTTTAGTAACTTCTTCTCTGATTCTTTCTTGAGAAACTACATTTTCTAATTTTCTTAATAAACCTGGCTCTTGCATACATTCCCATAATTCATCATCAAATGTAAAACCTTTGGTTATACAAAATCTTAAACCTCTTATCATTCTTAAAGGATCATCCATTAAAGTTTTCATTGGAGGTAATGGAGTCCTTAGAACTCTATTGTTTAAATCTATAACTCCATTGAATAAATCTATGATATTACCATTCTCATCTTTACATAAAGCATTAAGAGTAAAATCCCTTCTCATTAAGTCATCCTCTAAAGTTCCTAATTCTAATATAGGTTTTCTTGTTCCAGGTATAACTCCTACTTCTTTCCTAGACATAACAAAGTCGGCAACTAAACCTTCATGCTCATGCCCTTTAGGAAACATAGCTCTTACAGTAAAACAATCTGGTGTTTTTAAGAATATTTTGAATCCTTCAGATTCAAGGATAGATAACATTTTGTTCCACCCTTCTTCTACTGTCATATCAGTATTGTCTAATACAAAAGTAAAGTCAATGTCTTTAGTGTGGACTCCTAAGATTTCGTCCCTTACACAACCACCGACTTCAAATATTTTATGTTCCATTTTTCCGTTATTTAATTATATTATAAATATAATACAATTTTCTCGGTTTTGAACTATAGTTTCACGTTTATTTAAAAAAGTTATTAACAATTTTAAAACTCCACTTGGACTCTACCTTTCGGTTTGTAGGCGTGAGATTTGACGCCTCGTTGTTCGGTTTTACCTATCCAAGAGCTGGGGAGTAGGGGAATCGAACCCCTGATTACATATCTCCGATTTACTCATCGTTGCTAGCATTAACTTCCAACCGTTAAGAAATATGTAGCATTACCACTATGCTAACTTCCCATATTTGTTTATACTGATAAACCTAATCTTTTTCTTTCAGCAATTTTTTCTTCTAAACCAATACATAGTTCTTTAAACTTATCATCGGATTCAAAAGGTTTAACTGATTCTGCTTTTAACAAATCACCTTTAAGATTTTTAATCATTAAGCTTTCACCTGATAGCTCTACTATAAAATTACCTATTGTCTTTTTCATATTATGCAATTATAAATTGTTTACTTTCTTTCCATGTTTTAATCAACTGTACCGCATGGATTTCAGTACATTCTAGTTTACTTGCAATAAACTCAGAAAATTCCATATTAAAGTTTTTGTAATCTTTAATATATTGTTTGAAATAAAATTGTATTTTGTTATTCATATAATATAAATATAAACTATTTTGTTTGGTTTTGAACTATAGTTTCATGTTATTTTCAAAAAGTTATTAACAATTTAATAACCCATTATAGCTGCAAAAACTAAAAGAAGAATTCCACCACCACCTAAAACTTTCCAATACCATTTTTCAACATAATCATTTTCATAAACAATTAAATGAAATAAGAAACTTAATCCTATAATAAACAGGCATGCAAACATTTCCATTAATACTCCCATTAATAATTTATTTCACATTTAATTGGATCAGCTCCATTTAATACATTTATTAATGTTTCCTTTAATTCCTCAAAGGTTGGTTTTTCTTTAAATTGCATTTGAAATGTTTCACTACCTCTTGTGAATTCCATTCTTCCTGTTGTAGTTGATTTACTAGCTCTACCTAGCCAAGGATTTCTTGCTGGTCTAAATGTAGTAATTCCATACCATTGACCTCCTGTTACTTGTACTAATATACCTTCAACTGAGGTACTACTTTTAATTGGTTTTTCTTTAACAATTTTAATCATTTTTTTATTATTGGTTAAACTTCTAGTACTAATTGATTATCAATATGTACATCAAAAGGTAAGTAAGATTCTAATAATGAATCTGTATCATCTTTATATTTTAAGACTGCCACTTCTTTAGCTTTAGCTTCTACTTCTATATCTACAGCATGGCCATAGTCATTAATTTTTTCATATACAAAATCAGCATGTGCTTGTGCTTTACAGCCTGGATCTTCGAATGTTCTTCGGCATGATGAATAGTGAAACAAAGGCTTTACATTATGATGATGCCATGTAGTCATTGCTAATTCAAATGCTTCTTGTTCAGATAAACCACCAGGCTGAAATCTATGATGGTGAAAGTCAAAAGTAATAGGTACTTTTACTTCAGAAAAGATACCGTCGTATAGGTCTTGTACAGAATACATAGATCCTTTATCATCATTCTCTACAACTAATCTTGCTTGAGCTGATACTGAAAGGTTTTTGTAATTATCAGACCATCTTTGTAATGTAGCCTTCTTATCTCCATAAACTCCATTACAGTGAATGTTAATAGGATAATGGTTAGATTGCTCTAATCCCATTATATCCATAATCTCTGCAGTTTGATTAAGTTCTTTGATTGTTTTTGTTACAAGTACAGGGTTTGGAGATCCTAGAACATTGAAAGGGCCTGGGTGGAAACTAAGACGTTGTCCATATTTTATAGCCAGTCTACCTGCACCCTTTAGGAGTGTAGATATTTTTTGATAATCTGGTAAATCTTTAAGTTCATACTCTGACATCCAAGGAAACATGTTTGATGACATGCGATAGACTTTAAATCCATTCTTTTCATTCCATTTAATAATCTCTACAAGATCTCTGATATTTTGTAATGCAAGATTACTTACATGAGGTAATCCACCTGATTGAAATGTTGCCTTTCTACATGTTCGATTAACTGTAATTGGTATTTGTCGTAAGTTTAAATTAATACAGCAGTAACCTAATTGAGTGTCTTTATTCATATATTGGTATTTAATTTAAATATAACAAATTTTAATAGGTTCTGAAAGCAAATTTAATTATTTTTAAAAAGGTCTTTTATGAATAATTTTAGATATATGGAGGAACATACATATTTTTTGAGCTAAATCTTTAAACCATTTCTTATCTCTACCTCGAGTAGTTTCTGCCGCTGTTCCTATACGGATTCCACTTGTCTCTATAAAACTACGAGGGTCATTTGGTATTCCATTTTTATTAACGGTAATTCCATTATCTTCTAGTATATCTGCAAATTCTCTACCGCTATGTTGGCTTGTTGATAAATCCATTAATATTATATGGCTATCAGTTCCACCTGTTTGTACTGAAACCCCATTCTCTACAAACACTTTACACATTGCTTTAGAATTTTCTATTACTTTACGGGTATATTCTTTAAACTCATCTGTGTTTGCTTCTATAAAACATTGGGCCTTTGCTGCTATGATATGCATTAGAGGTCCACCTTGTGTACCTGGAAATATAGAACCATTTATACGTTTAGTATAATCTGGGTTGTTCCATAATATAATACCTCCTCTTGGCCCTCTTAAAGTTTTATGGGTTGTTGATGTAACTACATCTGCATGTGGTATAGGTGATGGGTATGTGTTCCCAGCTATTAATCCTGAATAATGAGCCATGTCTACTAAAAGTAATGCTCCTACCTCATCAGCTATTTCTCTAAACTTTTTCCAATCTATAATTCTTGGATAAGCACTGGCTCCTGCTACAATCATTTTAGGTTGTACCTCAACTGCTATCTTTCTTATTTCATTATAATCTAACCAGCCATTTTTATCTACACCATAAGAATATGCATCATAAACTTTACCAGAAATATTAGGTTTACTACCATGTGATAAATGCCCACCACTTGCTAAATCCATTCCGAGTATTTTATCACCAGGTTTTAGGAATGCTTGATACACTGCTGTATTTGCATTTGCTCCACAATGAGGCTGAACATTAGCAAAGTTAGAATTATATAATTTCTTTAGTTGATTTATAGCGAGGGTTTCTACTTCATCCATGTGATCACAACCATTATAATACCTCTTACCTGGATAGCCTTCTGCATATTTATTAGTAAATACTGAACCTGCTAAATCCATAACAGATTGGCTTGCAAAATTTTCACTTGCTATCAATTCGATTGTATCTGATTGCCTAACCTTTTCTTTTTCTAAAATTTCTGTTATTCGTTTATCCATTAACTTTTAATTATTAGTTGCCATAACAGCACCATGTTGTTAAGATGTACTTATCACTTGATTCTGGCATACAACCTTTATGAACGTATGGCCATGATGCAGGGTGAATTATTAATGTACCTGCTTTAGGTTTAACTTTAAAGTAATCCTCTTCCCCATCCTCTTTAAAATAAAATGCAGTTTCTCCGCCTTCTTTTACGTCATTAAGATAAAGAATAAAAACAAATACCCTCTCAGATGTTGCTTGCCCATACTCTTCAAGATGAAAGGAATTAAAATGCCCTTCTTTCTTCTTATATTTTTGTATTTGAAATACTGGATAATATGTTTGATCTAAAATAAGTGATTCTGCATGATATTCACCATAAGGAGCAAAGTCAGCTAAATAATTTAAATTATAGTCATTAAATCTATCTGCTATTAATTCAACAAATTTTTGATCTTTTGGGTGATTAGAGCTTATTAAATCAAAGTCCATAGATTTTTTATGACCAACTAATGTTCCATAACCACCTTCAGACGCTAAGCCATTTTTAATTGCATATTCTTGCCTAGCTATTAATTCTTTACATTCCTTTTTTGAAAACGCATTTTCAAAAATACCTATTGTTTTTTTAAATTCCATATTTATTATTTTTTGTTATTATTACCGTTCTGTTTCCAATCAATCCAAAAACCTACTGCTACCATTAAGTGTAGAAAAATTGATAAACTATATTCATATAAATCGTGATATGTAGCAAAATGTAAATGCACATGACCTATCACCCAAAAAGGAATTGCCATTTGCTGACTGTACCATATTAAAAAGAATTTAACAAATCTTTTAAATGAGTTAGGTTCTTTATTTTTTAATCTTTCAACAAGCCAATCATAATCAGGATGTTTTCTGGTAGCTAACAGCCTAAATGATATTTCATCTGCTAATTTTTTTATAGATCCCATACCGATTTTCTTTTTCTTTTTGCTAATGCAAGCCTTATTATAAAAATTAGTTTTTTAATCATTATCTTCTAATCTTGCAAACTCATCTTGAGTTATTTCTACCTGTACCCATTCTTGATAACTTTCATTAAAGGGTAAGTATGTATAATATTTAGATATATTTCCAGTAACAGCTTCTTGTCTTTTAATCCAAATTAGTATTTTCATATAGTATATTTATTTAGTTCCTATTATCTCATCAATAATTCCATACTTTACCGCCTCTTCTGCATTTAACCAAAAATCTCTAGTTGCATCTTTTGCTACTTTTTCTGGTTTTTTACCACAGTATGATCCAAGTAATTTAAAAAGAGTATCATTAACCTTTTTCCATTCTTTCATATCAATTTCAGCATCTTGTATATTTCCACTAAAACCACCTGATGATTGATGTAACATTGTTGTTGAATGTTTTAATGAGCTTCTTTTACCTTTTGTTCCTGCACCTAATAAAACAGAACCCATAGATGCAGCCATCCCAGTATTAACTGTTCTTATGTCAGATTTAATATAATCCATTACATCAACCATAGAGAGCCCTGATTTAACCGATCCTCCTGGAGAATCAATATGCATTGTGATATCTTTTTTCTCTACACTGTCTAAAAACATTAATTGAGCCTGGACAATTGTTGACATACCATCATTAACTGGACCAGCAACCCAAAGTAACCTATCCATCATTAACCTTGAAAAGATATCCATTTGGGTTGCCCTTAATTCTCTCTCCTCTAAAATATAAGGAGTCATTGATGATTCAATTTGCTTTTCATAATAATTTAACTTAGATGAGCTAACATTATGATCACTCATTGCATACTTTTGAAATTCTTTTCCGTAATTCATTATTCTTTTATGTTTGTTATATCAATTACTAATTCACCTTTTGTACTTTTAACATTAATTGTACCACCTTCTTTTAATTCTCCTTTGAGAATAAATTCAGATATTTTATTTTCAATTAATCTTTCTACTGTTCTACGTAAAGGTCTTGCTCCGTATTTAGGATCATATCCTTGATTAAGTATTATTGTTTTAGCACCTTTAGATATTTTAAAAATATAGTTTCCTACTTCTTCTAAATTTAATGAAAGTTCCTTGCATTCTTTAGTTAAAATATCCATTACATTATCTTCTGTTAATCTATTAAATACTACAACCTCATCAATTCTATTTAAAAATTCTGGTGAGAATTTGTTTTTAAGAGCCTTTCTTAAAATAGTCTTTTCTTCTTCAACTTGATTAACCATTTTAGTAGAACTTTCAAATCCTATACCTTGGCCAAAGTCTTGTAGTTTTCTAGATCCTGTATTGGATGTAAGAATTATTAAACAATTTCTAAAATCAACAGTCCTTCCTAAAGAATCAGTCAACTGCCCATCATCTAACATTTGTAGAAGTACATTGAATACCTCTGGATGAGCTTTCTCTATCTCGTCAAATAATATAACTGAATGTGGTTTTCTCTTTACCTGCTCTGTTAAAAACCCACCACCTTCAAAACCTACATAACCAGGAGGAGCTCCAATCAATTTAGAAATAGAATGCGGTTCCATGTATTCACTCATATCAACTCTAATTAATGAATCTTCACTATTAAAAAGATATTCTGTTAATTCTTTTGCTAATTGAGTTTTACCAACACCAGTAGGACCTAAGAAAATAAAGTTACCCATAGTTCGGTTTCTTTTTCTAATACCTACTCTGTTTCTTTGAACTGTTACTGCTATTTTATCAACCGCCTCTTCTTGGCCTATAACTCTAGATGATAAATGTTTATTAAGACCTAATAAGTTTTTGTTTTCTTTATCAGATATTTTTTCTATCGGTACACCTGTTGATTTAGATACAACTTTTAGTACATCATCTTCAGTTATTTCTAATTGGTTAATTGCCATTTGTTCTTTCCATTCAGCAAGGTCTCTTTTAATTCTTTCTTTAAGAGTTAAGCATGCATCTCTTTCTTTAGCGGCTACTTCATAGAGTTGGCGAGATACAGCTTTCCTTTTAGCATTTTCTTTTTCAACTAACTTTTCCTCTAATGCTTTTATTTTTTGTGGAATTTTCATATTAGTTAAATGTTTATATGAACCTACCTCATCTAATATATCTACTGCTTTATCGGGAAAAAATCTATCCATAATATAACGATCAGCAAGTTTAACAATTGTATTAATAACTTCATCTGAATATGATACACTGTGGTGTTCTTCATACTTATGCCTAATCATTGAAAGTATTTCAATAGTTTCTTCTAATGTTGGTGGATTAACTGTTACTTTTTGAAACCTTCTATCCAAAGCACCATCATCTTCGATGTTTTCTCTAAACTCATCAAAAGTAGTTGCTCCTATACATCTAATTTCACCTCTTGCTAAAGCTGGCTTAATAATGTTTGATGCATCCAAAGATCCTGTAGAACCACCTGCCCCAACAAGGGTATGTAATTCATCGATAAAAACAATGATATGTGGATTAAGAATTAATTCATCAACGATACTTTTCATCCTTTCCTCGAATTGCCCACGATATTTTGTACCTGCAACGATTGTTGATAATTCTAAAGTATATATGATTTTACCTTGTAATGATACAGGAACATTTCCTTCTACCATTTTTAATGCTAAACCTTCTACGATTGCAGTTTTACCTACACCAGGTTCGCCAACCAAGACTGGGTTGTTTTTTCTTCGCCTACCTAAGATTTGTATTACTCTTAGTATTTCATCGGTCCTTCCAATGACTGGATCTAATTTATCCTCCATAGCTAACTTACTTAGATTAGTACCATAAGTATCTAACACTAAAGTTTGCTTTTTAAATCTTGGCTTCTTTTTTTGTTGTTCTTCTTCTGGATAAATTTCTCCCATAATTTTATTTAGTATAATTTAAATATAACAAAAAACAATCCTTTCTGAAAGTGGTTGTTAATGTATATTAATTATACTGAGAAATAACAAATGGTTTAAGTTAAGTTTTAACAGAAATACTTAATTTTGAAGTACCTTTAATTAAGCGATGAATAACGCCTTTAGGTATTTGGATAATTTTCATTGGCTCTAATGATTGAGGTAATTCATTATCAAATTGAAATTGCCAATCGTTTTCATTTAAAGATTCTATCCAACGATCCTCATCATCGGCATGCCATTTATACAAATGATCAGAGGCAGATGGATCAAAATGTCTTAGGATAGTATCCGTAGTGTACTCTTCTTGAATAAAAGGCTTAGTTTGATCTTCTATTTGCTCTATGAGTTCATCATTGGCTTCTTTGCCACATTTACAGTTATTACAACCGCAACCCATTACTTTACTTTATAAGATTTAAGAATATCTTTTAACTCTGCAATATCAGCAGGATTTAATGAAATGTAATCCATACCAACATTTATTTGCATACATTTTCTTCCTAGACCAAAATCTTCAATGTCCTTAGGTCCAACAAATGTAGTTATTAAAACATTTTTATCACCCTTAAGTCCTCCTTGATTCCATGAACCTATATCTTTTCCTTCAGTTACAGCAATAGTCTCAGCAGGTACTTGTGTATATACTTCGTCTAAAGATTTCTGAAAGTCATCTGTGTCAGGAACAAGATCCTCAGCACCTAATGCTTTTGCTCTCTTTACAATAAACTTAGCAGCTTTTGCTTGATCCTTTGCTCTACCGTAAGCTTGGATTGCATTTTTAAGATCTTCTAAATTAGCAATAGGAAAACTCCCATCAGCTAAAGCAAAACCTTTTGCTGCCATTTCTTTTCTTTGTTCCGTGTCATAGTTTTCAGAAACAAACTTGCCATAGGATTCAAAAGATTCCATTAATTCTACATAGTTACTTCCTTTCTTAGAATATACTGAAGTAATTTTAAAATCACCTTTAATAGATTTACCTGTATCTTGTTTATAGTATTTAGGATAATAAGCTTTAAAGAAAAGGTTAGGTTCAAGTTCTCCAAAGAAATGGCTCAGTTTACCAATAAAGAATTTTGCCTTTGGGTATATTTTTGAAACTTCCTTTTTTGTTTCAGCATCATTTACTTTAGTATCATATGACTTTACAAATCTAGCTTCATCAACACTTTCTGGTTTTTCATGAATATAGCCTAACTTAGCCATTCTTTCATGATCTTCTGGTTTTTCAGCTTTATATTCTTCTCCAGTTTCTGGGTCATACATCATATGAGGTTTAAAATCTTTAGACTCATTAGCCATGTTATATTCAACATCCTCGATAAAATCTTCTTCTGTAAAATTACCATACTCGTCAAAGAACTTTTTAGCATTTCTTTTTGCCAACATTTCTAATGACTTAACGTAATCTTTAGCATAGCTTATTGGTACACTACCTGTCTTTATAGCTTTTTTTAATCCTGCATCCATTATTCTGGCAACATCATTCCATCCCTTTGTTCCTTTCCATGAAGATTTTAATAAATCAATAGCTTCATCTAATGATTTTAATGCTTCAAACTTTTCAGCTTTTCTCATTTCACTAGCTCTAGACTTAAGTTCTTTAAATTCAGCTTTTAATTTAGTATTAGCACCTTTAACAAATCTGTCTAATCCCCAATTAAATGAAGCAGTAAATAATTTATAAAAAGGTAAAGCTCCAAACTTTTTACCATAAGTAGAATACTTTAACCAATCTAAAAAGCCTTGTGCCATTTCTTTTGATAATTTAATACCTTCTACTTCAGATGTATTTCCATTTACAACATCTTTAAGAAGTCTGTCAGCAGAAGCTCTTCTTTCTACAATAGAACCTACAGCTTCATCTATTCTTTTTAAATTTTTCATTATGTGATTTTCTTTTTTTATATATTACTTACCAAGGATTAGTACTTTTTAATCCTAATTGTTTTCCAAATAGACTTGGTCCATAACATGCCCAAAATCCTGCTTTATTTGGATCCATCTTTTTCTTTTGATCGCATTGATGCCTTGCCCAGAAACTAGCAGCCGCACCTGGATCATCATTCTTTACAGACAATTTAGGATCTCCCCATTCAATCTTCTTTGCAACAATCTTTCCTGTTTCTTTATCAGTTCTTCCGCCATCACGATAAACAATAAATTTTCTATTGCCTCCTCTTTCTGGCGAATCAAGTTTAACTTTTTTAGTTCTGCCTGATTTACGATCTTTATAAATAGCATCTTTACCAACATCAAGGTTTTTGGCCATCCATCCACCTTTACCGTTTAATACTAGATTTCCTTTGTCCCAATACTGTTTAGCTTCTTCAAATAATTTGCTATGAGCATCAGATCCTAAACGAAAAACACTATCATCTAAACCTATACCATTATCTACATGATACTTGAGTTCTTCAGATACATTTTTAAAATCCGTAAAGCCTTTTATAAATTTCATTACTTAGGTAAACCTGTTGTTTTTAGTTTCTTATCTTGCCCTTTATCAATTACTTCTTTAGCAACATCAGCGTCAGCTCCAAATTTTCCTTTAGGGCCATTCTTTTTAGGATTATCCAATGGCCTACCCCAAGTTCCTGGAGCTTTAGTTAAAAATGAATTAACTCTAGCATAACCCCACTGTTCTTGGCCAGCACCAGGTCTATGTCCACTTTTCCATGCAGCCAAACCTCTTCTCATTATTATTCTTAATAATGGTAATGATACTCCTGTTTGTTCAGATTTCTTTTTTAAACCTGTCTCTATACCTTTTCCACTAATCTTTCCTCTATCACCACTTGCCTTTTCTTCTACAGGTTCATCACCATATAAATCATCAAAAGATTTAGTATGTTTAGATTTTTTTAAAAGTTTCTTTCCTTTTGTATCACCTGGCATTTCTTTATAAGCATCTGGATCATCATCAGGCATATTTGATTGTTTTGCCATTTGATCTACCTTATCTCGAGCAGTTGATGTAGATATACCTTTATAATAACCATCGCCTTCAATTTTATCTTCAAAAGATTCTTTTTCTTTTTTCTTTTCAGATGTATTAATTGCATTATTATATAATTCCTCTATCCACTTTATAGTTTCTCTATTTTTAGGTAAGTCTTTAAATTCACTAAATACTTCTTTTGTGAATTCTTTTAGATTTTTAGCTTCTTTAGCCATTAAATCAATTTCACCCATTGCTCCTTCATATATAGAGTCCAGAATTGATTCCAATATATCATCAGTAAATTCAGCGTATTCTTTAATATGTTTCATTATGCCATTCTATGTTTTTCAATTCTAGCTGCAATCTTTTCTTTCTTAGCTTTTAACTTAGTATATTCTTTTTCTTGTTTCATCATAATAGAACCATAACTATCAGCAATTTTACCACCTTCTGGTTCAGCTTCTTGCTCCATGTCTCTAAGTGTTTGGCCCATTTCTTGAGCTAAATCTTTAATCTGTTGGTCTACATCTATTTCTGCATCTAAAAGATCCATATACTTATCAAAGCTTAACCTACGTGATTTAACTTTTGGAAACTTCAATTTTGGTAATTCTCTTCGAGTTGCTCTGAATGCCATTAATACTGGATCATTTAAATCGGTTGCTTCATTAACTTCTGATTCTGTTAAGCCTTCTGATTTCATTTCTCTTCGTAATGCAAATATTTCTGCTTGCATTGCTTCTATCCGTTTCTTTAATTTAGGATCGGCTTGGCCTAATTGTTTAACACCCATTGCATTTCTGAATTCAAACATTGCATCACTTATCTTATCAAAAGCTTTTGAAACATATTTCTTATATTTGTAATCTTCTGCTTCATTAACTTCTTCATCTATAGGAACACAGTTATTAACTCTTTTACCGCTCTGTGAAGATATCTTTGTTTTAGGAGATCCTATTTTATAACCATCCCAACAAGGGCCGGCCTTTTCATCTAATGATTCTTCAATGTTAGTATCAGTTACTGGAATATCTCTTGCTCCTAAATCCATCATAGCATCATAAGCAATGTCTTCATCTTTAAAGTAATAAGTATCACTTCCATTAATATCAAACTTTTTACGATACATATCATCTAAAATTGATAAAGCTTTTTTAGCATCCCTAACAGCTACCTTTATATAGTAACCCTTTCCTGGTCCTTCATTTAAAGATTTTTTAAATTCGGAATATTCATTTATATGATTCATAATTACCAGCCGTAATTTTTATCCTTTACTTTTTTAGAATAGTCTTGAAGTCTTTTAGCATAGTTTTTTATTTCTCTTGCATAATAGTTATCTTCTCTACCATCAGCTACTGCTTCTTTATTTTGTCTTTCGTAATCCTTATATCTTTGGTAATCATTTAACATATTTCTGATAGCATTTGCACCATCTTCAATTTTTACATCTCTACCTTTAGGGGATTTACCAATCACAAAGTTTCCGTAATTATCCATAGTACCATCTTTTAATGCATCGGATATATGTTGATTTAATAATTCAATTGAATCTTTAACTGCTTTATCAATGTCAGTCATTGCAGCTCTATCAGTTAAAATAGCATCATACCTTGCTTGATTTTCTTTTTTGATATCTTTAGCAGATTTTAATGCAGTTGCACCAGCTTTAGAATTAGCACGATCATTAGTTAAACCTTTTACATCATACTTATCTCTTAAACTATCTAAGTCTAAAACATAAACACGAGTTGCAGCATCAATAAGATTCTTTCTTGTCACTTTAGCCGCAGGTCTACCTTCCCATCCATTATATAAAGAATTAGTTTCATATTCTTTTGCAAGAACACCGTATCTTTCTTCAGTTCCTTTTCTATGTCTACTGTATGAAGATCCTCTGTCCATTGCAAAACCATGATACATTCCAATTCCTCCTCTAATAACAGAAAGTACTACTCCATACTTAGAAATATTACCTAATGATAATCCACTTGGCATATATTTTTTATTTGCCTTTGCCCATTTAATAAATCCTGGATCTGCATCAACAAAAAATCCTACTTTATTTGGATTCTTAGCATCACCACCTTTCCAATAAGCTTCTGGTGTAGTTGTAGTAAAATCAGCATCTGAAATTTGATCTAAAGCAAGATTAGCAAATTTTTGCATATCTTTTGCAATTCCGCCTCTCCATCTTGAACCACTATCTTGTCCAGCAAACTGTCTTAATATATCTGAACTGAATCTCTCAGTAAGTAATTCAGTATCTAGAGACTCTTTAAATAATTTATAGTCTTTAATGTGTTCCATGTTAAATAGTTTATTTTCTTTATTTATTCAACAAGGATGGAGTTATTTTCTAATATCCTCTACTCCTAAGTGTTGTTGAATTATTTTGATGATTTCCTTATCTTGGCGAACGATTCCTATCTGTCTCCATTCATCATCTGAAAGAATAGAACCGACCTGTGAAGCCAGGCCGGTTTCTGTAATTAAAGCATCCACTCCTCGTGTATACCAACTTCTTATTCTTTCTACTCCACCGTCGTTATAAATTCTGATAACTTGATCATTATCTATATGTCTTTTGTGGAATCCCATACTTAAATTGTTTCTACTACAGGATCAACTTCATTCATTAAATCAGTTAATTCTTTTTCTGCTTCATTGTACTTATCAATAGCAACATCAAGAATAACATCAGGATGATTAACTTCTTGATCTAATTCTGATAGTCTTGTATGATTTTCTCTTAATGCCGAATTATCTTCATGTACTTTTTGTACTACTTGAGAAAGATCTTGACCAAATGCAGCCATTAATTCAATAAAATTTCTAGCTTCAAAGAATCCTTTACCTTTCATTGATGTTACCATTGTCCATAAGATAGTAATACTTGTACCTCTTAATTTAACAATACCATCCCAGTCTTTAGCTTGAACTGCTTTAGAATTTTCTTTAAGATTAGAATATAACATCACTAAGCCTGTTGCAGTAGTATGACCCCATTCAGCATCTTTTTCTAAAAACTTCATTAATTGCTTATAAAGTTTTGCTGAAGCCATCGGAATATCATATTCATTAGTCTGTAGAGATCTAAGTAATTCTTCATTCTTTTTTAATGCTTCCTTTTTGTCTTTAATGATTTCACTCATCTTACGAGGATTCTCGTTAATGATTTCATTAGGATCGGTTACAACACCACCTTGTGCAGTAGGATTTTCCATTTTAATTGTCTTTGCCATCTTTATTTGTTTTTGTTTTTATTGTTGTTTTAGGTTTAGGCGTAGCTGCCTGAAATTCTTTATTAATATTTAAACATTTACTACATTCCATAGTATCTAATGGTAGTAATCTATCTTGGCCGTCCGGTGACATAAACCTACTTACCTTTCTTAAAAAGAAAGCTGGTCTAAATACATTATGGCCACATTCATCACAGATTATTTCAAAAGTTGAATCAATATCTATGTTCATTTGTTTACCTTCCATATTAATTATACGGTTTTGTTCTGATTTGTTTTAATTTTATTGATTTCATTTAATTTGTATTCTGAATCAATCCAATTGCTTTTTACATAATCCCATAATGATTGTGTTGGATGGTCTGGTAATTTAGGATGAGGTTGATTTTTAGCCCATCTCCTAGCTTTAACAAAACCTTCAGGAGAATACTCAAATACCCCTTCATGCTTTGGTAAAAACCAAGATCTAATTTTTCTAAGTATTTTAATCATAAAATCCATTTATTATTATATGTAATTTTTAAGTTTAGTTTAAGTATGTTCTTACGAAATCTAAATCTTCTTGAGTATCTATCCCTTTATATAAACCCGCTGCAAATGAATAACCAATCCTAATACCATTATCACACCATCTTAATTGCTCTAAGTTTTCTGCAAATTCATTTCTTGTTTGGTCCATATTATCTCTACTTATCTTACTTAAGACAGCTTTTGTAAAACCATAAATACCTATATGCCTTTTAACTGTATTAGATTGTATGTATAGTGGGCTTCTTGTAAACATAGCAACCTTACCATTTTCAATGATAGCTTTAACTGTATTTCTATCTTTACATTGTTTAGGTGTTATTTGACCAATTAGTGTAACGATTGATTCAATACCGTTTTTTAATTGGGCAATCATAGTATTAATATCATTTTCATTAATTATAGGTTCATCACCTTGTACATTAATTACAAAATCATATTCATCTTTATAACCTTCATAAGCTTCCAAAATTCTATCAGTACCAGTTGCATGATCTTCGCTAGTCATTACTGCTTCACCGCTAAATTTATTAACAGCATCTATAATACGAAAAGAATCGGTTGCTACAATTACTTTATCAGCTTTAGATTTTTGCACGGCTTCATATACCCATTGAATCATAGGCTTACCATTAATGTCTGCTAATGGCTTTCCTGGTAATCTAGTAGAACCCCACCTAGCTGGTATAATTGCAAGTGTTTTTCTTTTATCATTCATCCAATTCCATTCTCTTTCACTATTTATCATAGCATTTTTGTATATTCATGTTTCCAATTTATTTCAATAAATTTATCCCAATCATCACCTACTTGATCACTTAGAAATAAAAACCCAAAGAATTTTGTATTATCAAGATACTGCTTTATTCCTTTCTTTCTTAAGTGATGAGACAAAATAGCATATTCATATCTTTCCGAACCATCATTATATGTTATATGATTTAATATGCGATTATTAATAAAGTAGGTACAATGTAATGTATCTACTGTAATTAAACCTTGCACTGCCTTATTCCATATAAGAAAGTATTCATCATTGTCTTTAAAATAACCAAAATCAGTTGCTTGATTATGAAAATTAGAATAATAATGTTGGTTAGTTAATTTTAACATAGGACCTACAAAGTCTAACTCTTTTAAATTATAAAGGTGTTGTATAGTATCTTTAGTTATAAAATTATCACAATCAGCAACGAAGTAATGAGCATCTTTATTAATTGCATATTCAATAGATTCTTGTCTTATTGCTCCTAAGACATTAAATCTTTCAGAATTCCATTCATGCTCTGAATATTTCTTTAAGTCATCTGATATTGAATTACTATTATAATAAACAGACAAATATTTTTTACCATGATCTTTTACAAATTTATCTAAAATTATTGCAGTACCATCTTTATTATCATTTGTTCTAATCCATAAATGAATTTTATTTTTATCATAAGTTTGATTCAAAATACAAGTTAAATAAAAATCTAGGCAGTATTCTTTATCCTTTGCTAATATGGCTATTACTATTTCTTTCATCTTAATTTCCCATTTGGTAATCATTTGGAGGTAATTCATCTAATAAGCTACCGGGCGGTTGCTTTGATTCCTCTTTACTCTTTTGTCCTAAATAGCCACTATGATGTCTTTTAGAATAATCTTTTTTTGAAAATTTAATTATTTTCATTAATTCTACAACTAAAATATCTCCAATTACTGTCATAAGAGTTGTTGATATTGTCGGTGTTAATCCTAATGGGCAGATTTCTTCAGCATCACCAGTATGTAAAACTATATCTGATTTGTTTGCTAAGGAACTTTCTTTTTTACCAGTTATACATATAATGCTAATATGAGGATACATGTTTTTAGCTAATTCAATTAGTTCTAGTATTTCTCTAGTCTTACCAGAATTTGATAAAAGAATAAGAACATCATTTTCTTGGAGTATTCCTAAATCTCCATGTTGTGCTTCACTTGGGTGTAAATAAACAGCAGGAGTTCCAGTAGAACAAAATGTAGTTGCTATATTTAATGCTATTTGGCCAGCTTTACCCATACCTGACATAACCACCTTTCCACAATTACCTAAGCCGTGAACTTTCATTCTAATTTTATTAACTGCTAATTCAAAAGAAAAATCAACAGGTATATTACCTATTGCTTCTATTTCTTTTTGTATTAAATTATTAATATCCTTTTCCATAATTGCATTTATTATTATATGTAATTTTTGTTCATTTGTTTACTTCATTATAGGCATCTATTAATTCTTTAAAAAACCATTCACCAATTTTATCTTGGCTCAATTTATCTTCCCATAGATTTAAACAGTTAGTCTTTATCTCTTGCATTTTTGCAGGATCTTTTAATAACTCTTTGGCAACATCTACAAAGTTTTTTGGATTCTTTTCAAATATGCAATGAACACCATCTTCAAGTACAACGTTATTACATAAAGGATAATCTTTTCCTAATGGTTCAGTTATCATAATGACGCCTTCTTGTATAAATTCACCTATCTTCCATCCTAAATATGAAGATGCACTCCAAATAAATCCAAGTTTTGTATCTTTTAAAGAATTAGCATAAACATCCCTAGGCTTCATATGAACTACTGTATTATAACCTTCTGTTGCCATACTGCGAGCCCCATTCATAAGTGTTAATCTAGCATTACTCCATGCTGGCCAATCCTTTGGATCTGGTGGTGTACCTGAATTGGTATGCCTCATTGTTGCCTGAACATCAATAGGCCTATGCCTACTTAATAAATCGTTCTTATTCCATTTATAATTATTTCCACCATTTCCTTCTACTGAAGTCCATGATCTCCATAATCCACAAGGAATAATTCTATCTAAATATTTACTATCAATAGGAAGTTTTGTATAATCAATAATGTTAGGACTATAATGATATTTAAAAATCTTTTGATAATCATTAGCATTCATATGTTTAATATGTTGATCAACAAAATGGAATGCATCTTCATATACAATATACCCTATCGGTTTATCATTAACATATAGAGAATTAGCTGGAATAGAATCATCCTGGATTAAAACAAATCCTAAACGATCTGCAACATGCCTTAGTGCATTACGGAGTGCAAATGTATAATGGAAATCAAAGTTAGCTCTTATTGTATACATAGTTATTTTTATTTTATATTGAAAGTGGCCTACTCATATTTGATGATTCAGCTATTGTTTCATTGTAATTTTTAAAAGTTAATGGTTGGTCATTATGAAAAAGCTTTGGTGTTGGTTTATTTTGACTATAAGTTTCTAATTGAAAAACATAATTATAGTTAGGATTTGTCATATTAAGATATTCTTTACATTTAGATGCTAATGCAGTATCATTAAATCCTATTGTTTTTTCTTCATTTCTAATATGATTAATAATATCATGTTCATTCTTATAGGAAAGCCCTGAAGGTGTACCACCATTCCATATAGTTTTAATACCACGAATACCAAGACTTTGCACAGTATCAGATAAACCATCAAATCTAGTTAACCTTACACCAACAAATACTTTTTTGTAAACTTCTTTTAATTGATCTTTTGTATAACTGATAAAGGGGTGAATTGAAGAGGAGTACCTTGTATAAATTACATTAAGATGTGGAAAATTATCTTTTATTAATCTTGGAAGAATATGATAGCCATAAAAATTATCACCTTTACCAGATCCATAAAAATATACACTCTTACCTTTAGGGTATGACTGAACATTTTTAGTATTACTAACATTCCAAGGAAATTCTACATAATTAAGACCTAAATTATCTAAGTAAATGCTTATTAATTTAGAAGTAGATATAAAATAAAAATCTTTTTTGTTTTTAACCCATTCTAAATTATTTTGAATTGGCCTTATGTCATTATTAATAATCATAACGGCTGGACCTTTATGTTTCAGTATCACATGTTCAAGACATTGTGTAGAATAGAAAAAGGTTGGGGCATTTACATCTATATAAGGTTTTAGTAAACCATTTAAAAGAAAGCCTTCTTCATGAAAATGTTTAAAAATTTCAGGAATAAAATATTGTGTTATCATTTTTGAATATCTATAGCTTTAGTATTTTGATGATTTTCAATTGAAAAATCTTTATTATGTGTAATCCAATTTAAATGAGCATTCTCTTCTTTCATAAACATATGCCTGGATTGTAAACCAGACCATGCATCAATTATACTCCCAGTGTCAATTGCAACTTTACCATATTCTTTTGCAACCCAAGGAATTAAACTCTTAACCCCATAACCTCCACCAAAGAAAATAATTGGAGCAGATACATTTCTTAATTCTGTTTGTATTCTTAGCCTAACATCAGAATGCCAAGTTTCTTTTCCACTTATATCTGTGTAGGTTACATTTACACCTAATATATCTTCTATTTTTCCAGCTTTAAACCTTTCTACATTAGGAGTTACAAAATGTACATCATTTCCTTGAATCATTTTTTTAATGCTTTCTAAACTACCAAATATTTTTTCCTTAGGAAATAAGCTACTAATTGTTTTAAGTTTATTATGTTGAATACCATATCTTTGTAAAATGTTATCTGTAATGGTATAATAATGAGTATTTTTACCTGGGACAGTTAGACCTACATAATCCGATTCTTTTATTGCATATTGTATTATTTCCCTAGCATGCTTTCTCCAGTTATCAGAAATTGGAGATTGCATATAGCAAGTACATGTGTTAGGTTTTAATGAAGTAGGATTTACAGGTGCATGTGTTTTACATTTCCAAATATTTTCTCTCCACTGTATTAAACATAATGAATGATGGTGTGTTAGTTTTTGCTGCTCACCTATAAAATCATCAACATTTTTTAGGATATGCATTTCACCATCCCCACATCTAATTACACTTAAAGGCTGATTGTGCTTTATTGCCTTTTGTATAGCCTGAACTAATTTTATATCACTGGTGTTTTGCTCTATTATATTCATTATCCTCTATTTACATTACTTTTAAATCTTCTACTTGCCTGAAAGTGTTCTATTACTGGATTAATGTTTGGATACATTCCTCTCATGCTATCAAATATCATTGTATATTCTGGAGGAAGATTCTTATAAGTAAAGTTAGGATCTTCTGATTTCATTCTTTCAATAACCGTATCTAAATTCCATTGCTCCATCCTATTTGATTCATTACCTTCATTTACATTTATATCTCGCCATAATTCACAGATGCGTCTGGTTCTTTCATTGTTTTCCATATAAATAGTTCCACTCAAACATTCATTCTTTCTCCACCTAAAGTCTTGCCATCTTACGGCTATATCACAGTGATAGTTTTTAAATAGATCTGGACTCTGATGAACTACTGCATCAACATCAACATAAAGTAATCTATGATTAGGATGCTTGTTTAACATATCTAACATAAAGCCTGCCTTAAATCTAGTATTAGCTTGCCAACTTCCTAATGTTTTAACACCACTTATATCATGATTAACTTTTAACTTATTTAAAGATTGTAATAAATTTTGTGCTTCTTCTTCATAAGGTGTATTAACAGTATAATAACCAACAACCATTAAATTATCTAATGTTGTATTATCATCTTTGTTTACTTCTCTTTGTAATACTCCATGTTTCTCTAATACATCTTTAAGGATTTCGGTTTTAATTAATTCACCTTCTTTTGTTAATATACTTTCTGCTGATAGATTAATAATTTGTTGAGATCCTTTATATTTAAATAAAGATGTGATTAAAGTTTCGGCATATGAATTAACCTTATTCTTAAATGATTGTTGATCAGACTTTCGGTAAGATTGATGAAAATGAGTTTGGCCGTCGCTATTTAAATCAAATCCTAGCAAGTATATTTTCTTATAACCTAATAATAAAGCTAACTGAATTCCACAATGCCCACTGTTTTCTCCATGACTAAATTCAGTCATAGAATGAGCAAACCCAGTTTTATTATATGACTGAATTACTCCATCATAATAATGTAAGTCCTCATAAACAAAATTTCTACGAGTATCAACTATCTGGCCATTTTTATATTCCATATAAGAATGAGACATATTAGCGACAAAATAACTCCTGTATGTTTTTTGTTTTATTTTGGTTATTGGTAATGATGCTTTTACAAAATAAGAATAATCGGTAGTAATAAAATAAGTAGGATTAGGAATGTATTCTACTGCTTTATTAATTGCTATTGTATCAAAACCATTTAATGAAGTAAAATCAAAACCATTTAATGATGGACCACCGCCTACTACAAAACAAACATCTTTATTAGCTTGTGGTAATTCAGAAGTTATAAAATTAAGAGGAACTTTAACTTGATCAATTAGCGGTGTTCTTACACTTCTATTTTTAAAATTTCTTTTCTGAATGTTTTGCTTCACATTATGAATTTTATTTGTGCTATTAGGCCTAACAGAAACTCTTGGAAATTGTTTTTCTTCCTGTTTATATGATTCAGGTGATAGATTAATTCTTTTAATTTTTCTACGAGACATTATCTTCTACTATTTTTTATTTTAAATTTTAAATTATCAGCAACAGTAAATCCTGGTGTATGCTTAGTGTCATCAGTAACAATACCACTCCCTTCTATATAAATTAATTTTGTTTTATCAGGATCTTTAGAACTTTGAAAAAAATCAGATTCTTTAATACCATTATGATCTAAAACATAACAGTGGCCTAATTGATTTCTTTGCCTCGTTGAACTTTGAAAAAAATCAAAACCTATTAAATCTAATGATTCAAAATTTATATACCTATTAAAAAAATTATAAGTACTAATACCAGTTGATGGTTTAAACCCGCCTAAAGAATCTTTTAGATTATTATAAGTTTCTAGAGAAACATCATATATATTTGGATAATCTAATCTATCACTATGTGGAATAGAACTCATTAAATATTTAACAGTATTACTTTGTATAACATTAGCAGATAGTGTTGCAGATTTTAATCCTAAGGCTAAAATAGTTGTTTTATTTCCAATCTTATCAGAATAAAGATTCTGCCTGTGTTTATATCCTTTATTAATTCTAATTACAATATCATAACTATCAATTAATTTACCGTACTTGCCATTTAATATCCTTGCCGAATTGCCTACTATGATAATACTCTTACCTTTACAAAATTCCTTTATTTCTTCTAAGCTTACCATTACAATATATTTGTATTATATATTAACTAAAAAGGGACCCATTTCTGGATCCCTCTTTCAGATTTGTAAATAAGTTTTACTTTTCAACCTTTGTTAAAACTGGCTCTGCTGGAGCTTCTTCATTCACAATTGGATCCGCATCAGTACCTTCAGCTCCTGGAGCAGTTGGTGGAACGAATACTTTAATTGCTCTTGAGATCAATTCAGCATCTTCGATTGTGTAAGCACCTTTACCTTGTGCAATTCTAACAGCTTGGATTAAAACATTTAATGCCTGCTGACCATTAAGCTCTCCCGTTGGGTTTACTTGTTCTGGGTTTTCTTGAGTGTTTTCTTCTTTGTTCATGTTAACGTTAATTTTTAAATATATTTAATATTTATATACATAACTTAATAGTTTGTTTTATTTTATATCTATAAAATTTTCACTATCTTCTTTAATTGGTAATGTTAATGATAACACCCCATTCTCTACCTTAGCTTTAATCTTTTTAGAATTAACATCTTGAGGTAAAGTAAATCTTTTATCAAAGGATCCTAGCCAAACATTATCTTCATTAGTAGAAGCAATGCTTAATTCTCCTTTAATCATTTTTACTTTTAAGTCTTCTTTTGTTAAACCTGGAATAGCGATTTCTAAAATCCAGTTTTTATCTTCTTTAATACAATGCCAACCTTTTGATGGTTTTGTAAAGAAGCTTTCAAATTCATCCCAGAAAGGATCTTTTAATAATGTATCAATATTGTCGTTGATTCTTCTTGCTTGTGTTACTGGCTTAAAGCCATTTAAAAATGTGTACATAGTTATATAGTTTTTATTTAAAATAAAGATTCAGTTCCTTATTTATATACTATACTGAAAAAACCGTGCAATAGTGAATTTCTTGTCACATTGTCCGATATTTCATTTTCTTTATGTCAAGATGTCCGTTTCTTACCTCCAAAGTATTCATAACCATGACCTTCAGTAATTAATGTTTGATTAACATCCCATTGCTTGCCTTCTGCATCCATTATAAAAATCTGACCTAATACTCTACCATATTTACCTACACCCTGAGACTTTATTCTAAACATACCAGGTTTACTACTGACTTCATTTAATAAGACCTTTAATCTCTCTTTAGCCGCTAAACCTTTTTTCTTTACCTCTAAATCTCTAGTTCTACTTTCCCATGCGTCCATACCAACAAACCTAATTCTTTTATGAACCCAAATATCAAAACCTACATCTATCATAGCATCAATGGTATCACCGTCAACTACCCGATCTAACTTTCCTCTGTAAATATATTTTTCCATTTGTTTATTTTGTTACTAGTAAGTTAACCGCGAATATTATTAATCCTGATACTAATAATTTCATTAAAGGGTCTTTCTCACCACTTATAACTTCTGTTTTTTCTTTGCAACATTTATCAGCAGCTGGTTTCGTTGATCCACAACTACTTGTTAAAAGTAATGTGGCAAATAATAAAGCTGTAATTTTCTTCTTCATAATTTCTGTCTATTTTTATAAGGATACTAACATATCCATTAATTCAGGCTGAGGAAACATATCTACTTTTGTTTTCTTAACATTAGTATGAGTCCATAAACCTTTACAATTTCCTCTTACTACTTCAGGGATATATTCAAATGCATCCACACCAATTGATTTAATTAATTTAGGTAAGCCATCAGTAATATCAATATTATCTCTTTCACCGATATACAGAATCCAATCTCTTAATACTTCTATTTGTTTATCAGAATAACGATGCCATGTACTATAACCTCTAAAAGGTTGAGCTAAAGTTACAAGCTGGGATCTATCAGCTGTTGTTCCAGCATATGTTTTACCATTTTTAATCCAACCAAAATTATTTACTTCTATACCTACAGAATTTTGATGCATATGACTTCTTCCTGTACCTAAGTGCCAGCCCCAACCACCTTGCGGTGTACATTGAACTAAAACTCCATCATATTGATCATCATCTCCTTTAATTGATTGTCCACCTAATACAAATTCAGTTGCAACTTTTCCCCTATCATCTCTACCCCAATGGTCTACAGTTCTAAAAGGATTATGCCAGCCAGCTGTATGATGTAAGAAAACATACTCAGGTTTACTCCCTGTCATAAATTCGCTGTCAGGTAACATATGACGATGAATTGTTAATCCATTTTCTGTTTCATATGTTGCTTCTTTAACATCAGTAGTAGCCAAACCCATAGCATTCCAAGTGGCAGGGCCAACAATACCATCAGCAGTAAGTTTGTTATTGGCTTGCCATGTTTTAACTGCGCTTTCAGTTCCCTTACCAAAATGTCCATCTGTAGATATACATAGGAATTCTTGTAGCTCTTGAACTTCTTTTCCTTTTGATCCATATTTTAATATCATTATGTTAATTATTTTATCATTTCTTTCAATTGGTCTAAAGTTTGCATACCAATTTTCTTTTCTGTTAGTTTTCCATCTTCAACTACAATAAAGCATGGAATACTACGTATCCCATACTTTGCTGCAATCTCATTTTCAGTATCTACATTAACCATTACTAAAGGGACCTTAGAAGATTCTTCAAATTGTTTTAATATTGGTTTCATTGCTTTACATGGACCACACCAATCGGCATGAAAATCTACTAATACTTTTCCTTTTTCTGGTATCATAATTTCTAATTTGTTATATTTATTTTTTATTTCCAGATCTTTTATAGTTTTCCTCCTCATAAATTTCTAATAAGTCGTCTACTATAGGATCTCGATGATTTTGTAAAAGTGTTAAAGAAGATAATTTTTTAATCTTAAATGCCTGATTATATAAAAATCTAAATCCTGATTCACCTTTACCTTTTAAATCTACTTGGCCATCGTCTCCACATATAATCATCTTTGATCTTAAACCAACTCTGGTTACAATCATTTCCATTTGATCATTAGTTACATTCTGAGCTTCATCAACAATAACACAACTATCTACAAAAGTTCTTCCTCTCATAAATGAAACTGGTACAATTTCTATTTGTCCACTTTCTATAAAAGGTTGTACTTTATCCTTTCCATATAAGCTATACATGTTTTGGTAAATAGGTTGAACCCAAGGATCCATCTTAGCATGAAGATCTCCAGGTAAAAAACCAATCTCTTCTTTTGAAACTGTTGGTCTTGTTATAATAACTTTGTCGTAATGTCTCCTAAACAATCCATCTAATGCAACTTGGCAAGCTAATAATGTTTTACCAGAACCGGCTTTACCGGCAAGCAAAGTAATTGTATTTAATAATATAACTTCTTTGGCTAGCTTTTGTTCTTCGTTAAGCTTTAGTTTAAATGTAATTGGATTTTTGACTTTTCTCTTTTCGCGAAAGACTTCGTCATCGTAAGTACGTGCAGGCATATTAAATTTATATTTTTTAAAATCCTCCGAAATGTAAAATTTAATCTCAAAGGATTATGGTTTTGACTCAATTCCATGAGCTCTAATAAAAGGCCTACTCGTTAAAGGAGGTTTTATTGGTTTAGATGGTTCTTGAGTTTCGGGTGTTGGTATCACAATCGGATCACCAACTGGTGTAATATGCTCCGTAGGAATTGGCTCTGCTATTTCATCAGCATCTGCATTATCGGTTTTTACCGTCTCAGGTGAGATGAATACTTCTCCAATTTCTACTGGGATTTTTGCCTTATCGGCATCGCGAGAATATGAATCTTCTTCCGGCAGTTCCTCACTATCAACCGGGATTGTTTCTTTTTCTATAACAGGTTCTGCTGATCCAGCTACAGGAGTTTCAATTTCAGAAGTATCAATATCAAATGCACCTTTCCATGCTTTAGCTTCTTCAGGAATTGATTCTTCTATTTTATTTTTTTCTTCAGGTCTAATATAATCAACTAATGATTTAATAAAACCTAATGCAACTACAGGAAGTATAGCACCACTCACAATTGATAAAATTCTTTTTTGATATATTGGCTCTGCTTCCTCTAATCCAAATAATTCAATCCAACCCATATAATTTTCTAAATTAATAAAAGCATGAAATGAGTTAGCCATCATTTGAAAAGATGTCAATAATAAGAATAAACTCCAAACCATTGTTTTGTTGGTTTTATCTAAAATAATTATTGCAGCAAGAGAAGCAGCTGCTCCTATTTCAAATCCAATAGCTAATGACCAAGACATTAAACCAGAGTGGCTTAAGTCAAAGAATGCAACTGAATTAATCATTGAGATTGTAGCAACTAAAAAATATAAACTACAAAATATACTTATAATAAAGATATGTACTAACCTTTCTTTTAATGTTTTTTCTTCCATAATGTTAATGTTTTAACTACAACCATCATCACAGCCATTTTCGTAAATTCTGGATGGTATAATTTTAGCAACCTGTAAACATGGTATGCCTGATGTTTCAGCAGTACCTGCAGTTGTTAATTCTGTTAATAAAATTTCTGCAAATATTCCACTTGGACTAGTTTTTGTACAAGCAGGATCTAAACATATCCTTATCATACCTTTATTGTGAACAACACCTTTAGCATCTGTGTATTGTAGAATAGTCATTAAGAGACCTTTACAACCAGTAGGAATTGATGGGTACCAGAAATTTGCTATCGTACAGTCAAATTCATTATATAACATTATTTGAATTTCTGTATAATTTGCTAAATCTAATGGCTTTCCATCTTTACCAAAAAATTGTAAATCAATACAACCATTAGTTCCTTGCATTATTATTTGAACACAATCAACTTGAGCAATAATTCTACCACATAGAGTTAATGCACATTTTGGATCTCCGCTTATTGGAGTAGGTACTCCAGGTATTATAGGTGTATTAGCCACATTTAGTCTTCTTTTTCTTCTAAGGCATTGATAGATATTCTTTCTTTATCAGAAATTTCCTCAATTCTTAGAGTTTTCCAAGCTGGTACTTCTTTAATAAGTTTAATCATTTCAGCTTCATTAACCAGTTGAGATGCTAAAGTATCAATCTCGCTGTTTAATATTCTTTGTTCCTTTTTTATTAATGCTACTTCGGAATCAATGCTACATGATTTAAAATAAGTTAATATCATTATAACTATAATTATCTTAACTCCGTGTACTGCAAAAAATTTGTTAAATTTGTTCATTATTTTATTTGTTAAATTGTTGTTTCGGTTTTGCTTTGTGTTCAACTCCCTTTGGAACTCTGTGGTAATTTTGAGTTGACCAAGGGTCTTCCTCGGCACATTCACAAGCATCGATATGCTCTCCACACCTTGGGCAGTCTTCGGTGACTTGTTCAAGTTCATCATTTATTTCTTTTTCTAGATCTGCATTTACTCCTTGTTGTTTACCATCTTTATGAGCTTTCTCTACTTTTTCACCAGCAGGTTCATGCTTCTTATCCCTAACTTCTAAAAGAAAATCTCTATAGTTCCTTATAAACATTGAATTTGATTTTTTTTATATATTCAATTAAAGAGGGAACTTAGTATGAAATTCCTTTACTAGGTTTAAAAACATTTTACCGTATTTGGTTATATCATCAAATGTCATTTCAAAAACCTGTGGAAAACCTTCTGCTTCATTACTAATCCATATCTCACCACCTTGTGGTCTTCTTTTATTCATTTCCCAATAAGCTAATGAATAGGCAGCAATTTGCATTTTATAATTTTCTATCCAATCTTCTTTTTTAGGTTTTTTAGATGACTTAAAATCTAAGATCACTAGATGCCCTTTTGAATTTTCATATATAATATCTACCCTGCCGGCATACCCTCCCATTACAGGTGAGAATAGGGTATCTTCTATAGACACTACATTAGCAATACGTTCAAAACATTTATTATTATAAAAATTAAAGAAAAGCTTTCTTCCTATATTAGTTTCTTCTTCAGTAAAACCATTCTCTTCTACAAAAGGTCCTATTAAAGTTTGAGCTTCTATTAATTTTTCTCTAACAGTTTCCTTTTCAGATCCTAAAAAGTATTCACAAAACTGATGCATTACAGTTCCACGATTTGCAGAGAACTTTGATATAGCATCAGCCTTTTCTTCTCCTATTCTTTTTCTCCATTTATCAATTCCTGAACTATCAGTCATTGCCCCTAAAATAGTTGTTACTGATGGGTATTTTTGACCTTCTGCAATATTATAGTATCTTTTACCATTTATTGTTTCGGTTGTTGCTAGTGATTGAGCTGTGGCCATAATCTGTTTATTATTATATGTAAAAAAATAAGAATGTTTAAGACAAAAAAACCGGTAACATTACATTACCGGTTTTTAATTTATATGTTATTAAAATTTCAATCCGAAACCTAACATCATGTTTGTTGTTTTTTCACCCGTGTGATAAACAACCTTTGGCTCTACAAAAACACTTTTGTGTATAGTAAACATTTTACCTAAACCTAATGAAAGGTTATCAGTTTCCATGTCGCCCATTGCAGCATACAAGAAAAAGTCTTGTCCACCTGCATTTAAAAAGTATCTAGCATGTACATCCATTGATAAGTCTTCAGACGAATCAGCTTGTGCTAAAGATAAACCAACCATAAACTTATCGGATACTCCGTAACCTAAAGTTGGTGAAACTGACCAATCAGTCCATGCAACATCTGCGATGTTACCTGTACCTACGTACCAATCTCCTTTTGCATTTTGCGCGTTTGTTGAAATTACTATTCCAACTACTAACATCAAACTTAAAATTAATTTTTTCATTTTTAAAATTTTTTTTTGTTTAATTAATAATCGAGGAATTGTTCCTCTAACATAGAAAACCTTTTCCTATGTATTCTGTGAGCCTTTCGGCTTTAAAAAATCTTGCTCTTCTTCTTTTGTCGCGTAACCTAACTCCCTCTTGCATTCTGAGCAATATCTTTTGATTGATCTTCCTTCGTCAAAATTAATTGTCCAATCTTTATGTGAACAATTACCTTGAATATTTTCTTTTTCTTTTTCTAATTCTTTTAATTTATTTTCAATTTTGTTAATGTCCGTTAAAACACTATTTCTATTATCTTGTTCCATAATTCAGATATTTTTCCACCGTGTGATGTAAAGAGAACGTATGCTAATCTTATTAAAAGTATTAGACCTAATGTCTTTGCAAAAGATTTAGCAAATGGCCATAATTTTAAATATTCTCTATCAGCAGATAAAACAAGTAAAAAAGAATTAGTATCAGGTATTGGATTAAACTCTGGGGAAACAGCATCAGCTATTCCTAAGTCTAATAAAAATTTATCATGCTTCCTTAATTGCATTAACACATATCCTTCTTGGGAAATAGGTGCAGAGACTACTTCCTCAGGTAAATTAATAACTGTATAGATCCTGCCTACCCAGTCAACCCTAAAACCTTTTTCTTTTAGCTCTGCTTTTGCATTTTTGGCGATCTTTCTGATCTTATACCAAGTTTGCACTTCATTTAATAAATCTGTTATGTACATAGTATTATCTGTTTTTTATGTATTTAGGCTTCGGAGAAGACTTTCATACTTTCAAGTTGTTTTCTGACTATTTTCCTACCACGAAATATGCGGTTTTTCACAGTTTGTAGGTTAATGCCTTTTTCTCTGCTTTTCATTATATCTAAAATATCATTATATGATCTCTTATTTAGGAATCTTTCTTCCATAAAACTTTTATACATTGGAGGTAAAGCTTTAATTGCTTCAGTAGTTAATCTCACCTTTTCAGTTAAAAGATGCTCTGCTTCCCAATGATCGGCTTCGGTTGGTGGCATTGAATTATCTGTGTCAATATCTGGTAACATGAATGTTGGAGGATCAATTCCTTTATCAGTAAATGCATTCATACTTACTTTTCTATTTCGGTATCTTATCCAACCGATGCATTCATTATATGCAATCCGATATGCCCATGTTGTAATTTGATAATCTTCATTGTATTGATCAATTTTTAAATACACAGTTGTTAATGTTGTAGAAACAATATCATCAGCAACATGTGGATCTTTTACAATATTATTTGTATATGACCATAGACCTGGTCTCATTTTAGCATAGAGTTCGTTATAAACACTTTCTCTTCGTGTCTTTTTAAATTCTATTGCAAGTTCTTTGTAAGTTTTCTTTGTTCTTTTAGCCATTTATGAAATCTTTTAAGGTTAGGAAATTAATAGGAGTGAATGCCCAAAAATCGGAACAGACATTAAATCTGTTTTCAACTGATAGGTTAGTTTTATGTGAAAATACTGTATGACCATGTATATGAATAGTTCCTGAATCTTTACCATTCCATACGGATAGTGGATAGTGACAAATTACAGTATCAAAATCAATTAAATCCATAATTGATTCTTTTAAGAATTCAGCCTTAGGAAATTCATCAATGACTTCCTCTAATGCCTTATCAGAACTACCTTTTAAAAAGAATATTCTTCCATTTAATTTTTTAAGTACTTTACGAGCAGTTGTTGGATCCCATGCAAAATTTCCTAAATGAAATACTACATCAGATTTTTTAATCTTCTTATTCCAATTTTTAATTAATGCTGCATTCATTTCTTCTACATCATTAAAAGGTCTATTGGCAATCTGAAGAATCTGTGGTCTACCGAACCAGGTATCAGAAGTAATATAAAAATCTTTAGGTATTTCTTTATTCATATAATTGTTTTACAGTGTATTGTTTCATATAATACAGTATAAATATAAACAAAATAGTTGGGAACTGAAAAGTTTTTGGTAACTTTTTTACTATTTAATTGAAAATCTTTTGCCGCCGTCTTTCTTGAGGGTCTTTTCAATCATTGTATTTGCGTATTCTTCTAGTTTAGTTAAACTTTCTTTATTAAGAGGCTTCTTATAAAAATCTTCATAGATATGCTTATAAGCCTCAACGGTTGAATCAAAAGGTACTCCAGGTTGTGCATTTGATTCAATAATATATACTTTTCCATTTTTACCTTTCATTACATCAAAACACATGTAAGGTAAATCTTCATAGATCTTACAAAATCTTTCTAAGACTTTTCTATAATCTTCAGGTAAATCACTTAAGCTCCTTTTTGCATAACCAAATTCCATTTCACTTTTAGCACTACCTTTACCAGTTTTAGCTTTTTCATTTAATGGAGTTCGTTCCATCCAAAAGATAGGCTTACCTTTAAAGTTTATAAATCTATGTTCTTCTTCTTTATCAATATATTCTGAAAATGTATCAAAGATCTTTTCATCTACATCTTCCATTAAATCTGGCTTATTAATAATCTGAATACCCTTTCCACTATGACCTTCTGCAGGTTTTGCAATAATAGGAAATTCTAATTGTTCTAATGCATCATTCTTAGAATATACTGTCTTAGGTATATTTTCATCTTCACCAACTAGTTTATGGAATTCTTCTTTAGATCCAGATTTTGATATATGGTCTGGGTGATTATAAACATTTTCTTTTTTAATCTTACCAGCCTTTATTAGTTTATTAACTGTATCTGAATGATATGTTAAAACTGGATAGTCTGGATTAATATCAATGTCATTCATATTGTTTTCATGAACTTGTGTAAAGAACTTATTCCCAGCAAAACCTTTATAAGTCCACCATCGTTGTCCACTATCTTCTCTTAGTGCTAAATAAACTTTACCTAAACCATCTTCAGTATCAACTGATTCTTTTAGTAAATCTTCTCTGCCTAATTGTTTATATACTTCCTTTCTGGTTTTCTCCATCTTTTCAGCATACTTAGGGTCACTCTTTCTATTAAAAACTATTTGTTGTGTTAAAGAACCACTAATCTTTTTAACATCCTTCTTTCTAGTCTTAATTAACCATGCAGCTAAATCTTTTATAGAAAGATCTTTAAACCTACCTTCAGCATCAGGTGCATCAGAGTGATGGAATTCAGGAGCACCTGCAGGTTTCTTCTCTGCTAGGTGTAGGAATTGTTCAAAAAGTTTTAGATATTTCAACACTTATAATTAATTTTATTATATATCTCCGCCGTTACTGTTAAATGCTAACCATTCAAATAATGGATCATTAAAGAAATCACCTTCAAAGCCTAAAAGAATATCAGATTCTAATAAATTCATGTTATCAGTAGGATGACCTTTTCTAGTAATTAAGTTTTCATTTAAAGGTGGATAAGACATATGAGAAAATGGATGGCTTAACATTTCTTTTACTAAATTAAAATGTCTTTCATAAATATGTAAGGAATGAACTATATGAGTATAAGAACCCATTTTTAAATTAGGATATGTTAACTTTAAATGTTTTAACATTTGTTGCTGTAGTAAACAAAAGAATGCTACATCAGTTGCTGTACCTAATACTAAATCATTAGATCTCATATCAACTGTAAAGTTTAATCTATTATCTCTAATTTGAAATATACCATTAAGAGTACATACAAAATCTTTATTACCTTTCCATTGATGAGATGGTTTATTAAAATGAATAATTGATTGCCTTGAGTCTTTATCTTCTATTAAAGAATCTAATGCCCATTGGTATTGATTTCTACCATCAGAAAGAGGTTCATTAAATATAAGATTACCATAAGCAGAATTAACAGTACCATCACCATTATCTAGTTGACTCCAGAATTTAGAATACTTACTTATAAAATCAATATCTTTTCTTCCTGTAAAATACCATATAGTTTCACCAGCAATATATTTAAATTGGCTACTTCTTTTTTCATTTTCATAAAGTGGAAAATAAGGATCATCTATAACTAATGCTGCATTACAGATTTCTTTAATTTCCATACCTCTAGGTTTAGAAGTATAATCAGGATTCTCTAATGTATCTCTTAATGCCTTTTCATAAACATCTGCAAATGTATCTCCTCTATATGTTCTCATTATTTTTATTCTTTCGTTTTACTACGTTTTTATATGCTTCTTCTAATACATCAACATATTCTTTAAATCTATATTTTTTAGGATCTTCTTCTCTTAACTTTTTAGATTCTATAAATACATCTTCTCTAATACCTTCGGTATGAGCTTTATAAAGTATATCTTCCGCATTACTCATTATGAAAACATATTTAATTGTTTAGGATCACCTGTTATAGTATTCTCTGTTTTTAAAAAATCTACAATAATATTAGAAACTTCTATTGCACTCATAGTACCTACATTAACATGCAATTTATTTTTAATAGAACTTAACTTATGAGCTCTCCTAAAACCATCAACCTCAGCTTTTACTTCTTCTTCATTACCATAAAAAGATTTACCATCATCTCTTTTTAATATTGTATGTGGATCATTAGTTAATGTAATTAAATATAAATCTTCTCTTAATGCTTTTGTGTACTTCTTTTCAATATCAAAAACATAATCGCCTGAATAACCTCTATATAATGGAGAATAAACAGTTTCACCTAAATGAGATCTGTTAAAGATAAGATTAATATCTGTATCACCTTTTTGATGAGCTAATTTAGATTTCATCATTAATAAAAACATACTCTCATAAAGTTCTTTAGAATAAGTAGCATGCTTTTCTTTATCATCTTTAAACGGTAATGCCGAGTAGTGCAGCTTATGAAAAGCATGTTCACTCATATTTTTAATAATTAAATCTTGTTGAGTATCTTTACCTACATTATCGGTACCTTCTATAATAATGAATTTGCTCATTGGTTTATTTTTATATGATTAAAAGTTAGAATTGTTTATGAGAATATCATAATCTTTAAAATTATTAAAGTCAACTTCATCTGCATCTATTCGTCTTTGAATTTTATCGTTAAGATCACCTCTGTCCTTTAGTCGTTTTGTTCTAGTTTCTAAAGGTATGTCTAAATAAATTATTGTACAATTTTTTCTATGAATAGGGTTAATAGCTTCTACTCCCTTTGGTGTCATTACAAATAAATTACAAGTATTCATAAATTGGTCATAACTAGTTCCGTAATACCAACCATTAAATTCTACATGCTCATACCAATAATTATTAGCAGCAAATCTTTTAAAATCCTTTTCTGAAATAAAGTAATAGTCCTGGCCATCTATTTCACCTTCCCTAGGAGGTCTTGTAGTATAAGATGTACCGTAAGTAAATCCTCTACCTTCTAAAACCTTTCTCATATGATCTTTACCAGCAGCAGCCTTTCCTATTAATATAACTTTATTCATCCTCTGTTGGTTCAGCTGATTCAAAAGTTCTTTTTAAAGTTTCAAGTACATCGTCTGCTTCAGCTAATGATCTCGCTATAGTTTCCATTTCTTCTATATGTTGAGGGTGTTCTCCGATTCCTACAGGATTAGTTAGATAAATTGTTAGTGTTGCTAAAGCTTTTTGTTTTTGTGCTTCAAATTGAGCCTTAAGCGCGTCGTAAATTACATTTTTATTTGTTGTCATATATTAGTCTGTTAATAGTTGTATGTGTTCAAAGTTATTTTTAATTTTCTCGTTAAAGAATTTACCAATGGATTCTGCTTTACATAGGTTATCATATAAATCAGGTTCTACGTTTGCATATTCATATAAAGCACCACCAGTAAACTCAACCTTAAGAGTTTTAGTAGCAAAGTTATAAACATACTTGTTGATCATTGATGAATCAACAATTGATGATTGTTCTTTTATCATAATTAGTTTGATTTTATGTAGTATAGTTTTTTGACTGCATCTACCGTTAATTGTTTTGTTGCTGCTAACCATTTCCATGCATCAGATTCATTCTTTGCTTCGCATGCGGTTCTGCAATCCTTTTTAATACAAAACTGAAATGTTTTCATAGTGTATTGATTTATTATTATATGTTGTTTTTAAAAAAAGTTTACTTAATTGCTGCCTTTAATTTTTTAAGATCTGTTAAATACATTTCTTTAGGATCTGTTGCTTTTAATGTTTTAAGAGCAATAATACACCCTTCTTTTTCTTGTAATAGTTTTTCATATCTTTCTTTGGTTAAAGAATGAATAGCCATTGATAAAAGATAATCATATGATCCATGTACTGTATCATAATCATTAGTTTTTAGATAAGCTATAATTTTATCTTTAGGAACATTATTAATTTTTAGTTTACCATCAATAATATCTTTAATGAATTTAGCTTTATTTGTTACTAATGCTAATTGTTTTTCTGTTTTGTTAATTAAATAATCTTTTCTAGTTTGATACCAACCTAACCTAACACTCACAAAATGTTTTACTATTTCTTCAGCTTTATTAAATATTTTGAGTTCACCGTTTTCGTCTATAGTTGTAAGATTTTCAGTTTCTTGTGTATTTAACCTTAATGCTCGTTCTAATCTATCTTTAGAAATTAAATCTTTTAAAATAGATCTTTTAAATTTTAAAACATATTCTATTGTTTCAGATGAATTATCATCATAAGAAATAATAATACCTTTTTCTTGTAAAAGATTTAATATTTCTTCATATCTTTCATATGTATAATTAGGAGGTATTGCAGTAATCTTTACAGTGTTAGTATTGATAACCTGATAAGAACCGCTAATCTTCCATGTTTTAGGATTCTCTAAGTCTCTAGTAAATGTACCTTTGAATTCCTCAATCCAAGGGGCTAAAGTTTTCATTCTTTTTCCGTTTACTTCAGAAATACATGCATCTACTACATCTTTAGGATTTCTATTTAATATATTAGTAGCAAAACCTACTGCAATACCTGATGTACCATTTAATATAACAGTTGGAACTATAGGTAAGAAATGTTCTGGTTCTATTTTTTCACCTTCTTCTATTTTATTGTCAAGTAATTCAAAATCTTGATAAAGTAATCTAAAATTAGGATGTAGTTTAGCACTTATGTAACGAGGTGCACCAGCAGATGGAGATCTTAAAGATCCAAACTGACCTATGCCTTCTAATAATGGTAATGAGTTTTTAAACTTTTGAGCCATACCAACCATTGAAGATTCTAATGAAGTATTACCATGATGATAAAACGCCTCAGCTGCAACCCTACCCGCAAGCTGAAATAATTTCATTGGCTTTTCATTACCAGTTTTCCATATCTTATTTGCGATATAAACAACTTTTCTTTGTGTAGGTTTAAGGCCATCTATACAACTTGGTATAGCTCTATTCTCTACCACATATTTAGCATATTCTAAATATTCTTTATCAAAAAAGGATGTTACTGTTCTCTTCATTAAAATAATGATTTTTTGTTAATAGTTTTTACTTCGTGGCCAAGGATCTTGCTTTTACGAGGTGTAGAATCTTTAGAAAACCAGATATCTAATGTATTGTTAAATTCATTATCTTTTGTTAATGTAAAGGTTCTCGGGCTTCTAATGATCTCCTTATATTCAGCATCCTCTAATGCAGCTAAACCTTTCTTATATTCAATTGACCAAGAATTTAAATTTTTCTGCTTAGATTCCCATTCTTTATATTCTTCATCAGAATAAAAGTTTAAAGATTCCTTACCTTTCTTTGCAACCATTAAAGGTGTTTCTACTTTTAATATTCTACCTTCACTAAATAATTCTGGCCAATACTTACCTAAGAAATTAATTAATAAAGCTGAAATAGAATTACCGTCTACATCTGCATCAGTATACAATAATATTTTTCCATACCTTAAGTCTTTAGGTTCATGTCCGATCTTTAAACCCATAGCAGCCATCATTGATTGCACCTCTTTATTCTGTACAACTTTAGATGCAGGTAATTCTCTAACATTAATAAATTTACCTCTTAGTGGAAATGCTCCTTGATATTGTGGTTCTCTATATCTTCTAAATGCAGATGATGCAGAATCACCTTCAAAAATAGCAAGTGTACATTTTTCTCTAATGCCTCTTTTCTTTGCATCAATTAATTTTAATACTTTTGTTTTATCTAAACCTTTATTTAGCTTTCTTAATTTAGATCTTTCATCAGCTTCTTTTTTTCTTTCAATCCAATCTAATACTGATTGTATAATTTCAGAATTTAAAACTTGTCTTAAAACCTTTTCACTTAATGTATGGCTTGTACCAAAATCCTTTGGAGCTGTAATTAGCTTTTCTTTTGTTTGAGAAGAAAACGCTGGATTAATAACAGTACAGTTAATAAACAAATATAAATGTTGTCTTAATTCAGAAGGTTTTACATCTACTCTATATTTTCTTTTTATCTTTTCTCTAAGATAAGATGTAATTTGCCAATCTATATTATTAACATGTGTACCGCCATCTTTTGTTTCAACAGAATTAACAAATGATATTGCTTTAAATCCTGTGGTAGAATGACCAATACCAATTTTCCAATGTTCTGATTGTTCATAAAAGACTGGAGTTACATAACGACTAGCATAATCTTTAAATGTTCTAAATGCAATTGGTTTATCATTTAGATAAATCTTTAGAGTAGGATTACATGCAGCAATATCAATAAGCCTTTTAGTAATCATTAAATAATGATTCTTATTAATACCTTTTAAACCGAACCTTGCAAAATCTGTTAAATAAGTTATTTGCGTATGAGGAGTTTTCTTATTTGTAATTTTTGGCTTAGTTCTATCAGCCATGTTATTACTAAAAGTTTGATTAAACTGTTTTTTGCCATCACATGTTTCAATTGTAAATTCTTTACTAAATATATTTGTAAGTGTACTACCTACACCGTTAGTTCCTACAACAATTCTATCTTCAGTATCATCAAAATTACTTCCTGTTTTTAAATTAGAAAATATCATTTCAGGTACCCACTCATCATACTCTTTATGAATCTTTACAGGTATTCCACCATTATCCCATATAGATATTAATCCTGTAGACATATCTATATTAATTTTAACTTTATTTAATTTGGTGTTTCTTTTATGTTCATCTACTGAATTAGAAACTATTTCATCAAACAGTTTTAAGAATCCTGGATTATAAGTTACTTCAGTTAATTGAAATTGATCCTTTCCTTTGGTAGGTAAAAATACTTCTTCAGTATGTGGCTTAATTGATCCTACATACATACCAGGCCTTAACAGTACATGTTCTGTATCTGTTAATTTCTGGTATTTCTTTTCAATATTAACTGCCATGTATTTTTATTTTTATATAGTAAGTTTAAAGGTTTGTTTACCTGAATGATCTTTTTAGGTTAATGTTAAGAGAATGTAAATAAACATCAAATATGTTTTTACTATATTCATTAGAGCCTTTCCATTTAGTTACCCAAATATCTATCAAGTTTTTAACGGCAGGATAATGTATTAATTTATTATCCTTATTTCTTATTACTTGAATTACATACTCATAATCTTTTTTCATATTGATCTGTTTCTTCTTGTGTTATCCCACTGTACCTTTTTAGAAGAGCCTAGCATTCTATACTTAGATACTTTGTCATTAAACGAGTTCCTAGTTTGATTAATCTGAGTTTGCCCGTTGTTTGTTTCTTGATTTGTTGTCATTACTTATTTAACTATTTTTATTTTTATTATTGTGGAGAATATCGGAGTCGAACCGATGACCTCCTGCGTGCAAGGCAGGCGCTCTAGCCAGCTGAGCTAATTCCCCATTTGTGGAGGTGGTGGGATTCGAACCCACGTCCAATAAGTATTCATAAAAACATTTCTTACAGCTTAGGATAAGTTTCTTTAAACTTCCAAAATCAAATTTTGATATCCCATGGCCACAAAATCATAAAGGCTCTATTGGTTGTAATGTTTAGGGTACATTACTAAACCACAATCTGCTTCCTTTTACATCTTAGTTATTTACAAGCATACTAATAACATGATGAGCATTACTTACCTACTTAGGCAGCCATTGCTAACTCAGCGTTGTCGGCTAAGATTGATGTAGGTCATCACCCAGTGCTGTGGTTCTTATTTCAATCAAATTGTCAAAAACCGGTCACCCCCATTAATTCAATGAACTTTATTATATATTATACATAACCTTAGGATGTAGATGAAATGCCCTTTTTAATTCTTCATATCCTTTCTTTGATCCAAATCTATTACCTGATCCTATATGCCATGTAATCTTTTCAGACTTAGGATATTCTCTAAATTCTTTAAAGTCATAAATAGTAAAAGGTGTACCATCCTCAGTTTGCATTTCCCACTCATTTTGTGTTACTTCATCAACATCAGGATCAGTGTACATTACTGGACCGCATACTTTTTCAAGGTCTTCTATTGCTGCTAGGAAATCATAATTGTGGAAACCTAAATCGTTTGCTAGGCTGGCGTCTTCTAATCTATTCATCTTATCTTTATGTTTAGTATATTATAATAATAACAAACTTTCTCTCTTTCTGAAAGTTTAATATGGCATTTGTATATTTTTATTTTCTTCTGCTTTAAACTTTGCTACGAGTTTTCTACATATGACTTTTAATTCGGTAGAGAATTCTCCCTTATCAATAATCCAATCAATATATCTACCATCCATTTCAAATACTTCTTTAAACGGTTTACCTTTATTCTTTCCAAAATTAAATATGATTGTTCTCTTTCCATTAATTTCATCAAATTTTAACTTACCTCCTAAGTCAACCTGATCAGCTCTACGAGTATTTACAACCTTATCAATTTCTTCAGCAGTTTGTGGCATATCATATACTTCTCTTTGTTTTTGAAATATTTCCATAGTAGCTCTAACATCAGCTTCAGCTCTATGTGCACCCTCTAAATCTTTACCTGTGAATTTTTTATAAGTATTTGTTAGATCTCGTTTTTCATAGTTACTGTATATAAGGAAAGGATCCATTACAGCCCTGCCTCTGTGGTTAAATACAATACCACATCTCATAAATTCCTCGCATAAGAAAGGAACATCAAAGAATAAGGCATTATACCCTCCTAAGTCACTATCACCAATAAAGTCATTGATTTCAGATGCTATCATTTCAAAGGTTGGTTTATCCTTTAACATCTCTAAAGATATGCCGTGCTTTTCTTCAGCTTCGGCTCTCATTGCTACATTTCCTGGATTTACTAATTGATTGTAAGTTTCAATCTCATTACCATCAAAATCTGTTTTAATCATACAGATCTCAATGATGCGGTCAGCTGTTGTGCTGATTCCTGTGGTTTCTAAATCAAACCAAACTATATTTTTCTTCATACTATTCTATTTAACTTTAACTGTTATAAATATTATATAGCTAAAATTAAAGATAGTTTAAGAAATCTTAAAGTATTTATTCTCCTACACCTGCAGGTTTTACTGAAAGTTGTATTTGTGAAATTTGGCCAGGTAATTTTTCAAGTGCACCTGCTACTCTACTCAATGTTTTTTGTAGTTTTGGATCACTCCCACCACCACCAAACGCGGATGCTTTCTTTGTTGGTGTATTTCCTGTGGCTTTATCTATGATTGCACCACCTGCTCTACTAACAGCACCTAATATTCCACCTCCACTTTGTTCTGCTAGCATATCTCTGATATCTTCTACTGCTCTACCTAAAGCTCTATACGCTCCACTGCTACTAGATAAATCTGCACTAGATCTAAATAATTCACCGAAAGCAACTGTTTTATCAATATCAATTTTATTAATGGAGTCTGCAATTTTAGAAATACCGTCTGCTGCTTTATCCAATTGTCCTTTTTCTGCAACATCCCCTAATGTGACTATAAATGTACTAAAGTCTTCCAGCTCACCTGATATATATGGGTTAGAGTCATAAAGATCAGTAAATGCAGTTCCTATAGAAGTTAATAATTTACCAACAGATACAGCAACAGCTTCTGGTTGAAAATCACCACTGAATGCTTTAAGTCCTGTTGCAATATCAGTTAATGCTGCACCGGCTCCATCAACAGCCTCAATACCTTTTTGTATTTTATTTTCATCCCAGTTAATTAAACCAAAAAAAGAAGAATCACTGTCTTCATTTTCCTTTCCACCAATACTAGCAAATGCATCTCCAACTAAACCTAAAGTTAATTTAATTTTTTCAGCCACTGCCTCTGGATCTTCTATACCAGAAAATGTTGATATTGCTGTAGCTATTTTACTTAATTCATCACCTGCACCTTGTACTGATTCTATACCTTTTTTTACTGCATTCTGCTTAATTCCAAATAGACCTCCAAAGAAACCTCCTTTGTCAACATCTTTTTGACTACCAATTGCAGAGAATGCTTTTTGTACAAAACCTACTGTATTAATTACAGCATATGCAAGAGTCCCTGGTTTTGGATCAGCAGGATCTCCGAAATCAACTTTACTATCTATTAATTTTTGAAATCCAGTTAATCCATTAGCAATACCAGTTAAAGCTGAACCTGCACCTTGGACTGCGTCTAATCCTTCTGCAACCTTATTCTTTTTAATTCCAAACAGAGTTCCAAAGAAACCGCCCGCTGCAACTTGACCTTCATCAGCAACAGCAGCAAATGCTCTTTGTACAAATCCAACAGTATCTTCAATAGCTATTCCTAAAACATTAAAGTCTACTTTGCTATCTACTAATTTTTGAAATTCTGTTAAACCTACTGCTATACTAGTTAATGCTTTACCTGCACCCATTACAGAATCTATACCTTT
>Ga0207896_1000022_pt1 | contig 43995 bp, 53 predicted proteins | sample LinPmetageLP36_FD_184049 | JGI IMG/M metagenome (GOLD analysis project Ga0207896, IMG submission 184049) | Marine viral communities from the Pacific Ocean - LP-36 (SPAdes) | ecosystem: Environmental > Aquatic > Marine > Oceanic | place: Pacific Ocean | collected 2010-06-15 | reverse complement strand
GGGCATTGAACGTATAAGACAGAAGAATATACAGGGTGCTTTTGAATCTCAATCTGATTCATGTTTACTGCATTTGATATATCTTCTTGGATAGTTACTATACTCATGTTGTCTCCTTTACTTAGTTGGGATACAGGTAATGAACTTCTCTACTAACTCACGCCACAATGTGGCACATGGACCACCTGTGTACCATGCCGAAGCAGTAGATGTTCCATGTCTGTCATTGATGTATGACACAAACAAAGCTGTTGCACTATCATGCAAACGCTTAGAGTAACGCAGGAAAGCATACGCATCATCAGGTGTCTGAGTATTGTTGAGCATCTGCATGATGATAATGTGATGTGTAATCAAATTGCCAGTAGATACTTTCGCTGTCTCTGGGTCTTTACGTATGTCATCAAGAGATACCATGTCTTTACCATGCCGTATGGTCTGAACCAACTGCTCAGTAAAATGACTACCGACTGAACCATAGAGTGCAACCTCCAACAGATGCAAGTCCTGATACACAGGGTTGGGTACATCATCAATCAGTGTCTGTGCCTTGTATGTTCTTAGCTCGTGGTTAGCTTGCTCAAGAGATCGCATGGTAGCTTCCTGTTCTGCTTGAGCTTGAGTAGATTTGTAAGGGTTCTTCTCAATGTCTAGGTGTGAGAACTTACCGCCAAGCTCGTAGTCGCTAGGCGATGCAAACAATTCATCTTTGACAAAGCTCATAGTTGCAATCAACTCAGACTCCCACTTCATAGAGATAGCATACTGTAGCGATACATCAGCATCAGCCGATACCTCAATAATACAAACACGATTCCTGAGATTCTTAGGTATGGCATCTCCCAACTCTTCTGATGCTAGGTTTGATGTACCCAGAAAAGCACTGTTCTCTGGGTATTGCGTTGAGCCTGCCATCTTGTCGTATGATTCTCTGGCAAACGCTCGTATGAAAGGCAGGTCAGCTTTACCTACCTCTTCACGACAAACAATAACAGGTTTCGATCCCTCTACACCATAGCAATTAGTGTTTGACACTTTGGTTTGCTTGTTGGGTACTTCTACCCACTGCCCTGATTCTTTGTCAACAGTTGGGCCAGCTACACTAGCTGAGTTACTAACAGAGAGATCAAACGAAGATTTAAGGTATCCGTGCTTTGCTACAAGTATGTCAGCTACCTCTTTAAGCATAGCACTCTTGGCAGTACCCATAAGCCCAACAAAAATAAAAGCTACTGGGGAATACTCTTGATGCCCAAGTCTAGGGGTTTGAATACTTGCGTACGCATAGTCCCTAGCTTGATTGTAATTCATGGTTTTCTTTTTTATCATTTCTGTTCTCCTTTTTGTTGTGCAACTTCTTTTGCTTGCTTCCTCCACCGCCTCCTCCATTTATCTGATGTTGTCCATGTGTGGTCATCAGGCAAACAGCCGAGGGTAAATTCTGAATCGAGATACTTCATTAATGCAATGACATCAGTAAATGATTCTACATTTCCCTTGTCATCAATGATGTAAACTGTGTTACTCATAGTTGTTCTCCTTTACTTATCTAGTCTGGTTAATTTTCCATCGCTACTCAACGTGGTTACTACTTCACGCTCAGGAACGTACTCTTTTTTATCTGTTACTACGGATGCCTTGTACTCGTGTCCATCTACGGACAACCTAAATGTTGCTCCTATAGAGTGTGACTCACGCTCAATCTTTATCGTACAAAATTCATGCGAGTTTGTACCTGATGTACCCACACATACTTCAAGTGTTAGTTTATTTCCACCACCAAAACTTTTACTAGTTTTGTAGGTGCCGTGATCCTCTACGTTAATCCAGATAGGATATGATCTCCTCATAGTTGTTCTCCTTTTCTTCTACGTACAGATTTATTGGCTGCGAAAGATAGTCTTTCTTTCACCTTTATAGCTACGTTACCGAATGTAGCTTTTAGCACATTAATTAATGTGTACAAAACAAACGCTCCGATGCACATGACTACTAACTTACCTTCGTAGTCGAGATAGACCGCAGGGTCTACACCTTCGGGTAAGTAGTAGTCCAATGGTTGCTCCCAATACACGTATTGCTGATGTACCAGAAACGTACCTACACCCACACATACCATGTCACGCCAGTATTTAAATTTACTTATCATTTTTTATTTCCCTTTCTTTCTGTTTATTTTTCCAGTTTTCTTTTTCGATAAACTCACAAACTTTATTTCTAAGTGAACATATTTTGTTCCATTTTTTATGTTCACAATTTATGGCTTGATTATCTGCCACTCCATACTTTTCAAGCAAATTATAAAAATCATCTTGGAAAGTCATAAAGTCACTGTCATCCATAGTATCCATCCACAAAGGTATTTCTCTTTTTTTAGGCATCTTTAAGTCCTTTCTTTTAAAGTAAATTAATCTAGAGAATCGAAAAAACATTCTGAAGGTTGCCGTTTTTCTTCAGCTTCTTTTTCAGCACATTCTTCTCGCCATTCTATTTCACCTTTAACCATACTTTTTAATTTATCTACAGATTCCCACAGTTCTTCTTCAGTTAAATTAGATAAGTTATGAATTTCAAAATCTCTAGGCATCTTTATTCTCCTTTCGTGTAACAGTCTGTTCTACAAGCTACGTTATGTAACGTAGAATTAAGTATATCATACATAAACATTACAGTAACTAATAAAGTTAATAGTAATAGTATGATGGGTAATGCACGTTCAAGGTGTTTCATTGTTGTCCTCCTTTAGTTATTTTTTTACAAGTATCATAAATGTAATCTAATAGTTCTCCGTCAGACATACCATCAGAACCATCAGGGTTTGTTACAGCGGTTTTATCTATTTCTTTTTGTATCCATGTAGCTAAGTCTTTAGCCGTATTTAAACGCTTTGTTTTCATGTTACTTCTCCTTCTCTTTTAATTATTGCCATGATCCTGTCTGCTTTCTCTAGTAAACCTAGGTGAATACCAATCTCTATGTCAGACATACCTTGCCCTGCCATTTTGTCAGCAAATCCTTTAGTATCTGTTCGCATAAGTTCAGCATCAGGATCGTCAGTTTCAAACCTGCAACACTCTTGTATTGCTTCTAGCTTATTTGATTCATGGGCAAACTCATTGAGTCGTACTAGTACCTCCTCGTTAGAATAATCTTTGTCGATAGCACTATCTCCAAAAGCTATTTCATGAACGAGTTCAACAAACTCTCGATCCACTAGCCATTGTTGTTTGTTAGATATTAAACGCTTTGTTTTCATACTTGTACTCCTTAGTAAAGTTGCGTTACAGGTAACGCAGGTTAATCCGTAGAACAGGATGTTCGACGGGAAAATCATAGGGTAAGTGGGCAAGTGTCCACTTTTTTCCAAAAATGTCCACGGTTTAGACAACTTGTCAAACGAAGTGGGTAAGTTAAGATGTACTGTCAGTAAGGGCTAAGGGCAAAAGTGTCCACCAAAACATGGGAAAATAAAAAAACAAAGGGGGTAGGGAAACTTTGGGTAAGTGGACAGAAAAAAAAGTGTCCACTTGTCTACCCCTCTATATATATATATATAATTTATATTTTCTTATATTATAGTGGACATTTTCTGGACTAGACATTACTGGTGCTTGATCTCAGGTAGCCCACTTTGTTTGACAAGTTGTCTAAACGCAGGACAAAAGTACACTTTAGTGATACAGGACGTACCACAGCGTACGCTCAGGAACAGTATAGTTCCTCTTCCATCTTGTATTGCTTTTGTTTGAATAAGAATCGTGCTTTGTTCTGCTCACGAATGCGAGGGTTCTTAACTTCACGACGTTTGCTGTCACGCTTGGTTATTGCTTTCATTACTTACTCCTTTTGGTTGATGGTTCTCTTCTGGTACAACTGTTCTTTACATCTTCCCAGCTTGTTTCTAGGATTGGTTTCTGTTCCGTAGAACAAGATTGTTCTACGGGGTTTTCCATCTTGTACTGCTTGAGCCGTAAGAGTACGGCTGTGTTAGAACTTCTGGTATTTGATGCCATTACTTTCCTCCTTAATAAAAGATTACAAAACATACGACTGCATATATCAACATCACATAAACAAACCCTCGATCAATGCGATCCATGTCGTCCCACATGAATTGCTTTAGCTTACTAAACAGACGACCACATGCCTGCTTTAGCTTACGAAACTTACTGATCCAGATGTCGTAGTCCTTACGTTGTAGTACAGCATCATGGCGTTCGATCCTGTCTTCTAGCTCATCAAACATGGCTGTCACTTCAACGGGGATCTCTTCTCTAGTACAACCTGAATCAAAATAAGTTTCCGCAAGTTCTCTCGCACATTCCATGGAGTAATCTAAATCCTCCCATGGTTTATTCGCATACACATTGGCAGTTGTTCCAGTCAACGTGCGTCTATCAAATCTTTTTGATTTTGTTTTAATTGCTAATACTGGCATAACATACTCCTTATAAAAGATAAAAAAAAGTCGTAGAACAATTCGTTCTACGACACACAACACACAACATACAACAAGTGTTACTTGATCTTAGTGATCTTGAAGTGTTTCTTGATGAAGTCCTCTTGTGATTTCTCTGCTATGAATCTAATCTTCTCAGCAGGTGTCATCTTACCGAATGGCACGTTGTTAAGGTTTCGCTCTGTCTTGTTGCGAGTGCCTTTGTTTTGTACTTTCGGGTTGACGTATAAACCAAAGTAATTCAAGTAATCTCTCTTTAACCACATCACTATAAACTTGCACTCGCTACTGGTTTCTCTATTGGCTACTACGTTTCCATCAGCGTCCAACTTGTTTGTAAATCCAATACCGCCCTCCTTGGTTACATAGGCGTAATACTTTTTCTTTGGGTTCTTCTTGGTTGCTCTCTCACATAATACTGGTGCAATATGTGTAGCAATAAGATCAAGTTGACTCGCATAAGACGTTCTCTTCTCGACTGCAACCTTGAGAATCTGTCTATTTTCATCGACTTTGTCGCTGTGTATCTCTACGTTCATGCAAGCTGTAGTCAAAGCATGATTTTGTTTAACTACTGGTGTTGCTACGAATACTGCAATTGCTTTCTTTTTCATGTTTGTTGCTCCTTGTAAATTGATTGAGCCGTGTAACAAGTTGTTACACGGCACGGCTGTGATCGAATTAATTCTTAATCACCCTTACAGTATACCATAAGGGGTATAGCGGTCGTCTGTTCTACGGGGGCTTCATCAATATCAATACCCCACCCCACCCCCACCACCCCGTATACACAGGGCTGTGTGTATATGTATATAACAGTAATCCGCACAAATTTCAGAAAAAATGTAAAGCCATGTCAAACATTAGACAGCCCCCGGCCAAAAAAAAGCCTCGTTGACTAGACGAGGCTTAATGTACAACCATAAGAAAGGAGACTACGAGAATAAACATATGAAATTCTCAGTGCTTGCGTAGCACATAAAGATAGAATACACTTACATAAATCGTAATGCAAGAATTAATTTACGCCCGAGGGGAACTCGCTTGTTTGAACATTTAATAGATGACACTACTGAACCTAAAGTTATTGATGATCCAAAAGGTAACTTCGTTACAACACGTAAGGCTACTCCAGAACAAATAGTTGAAGGGCAGAGCAATACAGCCGATTGGCTAAACTCTGTAGGTGCAGCAACTGATGTAGCTGTGACAGAACAGGCACAAGAAACTCAGGCACGAGAGGCATTCCATTCTCTTTCCACAAATGTAGAGACAGCAAAAGTTTCACTAACAAAACTCACGACACCTCCTGCCGTACAAAAATTAGTAGGCATGTTAACTGCATACGACTGGTCATTTGTTGAGCAGGCAAAAGAACTAAGAGGAATGACAGTTGCAAAGATCCTTGAAGAGACAGACCACCCGGATGCTCGAATCCGGCTAAAGGCTTTAGAGTTACTAGGCCGTGTCACAGAGGTTGGACTATTTACAGACAGAGTAGAAATTAAAAAAGCTGAGATAAGCGATACAGAGTTAGACAAAAAGATAAAAGAAAAGTTAAATACACTAGAAGCAGTAATGCCTAAACCTGTAATCAAAGATGTGACCGACGTAAAACCAAATGCTAAACCTAAGCGAAAACGACGTAAATAAATTATTAGCTACATTATCTTCTTCTCAAAAGCTAGAGTTTTTAGAAGAACTTGAAGAACAGGAAAGAAGATATAAGCTACAAAAAGCAAAAAAATCTATGCTAGGTTTTGCTGACTATGCGTACCCCGGATTCAAAGAAGGGGGGCATCATAGAACACTAGCAAAGATATTTAAAGATGTAGCAGACGGTAAAAAGAAAAGAGTCATTATTAATATTGCCCCACGTATGGGTAAGTCAGAGTTCTCGTCTTATTTGTTTCCCGCATGGTTTCTTGGAAAGTATCCTACTAAGAAAGTAATTATGGCGACCCACACTGCAGGACTATCAGAAGACTTTGGTAGACGGGTAAGAAACTTAATTGTGTCTGATGAATATAAAGAAGTGTTTCCTGATACGCAGATAGCAGAAGATCAAAAAGCTGCAGGCAAATGGTCAACGTCTAGTGGAGGACAGTATTACGCAGTAGGTGTGGGCGGCGCGTTAGCTGGTCGTGGTGCGGATTTATTTGTTATTGATGATCCGCACTCAGAGCAAGACATACAAACAAACAGTCGATCTACATTTGAGAATGCGTGGTCATGGTTTCAAACAGGCCCGCTACAACGATTGATGCCGGGGGGAGCCATTCTAGTTATTATGACTAGGTGGAGTCTAATAGATTTGACAGGTAAGTTAATGAACTTTCAACTGCGTAACCCAGAAGCTGATCCGTGGGAAGTAGTTGAGTTACCTGCGATACTGCCATCAGGTAAAAGTCTTTGGCCTGAGCAATGGCCTGTTAAACAATTAGAACAAAAGAAAGCTGCTATTGATCCAAGATTTTGGAATGCACAATATATGCAGCAGCCAACAGCAGACTCTTCTGCGTTTATTAAAAGAACGAGCTGGCAGATTTGGGAGAAGGATGATCCACCTTCCTGTGATTTTGTAATCCAGAGTTGGGACACAGCACACGAAGCAAAAACAACAGCCGACTATTCTGCTTGTACTACATGGGGAGTTTGGTATGATGAGGAAGAACACAACCGTCCTAGTATTATATTACTAGACGCATTTAAAGATAGAATGGAGTTTCCTGAATTAAAAGAAATTGCATTAAAGCATTACAAAGAGTGGCGACCGGATTCGTTTCTCGTAGAGAAAAAAGCAGCAGGCGCACCGCTAATACAAGAGTTTAGAAGAATGGGGATACCAGTAGATGAGTTTAGTCCAAGTCGTGGTAACGATAAGATATCTAGGGTAAATGCAGTTTCTGATTTGTTTGCTTCTGGTATTGTATGGGCGCCGGATACTAGATGGGCAAGAGATGTAATTGAAGAGGTTGTTAGTTTTCCAGTTGGAGAACATGACGACTATGTAGATACAATGTCACAAGCGTTACTTAGATTTAGAAACGGGGGGTTTATAACTTTACCTTCAGATGAGCCAGACTCTCCTCAGTTTTTTAAATCAAGTAGAAGAGCCGCATACTATTAAGGATATATTATGGCAGTGGAAAAATCTTTATATCAAGCTCCGACTGGAGTAGAAGAAGAAATAAAAGATCAACTAGGGGAACCAGATTTAGAAATAGAGATTGAAGACCCGGAGAAAGTTACTGTACGTGCAGGTGATATGGAATTAGTTATTGATCCAGATGCTGAAGCAGAAGAAGACTTTTATAAAAACCTTGCTGAAGATTTAACTGGGGATGAACTAGAGTTTCTTGGTACTGACTTATTAGAAGAAATAAAAGGTGATATAGGTTCACGAAAAGATTGGGAACAAACTTACAAAGAAGGCATTACTTTATTAGGCTTAAAGTACGAAGAAAGAACAGAGCCGTGGAGTGGAGCTTCTGGAGTATTTCACCCAATGATTACAGAAGCTGTAGTACGTTTTCAAAGTGAAACTATTATGGAGACTTTCCCCGCACAAGGGCCAGTCAAAACAAAAATTATTGGTAAAGACTCTGCAGAAAAAGATGCTGCAGCTAAACGGGTTAAAGAAGATTTAAACTATGAGTTAACAGAACGTATGCCTGAGTTTAGAACAGAGCATGAACGGATGCTTTGGAATCTGCCTGCTACAGGATCAGCTTTTAAAAAAGTTTACTTTGATCCTTCACTACAAAGACAGACATCTTTATTTATTCCTGCAGAAGATATTATTATTTCTTATGGAGCGTCAAGTATTGAAACAGCAGAACGTGTTACGCACCGTATGTATAAAACTAGTAACGAGATTAGAAAGCTGCAGGTTGCAGGATTTTATAGAGATATAGAGTTAGGCGATCCTCCTAAGATAAAAGATGAGTTACAAGAAAAGAAAGATCAGGAAACAGGATTCTCTAGTGCTAACGATGATAGGTATGTTTTATATGAGAGCCATGTTAATTTAGATATTGTTGGGTATGAAGATGAGGATGATGGCAAACCTACAGGCATAGCCATTCCATATGTAGTTACTTTAGTAGAAGGTACAGGAGAAGTATTGGCTATTCGTAGAAACTTCTATGAGGATGATGATACAAAAGCAAAACGAAATCACTTTGTTCACTACATGTATATACCGGGATACGGTGTGTATGGCTTTGGATTATTCCATTTAATCGGAGGCTTTGCTAAATCTGCTACTAGTATTATGCGTCAACTTGTTGATGCGGGAACTTTAGCTAATCTTCCCGGTGGTTTAAAAGCTAGAGGGTTACGTATAAAAGGAGATGACACTCCGATTGCTCCGGGTGAGTTTCGTGATGTAGATGTAGGTTCCGGGGCTATTCGAGATAACATTCTTCCGCTTCCGTATAAAGAACCTAGTGGAACGCTGTATCAGTTACTAGGAACTATTGTTGAAGAAGGTAGAAGATTTGCGTCTACAGCGGATATGAAAATATCAGACATGAGCGCACAAGCTCCTGTAGGAACAACCCTTGCTTTATTAGAAAGAATGTTAAAGGTAATGTCTGCGGTGCAAGCCCGTGTGCATTATTCTTTTAAACAAGAACTTCAACTATTAGCAAATATTATTAAGGACTATTCAGATGATGAATATGAATACGATCCTAAAGGCGCACCTCGTCAAGCTAAAAAAGAAGACTATGATGAAGTAGAGATTATTCCTGTAAGTGATCCTAATGCTGCAACTATGTCACAGCGTGTTGTACAGTATCAAGCAGTTATACAACTAGCACAAGGCGCTCCACAGATTTATGATTTACCTGCACTACATAGACAAATGTTAGAGGTGTTAGGTATTAAGAATGCAGCGAAGTTAGTTCCTGTTGAAGATGATTATAAACCTCGTGATCCGGTGTCTGAGAATATGGACATTATTAATGATAAACCTGTAAAAGCGTTTATATATCAAGATCACGAAGCACACTTAACTGTTCACATGACAGCTATGCAAGATCCAAAGATACGACAACTTATGGGACAAAACCCTAAAGCAAATCAAATGATGTCAGCACTACAGGCGCATATAGCAGAACACGTAGCGTTTGCATATAGAAATAAAATTGAAGAACAGTTAGGCGCTCCACTTCCTAAGCCTGATGAGGATATGCCTGAAGAACTTGAACTACAAGTCTCTCGTCTTGCAGCAGAAGCAGGTAAACGATTACTAACAGTCAATCAACAGGAAGCAGCACAACAACAAGCTCAGCAACAGGCTCAAGATCCTATTGTTCAAATGCAGCAACAAGAGCTTGCTTTGAAAAAAGCAGAGTTTGAGTTAAAGAAACAAAAGATGATGGCTGATGCAGCCACTACTGCAGAACAATTAAAACTTAAAGAGAAAGAGTTTCTTGCTGACACTGCCGCTAAAGCAGATGAATTAAAGTTAAAAGAAAAAGAAATATTAGCTGAGGCCGCAGCTAAAGCAGATGAGCTTCGATTAAAAGGAGAAATTGAAGGAGTAAGAGTTGGAGTAGACATAGGTAAAGCAAAAGATAACTTACGTCAAAGGACTCCTAAATGATAGATGCTTTTACTAGGGTTATGAAAGCTAAGATTCAAGAAGATATAAATCACTACTCTGATGCAGTCACATCAGGTAGTTGCAAAAGTTTTGATGAATATCAAAAACTCTGTGGGCTGATTCAAGGCTTACGCACTGCAGAGGATCACTTACTTAGCCTTGCTAAACAAGTAGAGGAATCAGATGGCTGATAATGACGACACTCAAGCAAAACAATTACCTAAACCACAAGGCTGGCGTATTCTTTGTGCTTTACCAGAAATAGAAGATACTTTTGGTGAATCCGGTATTTATAAACCAGATGCTGTAATGAAACAAGAAGAGTTTGGTACAACTGTTTTGTTTGTTGTAGAGGTTGGCGATTTAGCGTATAAGGATAAAGAAAAGTTTCCAAGCGGGCCGTGGTGTAAAAAAGGTGACTTCATCCTAGTTAGGTTGTACTCAGGTACAAGATTTAAAGTTCATGGTAATGAATTTAGAATACTTAACGACGATCAGGTTGAAGCAGTTGTAGAAGATCCACGAGGTTACTCTCGTGCTTAAAAGGAGTAGGACATGAATGAAGCTGTTAAAGATAATGAAGAAATAGAAAACGTAGAAGAAACAGAAGAAGTTGAACTTGTTGAAGAAAGTGATATTGACTTAGAGATTGTTGATGACACTCCTGAAGAAGATCAAAATAGAAGACCTGTTTCTGTAGAAGATCCATCAGACAATGAGATTGCCGAGTACAGCGACAAAGTTCAACGACGGATGAAAGAACTGACACGAGCTAGGCATGATGAGCGTCGAGCTAAAGAAGCAGCTCAACGAGAAAAAGATGAGGCTGCAACATTAACTGCACAATTATACGAAGAAAATAAAAAACTTCGTAATCAATATAACTCTGGAGCTAAGCAGTACGGCGAAGTATTAAATTCTAATGCAGGCATGGAATTAGAAATGGCAAGGCAAAAACTTCGTGCAGCACAGGAAAATTATGATACTGATGAGATTATTAAAGCCCAAGAAAATTTAGCTTCAGCAAAGTTTAAAGAAGAGCAAGCAAAATATTTTAAGCCACAGGCTTTACAAGAACCTAATAATCAGGTATATAATAGACAAACGCCTGAAAATGCGGTTAAGTTAAGTGATGATGATATTAAATGGCAAACACGGAATCCGTGGTTTAACTCAAATCAACACATGACTGATTATGCAATGCAGGTGCATCATTCGTTAGTCAACTCAGGTGTTGCAGTTGGTACGAAAAATTACTACGAGGATGTTGATTCTCGTATGCGAAATGAATTTCCAGATTATTTTGGAGATGCACGGAAAGAACCGAAAGCAAAACCAGCTACTGTGGTAGCCGCACCCTCTCGTACAACGGGTAAAAAGAAAATTACTTTGACAAAATCTCAAACAGCAATAGCAAAGCGGTTGGGGTTATCAAACGAACAGTACGCTAGAGAAGTCCTTAAATTAAATTCGGAGTCTTAATATGTCATCAAAAAATAGTCGTGAATCAAGAAGTTCAAATACTCGTGAAACTAAAACTCGTGCTGTATACACGCCTTCTAGTTCATTACCCGTACCTAATAAACGTCCCGGCATAAAGCATCGTTGGATTGCTACGCATGTGCTTGGAGAATCTGTACAGAGTAATGTGTCTAAGAAAAATAGAGAAGGATGGGAGCCTGTAAAAGCAGACGACTATCCAGAGTTAAGATTAACTGGTGATGTTAACGGTAATGTTGAACTTGGTGGTTTAATGCTCTGCAGTATACCTGAAGATATGGTTGAAGCTAGAACAGAGTATTTTAAAGATAAAAGCCAAGCTCAAATAGATTCTGTTGATAACAACTTTATGCGTAATAGTGATCCAAGAATGCCTTTGTTTAGTGATAAAAAATCATCTACTACAAAAGGGGCAGGATTTGGATCAGGAACTAAATAACTTTTAGGAGAAATTAAATGGCAGCTACTGCTTCCCCTTTCGGGCTAAGATCTACCAACATGCTTGGTGGAACGCCTAATCATGGTGGCGCTATCAGAGAATACCCAGTCAAAGCTAATAATACGGCTGGAATGTTTTTTGGTGATGTTATCGCTTTAACAACTGCTGGATTGCCTGTGGCTCGTACAGCTACACCTGTAGCGGTTGAATTTACAGGAACATCTACCAACGCTACTGCCGGTATTATGGGAGTGTGTGTTGGATGTAGATATGTTGATGCTAACGGCATCCAACAGTTTGCACAGCATTTACCAGCTAATGCTACTACTGCTGGCTTTACAGATATATTTGTTAGAGTCAATGATGATCCAAGACAGCTATATCAAATTCAAGGTAGCGCTGCATTAGGATCATTTAATAGTGGCACAGCAGGTTCTGGCTTTGCTGGTGCTGTTGGTAAAAACGCAGCATTAGGTAACTTTGAAGCTCAAAGCACCTCTACTGGACTTTCAGGTATAAACCTTGTTGTCGGTGGTAATGGTGGTTCACTCGCTGTAACAGAAACTTTAGCAATGAGAATTGTTGAGGTTGTTGCTGGTACAGAGGGTGATGCTTTCCCTGAGTTCATTGTTAAGTTTAACTTCAGTGTTCTTTCATCCGAGAACAATCTAGGTATTTAAGGAGATTTTTAAATGGCAATATCACGTTCGCAACTACTAAAGGAACTCCTTCCGGGCTTAAATGCTTTGTTTGGTCTTGAATATACCAAATACGGTGAAGAGCATAAGGAGATTTATGAAACAGAAACTTCGGAGCGTTCATTTGAAGAAGAGACAAAACTTTCTGGCTTTGGTCAAGCACCTGTAAAGTCTGAAGGCGCAGCTATTTCTTATGACAATGCACAAGAAGCGTTCACAGCTCGTTATACACACGAAACAATTGCTTTAGGGTTTTCAATAACCGAAGAAGCAGTTGAAGATAATTTGTACGATTCGCTTTCTGCGCGTTATACAAAAGCTCTTGCTCGTGGTATGGCATATACTAAGCAAGTTAAAGCAGCATCCGTTCTTAATAATGGATTTGATTCTGCGTTTACTGGCGGTGACGGAGTAGAATTATTCTCTACAGCACACCCATTGGTAAACGGAGGAACTAATTCTAATGAACCTGCAACTGCGGCTGACTTAAATGAAACTTCTCTCGAAGCTGCTGTTATTCAAATAGCTGCTTGGACAGATGAGCGTGGGTTATTAATTGCGGCTAAACCTCGCAAGTTAATTATTCCACCAGCATTGATGTTTGTTGCAACTCGTTTGTTAGAAACTGACTTACGTGTGTCTACTGCTGATAATGATCTAAACGCGATTAAAACTAATGGAGCTATTCCAGAAGGATACGCTGTTAATCATTATTTAACAGATACAGATGCTTGGTTCTTAACAACCGATATACCGAATGGCTTGAAGCACTTTGTTCGTTCCCCAATGAATACATCTATGGATGGAGACTTTGATACGGGTAATGTGCGCTATAAAGCTCGTGAAAGATATTCCTTTGGATTTTCCGATCCGCTTGGAATGTTTGGATCACCGGGAGCAGCATAATGATAGGGGGCTTTGGCCCCCTGTTGTTTTCTAGGGTTAAAATTATATCAACTGACCTAGCAGACTTATTAGAGATGATATAATTAATGTGCTAATACACAAGGAGAATTAAATGGGTACTACTACCTTTTCAGGACCAGTAAAATCAAATGCTGGCGTTACCTCTTTAGGACAGGTACAAAGTGGAACTATTGAAACCACTACAGGAACTACCGTAGGTACAGATGTAAATAATATGGGTGCTGTCTTGTTGTCTCAATCAGCAAGAGTTGATGTAGTTGGGGCTACCGCTTCAACAGTCATAGCTACCTTACCTGCTGGATCACAAATTACCAATGTATATTTAAATGTTTTTGAGGCTGTGAGTGCGTGTGCAGCAGCGACTTTTGTTATCGGAACAGGTACAGCAGATGCGTCCTTTTTAGGAAGCACTGACATTACATCTGTGGCAAATGTAAGAAGCTCTGCGATGGCATCTGCGTCAATTAATGTAGGTTTAACAGATTTACAAGTTGTAGGAACTTTTTTCCCTGCTTCTGCGGCAAATTTAGGAACTTTGGGGGATGCAGTGGCTACAGTTGAATACAGACAACCTGCTTCCGCTGGTGGATTTTATACTATTTAATGAGGAGTAAATTATGCAATCAGATGTATTTGCTATTACACCTTCCTCTGATAATAATTTTTATTTTGCATCAGCAACGGCCACAGGTACTATATCGCTACTAAAAAGTATTCCTAGTAGAAACGGTGCTGGGTATAAAGTAGCTGTTCAAAATAGTGTGGGTGATGATTCTGGTACTAACTATAATATCTCAGGATTTGTAGTTGGTGACTTAGGAGCGTCAACAGTAACTGAAACCCTTGCAGGTGGAGAAAGTGCAGTAACTGTATTTACTACTAACTATTTTGCAGAGGTAACTAACTTTGCTGTTGCTGCTGGAACGTCTGTAGGAACTATACAAGTTGGTTTTGGTGGTGACAATACTATAGCTCTTCCTAGAACTAGGATTAAAGCATTTAACTATGCAGCACCTACAGCCGCAGGTTCTATTACAGTTACTAGAGATGATAACAGTACATTACCTATTCTTGAGATAAATTCTCCTGCAGGTATTGTTGAGTCTAGTCATCTGACTATTCCAGAAAACGGAGTGTTAACTACAGGCAGTAATACTAACAATTTTGCAATTGTTACATTAAGTAATATTACTAGCTTGACGTTATATTGTGGCTAAGTCTAAAGGAATGGGTATCAAAACCTCTGTAAAGTCTGGCAATTTTCGCAAGACTAAACAGGGGGCTGGTATGACTAAGAAGGGAGTAGCTGCTTATCGCAAAGCTAACCCCGGTTCTAAGTTAAAGACTGCTGTTACGGGTAGCGTTAAAAAAGGTTCTAAGGATGCTAAAAGACGTAAGTCTTTCTGCGCTCGTTCTGCTGGACAAATGAAACAATTTCCTAAAGCAGCTAAAGACCCTAACAGTCGTTTACGACAAGCTAGAAAAAGGTGGAAGTGTTAATGGATACAGATATTAAAAGTGAAGTAGCTGTTCAGGCTAATGAGATCAAACATATTCAAGATGATATGGATGAGATGAAAGCCGATATTGAACAGATTAAAAAGTCTGTAGATAATATAGACAAACTGCTATCGGAAGCTAAAGGCGGTTGGAGAACTTTAATATGGGCAGCGGGTGCAGGAGGGGCTGTTGCCGCTTTTGTAATTACAGTACAACAATTTTTTTGGGGTAAATAAAAAAGAGGAGTGTAAGGTGGCGCACTTAATAAGTAATATACCGTATTTTAAATGTTGGGTTAGGAAAGAGTTTACAAATGGGCATCAAAATTACCACGGGGAGTTTGTTCACGGATTGGCAGTGGCTGTTACAACCATGCCAGATCGCTGCCTCAGTTTCCAAATCATCTTCACAGGATGTGAAGCAGACGACGGAAGTCAAGAGAATGTACACGGGGGAGCAATGTGGGCAAGGATGCCCATCACTGGGTTGGTTGGAGACATTGCGGTGGAAGAATGGCCGGAAAGAATGGAAACACACCTCGCTCAACCGTGGGATTGCCCGTCACACAACCACTCAATTGTGGAACTTAACAGATGCAAACCAAGCCCGTGGCTATGTAAAATCGCAGGAGAGTTTCATCAATCGAGATATCTCTTCACTGTGGACTACACCGAAAGCGAAGTCGCAGATGACCCAGCCCAACACAAACAGAGTCATGTTATGGTGCTGACTGATGGACAATGGAAAGGCAATGTAGTAGCCTTACCTAACAATAGAGTAAGAGTAACAAGCCCTGCGTATTGGATTACAGGAGAGGGCGCCCCAGATTTTAAACCAAGTCAATGGACACACTGTGCAGAACAAGATGATAGTTATACAGATCCAGAAGTAACTTTTAATAATTTATACAAGGAGTAATGTTATGAAAGGTATGGGAATGAAAAAGAAAATGGGAATGACAGGCGGAGGTATGATGAAAAAAGGATATAAAGCTGGCGGCATGCCTATGAATACAGCTACTGGTAAACCTACTTTTGTTGGTGATGGTAAAGGCAAAATGATGGGCGGCGGTAAAGTTAAAGCTAAAATGGCTGTAGGCGGTGGCCCTGTTAAAGCTAAGATGGCTATAGGTGGTGGAGTTAATAAACCTAAAGCTAAAATGGCTATGGCTGGCGGTAAGAAAAAAGTCACTAAGAAAAAGAGTATAGATGGTATAGCTAGACAAGGAAAAACTAAAGGGAAACAGATAGCATGATGCCAAGTCGTGGGATGGGGGCCGTTGAAGAATCTAAATTAAAGAAACTTAAGAACGGCGGCTCTGTCAAAAAGAAAGCTAAATCAAAGGTCAATGAGGCGGGTAATTACACGAAGCCCACCCTTCGTAAACGCTTATTCAACCAGATAAAAGCTGGTGGAAAGGGAGGTCGCCCCGGTCAGTGGTCAGCCCGTAAAGCGCAGTTACTCGCCTCGTCCTACAAAAAATCTGGCGGGGGGTATAAAAGTTAATGAGTCTCGAAGCAATTAATCAATTATATATTGACAACTATGGTAGACCTGCATCTCAAGGAGAATTAGATTATCACGCTAATAGATTTGGTTCGGAGTTAGACGCTCGAGAAGCTGCTTCGTTAACTAATGAAATGGTTTCTGTACCCGGATATACTGCTCCTGTAGCACCTGTTGCAGCACCTGTTGCAGCACCTGTTGAAAGTTCTGCTCCTGCTACTACTCCTGTTGAAAGTTCTGCTCCTGCTAATACATACACTACAGAAGAAAAACCTTTAGGTATGGGGGTAACAGAAACTGTTTACCGTGATGCGGATACAGGAAACATGATAACAGAAGAGCAAGCTATGTCTGGTACAAGAGCGTCCGATGGAAGTGTGCCTGATGCTTTTGATTTTGGCTCTAACTTAACAGAGATTTATCAAAATGTATTAGGGCGTGACGCAACCGCTGATGATATAGCGTACTATAAAGCAGAGTTTGGAGATTCTATAGATGCAAACGAAAGACAACAATTATTTACAGGAATGATGCAAGACCCTAATGCTGCACAGTCAGGGGCATTTCAAGCGTATCAAGATGTTTTTGGCGCAGCTCCAACTGAGTATGGGGATTTTATGAAAGCCCGAAAAGCTGTTGGTGCAACTTTAGATGAAGGCGAAGCTCAAAAATATTTTGAATCAGTTATTCCAGAACTAGGAAGTGATAACACTGTAAAACAATTTCAAAATGTATTAGGTCGAGATCCTAGTTTACAAGCGTATAAGTATTACAGAGATGAAAATCCTGATGCTATTCAAGATGCGACTACGTTTAGACAAACAGCTATTACAGGTGGAGAGTTTGGAAACCGTGCTGCTGAAATGTTTGAGCAAGAGATGGGGTATGCTCCGTCTGAAGCAGAACTTAATAACATTTTAAATTCAAACATTAACTTAAATCAAGATTCGTTTACAACTGGATTAGCGGGTATTAATATAGCAAATCGTCCTGCGACTTCAACTATTCAACCATTAAGTGGTTTTACACCACAGCCTAGAATGCAACCTACCGGAATGCCTTTAAATGATCCGTTAGCAGCTACAATAAACTTAGCTCCTACCCCTGTTATTGCAGGGCCTACCCCTGTTATTGCAGGGCAACAGTTTTATCAAACTCCTATTAGTCTTGCTCCTGCCCCTATACAATCCACATTTAATAATACACCTTCTACTGCTTCTGCTCCTTCTAGCGTTGCATCAATGGCTTCTCCTTTTGTAAATGGAGGGTTGGCGAAACTAAGATATTAGATAGGACAATACATGGCTTTAGCTAAATCACAAAAATCTTTAAAGAATTGGACAAAACAAAAATGGAAAACAAAAAGTGGAAAACCTAGCACACAAGGTAAAAAAGCTACAGGCGAAAGGTACTTACCAGCTAAAGCAATTGCCTCATTATCTGATGCAGAGTATAGAGCAACTAGTAGAGCTAAGCGAAAAGGTAAGAAACAAGGTAAACAATATGTGGCTCAACCGAAAAAAATAGCAAAGAAAACAAAAGCATATAGGAAATCTTAATGACAACTTCAGGTACTTCTAGTTTTGATCTTAATTTAACAGAAATTGTTGAAGAAGCATTTGAACGTGCAGGTTCTGAGTTACGCACCGGATATGATTTAAAAACCGCAAGGCGTTCTTTAAACTTATTATTTGCAGATTGGGCTAATAGAGGAATTAATTTATGGACTGTTGAACAAGGGTCTATATCTTTGACAGCGGGTACAGGACAATATGATTTGCCTGTAGATACTGTTGATTTATTAGAACATGTTATTAGAACAAATGATGGTAGTGTTTCTAATCAGTCAGATTTAACAATTTCCAGAATAAGTGTTTCTACTTACGCAAGCATTCCATCAAAATTAAATCAAGGTAGACCAATTCAAGTTTATATTGATAGACAATCTGGAACTACTAGTCCTACAGGAACACAGGCTCCAAATATAAATGTATGGCCTGTACCTGATCGAAGTAGTTTTTATACTTTTGTGTATTGGAGAATGAGAAGAATCCAAGACGCATCTACCGGGGCTGTAAGTTTTGATGTACCTTTTAGATTTTTACCATGTTTAACAGCAGGACTTGCTTATTACTTAGCATTAAAAGTTCCTAATGGTATGGAGCGTTTAACTTTATTAAAGAGTATGTATGATGAAACATGGGAGCTTGCTGCAGGAGAAGATCGTGAAAAAGCATCGGATAGACTTGTTCCACGACAAATGTTTATTACCTAATTATGAGTAACAGATTTAGTTCCGGTAGACATACTATTGCAGAATGTGATAGATGTGGATTTAGATATAAGTTAAAAGAATTAAAACCTTTAACAATTAAAAATAATGTAGTAAATATTTTTGTGTGTCCTATATGTTGGGAAAAAGATCAACCTCAGTTATCATTAGGGTTGTATCCAGTAGAAGATCCGCAAGCAGTTCGTAATCCGCGGCCTGATTTAACTAGATTTCCTTCATCAAAGTCTAGGAACTTTCAGTATGGATTTAACCCCGTAGGGTTTGCAGATCCTTTAGAATTAGGATTACCAAATAGTTTAGTTGCTAGTACAGGTGTAGGCAACGTAGTAATAGAAATTTCTTAGGAGAAATATATGAAAAATGATACTAATACTTATAAACAACCAGAGCAAGTTCCTGTGCCTAAAGTTGACGGGTATCCGAATAACGTACCAAATACGCAAACAGTTGTAACGCGGGGATCTGGGGCTGCTACAAAAGGTAATAAGTCTTCAACTAGGCTTGCATAATGAATTACGCTACTCTTTATGAAACTATAAAAGGGTATTGTGAAAACGATTTCCCTGACACTTCTTTTACAGATAGTGCTGGTAATTCTATTTCTTTAACCAGCACTGAACAAGTTAATACATTTATCGAACAAACTGAGCAACGTGTGTTTAACTCTGTTCAACTTTTAAATCTTAGAAAGAATGTACTAGGGTCTTTAACAGCAAGCAATCAATATTTAAAAACTCCTTCAGATTGGTTGGCTAATTTTTCTTTAGCTGTAATTGATCCTACTACAGGAGCTTATAGTTATCTTTTAAATAAAGATGTTAGTTTTATTCGAGAAGCATTTCCAATTCCAACAGACACAGCAACTCCTACACATTATGCTTTGTTTGATGATGATACATATATAGTAGGCCCAACACCAGATCAAAACTACTCAACAGAGTTGCACTACTTTTATTATCCAGAGTCTATTGTAGCCGCAGGCACATCATGGCTTGGGGATAATTTTGATTCGTTGTTATTATACGGGGCTTTACTAGAAGCTGCTACTTTTATGAAAGCAGAACCTGATGTTTTAGCAAACTATACAGCCCGGTATAATGAGAGCTTATCGTTACTTAAACAATTAAGTGAAGGTAAAAATAGACAAGATATGTATAGAACAGAACAAGCGAGGTATGAAGTCAAATGATAGGAAATAGCACATCAGCGTTATTAGGTGGAAACGTAAAAGTTTACACAACTTCTAATAGAGGCTTTACCCCAGAAGAAATATCTGAAAGAGCTGTGGATAAAATTATATCTGTTGGCAGTCAAACACATCCTGTTATCAGAGAACAAGCTGAAGCGTTTAAAGAAAATATTAGAAAAGTTATAGTTCACTACATGAAAGAAGCTATAAGCAGTAACAACACAACATTAGCACACAAGTTTAGGCAAGCAGGGCATCCTGAGTTAATAAAAATTTTAGACGAATAGGGAGTTAGATATGGCAATTACACAAGCAATGTGTACTTCATTTAAACAAGAAGTAATGTTAAGTATGCACAATTTTCATCCAACAGGTACAAGTGCAGCTAGTACGTTTAAACTTGCTCTGTATTCATCTGGAGCAACATTAAATGCTTCTACAACTGGGTTTGTTACGGCAGGCGAATGTGTAGGAACTAACTATGTAGCTACAGGTTCTGCGTTGACAGTGGTTGGAGTAACGTCAGGATCTACATCAGGCTTTGTAGATTTTGGCGATTTAACTTTTTTAAATGTTACTCTAACTTCAGACGGAGCATTAATATACAACAACACTCCGTTTACATCTAATAATGCTGGAACTACTTTAACTAATGCTGCTGTTGCTGTGCTTGATTTTGGCGGAGCTAAAACGTCAACGGCAGGTGACTTTACAATAGTATTTCCTGCGGCAACAAGTGCAGCTGCAATTATTAGAATAGCTTAAAATGCCTTCTAGCGAATCCTTTATCGGCTGGGGTTCTGGCACTTGGAATAGAAACGGCTATGGATCGCCAGTAATAGAAGTGTCTGTAGATGGAGCCAGTGCCGCTGCTTCTTTAAGCAATGTATCTACGGTTATTGGTAAATTTGTTGATGTAACCGGAGTATCAGCAACAGGATTTTTAGGAGCACCTTCAGTTAGTGGAAATGCTAGTGCTTTAATAACAGGTTTATCTGGAACATTTGAATTAGGAGACTTTCTTGTTAACGCAGATGCAAGGGTAGAGATTACATTAGGAGTTTCAGGGTTTGGAACATCAGGTACAACATTAGTGTGGGGGGAAGTAGATACAGACCAAACCCCCAATTGGGATATAATAGAAGCAGCATAGGAGAACATTATGGCTTCGTCAGCGTCACCAGATTTAAAAATTCAACTCATGGGAACAGGGGAAAACTCTGGAGCATGGGGAACTATAACTAATAATAATCTTTCTGCTATTGAAGAAGCTATCGCAAGAACAACTGATGTTACTTTTGCCAATGACGCACCAACTGCATCTGTAACATTAACTGATTCAAATGCTTTGCAGGCTGGAAGAAACTTTCGTTTAAACTTAGTTGGAACAGGAACAGCAGGTCATGTCTTACTTCTACCTACTGTTGAAAAAAGTTATCTTATAAATAATACGCTCACTGTAGATGTTTCAGTAAGAAACGGTACAGCAGCAGGAACAAATTTATTTAATACTCAAACAGTACCCGCTGGAGGTGCAGCGATGGTTTACACCGATGGATCGGCTGTAACTTCTGCTGTTAGTAGTGCAAGTGCTATGGAAGTGTTAAACGCCTTATCTATTGGAGGTGATGCTTCTGTTGGAGGAACTTTTAAAGTAACAGGAGCAGTTACATTAGATTCTAGTTTATCAACTATAGGCGCAGCTTCAGCAGGAGGTGGGTTTTCTGATGTAGATGGTTCTTTAAGATCAATACCAAGTTCTAGGCTCTTTACTGGGGCGGCAGCAACTGCTTCAGCTTTAGATAATGGTAATTTTATTTTGTTTGCGGGGACAGCTTCTTCAACACAAGTTTTTACTTTACCTATAAGCGCAGATATTGGAACTGTATTTACTTTAGTAAACACCCCATATGGAGGAAAAACTGCTGCGGCAGTTACAACTATATCAGCAGCAGCGACTGCATTTATAGCAGGAGGAGAAGCAGCAACAGCAAATATTACTTTAGCAACTAATGGAGTTGCAACTGTCCTCTATGTAACACCAAGAGGATGTTTTATTACAGGAAATGTGAGTTAAATATGACAGGAATCCATCAACTTCTTTTTACCAACTTTGCAGGTGGCGTTTCTACTGGAGAGGGTGAGTTAAATGCTTCTGGTGGTAATGAAACAAAAACTATTGGTGTGTATAAATATCATGTCTTTACTGCATCAGGTGATTTTACTGTAACAGGTGGAGGTAAGGCTAGAGTTGTAGCAATTGGAGGTGGCGGTGGTGGAGGTCAAGATGCTTCTGGCGGTGGAGCAGCAGGTGAGATTGATGATTTTCAAGAACTTTTAGAATTTAATAATTCAACAACATATAAAATTTTAATTGGTGCAGGTAATTTAGCAAGTGGTTCAAACACGACTATTTCTGCGGGAGGCACAAATTTAGTAATTTCTCTGGGGGGTGGAGAGGGAGGAAATTTCAATGCGGTTGGAGCAGATGGTGGCTCTGGCGGAGGCGGAGGAGCATCTGTAAGAGCAGGAGGATCAGCTTCTGGGGATAACACAAATGATGGCGGTACAGGTGGTCCGAACACAAGCCCTTTTGGAGGAGGCGGGGGAGGAGGAGCCACGCAAGCTGGAAAAGCGTTTGCTAATGGAGCAACTCATTCCGCAGGTAGTCAACAAATAGGTGGTGCAGGTGGAGAGGGTATTGCACTAACAGCAATTGACACAAATTTAGCTTTTGCAGATTTTTCTTCTTTTACAGAAGCAAACTCAGGAATTGTAGCCTCTGGCGGTGGAGCAGGATCGAACAGGCATGGTGGTTATACTAATACTTCTGAAGCCTCTTGTGCTCAAGGTGGCACAGGCGGTGGCATAGGAGGAAAAGCCAATGGTGCTACTACTAATAGAAATGCAACAGGTGCTACATCATTTGGCTCTGGGGGCGGAGGTGCAGGATTTAATTCTGGAAATGGTTCTGGAGCAGATGGGTTAGTAATTATAAGGTATGCGGCATGACAAAACGAATGGCATTAATTGATACATCAAATAATAAAGTGCTTCAAATAATTGTTACTGAAGATGATTGGACAGGTAGTAATTGGTATGAAACCACTACTAATAATTATGCAAGAATAGGTGGCACTTATGTTAATGGGAAATTTATAGACCCACAACCTTATCCTAGTTGGACTTTAGATGCTGATGAAAAATGGCAACCTCCAATAGTAGAACCTACTCCCACAGATGTTGAAAAAGCTGCTGGAAAATATTATGTCTGGGATGAATCTTTGTACCAATCAGATAATACCAAGGGTTGGGTGCTTGGAACATACGAAGAGCATCACAGTTAATGAAGGTTATTAAAAATTTTTTAGACGAGGAAGAATTTATAAAGTTACAAGGTATTTTTATGTCAGCCCATTGTTCATATTATTTTCAAACTTGTGTGGCTGATTATGGAGATAAAGATTATATGTTTACTCATACTTTATTTGATAATTATAATCCAAACTCAGAGTTATACAAATACACAGAAACATTAATTAAAAAGTTAAATGTGTTTGCTTTGAAACGAATGAGAGTTATGTGTTACCCACGAACAGAAAAACTAATAAGACATAAAACCCATGTTGATTACAAAGAAAAACATAAAGGTGCAGTATTTTTTTTAAACACCTGTAATGGTGGACTATATATTGGAGATAAGTTTATAAAATCAGAAGAAAATACAGTAGTTAAGTTTGATTCTTCAATACCTCACTCAAGCACAAATTGTACTGACGAAAAGGCAAGATTTATACTAAATACAAATTATATGTAAATATGAATACACAAACTTCCAACAAAATAACAAAGGCTTTTTAAGGAAATAAAGTGGACCCGCTTACTATACTAGCAGCGGCAAATACTGCTTTTACTGTAGTAAAGAAAGTTGCTAAAGCAGCAGATGAGGCTGATGCAGTTTATCAATCTTTATCTAAGTGGGCAGGACATATTAGTGATTTGCAAGAATGGATGTCTCAGGAGGAAGCCAAACCTTCTATTTTTAAAAAGATTGCCTACAATAAATCAGCAACAGCAGAAGCATTTGATACATTAGTAGCCAAAAGAAAAATCGAAGAGCAAGAAAAAGAAATAAAAAGTATGTTTTATATTGGAGCATTGAATCATCTAGGTATTAAAGGTTATAAGGAGTTTATTCATCAACGTAGAGCGATAAAGAAAAAAAGAGAGAAAGAAGTTTATGAGCAAATTCGTAGGCGTAAAGCCTTCTTCTATAATACTATGATGGGAAGCGCTATAACTATAATAGGGACAATTTTAATAAGTATGGTTTGGTATTTAATTGATATGATTAAGGAAGTGAGTAGCTAATGTTAAATTTAATTACAGGATTATTGCCAGTAGCGGAGAAGGTTTTAGATAAAATTCTTCCTGACCCTGAAGCTAAAGCCAAGGCTATCTTAGAACTACAGAAGCTGGAACAGAGTGGTGAATTGCGTAAGATAGAGGCTGAACACACTAACACTGCTAGTGCTAGAGAAAGAGAAGTCGCTGTCGTTACGAGTAACGTAGCCCCATTTATAAATAAAATTATCGTACCTTGCCTTGCAATTTTAATTGTTTTTCTCACATTTGGCATGATGTCAGCAATCTTGTTTATGGATATTGAGTCTGGTAAAAATTATGAGATAAGTTTATACATCTTGGGCTTACTCTCAGGAGCATTAATGTCGTGTATTAACTACTACTTTGGCTCCAGTACTGGCTCTAAGGAGAAGAGCAAAGAACTTCAAGATATGTTTAGTAAAAAGGAACCTAAACTATGAGTGACTTAACAACAGCACAAAAACGTAAACTAATTAGAGAGCTGGACAAGGCATCTGCTTTACACAAAGGTCAAGCAAATCTTCTTAGAAAAAATTTAGCTAAATCTAAAACAAAGAAAAACTAATGAGTGTTGATTGGGGTAAATCTAAATATTTTAAAGCTACTGAGTTTGTTTGTTCTCACACGGGCAAGTCAGAAATGGATGAAGAATTTATTTTTAAACTAAATCAACTTAGGGATAACTTTGGCAAACCATTAACTATTTCCAGTGGGTATCGTGACCCAACACACCCTGTTGAAGCTATGAAAAAATCCGCAGGCGCACATTCCACAGGGCAGGCTTGTGATATTCTTATTGAACGAGCAGATGCGTTTAAACTTTTGTCCCTAGCTTTTTTAGTAGGTTTTACAGGAATAGGAGTGAGTCAGAAAGGCGGGGCGAGGTTTTTGCACCTAGACACTATTGAAAGTTCTCCTGCAAGACCGCGTCCAACCATTTGGTCTTATTAATATGGCACTACAAAAACTTCAATTTAAAGCAGGCATAAATCAAGATGTCACTAATTACTCTAATGAGGGCGGTTGGTTTGAATGCGATAAGGTTAGGTTCTTAAATGGTTACCCAGAAAAGATAAAAGGTTGGGAACAAAATGGCACTTATACACTAGATGGAACTTGTCGTGCTTTATTCGGTTGGGTTACTTCTTTTACTGATAACTTTTTAGCTATAGGTACAAACAGTAAAGTATATATTGATGTTGGAGAAAATTTAAATGACATAACTCCTATAAGAGCTACCTCAGAAGCAAACAATATATTTGCAGCTACTGATGGCTCTTCTACTATTGTTGTAACCTCATCAAGTCATGGAGCAGTAACTGGAGACTTTGTAACTTTTTCTGGCGCTGTTAGTTTAGGTGGGAATATAACCGCTGCGGCATTAAATCAAAATTATGAGATAACTAAAATAGACAGTAATTCTTATTCTATATCCGCAAGAGATACAGATAACAATACAGTTACTGCTAATAGCAGTGACAGTGGAAATGGTGGCACTTCAACTGTGCAAACTTTTGAAATAACAGCAGGTAATGGAACTGTTGAATATGGTTATGGTTGGGGAACTAGCACTTGGGGAAGGCTAACTTGGGGTTCTGGTTCTTTACAACCTGTTATACTTCCTTTAACTGTTTGGTTTTTTGACAATTTTGATAATGATTTAATAATGAACGTCAATACAGACGGCAAGGGGGCTATTTATTATTGGGCAAGAGGATCAGTCGTAGACCCTACAAATGTAATATCAACTAGAGCAGTTCTATTATCAAGCCGTTCAAACGCTTCAGATGTTCCTGCTGAAGTGGGTCAGATCATGGTTTCTCAAGTAGACAGACATTTACTTGCGTTTGGAGCAACGCCTTTTGGCGGAGGCACTTTCGATCCTTTGTTAATAAGATTTTCAAATCAAGATGAACCTGAAAACTTTACCCCGTCTACTCTTAACAGTGCAGGGTTTATTAAAGTCAGTAGTGGGTCAAGAATAGTAACGGCATTTAGAACAAGACAAGAAATCTTAATATTTACAGATATGTCAGTGCATTCTTTACAGTTTCTTGGAACAACAGATGTTTTTGGCCTTCAGGAACTAGAAGCTAATATATCTATTGCAAGTCCACGATGTGTTGCTGGGGCAAGTAACATATTATTTTGGATGGGGGCAGATAAATTTTATATGTATAACGGAAAAGTTGATACTCTTCCTTGCACACTTAGAGACTTTGTATTTAATAATATTAACTTTGATGCTCTAGCATATGTATATGCAGGCACTGTAGAAGCTCAAAGTGAAGTGTGGTGGTTTTACCCGTCAAAAAACAGCTTAACAAATGATTCTTATATAGTATATAACTACAAAGAAGGTGTATGGTTTTATGGTAGTTTGAATAGGTCAGCTTGGTTAGACTCTAATTTAAGACAGTTTCCACAAGCGGTCGGCGATAATTTTGTTTACAACCATGAAGTGGGTAATGATGCAGATGGTTCAGCGATGTCAGCATTTATAACTTCATCTGACTTTGATATTGGGGATGGAGATAAGTTTACCTTAGTTAATAGAATTATCCCTGATGTAAGTTTTACAGGTTCTAATGCTAGTGAGCCTACAGTTAAGATGACAGTTAAACCTAGAAACTTTCCGGGTAGCACGTATAGTGTAGAGCAAGATAAAAATGTAATTGAGACTGATATAAATGTTTACACTGAACAAGTATTTTTAAGAGCTAGAGCAAGACAGATGGGGTTTAAAATATCTTCTGACACTCTTGGTACGACATGGAAGTTAGGTTCTCCTAGATTAGATGGTCGTCCTGATGGGAGAAGATAATGACAATGAGGTCATTTCGTGCGCCTCCACTTCCTTTAGCGCCACAAGAATATGACAAAAGTTATTTAGATCAATTAGTTAGAGTATTAAATATATACTTTACGCATTTGGATTCACAAAATGCTTTGCACTTAGAAGGGTTGACATTAACAAATTTAACAGAAGCACCTGTAGGATTACCACCTTTTAGTTTGTATAGAGATGGAAGAAGCGTTAAAATATTACTACCACAAGATACAGGCGTAGAGGGTCTTAGTGCAACAGTATCTTTAGGCAGTGTAACAGTTACTATTGGATAAGATATGAATAACATGCAACCGTTAGCTAAAGCAATACAATCTCAAGGACGTGGCAATGACTCAATGCTTGTTCATATGACTCCTTCTGAAGTAGGGGGATTGCAAACTTTAGCTCAAAAATATAATAGAAGTTTAAGTATTAACCCTTCAACAGGACTTCCTGAAGCTGGGTTTCTTGAAGACATTCTTCCTACGTTAGCTGGTGCTGCTTTGGTTGCAGGTTCTGGGGGTACATTAACTCCGCTTGTAGCTGCTGGTCTAGTTGGAGGAGGAACTGCACTAGTCACTGGGGATGTAGAAAAAGGTTTAATGGCGGGTCTTGGAGCGTACGGTGGAGGAGGGCTTGGGCAAGGATTAACTGCAGCAGGTGCTGCCACAGCTCCTACAAATGTAGTTGCAAGTGGTGCAGATGCTACAACCACCGCTGCAACCGGTGCAGACGTTGTGGGAAGTGTCGGTATGGATACAATTTCGGCAGCAACTCCAACAAATATAGCAAGTATAGGTCCGGGGGGTCAAGGGATAATGCAACCGGGGATAGCGCAAGTAGCACAAACGACTCCAATCCCCACCCCGGGGAACATGAATCCGGCAATTGGATCGCAAACTCCAAGAAATTTAGCAGGTATAAACTCGGCAGGTCAAGGGATAATGCAAGCGCCTATTGACCCTAAAACTTTAACTATGGGTGAGAATTTTAGCTTAGCTGGAAAAGGTTTTACTAATTTAGGAAGTGAAGCAGGGCGTGAGGCTTTTGTTAAAGGACTTGCTCCCGGCGGTAAGGGAACAGTAGGAGATGTGTTTAAGTATAGTTTTGCAGGGGCTTCCCCTTTACTAGCACAAGATCCGTATGAATATAAGAAAAAAACAGGAAAAATAAAAAATTACGATTATGATCCCGGCACTCAGGACGTATCCTATAGAACAGGTGCAAGAGGTGAAGACACTGATGAGCTTCGTTATTTTAGACCACGGTTTTTTGCAATGGGTGGATTAGCTAATTTAAATAATAGAGGTGAGTATTTAAAAGGAATGGGAGATGGTATGAGTGATACTATTCCTGCAAATATAAATAACGTACAAGAGGCTGCTCTGTCAGACGGAGAGTTTGTTATACCTGCAGATGTTGTTTCGCATTTAGGGAATGGCTCTAGTAATGCAGGAGCAAAGCGATTGTACGCTATGATGGATAATATTCGTAAAGAAAGAACAGGTAAAGAAAAACAAGCACCTGCCGTTAATGTGAATAAGGTTATGCCAGCTTAATGGATTCTGTTGAGGTTGTTCCACTTTCTTTAATTCATACTGTGTGGCCTGATGTAGAAAAGTTTTTAAAAGATGGACTATCGTTTTGTGAAGGTGATTATACTGTTGAGCAAGCTAAGGTGTATATTACAAAAGGGGAATGGATGTTAGTAGTTGCTGTTAGTGAAAACAAATTAATAAAAGGTGCAGCAGCAGTACAAATTTATAATCTACCTAATGATAGGGTGGCGTATATAACTACGATAGGCGGTAAAGGTATAGTTAGTCGAGAGTCTTTTGCAAAATTAAAAACATTGTTAAAAAGTTTTGGGGCTACTAAAATTCAAGGTGCAGCACGAGAATCTATTGCAAGATTTTGGAGGCGGTTTGATTTTATAGAGCGTTATAAAATTGTTGAGGTAAAAATATGAGAAACGCATGGGATGAAATGTTACCTGAAAGGGCATTTGTAAAACGAGCAGGGCCGGGCAATCGGCCTATGACTTTAGAGGGTGGGCCTAGTGGAGGGCAGCCTACTAGTATGAGTCAAACTACTATACCGGAGTACGCTGAACCGTACATGGCCGATATACTAGGAAAAGCAGCAGCACTTTCTGATGTAGAAAAATCTCCGTATCAAGTATATGGAGGAGAACGAATTGCTGGGCCTAATGTTGCACAACAAGAAGCTCGTTTAAATGCACAAAATTTACAAATGCCCGGAGGCTTTGATGCGGGAGCAAGTCTTGCTCAAACTGCTGGACTACAGGCGTTGACAAGTTCGCAATATGATCCAACTTCAACTGCGGTTAGTGGGCCACAACTTACACAATACGGTATGCAAGGCGCACAGACTGTTTACAATCCTACTCTTGCAGCGCCGGAATTTAGTAGTGAAGAAGTAGTTAAGTACGGTTCTCCGTTTATGCAAGAAGTTGTAGAACGTCAAAAGTTAGCTGCAATAGATGATGCTAAACGAACTCAACTTTCTACAAACCTAGCCGCTGCCAGACAAGGAACTTATGGAGGAGCAAGGCAGGCTTTACTTCAAGGAGAACGAGAAGCTGCATTAGGTGGTCAGCTTGGAGACATTCAAGCACAAGGACTACAATCTGCTTATGAATCAGCACAAGCACAGTTTGAAAGAGATCGTGCTGCTAAATTAGGAGTACAGGCTCTCGGTGCTGACATAGGTTTAAAAACATCACTTGCAAATTTAGATAATGAGCAACAAGCTAGAGTACAAAATCTTGCAGCATCCTTACAAACGCAAGGGTTAGGAGCAAATCAAGCTCTTCAAGCAGCTTTAGCTAATCAAGCTAATGAACAGTTTGGGTCTGAGATAGGATTAAAAGGAACACAAGCAGCTACACAATCAGCCGCAGTATTAGGAGATTTAGCTGGTCGTCAAGGTCAAACACAATTAGCAAACATACAGTTTCAAAATCAAATGGCCGCACAAGCTCAAGCAGAGCGACAAGCTAGGTTAGATATGGCGTATGGAGATTTCCAAACACAACAAGCTGATCCTTATACACGTCTAGGATTTATGTCTGATCTTCTTCGTGGATCATCTAATCTTGCACAATCCGGGGGACGAGCTATTTATCAACAGCCGCCGTCTGCTATTTCGCAAATTGGTGGATTGGGGCTATCAGGTTTAGCTCTTCAAAAACTAATGTCAGGAATGTAATTATGGCACTCACAATATCTGATCCTAACATCGCAAAGCTCGACTCGTTAATTAAAAAAGCTGTACCAAAAGGGCCAAAAGGAATACCGTTTTTAAAAAATATGTTACGAGAAATAACTCTTAAGCGTCCACAAGATGTAGGAAGTAAAAAGTATTTACTGTTAGCAGGAGAGTTGCAAGCTAGAAAAAGCACGGCAGAGAAAATGAAAGGCGCTGGCCCTAAGCCTCCTAGTGTAATGCAGTCTTTAACTGCGCCTGCTCCTCAAGATGGGTTAGGTTTAGATATGTCACAGCCTGCTGTTAGAAACTTAGCAGCACAAAATCAAATGGCTACTATTGGGGGCAAACCTCCTGCAGGTAACAGAGGAGGTATAGTTGCGTTTCAAAATACAGGATATGTAAATTTACCAGAAGACAATTTAAAAAGAATACTTGAACAAGCTCGTGCAGCCGCAGCACGAGGAGATACTAAATTTAATTACATTGAAGTTTTAGAAAAATTTAAAAAAGCTGGGCGCCCTCTTCCACAAACTCAAGCCTTTCAAAAAATTGTGCAAGCTGCTACGAATCAACGCATAGGCGGTATAGGAGCAAGTCCTTTTGATAGAAATCTAAAAATGCCGGGGCCAACTGTAAAAGGTGACCCAACTAAATTTCAGCCAAAAAGTGTAGGACAGGGAGGAGAAGTAGATCGTCAAGTAGTTCGTGATCGAAGAGTAGATAGACTTGTGTTAAATAAAGCGGAGCAACAAGCAAAAATCAAAGCAGACAAACTCAAAGCAAAAGCAGCTAACAAAGCAGCTAACAAAGCATATTTTGAGTCTGGAAAAAGGTTTCTTCCAAAAGGTGTTATTGGAAAAAGTCTTGGGCTTGTAAACCCTCTTAGTACCTACGGAAAAGTTCCTAAAGGAGCAGCCGCATTACTTGCTGCAGGGGATGCAGGAGCAGGAGAAGATGAAATTGTAAAACGTATGCAAGCTATGAAAAATTTTCCAGACTTATATCGTCAACAAAATGTATTAAACCCTCAAGGGGGAATTTCTGCAACAACTCCAGTTACTATTCCTGAAATAACAACTCCTACTTTTAGTTTTGGGGCTGTTCCAGATATATACGAAGAGCAAGGGTTTATGCCAGCGGCTAAAGAAGTTTTTTCGCAAGTTGGAAATATAATGGATAAAGGACTTGCTCCAAAAGTTACACCTGCTGGCAACTTAAGAAATTTTGAAACTCTTTCTAAACTTCCACAACCTGTGTATAACGCAATACAAGAAGCTAGATCGTACGGTATGAAACCAGATCAAATAAATTCTTTATTACGTGATGAGACTGGGAATTTTGGAGGATTAGAAGCTCTACAATCAGCTATATCTGAAATAAAACCACAAGCAACTCCTGTATATCCTTCTTCTATAAAAGAAGAAATTCTTTCTGTAAATCAATCTCCTGTAGGTGGCCCTCCTGCAAATGGCCGTGGGCTTGTTGCAGATGCCCCTCCACAATCTGATTTATCTATGCCTTCATTAGACAGTTTAAACAATCAACTAGCTGAACTAGGGTTTAAGAATGATTTTGAAGATCTGAAACCAAAAGAGGTAGGTGATTATGTAGATACTGTTAATCTTGCTATGGAAAAGGCTGGGTATGATAAAAATTATTTCGCAGAGGCAAAAACAAAATTAAAAGAAATGCAGGCGCAAACTAAAGCCGAAGGAAAAGAAGGACGTGCTTTACGTTTGTTTGAAATGGGGTTAGGTATAATGGCTGGAGAATCGCCTAATGCTTTCGTTAATATTGGTAAGGGCGCAGCCCCTGCAGTTAAAGGACTTGCTGAAGATATTAAGTATTATCAAAAGATGGACAGAGATTATAACAAAGAAGCACTGAGTCTTGAGAAAGCCTTCCAAACATCCAATAGACAAACGGGCATAGCTGCAATAAACATGAAAGAAAAAGCACAAGATCGTTTTGACAAAGCTCAACAAGAAAGAAAATTAGCTAAATTAGCATTACAGAAAACAATCATAACAGGCAAGTTTAGTGTAAAGGCGGCAAAAGAAAGATCAACTTTTGGTGGTCTTGGTCTTGGTCTTGGTAGTGGTCTTAGCGGTTTAAGTGCGAGTAACAGGCTAAATATACAAAGACAAGTGAAAGATATTCTAATAAAACCGGATCAAAAAATGCATGTAGCTAGGATTATGGGGGTAAAGCCTGAACAGGTAGACGAAGAAATTGCTATGCAGTTTATTCAACGTACGTTAGGTATGAGCGGTAGTGGCGGTTCATCAGGAGCAAACTTTAGTTATGACCCAAAAACTGACAATCTGTTAAGGAACTAATATGCCTGTAGTTCAAATACCAAATGTTGGGCGAGTTAGATTTCCTGACACCATGACGGATGAGGAAATAAAAGAAGCTATTCGTACAAGCCCAGCATTTAAAGCAGCATTTCAATCTGAAGAAGATTCACGAGAAGGTGTTGGCCCTGCTGCTAGACGTGGATTAGAAGTTCTTAAATCAGGATTTCAAACAGCGTTTGAATCTGCAACAGATGACAAAGATGCAGCAGCTTTAGCAGGATTAAAAAGACAAGAAGAAATTGCCAAACAATTTGCTCCCGGTTCTAATTTAGAAGCTGTTATTGACGCATATAAACAAGAGGGTTTTTTACCTGCAGCTAAAGAAGTTGTTAGTCAAGTGCCAACAGCTATTGCAGAACAGTTTCCTAATATTGCAGGTACAGTGGGAGCCAGTTTTGTAGGAGGTAGAACATTTGGAGCGCCCGGAGCTATAGCTGGAGGATTGTCTTTTGCACTTCCACAACTTTATTCGTCTTTCCTTGAGCGTCAAGCAGAAGAAGATGTAGCAGCAGGAAGAGATGTAGATGTTGATAGAGGCAAAGCTCTCTTGGCAGCAGCACCGGCTGCAGGTTTAGAGTTAGCAGCTACGTTTACTGTTTTGGGAAGGGGAGTTATTGGAAGTTTGTTGGGGCCAAAGGTTGAACGGTTATTGGCCGAGGGAGGAAGTAAAGCTATTGATGAAGGAATTATATCTTCATTAGCAAAAGGTGGAGCAAGAGGTTTAGCTGTTGAATCAGGAACAGAAGTTGCACAACAAATGATTGAGCGTTATCAAGCAGGGTTGCCGCTGTCAACTCCTGATGCTGTTCAAGAGTATGGACGTGCTGCGTATGGAGCTGCACTGGTGGGTACACCGCTTGGTGGAGCAGGACGTTACTTTGAAGCTGGACGAGATCCTGCTGTTGATACTCCTTCACAAACTCCTGTTGTTGACGAAGCCTTAGTTCAAAGGTCAGATGAAGCACAACCTGACACTGAAACGTCAGAAATAGCTAGATATAAACAAAGTCTAAATGCTAACAAAGAACAACTTAAAAAATTAAAACAGTTATTAAAAGATAAAACTTTAGATAAAGATATACGATCTGAAGCAACTAATCGAATTGATATTTTAGAACAACAAATTAATAGTGATACAGAAACACTTAGAGCTATGGGAGGTTTGCCTAGCTTTGAAGAAGTTCTTGAGCAACAAACAAAACCTGTTGAAGAACCTACGGTTAAAGAACCTACAGTTAAAGAACCTACGGTTGAAGAACCTACAGTTAAAGAACCTACTGTAGCAGAGCGTATGGCTGAAGAACCTGCAGCGCCTGTTGTAGAAGAGGATGCTACTAGAGAAGGTTTAAGAAAAGAAGTTGCTTTCTTTGTAGAAGATTTAGAAAGTGCAGGAATAAATACTGAAGCTATTGATTCAAGTCTACGAGATACATATGACGATCTTGGGCGTCCTGATTACAATAAACAATTAAAAAAATTAGAAGAGCTTAAAGATAGCACTCAAAAACTTAGAGCTGTAGAAGCTGAAAAACAAATTAAAGATACTCGTGATCTTCGTAATAAATTATCTACAAAGTTTTTAAAAGATTTTAGCACCGCACAAAAAATAAAAGATAAAAAAATAAAAGATGCAGAAACTGAATCTGTTTTAAAAAATTACTTTGATGAGCAAACTAGTGGCGAGTTTGATTACGATATACTTTTTCCTAAAGCAGAGCCAAAACGATTACCGTTTGATTATACAAAAAGATTAGCATCTGCGAATAAAACTATTAACACGATGAATCGTGAAATTGAGAAAAGAGAAAACCAACGTAAGTTATTTCAAGAAACAGGAAGAGATAAAGAAGCAATATTTAAACTTTCAGATGAGATAAGTGTATTAAGAGGCAATAGACGTAAAGCTATGGAAGCTATTGCAGATACTGCAGAAACTTCTACTACAACTGCATTTGAAAATTTTAATAGAGATCTTAAAAAAGGGCAACTTTCTAACGAAGTAGCTAAAGCTCTTGGGCTTAAAGATCTTGAAAAAATACGAGGGAAAACACAACCAGTAACTGCAAAGACAACACCTAGACAATCTGTCTTTATAGATGCTTATGATAAAAATGTTAAAGAAGCTATTCGCCAAAGAATTAAAACATTAAAATTTAATCAACAACGAAGAGAACTCCCCGGAGCAGAATCTTTAATTAACTTTAAAACAGGTAAACTTTTTAAAGAAAAAGGTAATACAGCAATTAAAGAAAATGTACAACTTAGAATACTTAATGAGTTGTTAGCAACAGTTCAAACTTCTGCACCCGTACGTTCAGATGCCGCAAGAATTACAGAAGTTGAAAAAATACTTGAATCAAATATTGCTCCTTCAGGCAAAAAACTTACAGAAGAATTAAAAAAATCATACCAAGAAGAACTTACTAATCTTAAAAGAGATCAACCAGCTCTTGATGCAGGATTAGAGAAAACTTTAACTAGTGTGTCACGAGATGCAGAACTAGGTAAAAAACTTAGAGGCGACTTTCCTGTTGATATTGTTGGCGCAAAGGCAGTGACACCTCAAGGCATAGAAAGAGAACGAAGTGCTGGCGATCTTTCTTTCACTCAGTTTAATGAATTACTTAATGATTTAAGAACTACGACATATCTTGATAGCCCTAATGAAAATAGAAGAGTGGGAGCTAGTTTTACTCGTGAAGGGTTAATTAAAAAAATTAATACAAACCGTGAAAACTTTTTAAATAGTTTAGTAGATGAAGTTGCTTTGCGTAGGAAAAGAGATAACATTAAACTATTAACAAATAACGAAACTACAGAAGTTAGAAATAAAGTTAATGAAATTTTAGATGAAATTTATAATAGACAACTAGCATCTAAAGAAAAAGTTCTTGTTACATTACAACCTGCACAAACACGGGGAACTAAATTAATAGCAGAAGCAAAAACTGTTTATAAAGATGTAAGACCTCTTGAGCAACGACCGTTTGGCAATCCTAAACAAGCCTTAGAAGTTTTAACAGAATCAATAAATCAATTAAAAGAAGAAGCTGCAACAAGTAGAAATGTTAGACAAGTATTTGGACTTATAGGACAAACGCCAAAAGCTCTACAAGAATTACAAAAAAAAGAAGATGTAAAACCTGTTACAAAAAGACGTCCTTCTAGTGATGTGCCTGAAGGACAATTAGAATTTGCTTCTTTTAAACAACCCGAAGCACGTAATGTAAAACTTGGTAGACTTCAAAAAGAATTAAAAAAAGTAGTAGATGATAGAACAGATGTTGCTAGACAAATTTTAGAAATAAAACCATTAACTGAATTTGTTGAACTTGATAAAGGCTTTGACCAAACATTTTTAGTAGAAGCATTAAACAAAAAAACCCAACCTTTTATACCAACTTCTCCTATTGGACGAGTGCAAGCTAAACTTAAAGCAGCAGAAGAACAAGTTAATAAACCTGATATTCCTCAAGCAAGAATTAACAAATTAAATAAAGACATTGAAAAATATACAAAACAAATTAAAACTTTTGTTGAAGCAGAACTTACTAAATTAGATAAGAAAAAATTTAATATTATTAAAAGAGAAGTTGCAATAGAAAATCAAATAAATAACTTATCTGATGTTACAAAAGAAGAAAAAGAAGACGCTGTTCGTGAAGCTAAAAAATTAGCTGTAGAACAATTAAAAGATAGAGAAAATAAAAAAAATGCTGAAACAAAAAAACTTTTAGCAGAAAGAAAAGAAGCTAAAAAAGTTGCAGCAGAAAAAGCAGAAGCTGCAAAAGTAAAAGCAGCACCTGAAGAACTTCGTAAGTCTTTACCCGGCAGGAAAATTACTCCTGTAACTAGACAAGCACGAACTGATATTGCAGATGAACTTGATCCTAGTGGAAGCTCTAAAATAAAACAAGAAGTGGTACAACTTAGTGATGATTTAGCATATAGAGCTGCATTACAAAGAGATAAAAAGGGAAAATCAGACTTTAGAAAACAAGCTGACAAAGATAAAGCAGAAAAAATTAAAGCTCTTAAGCCTGAACTTGCAAAAGTAGAAGAAGAAATTACAAATATAGAAAAAGAATTAGAAGCTCCAAAAATTACAAAAAAATTAAAAGCTAATTTAGAAGATAAGTTAGATAATAAAAAAACTGAAAGAGGTATACTAAAAAATAATTTTCAAGAACTTACAAAATCTCCTGTTGCTAGATTTACAATTGCAGAAATAAAAGCTGTTGATAATCTTTCAGGAATGCCAGATTTACTTGAAGCAACTCCTGAATTGAGAAAAGAAAAACAAGAAGCAGATACTAGAATTAACGCAATAGAAAAAATATTAGAATCAAATGTAGATACTGCAGGCAAAAAACTTACAAATAAATTAAAGACTCAGTATAAAAAAGAGTTAGCAGATATTAAAAAAACACAAAAAGCATTAGCATTTGTAAGTGAAGATGTAGGAAAGGGAATTGACTTGTTTGGCAATCCTGAACAATCAACTGTTACTCCTACAACATTAAGCACTACTGCTATTAGTAAACTTTTTGTTAATCCTGCAAATGTTGATAAAAAAATTCAAGCTGTAGAAGAAAAATTAATAAGTAAAAAAACAGAACTTAAACAAACCAAAGGAGAAAAAAACAAACAAAAGCGTTTAGACTTAAATGAAGAAATTGAATCGTTAGAAAACGATCTTACAGACTTAGCTATACTAAGCGAAGCTAAAGATGTTCAACCAAAATTTAATTCTTTAAAAAAGATACTTAAAAATAGATATGCTCAAGCTAATAATTTAAGAAGCAAATTAAACCTTGGGGCTATTACACGACCTGAAATAGAAGAAACAATAAAAGAGGTTATACGTCTTACTAAGTTTACAAAAGACAAAACGGTTGGTAAAAATTTTAAAATCGTATCTGAAAATTACGCTAAAAAAAATATTGATTTAGCGTTTGATTTACAAACTTATTTAAACACTTTAGATAGAATAAAATTTCTTAATAACAATTTACAAAAAGCAAAACGAGATGAATTATCAAATTTAGGAGGTATTCTTCTTGATAAACCAGAACTGCCTAATGTAAAAAACCTACGAAAACGAACCGTTAAGCCAGACGAATTTCGTAATCCAGATTTTTCTATTAATCAACAAAAAACTTTTACAGACAAACAAGCATTTGATTTATTAGGAACTGTTGGATCTTTTATAGAAGGTAAAACTTTTAATAGAGATGGTTTTGATTACAGAATTAGTGAGTCTGCTGCATCAGGAGAACTCGATGTTAATGCTGCTGTTGAGCGTTTAAAAACTACTAAAGAAAAAGCAACTGCTGCGGATATAAATTTTAATTACTATAAAACATTCGATGCTTTGCCTGATAATGTAAAAAAAGATATACAAGCAAAAGGATTAGAGTCGTATAAAAATCAAATTAAAGGTGGCGTTCTACCTGATGGCTCTGTATTTATCGTAGTTGATAATCATTCTAGTATGATTGATTTAGAAAAAACTTTAGCGCATGAGTTAATTGGACACTACAGCGTTGAGTCTGTTCTAGGCCAGAACGGAATGAAGAAACTTTTAAAACAAGTAGAGAATCAATACGGAAATGTTTATACCCTAGCAGATAAATTAAACTTGCAAGGGTTAGAGCATGAAGCCTACGCACTAATGGGTAAGAATGGCTCTACTGACAACGCTAAAATGTTAATGCTAAAAGAAATAATAGCATTTACTGCAGAGAAAAAAGTTGATGCGTCATTTTTACAAACTGCAAAGCGTTGGTTGCAAGAGTTAGTAGGCGCTATTAGGGCGGCGTTTAAAAAGATTGGATTGTTAGACGCTAACAAGATGTCAACGTCGGATATATTTTATTTACTTAAACAAGCCGAAGCAAACTTTAATGCTGGCAAACCTATGGCAAAAGTAGATGCACGAGGTGATGTTTCTTTTAGAATTACTCCTGCTAAATATAACAATGATGTGCCTACAGAGTTACAAGGTGCAGCAGAAAGAATTATTGATTTGGGTACTCCTGCTGCACAGAGAATAAAAGCAGAAAATTTAGGACTAGCAGGTCGAGTAAAATATTTTGATAGGTTTGGTGCTACTGAAGCCCTTATTAAAAAAGGTGCAGAAAAAAATATTATAGATTCTGTTAAAGCAATGGACGTAATGTACTTTAATAGAATGTCAGATCAACGAAATAGTTTTATAGCAGAAGTAGCTACATCAGGGCCACTGTCTCTTAAAAAAGTAAAACGTCCTGACAATAAGGAAGAACGCATTATTGAATCTACTCCCGGTGCTAGTTTAAAACAGGTAGCTGAAGCATTGCGTGGTGCAAATATTGGAAATGATAAAGCAACAGAAGCTCAGTTTACTCTATACCTACTAGCAAAACGTGCAAAACGTGTAGGTAAAAAAGTATTAGATTTAGAAGGCAGGATTACAGACGCTGAGTTAGCAGCCGCTGAACAGTTTGGAGATTCTAATAAGTCATTTCAAAATGCAAGAAAGATTTACAACGAATACAACAAAGGGTTGATTGACTTTTTAATTTCTACTGGCGCTATGGGTAAGAACATAGGTGAGAAATTAAAACTTACAAATGATTATGTGCCTTTCTATCGTTCAGATGGCGATAGCGTTATGTTAAATATACAAGGAGAAAAACCATTTAGAGTAGGAGATCTTACAAGTCAACCATACCTTAAAGAATTAATAGGAGGTCAGCAAAAAGTATTTACTGTATTTGATTCTGCTTTACGAAATACAAATCTTTTAACTGACATGGCTTTAAAAAATTTAGCTACTCGAAACACTGCTTTTGTATTTAAAGATTTAGGTGTTGCTACAATATCTAAAGGCACTGGAAAAGCTGATCGCTCTACTATTAGATTTAAAATAAATGGAGAAGATTTTTCGGCTGTTGTTAATACTGAAAATAAAGAGATGTTGTTTGGAGACATACCCACAGAGTTAGTAGTAGAAGGTTTACATGGTATCCAAGCATCTATTCCAACGGCTATTCGATTACTAGGTATGCCTGCTAACTGGCTAAGAAAGTTTGTTACTCGTTCTCCAGACTACGCAGTCAGACAAATCTATCGTGATTCTATGGCGGCTGTTATGACTACAGGTGCAAACTTTACGCCTGTTGTTGATACGTTAAGAGAGTTAACTCGTGCAAATAGAGATGGCGCTTTTGGCAGCTTACAAAAACGAGGTGTTATTGGAGGTCAGGTTTTATCTGGAGCCTCTGATGACATGCAAAAAATTCTTTTGCAAATTACTTCAGGCAAAAGTAATTGGGCATCAAGTCTTGCTAAGTTAGATTCTTTAGCTATGAAAGGTGATGGTGCTACACGAGTGTCAATGTACAACTCGTTTTTACAACAAGGACTATCAGAAAGAGAAGCTACGTTTGGTGCGTTAGAAGCTATGAACTTTAGCCGACGTGGGCTATCTCCTACTATGATGCACCTTAATACTTTAATTACATTTTTTAATGCAAACATTCAAGGTATTGACGTTATCTACAGAGCATTTAAAGGAGACATGCCAGCTTCTCAAAGACTAAAAGTTAAAAGAAAACTGTACTCACGTTTAATTATGATGGCTGCTATGACTCTTTCATACACTCAGATGATGGAAGATGAAGATCTTTACAAAGATGCTACTCCTGCACAACGTCTTAGTAATTGGTTTATTCCTATAGGGGGTACTGCGTTACGAGTACCTATTCCATTTGAAGTTGGATTCATTGGTAAAGCTCTTCCTGAAGGTGTGTACAACATGGCGTTCTCTGATAGAGATGCGTCCAAAACTTTAAAAGAATTATATGACATGTTCTTACGAAGTATGCCTTTAGTTAACCCGGGCGCAGGATTAGTTCCAGTACCAGACTTGCCAACAGGGGTAAAACCTTTTGTAGAACTTGCTACAAATTATTCTTTCTTTACGCAGGCGCCGATTGAAAGCCCTCGTATGAAAACTTTAATTCCGTCTGAAAGATATTCTTCATCTACCCCAGAAGCTCTTAAACAAGCAGGACAATTAACTGAGGTGTTGGGAGTTTCTCCTATTCAAATTGAAACTTTATTTCGTGGATTTACTGGGGGGTTAGGAATAAGTTTATTAAAACTATTAAACCCTGTGCTTGAAAAAGATATTATAAAACCGGATGGCTCTATTGCTAATGCTCCTTTTATTGGAGGATTATTTCAACCAGATAGTGCTGGCGGTATAGTTAACGGAGCATATCAAACTGCAATAGAAACTGACAAAATTGTTAAGACCTATAAAAAATTAATAGACGAAGGTAGAGATAAAGAAGCATTTAAGTTTTATAAAGATAACGAAGTAGATTATTTACTAGGAAAAGCAGGGGCTGTGTTTAGAAAAAGCGCAGGGGAGATACAAAAAGAAATTAGACGAGTTAGAGAAGACCCTGAGTTACCTAAAGAACAAAAAGAACGCGACTTAAAAGATCTAAAAAAATTATTAAAAGATTACGCTAATTATTATCAACAAAGTAAAAAAGAACCCCTAGCAATTGATTTTTAATTCCTATACTAGCCCTAGCTTTTAATACTTTTTGAGACACCGCAGCTTTTAATCCTTCCTCATAAACCTTTTGCGTATCTAAACAAGGGACAAAAAATCCTTGCCCCTTTTTAAGTTTCTTCCACGGGTATTGAATCTTCATCTTCCTTTCTGGATATCTGCATTGCGTTCACACGCATGGTTGGCCCCTTTGTTTTTGCTAACATATCTTTTTTCTTGTACGACACTCGATACTTCTTTTCAATTTGATTCTTAAAGTCAGAGTATCCAAAGCTCATACTAGAACAATACTTCTTTAGCAGTTGCTCTTCTAAATAAAAATCTATATACCCCGGTGACATGCCATGCTCTACCCTACCAAAGATCTCACTACGAGTTATAGTCTGATCTATTACCCCCTCACTACCGAATGAAGATACAAGATTATTCTCACTCTTTCTAACAATGACAAACTTACCGTAGTATTCTCTGATATAAGTATTCAATACATCATCTGCAGTTCGTACATTATCTTTAACAGCTTTACGAGATTCTGTGATTATGCTTTTCAGTATCTCAACTATGCCTTGTATCGGGTAATCAATTATGCCTGCATGTTTACTGCCTGCTAGTATGCCCCCTGCTACTAATGCACTACAGCCTGCTAACCAGTAGCGTTCATCATCTGAAAACTCAAACTCTACTTTTAATTTGTCCTTAACTTTTGCTACTATACTCTTTGCCGTATCTATATTATTAACCAACCATGCAGCAAACTTATGTCCTGCAACACCATAGTTAGATTTAAGTGCTGATATTTGATCTGTTTCTCCCTCAGCCCATGATATTTTTTCTGTAGGTTTCCACTCTAAGACTCGCAGTATTTCTCCTTGAGATGAGTGCTTACGAGCGCCTGATAAGTAATCTGTAACGTGTGTGTTAGAAGACAGTAGCGCCATTGATTCCCAGAAGGTTGTGTTCTCTCGTTCTTTGTTAGCCCCTGCCTCCATTCGTTGTTTACCTTGACCCTCTGCCATATCAAATACAAACGCAGGAAACCACTCAAAGTCTTTTCTATTCTTACTTGTTATCTCATCTGATATAAGTGGCAAACTATTTAGTAAACCTAGACGCTGTTGCATAGCTACGTCTGATGTATTCTTACCCACCCTATACCTAGTAGGATGCCCCCATACTGAAGATGCTAGTTCAAGAGCTAAAGTCTTACCAGTTCCAGAAGCACTTGATCCTAAGTGCCATGTGATTCCATCAAAGCCTGTGAATCTCATAAGAGGAGAGCCAAAGCCTATGAGTGACATACATAACACCCCATATAATTCTTTTGCTTTTATCATGTTCACTATAGATACCCACTTGTCTAGGCTACCTGCAGGAGAACAAGCTGAGTTTAAGTTATGTAGCCCTCGCATGGGTACATGTCTAGGGTCTGGCCGACTAGCTGTATATATCTGCTCATTAAAAACAAACGAGTTATTATCCTGCCACCCATAACTAGACGGCACTTTTACTGCACCTCGTTGCACTGATGCTTCTTCTACACATGCACGAACATAAGCAAATAAGTTTTTATCATTACCCTGTCCGTAGGATGCAATGATGTTTTGTTGTGCCAACACTTTTACTGTTTCATCTTTAGAAACAACCGCACGTTGCGGTAGCGTAACTGCCACACTTCTCTCTGGTCTAGCTGCAACCATATGAACTATGTGTTCTGATTCATGTTGAAGAATATCTACTACGAATAAGTCATATGACAAGATCATTATCTGTTGAGTTGTCTTAGTGCCATCAGAGTCTACTAATTCTTTATCCATATAAACTCCACCCTTTGCACCGTATGAGAAAGGACGTGGAGGTACAGGGCGTTTAACAGGGGCATTAGGATTTTTTTCTACAACTACTTCTATTTGTTTCGTAGATGTCTTAGCACGTCTGCCTAGAATTAAAGGATTAGTAATCTTTGATACATGTTTACACTTATCACAGACACCGGGGTTCGCACTATCAATCTTTACACAGGAGTATGGGCCTTTAATCTGCGCTAACTTCTCGTGCATTCTCTCTGGCTCATATGGATGTAGCTTAGTCAACCACATAGTCTGCTCATCTGCATCAACACATGGTTGAGCTAATGACAACATAGCTCTCCATAACGGCTCCATGTTTTGTTCATGGGCGTTCTCAATAAAGTATCTTAATTGTCCACAGCCACTATCTTTCATTGACTTATCAATGATTGTTTTAAAAACTATTTCCGTAGTTTCAATTAACTCTTTAACTCTTTCAGAAGATGTGCCGTTAACTTTTTGTTGTGGAGCCTGCCATTTAGTAACCACCTTACTAGACACCCACTGCTCTAACTCCTCAAAGTTAAACCGATCATTACTAGCTTTAAGAATTTTTACTGGTCTAGGTTTATCCACCCCAAGTTTAAAGTTGTTAGTCCCCGGCACACGTAGTATACGAGCTGAGTCAGACGTAACTGCCATGT
>Ga0207896_1000018_pt1 | contig 51829 bp, 55 predicted proteins | sample LinPmetageLP36_FD_184049 | JGI IMG/M metagenome (GOLD analysis project Ga0207896, IMG submission 184049) | Marine viral communities from the Pacific Ocean - LP-36 (SPAdes) | ecosystem: Environmental > Aquatic > Marine > Oceanic | place: Pacific Ocean | collected 2010-06-15 | reverse complement strand
ATCGAGGTAATAAAAAAATACTTAATATTAAGTATACTCCAGATTTTGTGGGAGATAATTTTATTATTGAATGTAAAGGACGTGCTAATGAATCTTTTCCCATACGTTGGAAGTTATTTAAAGCTTTCGTACATGAAAACTTACCGAACATTACGTTATACAAACCTCAAAATCAAAAGGAATGCGAAGAAACCGTGAGCTTAATTCTTTCGAGCAGAAAGATCTAGCTAGAAGAAAGTATGCTGAACGTCAATTACAAAAGTTTATAGACTGGAGTATTGAATCTAAAGGCTATTTAAAATATAAAGATTTAATGAAATATTCAGAACAATATGGCACAACAAAAATCACATAATAAAATTGATAGAAAAAAAGTTAAAAGAAAAGGTATTCATGCTAAAACTAAAACATCTTCTTGTAGTTCTAGTCTTTTATATAAGAAAAAATATAAAGGTCAAGGCAGATGATTTATACTATAGAGGATTTTATTCCTAAAGAAAAATTAAATGAAACACAAGATTACTTAAATGATTTTAAAGTAATTGAAACACCTGATCATAATTTTTATGTAATGGAACCGTCTAAACAGTTTAATAACTGGATAGAAAATAAAATATCTAAAATAGAAGGTTATAAAATTGAAAATATATTATCAATATTTAGAATTTCAACTAATGAACTAGACACTAAATGGAGAATTCACTGTGATAGTATTATAAATGATAGAGTGCCTAAAAGAGCTATAGTCTTATATATATCTAAAAGTCCTATGCAAGGACTTCATGGCACTGCATTTTGGAAACATAAAATATATGGAGATAGTTTGAGTTATGAAGATTTAGATACAGATAAATTTAATAATATATTATTAAATGATTCAGAAAATTTAAATATGTGGAAATTAAATAGTGTTATTGGTTATAAAGAAAATAAATTAGTTTCTTACCCATCTAATTATTTTCATAGTAAATATCCCAATAAGTCTTGGGAACAAGGAAGAAAAATATTTGTAATGTTTTATAAATGAAAGAAAGTAAATTGCTAGAAATGCAAAAAAAAATAGAGTCATTAATTAGAGTCGTGCAACAAATGATTAATGAACTCAATATACTTAGTACTACCGCAATGGGTACTTTAGAAGCAGTTAAACTAATGCCTGGGTATCAAAAAGCAATAGATGAACTAAAAATTAAAGCTAAAGAATTAGAAAAACAAAAAGAAGATGGAGATATCAAACAAGATACTAAGTGACATAACTGTCTATATGAAATACGCTAAATTTATACCTGAGTTAGAAAGAAGAGAAACTTGGGTTGAATTAGTTACACGTAATATGAATATGCATATTAAAAAATATCCCGAACTAGCGGATCAAATTAAAGAAGCCTATAATCTAGTATATGATAAAAAAATTCTACCGTCTATGCGCAGCCTTCAGTTTGGAGGAAAACCGATCGAAATTAGCCCTAATCGTGTGTACAATTGTGCTTATCTACCAATTGATCATATTGATGCTTTCCACGAGACTATGTTCTTGCTTCTTGGAGGAACCGGTGTTGGGTATTCTGTTCAAGAACATCACGTAAAACAGCTACAAACTGTTAATAAACCTTATGCTAAAAGAACTAGAAGGTTTTTAATAGGTGATTCTATTGAAGGTTGGGGTGATGCTATAAAAGTTCTTATGAAATCATATATGGGTGATACAAGATCTTCTAGTGTTGTGTTTGATTTTTCTGATATAAGACCTAAAGGTGCACAGTTAGTTACTTCAGGTGGTAAAGCTCCAGGTCCTCAGCCATTGAAAGAATGTGTACTTAAGATTAAAGGTATATTAGATGGTAAAGAAGATGGAACACCTTTAACTACTGTAGAAGCTCACGATATAGTTTGTCATATAGCTGACTCAGTCTTAGCTGGTGGCATACGTAGAGCTGCTTTAATTAGTTTGTTCTCTGCTGAAGATAGCGAAATGATTAGTTGTAAGTCAGGTACTTGGTGGGAAAAGAATCCCCAAAGAGGTAGAGCTAATAACTCAGCTGTTCTTATGAGACATAAAGTTACAAAAGATTTTTTTATGGGACTTTGGAAGCGTATTGAGCTGTCAGGATCAGGAGAGCCTGGTATATATTTAAATAATGACAAAGACTGGGGAACGAACCCTTGTTGTGAAATAGCATTAAGACCTTTTCAGTTTTGTAACTTATGTGAGGTAAATGCTAGCGATATAGAATCACAAGATGATTTTAATGATAGAGTTAAAAAAGCGGCTTTTATAGGTACATTACAAGCTGGTTATACTGACTTTCATTATTTAAGAGACGTATGGAAAGAAACAACGGAGAAAGATGCGTTAATAGGAATATCTATGACGGGAATAGGTTCTGGTACTGTATTAGGCTACGACATGACGAAAGGCGCTCAGATAGTAAAACGAGAAAACGCAAGAGTCGCCAAGCTAATTGGTATAAATCAATCAGCTAGATGCACGACCGTAAAGCCTGCTGGGACAACATCTCTGGCACTAGGAACTTCATCTGGTATTCACGCATGGCATAATGATTATTATGTCCGTAGAATTAGAGTTGGTAAAAATGAATCTATGTATAAGCATTTATCTAAACACCACCCTGAGTTAGTTGAAGATGAATTCTTTAGACCTCATGATACCGCTGTTATTGGTATACCACAAAAAGCACCTGAAGGTTCTATATTAAGAATGGAATCACCTTTTGATTTACTTGAAAGAATAAAAAAAGTAGCTATTGAGTGGGTTAAACCTGGTCATAGAAAAGGGTCTAATACTCATAATGTTTCAGCAACTGTTAGTTTAAAACAAGAAGAATGGGATCAAGCAGGTAAATGGATGTGGGAAAATAGAGATCATTATAATGGCTTGTCAGTATTACCTTATGATGGTGGTACTTATACTCAAGCACCGTTTGAAGACATAAGCAAAGTCAAATATGATACAATGATGTTACATCTTAAAGATGTTGATTTAACTAAGATCATAGAAACAGAAGACGAAACAGATCTAGCTGGTGAACTTGCTTGCGTAGGAGGCGCTTGTGAAATAACATGAGAAAGTTAGCAATAATTGGAGGTCTTAGCTTAATGACAGCTGGGACTTCATACATGATGTGGCATCCACATGCACCACAGTTTGATTTAAATCCTAATACATTAGCTATAGCTACTGGAGGATTTTTTGTAGCTGTTGGAATTACTTATAAATTTTAAAATAAATGATATGTGCGGACTTTGTCTAGGCGGTATTTGTGAATACTGTAACAGTTAAAATATAAAAAGGGGAGGTCATTACGACTTCCCCTTTTTTGGTTACAGGAACTTTGGGTATGGTGCCCAGTATTTCTTGTTCCTTACTTATTTTTTTACTTTACTGCTATTAATTGGCACGCAGCTTCCTTTTTCACTTGCTGGTCTACCATCTGGATTTGGTTTATAACCAACCCAGCATCTACCTTTTTTCTTTTTTTTACTTTCCATTTTATTTTTCGTTTAGTTCTTGTATTTTTCTTACTCTATCTCCCTCGTATTGTAAAGATTTAATTTCTTCTTTAGTAAGTCCTAAGCTTTTTAAACTGTCTTTTTGTTCATTAGCGGGTAATTGATAAAGTATTTTTTCATTTTCATTTCTTTTATCAACAGGTACTCTATTATTTTTAAAACTTTTATTTTCAGTAAAACTTACTTTTTTACTTTTTGTTTTAATTATTTTTTCTTCTTCTTTAGTTTCTATTTTTTTTACAGTTGGATCAATTTCATTAGATTCAGGCAAGGATTCAATAGGTTTGTAATTATAAACTCTATTTTCTTTTATAGATTCATAATATTCTTTTTGCATTTGCTTTTTCTCGTCATTTTCTTGTTTACTATTTAGTTGCCATTCACTCCAACCCATAAATAACATAATGCTTTTCCAGTTTTCTTGATCCTCACGCATAGCGTCATTTACATTTATCATTTTTTGAAGTAACCTATCAAGAGGCACGTTAGTAGTAGCAGCAACCATAAGAGCAGCAGACATGTAAGCTGGATTATTTATATTATAAGCATCCTTCATCATAGGATTTTTTCTATTATACTCATATGTATTCGCTGCTCTTCTAGCTTTAGATATTTTAACATCTACTGGTGGAGCAACATTAAACGCTTGTAAAATAGCTTTATCATACTCTGGTCTAGGTTTTTGCGATCTATCATATATATCAACACCTATATCTTTTAAAGATGATACAATTGTCCCAGAAACACCCATGCCTTTTAATAAACTATCTAGCATTCCGTTTAAAACACCAATAGTTTTTTCATCTATTTCTTCTTCATCTTCATTACCTATAGCAGCAAACACAGCTTGTTGCAATGAGTTAAACATTAAGTTTTGTATAGCTCCATAATAAGCTATTCTAGACAAGTTAGTCTTTAAATCTCCTCTACCATTTTTAATATCAGACGCTGCTTTATATATTATCCTATTATATTGCATAGGTGTATTAGCGAAAGCTAGTAATATTCTACCTAACCCACCAGCTTGTTGAGATGATACTTCTAAAGCATCAGAAGATTGTTGAGCCTCTCTTGATAAAGCAGTCCATTCATCATAAGCTTGTTTTTTAGCATCAGCCTCTGTTTTACCTTGACTAACTAAATCTTTTATTCTATTCCTGTAAAAAGTAGCACCACCTGAAGCAATAGCAAAACTATCTGCAATTTGAGTGATACTAAAACCAGCTTTTAAAAACATATTTAAAACACCTGAAGCTTTGTCTTTTGCTCCAGTCGCAGAGTTAAACACTTCTGATTCTGATACATTTATTTTTAAACCAGCTCTTCTATCTACTAGAAAATCAGAGTTCATTAACTCCATAAAATCAGACCAATATTGTTTTTGATTAGCAAAAGCAGCTGCGGCTTTAGCAGGGTTGTTAAAACTCCAGTTAATATAATTTGCAGCAGACAAAGTTTGAAGTAAACCAGATCTCATATTAAAAAACATAACAGCACCAACAGAGTTGTTTATCCAATCATAAAATCTATTTTCTAATTTAGAGTTTGTTGCTCTTCTGTTTTGCCCAGTTGTCATGCGCCTTAATATATCCTCTAAAGCTTCTCTATACTTAGATCCATAAGTAGCTTCAATAGCATTCATCAATTGACCATTATATTTGCCTCCAGAATATTCACCAAAAATAGTTTTTATATTATCAAGCCATTGATTCATAGCTTTAGGTCTTTTAATTTTAGAAATACCTTGTAGTAAATCGCCTTTTATAGTTCCAGCTCTCCAATTTTCGCCTGGATAATAATATTCATCACCTTTATTTATTAAAACTAATTGATTAGCAAGAGTGTTTAGTGCTGGGTTTTTACCAGCTAAAGCTCTCATTTTTTCTAATGTAGATTTTGGTAATCCTTCTACTTGAATACCCTGACTATCCCATGCTAACACTCTAACCATGTCTTGATACGTATATCCACCTAGTCCAGGTACCTCGTCTTGTAGTTTTTTTATTACTTTATCTTTACCAACAAATGTTTTTAATACTTTATCATAATCATTAAGCATTGAGGTTTGATAACCATTAACCTCGTTCATAGCTCTAGTATATGGATCTATTAAATTATCTTTTAAAAATTTAAAATCAGCATCTCCTTGATCTCCTTTGCCTAAAAATCTATACAATAAACCTGTAAAGTTTTGAGCAGAAGCAGCCATAAAGATTTCATCTCTTATTTTACCGCCTTTTATACCGGCTTTAACATCAGATATATTTTTTAACGCTTCAACGCTTAAACCATCTTTGTTCTTGGCAGCTGTCATTTTGAATAGCTCATCAGCTATGTCTTCGCCATCAATAGCAAATCTCATTTTAGCTTGCTGGGTTTTGCTCTTAACATCAACAACGTCTAGTACATCTTGAACTGCATCAACATTATCTTTAACGTCATCAGCAAAATAAAAATCATTAAAACCTTCAGCAGCTAAATCAACTATAAAATTTGACTTAGCTAGTGGAGAGCTATTACCTAGACCAACTACTTCTAAATTATCAGTATTTATTCCTTCTGACTCTAGCCAAGCTCTTATAGCTGGTTCAGCTTCAGGAGCTCTAGCTGTTAGTATATAAACTTTCCTATCGCCTTTAGCTTCTTTTACTTTCTTAAATAAATCAAATAAAGGACCTTTTTCAGCATCTACAACTTTATTAAAGTCTGTAAAATCCATTTCAGCTCCTTTATCAATCAAGTCCGATCCTTGTTTAGCAAACTCTTCAGCATTGAGCTCGCCTTTAGTTCCGTCAGGCATTGTATAAAATACCTTGCTATTACTTATTAAAATAGTATCATCAAGGTCAAATAGTCTAGCTTTTTTAACTGGAGCATTTTCTCTTCTAGCTTTAGATATAGATTCATCTAAAGTTTTCATTTTACCAATTATTTCAGAAGCTGGAGTATCTGCGTTTATTTCAATAACACCTGAATTGTCAATAGAAAATCTATTATCTGGTTTTTCTATTTCTAAAAACTCTACAATTTCTTCTATAGCTTTTTTATTAATTATTTTCGTAGTTAAAGCTTCTGGAACAGATACTGTAGATTCAGGATCATCAACTAAAACATAATCTTCAGTTTCTAAATCTTTTGCACGAACTCTAAGATCACCAGCAGATGAAGTAGAACCTAATTGAAAGTCCATCTTATCAAACTCTGTTTTAGTACCTAATATTTGAGTGTAATTATCTAATATTTTATCTAACTTAGTATTAAGTTCATTTATTTGAATATCTTTACTTAATGGATTGTCTATTATTTCCGATGCTGTATTTAATATTTGCTCTAATATTTCTTCCATCAACGGCGCAGCAGGATCTAAGTGTTCACCTTTAAATCTTAATTTGCTAGCTATAAGCGCTTCATATCTATTAGCTATTTCTTGCTCTGTTAAATCTTTGTTTTTTGGATTACTTAAAACTGATTGAATTTTTTCATCTGCATATTCTTGAGCTTCTTCAAAATGAGGATGGTCTTCATTTAATACATAACCTTTTTCAAGTGTGTTACTAGATTTTTTACCATCTTCACTTATGTATGCACCTTGTGGTTTATCTGATATTTCTATAACACTTAAAGTAGTTAAACTTCTTAATGACTTAGTTAAATTTGTTTGGCCTTCTAGCAACCTAGCGGCGCCAGCGGCAAGCTCAGGATTAGTAGCTACAGCTAAAGTTATTTTTTCTATAATTAATTTAGTGGCTTTTATATTAGCATCGTTAGCTTTTAATATAATATCCCATAAACCTTTTTCTTTTAGCTTTTCTATTTTATCATCTTTACTTAAATCTTGGTTTAATATAGTTTCTATTCTAGCCATTACACCAGATCCAGCATTATATTGTTTAACATCTTTTACCCAAGATGGAGATTTAACTTTACTCTTTTTAGATTTTGCTTTAAATTTATCAAATTGCTTTTTAAAAGGTCCGTAAGTATTAGTTTGCTTTTTATAACCAGCATCCATATATGTGTAGTCATATCCAAAGGCAGCTGGACCAAGTAAGTTTACTAACTCAGGCGGTAGTAGTGCAGCAAGTTCCATATTTAAATCATGCATTTCTTGCATAGATTTTTTATTACGTTTATCCGTAGAGTAAATAAGTTTTTTATTTTCTTTTTCTTTGCTTACTACTCTTTCTATTATGTTTTTAAACTTACTAGGTATTTTACCTTCATCTAAAGCTTTCTTTAATGTGTCTTTATACTTGCCAGTATCTGTAAAATAAGGTTCTAATAGTCTTATTGCGACAGCTTTTTCTTCTTCACCTAGTACATCTAAATTTATTCTTAATGTTTCAGGATCTCCACCTTCTTTCATAGTCTTATCAACTATATCTGTAATGTTTTTAATTAATAAATCTACATCATCTATAGAAAATCTTAAAGTTGGATCTCTATCAATTATATTTGTTATTTCAGCTATAATTGTATCTGGTCTTCCTTCTTCTTTTAGAACATCAGCAGTGGCTTCCTCGGCTAACGATGTAGCTATAGCTTGAGCTAGTTGAGTTTGTTTTGTAGCTGGAGTTCCTTTTTCAGGTTTTAAATGAAAGTTAACAAACTTGTCTTTATCAAACTTTTCTTTAACTATTAACTGAGGACCAGAAGTTCTTGGAGTAGATTTAGGTAAATTACCTTTACTTATTTCTTTATCAACTCTAGTAGGGGATAAGTTTTTATCAACCTCTATTGTAAAGTCTTGAAAAGATTTATTCATTATAGATTGTGGAAGAAACTTGTATATAGCTTCAGAATTTTCATCTAAAAACTTTTTATACTTGTCACTACCTGGAGTACCCATCATTTCTTTAACCTTTTTAGTTAAAGCTTTTCTAAATAATTCTTTAAGTCTAGTTCTATATTTTTTAGGATTTTTAACATCTAGTTTCTCATCATTAAGAGCTTTTTTAACCTCTTCTTTAATTTCATTATAAATATCACTGTCAACTTCTATACCTAGTGCTTTTCTTAAATTAGCTACTTCAACTGGCTCTTCAGCTCGCATCGCATCATCAAATACATCACCAAGATCTTTTTCACCTGATTCTAACTGCGTGCCAAGTTCTTGTAGCTCATCAAAGCTTATGTTATCGTATACGTTTTCTGTGTTAATTAATTTATCAAATATACCAGGTATTCTTAATTGAAGTAATGGTTTATTTTTCATTTTACCAAATACATAAGCACCAAATGGAACACCAGAGTCTATGTCGTAAGTATTTATTAAATCTGAAAAAGCAGCTAAAACCTCAGCTTTAAAATCATCATAAGTAACAGAATTACCTTTTCTAGAGTCAAAGTTCTTTTTTATTATATCGGTAATACCAGGCATGTTGTTTTCAACTAACCTATTTTTAGCTCTTTCAATTTGACTTTCACTTGAATTAGGATCTTTTATAATAGATATTTGCTTTTCGTTTTCTTTAGATAGCTCAAGTAATTTTCTAAGCTCTTTACTTTTTACAGTGTTTTTAGCAGCTCTTTCTCTCCAATTAGGTGGTTTATTTTCTAATAACTTTTTATTTTTTTCTACTATCTTTTTTATTTCAGCTTCAAGATCTGTAGAACTATCTATAGAATATAATACAGGTTCTTCTTTCTCAACTGTTTCTTCCGGCTTTAAATCTTTAAATATAGATTCTGAAGGTGGAGTTTTAGGTTTTTTAGTATCTTGTTTTTTAACAAAAGTATCTTTTGATTTAGGATCTATTGTATCTTTTTTAATTTTAGGAGTTGTATCATCACCTTTATTTCTTCTGTTTTGTAAAAACTTTATAAAAGAATTTTTATTACCTAAGTCTAGTTCAAAACCAATTAAACTTTTAACCTTGTTTGATACAGCGTCTTTTAAATCAGATAAAACACTTTGATCTAGTTTAGCTTCGCCACTTTGTAAAAAGTCCCCTAAGTTAGCTATCATTTCATCAGCTAAACTTTTATCTTTAAAACCAGCTTCTTTATATTTATCTATAAGATTATTGTATTCTTCTGGAACTGTCAAACTACCATCTTCAATAGCTTCTACAATTTCATTTGCTAAAGCAAAAGTAACTTCTGGACCATATTCTTCTTCTAGATCTTGAACCATAAAGTGATCTCCTTCGTGAGGAACTACATCTTTACCCCTAATTTTACTATACTCTTTATCGTATATAACTACTGTTTTCCCTTTGTTTGGACCTTTAGTAGCTTTACCTATTACAGCAATAGTTCTATTACCATTTTCTGTTTCTAAAGCTTCTGCATCCTCATTGATTAAGCCAGCTTCTTTAGCTGCTTGTACAGCCTCTGAGCTTGTTTCAAAATCTAAAATTACTTCATCTTTTCTAGTTTCTTTTTGTTTATTTATATTTTCTTCAATAGTTTTAGATTGTTCACTTTCAACTTTTACTTTGCCTATTTCAAGTAGCTCTTGATCTATTTCTTTTATTCTTTCATTTATTTCATTAGTCTGTATAACGCCTAAGTCATTATTCTTTTTCTTTTCTAATAAAACTCTTTTTTCATTCTCTAAGTTGTAAATCTCTTCTTGTTGCTTAACATCTTGTGACACATCTATTTTCTTCATGGTCTCATGCATTATAGTTATCTCTTTTTTATACGTGTCATAAAGATTATTTATTTCTTGTATAATGCTTTGATCACCATTAGCATTGTCAATTTCTTTTTGCTTTTGAATTTCTAAGTTATTTATATATTGATTATAAAATTTATCATCTCTTAATATAAATATTTTTTTAAAGTCTTTAGCTTTTAAATTTAAATCATCATTTATTGATTGAGTAACTTTTATGCCGTTGTAAACAGACTGAGCGCTAGATATTCCTCCAGCTGCAATAGCAGAAAGTATTGCTGTTTCTTTTAAAACTTCTCCCCATTGTTCTGTCGTAGTAGGGACTGGAAAATAATCAAACTTTTCAAAATCTAAATTTACATAACCTTTTGCTATAAATTCTATAATAGTTTGAGCTTCTTCAGTTGGTATTTCAACTGCAGCAGCTTTAGTAGTAGTTATTATACCTTTGTCTACTAGCTCTAATATAACTCTTTTTATAGTTTGTTTTTGAGTTTCACCCGGTATTTTATTAACTGATTTACTAAATATATGTGTTATTATTTTAGTTGAACCTGGACCTTTAGCAATTTGCTCTAAACCAAGTTTGTCTAACACACTTATTATATAAGCTATACCTATTGTTAAACCTAGTCTTTGTGCTGGCTTAAGCTTAACGCCAGTTTCTTCTATTCTTCTTTGTATCTCTATAGATTGATTTAATACTATTCTAGGCATTTGAACACCTGGGGTTAATATTTGAACTCCTCGTTTTTTAACTCTATCCCATAGTTTAGCACCTTTTTTTATTTTATTTGCTTTGTTAACTATACCTAAACCTAAGGACAAATAAAGATCAACAGCAACTTCTAGTATGGTTCTAATAGCTTTACCCCAAAGCTCTGCATTTATATTATTTTCTACTTGATCAAACTCAGTAGTTCCTCCAGGTTTCAACTTCCAGTCATCTATAGTTTCATCAACCATTATAACCCACTTTTTTTCAGCTTGCTCTAGCAAGTCAGCCATAATAATATCGAATTGTTGACCTCTAATTCTAAGAGCTCCTTCCATTATTTCCATAACTATTTCTATAGCTCCTGGTATTAACTTTTCAAGAGTTCCAGCGACGGTGTTAACAGCAAATGCTCCAACTTGAGCTAATGTAGGGTCTTTTTCTTTTAAATATTCTTGATACTCTTGGTTTAGTTTTAAAGCTTCTTGGCCAGCTTGATTTATTTGGGCTTCTAAATCTTTTAATAATACGTTGGCGTAATCCTTTTTAGTGTCTAACTCTATTTTTCTTTTTATATTGTTTTGTAAATTTTTTCTATTTTCGCTAAGTATAGTACTTAAACTTTTATTTAGATTACCTTGCTCTTCGTATATTAAAGCTTCACCACTATTTCCGCTTGCTTTAGAATTTTTAAAAACAAAACTTAGTCCATGTTCGGTCTCAACAATTGTCTCAAGGCTTTCAACATCTATATTTTTTGATTTTTTTCTTAAATCAGAAAGAGGTTTGTCAAAGAAATCTTCCTGCATTAAGTCTATTCTACTTAATAAAGAATTATATTCTTCAGCTTTTTCGTCGTGTATTCTAGCAACTTTTTTACTTTTGCTTTTTTCGTATTTTTCTCTGAGTTTAGATAGTTCTTTATTAGCGGTTGCTAATTCTTGAACTATAGGATATATAGAATTTTTATATCCGTCTTCTATAGAATTTATTTTATCTGTAATATCTTTTATTTTCTGATCGACATTATCATTTGCTATACTAGCTTGCAAAGACTTAACCTCATCTATTGTATTGTTTATTTGCTTAGCTATATCATCATACTTTTCTAATGGAGTGTTATCAAAATCTTTATTGTAATCTGTTTTGTTTTTATCTAAAAACTCTTTAATCTGATCACAATTAGCTATGTTTGACCCAGACTGAATGTCTGAAGCGTTTATAGCGTCACTTATTTCTCCAATTATACCAAAAGATAATGGACCACCAGGTCCCATATCTTTAATAATAATAAAAGGAGCATCTTCACCTTCTGGTGTTTTTATACTTCCAGTATATAGTCCACCACCACCAGTTATAGGTTCTCCAAATTCATTTTTATCTACATTACTATATAATTTACCAGAATCTACATCGTAGTAAAAACCATATGCAGCAAATTGAGAATTGTTAAAATCTTTATTTAAGTTTTTAATCACTTCGCATGGTAAATTATTAACAGCAGAATTAAATATTTCTTTATTAGAGGTATCTATAGTTTTTTTAGAACTAGGTTTTTCATCTCTAGTTCCTTGATTTTCTATTTCTAAAGGCCTTATAAAAAGCTCTGGATCTGGCTTAAACAAATCATCAGTAAGCCTAGACTCTATATAAGTATCATAGAATAAATCTCTTTTAATTTCGTTTTCTACATCTTTAACATTTGCTCTTATTTCAAAAGCATCAGGAAGATCTATAACTTGACCTTCAAGTGGCGCCATTTCAATAGAACCATCTGAAAAACCAACTGCAACCTCTGTATTATCTGGAGTGTAGTTAGTTGTTTCAACTTCTTTTAATTCTTTTGCTGGTCTAGGTAATTCGCCATCTACTCCAGGTATTATAGCTCTTAAATCTTCTTGAAGAACTGGCATAATCGACGTTGTTACTTCTTCTTCTTCAGATTTTACACCTATTATTTTACCAGTCTCCGTAATATAAGATCCATCTTCTTTTTTTATAGTTTTAGTTACATCTTGTACGTTATTTTCTAAAAACTCTCTATCTATTTCATTAATATCTTCAATAGCTACTATAGAGTTATCAATATCTAACTCTGTGGCATAATCAATTTTATTTTCGTCTAACTTGGTATACTCTTCTACTAATATTTCTGGAGTTAAAGGTGTTACTTCAATACCGGGTTGATTTGCTACATTAACATCTTGTCTACTGTAGTATTCATCTATTCTAAAAGATATATCATCGTTTAATACAGAGTCATTAGTAGAAATATTAGGATGATTTCTAGGAATTACGTTGTTTGGATTAGTAATTTTTTTAGCTTGTCTATTGACTTTTCTAATAGTTCTATCTTTTTGTTCCTTTAGCTTTTCTTTTCTTTCATTATGAATTTCCGAAATTAAAAGCTTTTTACCTTTTATTTCAGCATCCTCCCAATAAGGTAATCCATTATCATCTTTTTTATTTTTACCTTCTCCTTTTATTTTAGATTTTATTTTATTTTTTAAAGTTTGATCTTTAAATCTAGCTCCAGTCACAGATGTACTACCAGCTATACCATTAGGATCTTTAATTATAGTTGGATTTTTTATAGTTGGAATCTTATTAGTAGTAGTTTTTCCACCAGTTTTAATTGTTTTAGATTTAGACGAATTTCTTTTATTTTTTTTATTATTTTGTTTTACTGTTTTAGCTTGTTGACGTTGAGATTTTCCCGCTTTAAAACCTCCGAAAAGTCCATCTTTATTCGCTTTATTTTTTGGCGGTTTAGTAAAGTTTAATTTAGCCATATTATTCTCCTATTTTACTTACTGGATTATATATATTTGCTGACTCGTTACTTGACATAGTTGCTCCACCACCTGCCGCGGTATACGTATTTCCAGATTTACCAGTGAATTGTGTACCAGCAGTTGCGCTCATTAGCTCGTTCATTTGCCTATTATTTAAATCATCAGTCATTTTATTTAAATCACTTATATCACCTTTTCTAGCAAAACCTTCAGCAGCTTTTTTGTTTCTATCATCAAACTCAGTTTGCGTCACTTGAGTGCCAAACACATAAGGTTCATCACCTTTTTTTCTATCATCTCTTTTTGCTTTACGTCTATCTTTAGCTGTTTCATTAACAACTTCTTCTTGCATTTTTGGATACTCTGGTTCTGGAATAGGTTTTATATCAATCATTGGATACAACGCTTTTTCAGCTGCGTCATTATTAATGAATGTATTTGCTATTTCTCTTTGAAAAATAACCTCTTTAGAATTAGCAGAGTCTTGAGAAACCGAGCTACCAATCCATTTACCTAAAAATCCTGCACCATTTTTTTGAAAATCCTCAACAGGGTTTTTACTTATTAAATTACTATCCCATATAGTTTTAATCTTTAGCTGCATAGGATCTAACTCAGCATCATCTAAGTCTTTTATTGAGCTATATACGCCTAATGTCTTACTAATTGCGCTAGGCCAAATACTAGCTGAGAAATTTTGATCATTTAAAACAGAATCATTATCATTGCTAACAAATTCATTTAATACAGAATTACCTTCTTCAAAAGTTATCCTACCTTTATCGTTAGGTTTTATATTATTTATTTCAAACGTTTTATCAATAATGCTGGGTTGATCTTTCTTGGAAGCAATTAAACTATTAGAAGCTTTTGAAACATCGCCAATAGTAGGTATTAATGGTGGTGAATCTGGATCTAAAAGCTGACTGTTAAATTTTTCCATATCAAACTTGTTTCCACTTGATTCTTTTAATCCAAAACTAATTCCAAATCCATCTTCAGATAATTCTGCCTCAAATCCATTTAACTTAGGGTCAAATATCATTTCACTACCCATCTTAAATATATCATTATTTATTAAATGAGTATTTATAGAATTTGGTCCACCGCTAGGGTTTTTCATAGCTTTAGTTATGTCGTCGCTAAAGCTTTTTAAACCAGTCATAGTTCCTTTTATAGTATTACCTAGATTAAGTGTTTTTTGAGCAGCCATTTTGTCACCTTCAACAGAATACTGTACAAATTTCTTTTTAGCTTCTAATAAAATGTTTTTAAAAGTATCATCATTTTTATTACCTGGCAAATCAGAAACCATCATGTTATCAACAGTGTTTTGAGAAGCGTTTACCTGTTTTTTTTCTAATTGTTGGAGTAAATTTTGATTATCTTCTTGTAATTTTTTAAAAGCATTATCATCTTCAGTTTTCTTTTGACATTTAGTCAATTCTTCACCTTCAAGACCGTAACAAGGGTTTTCTCTTGTTTTTTCTGCATCAGCGAAATCTGTTAAACTTTCGTTAAATTTAGATATTTCAGCATTTGCTTGTTTTAATCCCGCGGCTTCATCTATTATTGCTGGCTGTCTATAAGTACCCATATTATTTATTTCTTTTTAGAAGTTAATGGTATAGCTTTACCTGCTTCCGCATCAACTAGTTTTTTACCCATTACTTTAACATTATCATTAAATTTAGATATTTCAGCATTTGCTTGTTTAATACCTTCGGCTTCGTCAATTATTGCCGGTTGATCATAAGTTCCCATATTTTTATTTTATTAAGTTGGTAATCCTGCCATATTTCCTGCAAGACCGGTAATTGATCCTGCTATATTCCCAACAGCGGCCATTTTTTGACCGTACATTGCTTGTTCTGTTTGTCTCGCTTGATCTAACTGAGATTGAGTTCTGTCTAACTTAGTCATGTCTCTTCCTTCTTGTCTTAGAAATTTAGTGTCTTCTCCACCGGCATACATTCTTTGATTACTAGCTTCTTGTCTTTGTAAATCTGCAGATATACCTTGCTTGCTAGTTAAAGCTGCCTGAGCAAGCGCTGTAGCGCCACCTGAACCACCTCCGGTTGCTCTTATAGTGTCTAAAGTGTTTGCTAATGATACATCGGCTTGTTCTGCTTGAAATTCAGCAGCTTTAGCAGCAACACCTAAATTACTATATGGATTTCCAATTTTTTGTAATGCTTTTTCTTGATCAGCTATTGATGCATTTAATAGCTTTTGTTGCTCTCTAGCTTCTTTCTCTTTTTTATTAGCACTTATGGCTTGCGCTGTACCTGCCACCGCAGCTACTCCAGCTCCAATAGCTAATGCTGTTACTACTCCCATATTATTTATTTTAAAATTTTAACTAACTCGTGAGACGGTTTATCATCAACAACCCATCCTAATTTTCTATGTGTTTCTACTAAGCTTTTATGCCTGCATATACTAAAAGAATACTTGTAACCAAGTTCTTTTATAATATCTTCAGCTCCAGTTATTAATAACTCTAAAGCTTCTTTTCTATTATTTTTGTATTCTGGATCTGAAATAATCCACTCTAACAATGCTACTTTAGCATTTGTTAAATATATAAAACCAGCAAAAACAGGTTTGTTATTACTTTCTACAACTACACCAGTGTCTGGTAAAAAGTCATCGGCGGGCGCTGTCCACTCTGGCCAAGCTTTCCACCATTCTTTAATAAAAGTTAAATCATTTTGTTTTAACTTTCTAATATTTAATTCCATATAATTTTATTGAGATGACTTAACAACATTTGAAGACGCGGCAAATATTTGTTTTTCAGATCCTACATCTGTAGCGTTATCAGTTGTTAATGTAACTGTAGCAAAATAACCTTTTATACCAGATACAGAGTTTCCAAAACTAACTTCACCAGGTCTTGGAGTGGTATCATTAATAAGATTAGCTACATATTTACCTTCCTTAAGTGTAAAACCAGACCTATATATCGGTGGTGTTAAAGGATTAGGATATGAGTTTCCAAGACTATCGTACGCACCTTGGTAGTAACTATTTATAGTTACAGTAGTATCAGCAAAGTTTACATAACCACCACTATTAGTTGAGCTATTGTAGTAATTACTTGCAGTTTGTGATCCTTGAGAATCTGAAAAATAACCACTAGCTTGCCACCCATTGCTTCCTTCGTAACCTATTGTTAAAAAGTTTTTATTAACACTAACTTGAGGATTAAAAACAAAAGTTAAAGAAGAAGCAACAGGCGCTACTCCGTAAAAAGAATTTCTATTATTAGTGTCTAAAGCATAGTAGTGTTCAAATATTTCACTTGAAGTAGTTGTAAAAAAAGTATTTTTTAAACTAAATATGTTGTTAGGCTTGTAAGAATAAAAAGTAGGCCAACCTAGTACTCCTTCGTCCCAAGCTAATGTGTAATAATTTAATGGACCTTGATTTCCTATTTCTACTTCTGCAAATGTATTGTTTCCTGATTTTTGCAAAGAAAGCACATACTCTCTATCATGTATATCCCATCCGCCAATTAATTTATCTCTTTCATAACTTCTAAATATTAAAGAAGCATTGTCAGGTATAGCGGAGCTTGGAGATACACTACCATCTGGATTAAAGTTTAGAAAAGAAGGTTGGCTTGATAATGAAACATAGCTTAATCCAGTACTTTTTGTATATGCTGTTACGTATATATCAAAAGCAACGTCATTTATTATTAATTGAGAACCTAACTGTATGTCAACACCACTGGCTATAGTTATATAAGGTGCAAATCCAGCCGTAGGCCCACTACTATTACCGTAGACAGCTCTAACATCTATAGCGTCTGCAGTTTCATTTATTTTTTTTAATTTGTCTCTAAAGAAATTAGACATGCCATTTTCTGATATTTCCGTGATACCATTGTCTGATAATCTTAAAATAGAACCTCTGTCTTTATCTGCGAAATATTTTCTAAAACCGTAAACTGCAAATGATTCAGGATTTTTACTTATACCAAACTCACCTGCATAAGGACTTAACTGACCAATCACAGTTCCAGGAGGTAAAGTTTGAGAACCACCTTCAGATGTGTATAATTGATCTTTGTCTATTAAAGCCTTATTAACTTTATCTTCTTGAAAAATTATTAAATTAGTGTCTTCTGCATACAGTTTTTGTATACTACCTTTTTGTGGATCAGCAGCTCTTGTTATTGATTCTCCTACGGAAAATACATTTGTCTCATTAACACCTGTTCTTGAGTTATAAATACCTGAATATATCAACGCGTTTGGCCTATATTCTTGAGTATTAAAATCTTCTTTTAAATAAGCTTTAGCACCATAATCAGTAGAATTAGCATTGAAATCTTCTTGATATCTAGACGCTTCCATAAACCAATTTTCAACTTCATCAAAACCATAAGTTTCTCCATCGCTACCTGCTATCTGAAGTTCACTACCGCATCCAGACGGGAATTTTACTCCTCTATCAATAAAGTTTTGGGGATTCCAAGGTAAACCTGGAAATGTAGATCCTAATCCACCTCTAAATTTTTGAGGTATATTAAAATCTCCATAGGTGTATGGAAGTCCACTATTGCCAGGACTACCATTATCTATTCCCTTACTACCTAAGTATATTGCCTTTTTTAACCAAAAAGAATTAAAGTAACTAATTTCTAATTTAAAATATCCCATATTTTTTTAACTAGGTGTTCTGAATAATAAATAAATTATAGAGTATATTTGATCTCTAGTTCCAGAACCTCCATTAGAATCTCTAAGACGAAATTCTGATTTAACTACAGCACAATTACTTGAATCTGGGTGCAAGACCTGCTTTATATCATAACCAGATTCACCATAGACAGAACCAGGTGCTAGTGGAAAAAACCATCTCCAAAAATTTCCTAAATTTGAGTGCGTAGATCCAGCTCCGGCATTAGTAAATGGACCCATATATATATGATACGCACCAGGATCAATACCAGCTCCCATAGTATTATAACTAAATTCTGCAGTTGATGAAGCGGAAGGTTGAAAATATGGAGGTGATGTAAATTGTGCTGTTGATGGACCAATTATAGTAACACACTTCTCGAGCTCTCTATCTACATAAGCGTCTGGGCTTATATTCCATGCTCCAAGTCCTACAAAACTTCCGCCAGCTGGAGTTGAACTACCATCAGGTCTTTCATATCTACCCCAAGATGGATTATTAATCTGATCTAAAGTAGAGGTGCCATCATCATTACATACTCTTCTTTTAGTACCTAAATATTCTAGCTCTAGCTGCTCATGTTGTATTGCAAAAGCTCTACCATTTACATTGTTAGGATCTGCAAGTGGAGCCGCACCATTAAAAGCCCAACATCTATAATCTCTATTTTGACCTTGTGAAGGATCATTATTTTGGATAGTAGTGTATCTCTGTCTTGGAGGTGTTTGAGTAACATTATTGTTTAAATATATAGTTCCACAAATAGTTCCAGATAAATTAGATCTTGCATAATACCATCTAGCACCAGAAGGAACATTGTAATCACCTCTATCTGTTAAACATCTCCAAGGCTCTTGAGAAGAGCCTTTTCCTGGTCCAACATTTCCTTGACTTCCAGCACTCCATTTCCACATATAAGGTAATATTTTATCACCTGTTGGGCCACCATTGCAAGTGTCTTCATTATTTGCTAAATTAGCATTTTGAAGAGTAGGACTAGCCGTAGCACACCAGGGCTTAATATCTCCAGCAATGTATGGAGCACTATTACTCATAGGAGCCGTTTTAGTCACTTGATTATCACCATTAACTCTTATTCTAAAAGTAATATTAAATTCATTATCAAGTGATCCAGAACTATACCACTGTATTTGATATCCATCAGTCGGTGTAGTTGCATTTTCATCACCAGTTTTTACAACGTATCTACCAGGCGTGGTTGGAACTACCTTAAAGAAAGCACTAGTTGCTGGAGTTACAGGACTACCATTACCTCTAGTTATATTAACTATTTCTATTGCATCTGGATCTGTAGAAACTAATAAATTACCATTACTATCTATTATTGCAAACTCATTACATATCTGTGTATTTTCAATGGTTTGTTCAGAAAATGTGAAAGAAACAGCTTGCGGAGGCTGAGTAGGTGTTCCTATATTAATACCTATACCACTAATCTGTCCATCATTTATACTATTATTAAGTTCTTCAATAGCTCCAGATGTGCTACTTTCCCAGTATATATCTAACTCTGATTTAACTGGATTTGTTTCAAATATATTTAAATTATTTGAAAAAGTTTTATCACCAAAAAAATTTGGTTGAGCTTGTCTACTTGGTGAATAACCAATTAAAAAGCTAGTTTCTAATTGAGCAACAAATGGATTAGCACTTGCTCCTAAATATAAAGGATCAAACCATTTAGTGCCGTTTTTGTTTGGGTATGAAGAGTTTACTCCATATAAGTTTTTTTGACTAACCCAGTCTCCTAAGTCTTTAAAAGAAAGTATTGAGTTAACAGTTAGTTCACTATAAAAACTTACTTGAGACGACTCTGACAAAGCTGTTGCTGGAAGCCAATTTTCATTAACAGGGTTATAGTCCCAACCACCATAGTTTGTGGGATTTGAAATATATTGAGTAACAACTCTTGGGTATAATAAAGTTTCACTGCCAAAAACAGACTCTGTAGGACCTACATCTTTTAGTTCTTTTGGTACTTTGTTTATATTGTCTCCAAATAAAACAATATTAGATACTGATGCTGAGTCATTATAATTTAAACCTAAACTTAAGTCAGTTGAACTACCTAGCGCACCATCTAAAACAATTCTACCAGCAGTTGATCCTGGTGTTAACACATTGTAATACTCCTGCTCTTTTTGTTGAACAACTACTTTATAGCTTAAATAACCTAAAACATTAGAGCTACTCCAAACACCTGGGTAACCATCTTGAGTTCTAATATCTGGTATTACATCATTAAATACGCACTTAATTGAATTACCTGGCCATATTAATAAATTTTGAAAATTTTCATACCTAGAATACAAACTAGAAGTTTCTCCAGGAGTAACTGTTTCTACACTTTCATCTCTTAATATTACATTTGAATTTCTACCGTATCTATCAACTAAAACTATACCAACCTTATATGATCTATTTTGTTTTACAGTATGATTTATATATTCTTTTCTTATTCTGCTTTTAGCTGGATCAAGATTTGTAGAGTCACCATCTGGTAATTTACTACCAACAGATAAATTATAATTCAAACTTTCTGGTGATGCATGTTTTTCAACAAAATTACCATATATAATTCTATTGCCAGCTGTAGCTTGTGCAGCTGCTTTTATAGGTACTTTATCATGTATTCTTAAAGATACTTTTTCAGGTAAAATTTTGTAAGGTTTATTAGAAACGTAGTTATAAACAAAATGTGATAGTGTGTTAGAGGTAAAATTATCTTGTACATTTATTTCTTCAACAACTCTTATAGCGTTACTAGTAGATTCTTTTGCTAGTATTTGAAGTTGATCAACTTTAAATTGATTTGCAAAATTAGATTGTAAAACTCTATAACCTTCATCTGGCAAACTCAATGATTTATCAAACCTTGGTGGTAATTTAATAATCATATCAGCCTTTGTAACTTGGTTTTCCATGAATTTTACAACACCACTTTGGGCAGTAATTTTTTCGTCTCTTTTTGTTTTGGTTCCGTTATATGCACTATCTAAAAAGTAACCATATTGACTAGGTATAAATAATGGTTGCGTAAATGGAGCCATTAAAGAATATTCATTGTCATCATATTTAAATCTATAACTAAATCTAACAAATTTGTCTTTTAAATAATTTTCATCTCCACCAAAATTAACCTCATACTCTGGATTACCTTGCTCAAACATTAAAACATCATTGTCTTCAAAAGGTTCTGATTCATTAGTTACACCACCTGTTTGACCACTACCATAAAAATTACCCGCAGCTCTATATGCTGAGTTTTTAGCTAAACTACCAGTTTGACCAGATCCTTCTGGATATTCGAAATTTATTGCATTAAAACCACCACCAACACATGAACCAGCGATATTGTTTACACTTCTTATTACAAAATAACCTAAATCAGGTTTATTTAAATTTATAAACCTAGTAGGATTAACGTTTTGATCAATTGGAAATACATCGCTTTGGCAGTGCTCTAATAATAAAGAGCTGCCACTCCAAACATCTCCGGCGCCAACTTTTACTGAAGAAAGAGCATTACCTGGTAAATATTTTGACTTAGTACTTTTAGCTGTAGGTAGTTTACTTACTGGATCGATAAAAGATATAGTATCATAAGGAGCAAATTTAGCTACAGAAATATGATCTTCATTAAAATAATAAGAAGGATCACCTATAGCCGTGTCTACATTTATTTTCCTAGGTTGGTTTCTATTGTCTGTAAAAAATAATAAATCTTCTATTAAATCAACTCCATACATAGGGTGTGTTTTAGAGAAGTTTAAAAATACTCCTTCAACTATAATCTCACCAGATGGCACACCACTAGCTAACGGTCCTTGTATATATGCTATATAACATTTAGAACCTGTTATATTTCCACCTGCTGGACTGGGTGTATCGCCTATTGGAGTTCCTTGTAATTGACTTGATGTTGAATCACTATAGTTAGTTGCAAATATAAAAATTCTATCTAAATTAGTGTCTATATAATAACCTATTATTTCTGTACCTGGTACAAAATTAAAATTTGAATATTGACTATTTCCTAAAATATTTTCTACAACACCTTCGTTTGGACCTTCGCTTTTACTTACAGATATGTTTTGTCCATCTCTGTATTCTCCAGATGGTAATAATCTTTCATCTAGGTCTTTATTCATTTTAGACCCGGTAAATAAATTTCTTATTTCTGCCATATTAATGTTTTATCCACTTAGACTTACCACGCATTACTTGTGATATTTCTCCAAGTTTTATATTTGATAATCTAATTTTAGCATTTCTTAGTTTAGCAAATCTATCTCTTTTATATCTTTGTATTACAAATTCTTGAACGTCAGTTCTAGTTGATGATATAGAGTAAAGTAAATGAGCATACATCGCGTCTTCTGCCATTTTAGGTATCTTAGTATCCATATCGTAAGATAATCCATCAGATATGTATTCTAATACTATTAACTTATCTACTAAGTTGCTAGAAAAAGAAAACGTACCTAATCTTTCGTTTATACCAAACCAACCATTAGATTGTGATACTTGAGGTTCTAAACCATATCTCTGTCCATAATTAAGTTTCCACCAAGCATAGTCAAATACATACATGTTTTGATTTTCGTTTCCAAGTATGTTATTTGTATTATTGTTTCTCCACTTTTCTTCAGCTAAAGATTGTTCAGCTTGATTATTACCTCCAAATGAATTTTGAGTAGGAACTCCCTGGTCGTCTTGTATTGGTAATTCAGTAGGATTAGAAGTTATATTGTTTGTTGGATATATTATATGATTAGCTCCAGAATCATCTACCCATGATAACCTAACGTAATTAACATAATCTTGTGGTATTATAAGCGATAAACTAGGCGGTATTGTTAATTCTTGTGATTTTATGCTTTTTAGAGTATCATAACTAAATTCTTGTAATCCTCTTTTTGCGTGGAATATAACATCAGACTTTTTAACTCTTGTTAAAACCTTATCTGTTCCTACATAACCAACCATAAAGTTGTTCACAACATCTGTTAAGCTAATATAAGAATAAGTGTTATGGTTGTCATTTTTTTGAGGTTGTTTTAATTGTACATATACTTCACCAGTATATGTTCCTCTAAGTGTTAATATGTTATTTTGAACATCAGACAAGTATGACAAATCCTCAGCTTGCGCATTTCCATTAACATATATAATATAATTAGATGCGGCTGCTATTGAAGTACCTGTAGAATCATATGCACTGACAATATTAGTGTCAAAAGTGCAATTAAATTTAGGATTTAAATCTGCATCTAAGTCATCAAATACTTGTTGACCAGCATAGTATTGAGCATTTGTTTCTGTAATTAGTCCCATTTTTAATTATTGTTTTTCATTAGCTGTATCTGTTGCTAATTGATTTGTAGCTGCGTTAGTAATTGTTTGATCCCTTATTATAACACCAGCGTATTGTAATACTTTTAATACAACTTCTGTTTGTTGACTTTCACTGATTTCAAAATCCACAGATCCAGTAGTAGGAATTACGCCAGTACCTGTATTAGTTGGTTCATATATATATTGACCTACTACACCAATTTTATAACCCCAAACAACGTCTTTAGGTTTTCTTACATAATTAAAAGTAATGTCATTAACACTTGGATTTGTTACTGCAGGAAATACAGTTAGCTTGTCTTGTTGATATTTAGCAACAGGAAAATTAGTTGTTGGTTGTAGTATTGGAGATAGCCTTTGCTCGGTATATTCTCTTGAGCTAACTATTTCAATTTCTGGAGAATTAACTCCTTTAGTGTAAAATGCAGAACCGAATCTATGTACTGGTTGTGCTATTGGTAGACTGTATACATTTCCTACAACAGCGGAGGCTGGAGCGTCATCTACTTGGAATACTTGGAACTCTTCTAATATATGGTCTACTCTTGAAGCAAACTCAGAGTCTGTTTTTGGCATACGTAAAAATTGGTTATAATCCTCAAAGAAGTTTTCAAACAACTCTAATTGAACTTGTGTAGCTACTTTATTAAACTCATCAGGAGTTAAATAACCACGCTGTTCTTTATTAAGGATACTTAATACTGTAGTATATACCGTGTTTACGTTTATTGCCATTTTAATTTTTTTAAAAAAAAAAGGGTGGTGATCAAACCACCCTTATTTATAATCACTTGTTATTTTTGTTTTTTATCTATAGACTTATAGACTTCAACACCTTCATCTGTTTTTAAGAAAGCCGCAAACGCTGAGTAAGGGTTTTCGTCAAAAGGAACTTTCATCAATTTTTTACCATTACTAGCCCATGAGAACGTTCTTTGATCTTGAGATATTGAAATAATTCCGTTTTCTTGAGCTTTAACAGCAAAGTTACGTAATTGTACATTATCATCATTAGCTAATTGTAAGAAAGCATAAGAGTTATTCTTAGCATAAACTAATATATCTCTTTTAATCTCCTTAGAACTCATGTTAGATACTTTAGATCCCATCTCAACTCTTAATATAGCTTCAGCATGATCGATATCTAGTTCTCTAGCTAAAGATAAAGCTTGAAATTCTGTTTCTATATAATCTATATCTATAACAGCATCTTTAATTGAATCTCTCTCTAAGTATCTTTTACCTAACTTAGGATGATATAAAGATAACATCTTTTGTAAAGATTGTTTTTCTTTAGGAACCATCAAAACACCATTTTGAAATATAATGTGTTCTAAAGTTGATTCTCCTTTTTGATCAGCCACAAATGGACTGTCTTGATTTGTAGCATACCTTAATTCTTTTTGAGAATTAGTGTCTTTATCAAACCATAACAAAGGAAATCTTCTTGTGTGTTTTGAAGATAAAGTGTAAGTTAACGGTGTAAAATCTTGAGTTAAGTAATAAAACCTATCTTTAATTTCCCAACTGTCACTTTTAATTTCTTTTTTTGTTTTTGTATTTTCCATAATATAATATAATATAATAATTAAAAAAGACCCCGCCTAAGCGGGATCTTGTTATTGTTTACTTTTTTTACGCTGGTATTGCGTATTCCAATGGAGCAGCACTTTTAACAGTACCATCTCCTATGTAACCTACAACAGTAGACATTTTGCTAAAGTCAACTGATACAATAGCACCTGGCTGTTGCATAGCATTTAATATAGCATCATTAACAGCTGATTGCATTATTGGTCCAGCAGTTGTCGTAGCAAGTACCTGATCATTTGCTCCAAGAACAATCTTAGAAGCAAATGCCTTAGTACTACTAGCAGGAAGCATATACACAACCGTTACAAACGGTGATGTACCATCACCGCCGGCACCACTTTCAGCAGTAGCTTCAGAACCTATAACATACATGATGTTTTCACTTGGTATCAAGTCAAAAGCACCATATTCTTTTTTTAGTTTTAAATAACCCATTTTTCTTATTTTTAAATGTTAATAATTAATCTGTAAACAATACGAAATTGTTAGCAGCTTGTGTTACTAAACATCTTTCAGATAAATAGTGTACTTCCATAGCATCTAAAGAAGAAGTGTATGCTCCACCGACAGAACCAGTGATCCATGACTTCATTCTACGATCATCAGTTTCAGAAGCTCTATATCTTACATGTAAGAACGGACGTCTGATATTAGATCCTAGCATTTGATCGTAAACTGTTGAAGTTCCAGCAGGAACTAAAACACCTTTAATGTTTGTAACCATTCCCCTTGTAGAAGCATCGTTAAGATATTTCCAATCAGTTTTATAAAAGTCATAAGAACCTCTTCTAAATCCTGAAAATCCAAAGTTAAGAGCCATTTCTGATTCGTTATCAAATAAACCATAAGATGCAGAAGCAGTAGAAGCAAATCCACCACCAGCTTGAGCAGCAATCATATCATCAAAATCAAGAGCAGTAGCTCTATCTAAGAATAACATGTTTTCCTCAATAGCACCTTGTAAATCTAATTGTTGTAGTATAGCATCAAAGTCACCCATTGCACCTGAACCAGGAGCAGCAGCACCAGCAAAACCAGAATATACATTACCTCTATCATTTAAAGAAGCAAATAAACCTTGTGTACCTTTACCAGCTGTTGTAGTTAATCCATCAACACCAGATCCATCAGCGGCAAGTTCACCTTCAACCATTGCCATTTCAAGATAATCTTCATATCTTAATCTAGTTTCTGATTCAGCTTTCATATACCATAAAAATCCAGATGTTCCGTCTTCAGTTGCAACTTCAACCCAACCAATTTGAGCAGTGTCAGAACCGTTAACAAAATACTTATCTTTAATGATAATTGGTCTATTACTAAACTGAGTTAACTGTGGACTAACAGAACCTATCATTCCTTCAGTACCTTTAGCAAAGTCAGATCCATATACAAACACTTTTAAACCTTTTGCTTCAGTAGTAGCACTCAATGCTCCAAAAGTAGCAGCAGTGTAACAAACAGCGGTAAATTCAAAGTTTGTAGGAGTTGGAGATGCATCATTAGAAGAAGCAGTAACTAAACCTTTAAGTGTTAATCCACTAATTGGATCAAATACTACTATAGTTTGGTTTATTCTAACAACCGTTTGATTTGGCGCAGCACCAAGAGGAGCTTGTACCGTAAATACACCAGTAGTTATATTTAAATCAACATCATCATAACCTATGTGTAATCTATTTTGTTCAGACCAAATTACTTGATCAGATGTCATTGGCATTTCAGCGCCAACCATTCTTAAGAAACCTGATAATGTTCTATTACCAAATCTTTCTACTTCTTGCTCATAAAGCTCAGGTAGATATTGTTGTGCGAAATCCGCGAAATTTTCACCAGCTCCATCATTCCACTGTAAATAGTTAGTGGAAAGAATTGATTGCTCTTGAGTTGGTGATAATCCGGCATTTGTTACCGTAAATTGTCCCATAATTTTGAGTTTTTATTTTTTTCTTATTTTTAATTTAGCACTATTAGCTCCACTTACGGCTTTAATTTTTAAACCGTTTAAATACACAGCATCCGAACTAGGAGAAACTCTTGGTTCATTGCTTATGTTTTTAGATTTAGCATACTCAGTTTTCACTGCATCAGCTTTACCTTGTTCATAAAAGTGATTAGCTATAGTGTCTATGTTTTGTGCTGCAAACAAAGATTTATGGTAGTTACTTAAATCAGTAATTGCCCCATCTTCATTTAAGAACTTCTTAAGAAAATTTGCAATATCATTTTGATCTTTTGCGGTCTCGTTTGGATTACTAATTTGATATTTAACTTTTTTATCTCCTAATTTGAAATCAAAACCTTTGAAATCTTCTGTGAAATATTTGTTTGATCTATCAATAAAATCCTCTCGAGTCTTACTTGCTTTGTTTTGCTCGCTATTATAGCGATTGAAAAAGTCAGTAGCTTTTTGTTGTTCCTGAGTAACGCCCGGTCTCAACTTGATCTCGTCGTAATATTTACTCTTGGTTTCTTCCAAAAAGTTCTTGGCTTTTGCAACCTCTTCCTTTATTGCAAGCTTACGCTTACGTACAGTTTTTTCATCATCTTGTTCCTCATCATATGAAAACTCGTCATCAAGTAAAAACTCAACTTCCTCGTTGTTTAAATGTGGTTTAGATTGTTTATAAAATTCTTTTAGTAAAGTAACGTCATCAACGTCAGAATAGTCAGCATTTAACCTAACATAATCCTCTACTGTACCACCTGTTTCTTCCATAAATGAAACTAGTTTTTCAACGTTTTCTGGTAATTGCTTACCAACTACTTTTTCGTCTCTAACAGCTTCTTTTAATTCCTTTTCAGCTTCTTTAACCTCTTCTTTAATTTCATCTTCTTTTACTTCTACTATAGGTGAAACTATTTTTTCGGTGGACCGTAGTTCTTCAACCACTTTTTCGCCACTTGCCTCGTCTTTCTTTTCTTCGACAATAACATTGCTATCATTTGTTTTTTGTGTTGAAATGGCATCTTCTTGTTTTTTACTTAAATCTATCTTAGAAATTTCACTTTCTTTTGTTTTTTCTTTTTTAGATAAATCTATTTTATTTGATTGTGGTTTATTATTTGACAACTTTTTAGGTCGCTTTTTCATTTTAAACTCACCTTCTTGTGGTATGTTTTCTTTATTTTCCATGATATGATATTATATAATAATTACCTATTCGCTAGGCATTTCAAAATTGGTTGGTAATGTACCATCCTGTCTCTGTTGTATCATTTGACTTTGCTGTGTAGCTTGGATTCTTGATCTTTTATCTTTACGATCTTCTATTTGAGCTTCTTTAGCTTTCATAGCTTCAACATCCATAGCCTTTAACTCTTTGTCAAAACCGTATTGTAACTCTATTAATTGTTTTTTTATTTCTCCTTCTGTTTGTATCTTTTGAATATCAAATTGAACTTTACCTTGTTCAAGCTGTAAAGCAGTTTGAGATATAGCTTGTTGTTTTTGAACTTCTGCCATAGCTGCTCTTTCAGCAGTTTCTGCATTAGCATCAGCTTGAGCTTTGATCATTGCTTGTTGTTGTTTTTGATCTGACTCTGTTTTTTGCTCTTGTTTTAGCTTAAGTAATTTGTTAGCTAATTTTAAGTTTTTAATCTCTCTTATATCTATAGCGTCTGATAAAGATATTTGCTGTTGTTGTAAAGCCATTTGTATATTTTGCTCTAACATAGCTTTATTTTCTTCATCTGGTTCTAGCTCTAAGTATATACCAAAGTCATACATATGTAAATCCATAACTTCTTCTAAAGTTTTTACATTATATAAACTTATACTATCTATTAAACTTTCTCTTAATAAATCAAACTGTATACTATCAGCTACTCTTAAAGATATATTTTCACAAGCTCTTAGCGTTAAATATAAACTTGCTTCTAATATATGCTTGGTAGCGACGTTTGAGTTAGCAGCAGCTAGTTTTTGTAAACCTACCAATGATTGTTTATCAGGTAAAGTTCCATCTCTAGCTTCGTTAAGACCTGTTACGTCTCTAATCATTTGTAAGTAATATTGATATGTACCAATTAAACTTTGTATTTTACCTTGTCCTGAAGATGTGGCTAATTCTTGAATAGGTACTTTGCCTTGATTAATATCACCATCTTGTGTCATTGATCTACCTACAATAGAACCAGTTTGAAAATACATATTTAAAGCTTCAGCTGGGTTGTAATTAGTACCATTACCTAAATCAACTTCAGCTAACCCATCAACATCCATAAAAACACCATCAGGAACTGTCCTAGACAATACTTGTTGTAGTTTTAAGGAAGTTAACTGTATCATGTCAGCAAAACCTATCATACGCTCAACTAATGACTCTATACGACCTTTATACATGTGAGGTGCAACTAACTGATAGTTCATATTAACTTTCACTGTATTAGAAAACGGTCTTGTCATGTTTTCTGCCATTTCCCATTTTAACATTATTGGGTGACCTAATATCTTTGCTCCACTATATAAAACCTCTATTGATCTAGATACTTTATCAAACTTATCACTAGGTGGTGGATTAAAAAAGTCTGGTTTCTCTAAAGCTTTTTCTAAACCATTGTCTGTGTACTTTATTTTATAAACTTGATCTACATAAGTTTTATATTCAAAATATAATACCTGAACAGTATTGTTATTATCATTACCAGAGTAGTTTCTTGTATAATTCGTATTGCCTGGGAACTTTTGTATTTGTTCTAATTCTTTATTACTTAAATTTGGAAACTCTTTTTTTAGTTCTGGTAAACTTATATTCCTAACTTCACCTACGTAATAAATATCCTCAAAATTAGGATCTTCAGTATAAGACCAGACTAAATTAGCAGGATCAACATATTCAACTGTTATGCCTTCTGATCTATTCCAAGAAGTTTTAACAGCACCCATACCTAACACAACTAAATCTCTATTAAATCTATTTCTAACTAAATCATATTTATTTTTAGCTAAAGTGTTTTCTATTAATTCTTCTTCAGCAATTTCAATAGATTGTTTATAATCTAATTGCATGTGAATTTCTAGCTCTTCTTCAGTCTCAGGTGAACCAGGTGGAGCTTCTCTTAAATCTATACCAAGATCTTGTTGCATCTTTTGTATAAATTCTCTAGCTAATATATCTTCTTGTATTTTTCGAGCATACTCAGTTCTTTTCTTTTGAGATGCAGGATCTTGTGAAAAAGCTTTTATGTCATACATTTTATCAGACATACCGTTTACAACTATATCTACAAACTTAGGTATTACCGGTACAGGTTTCCAGTCTAAATTAAGATATGATAAGTCGCCATTAATAGATAATTCGTCTTTATATTTTTGAACAGATTGTTCACCCCTAGAGTATAACCTTCTTTGATGGAACACGCTATAATTAAAAGAGTATCTATTACCACCAACACCTTGACTAAACCATTCACCTTCTATAGCTCTACCAACTTGCAAGCCATAGTCTAATGTCATTTTCTCTTCTTGAGGAATTACTTGATCTGGAAAAGAACTTCTAGTATTAGTATATATCATTTATTTGTTTATTTTTGAAAGAACTCCATCGTTGTTGTACGTTGTTATTCCTAAATTAACTGTTTTTAATCTTCTTTCTGCGATTGGTTTATATTTATTTCTATTACAAGCCATGATAGCAAGTCCAGAACTTATAGAAGCATCATGTTTTGTTCTATTATTTATATTGAACTTTCCCCAATCTTCTAATGTATCTTGATGATACATATCTCCATAACCTTCCTCGTTTAAACCAACATAAGAATCTATATAAGCTTCTATTGCAGCGGCGTGTGCTTGTTTAATGTCTTCACTTGAATTAGGTATTCCACCAATTTCTTTTTCTGTCGTAGATAATTTATTCCAAACTTTGTCAGGTCTGTTCATTGAAAACCCTCTATATCCTCTGCGTTTAAAGTAATATAATAATCTTGGCTTATTATTTTCAGCTAATATTGGCATACCATAAAATATACAAGCCATGAGTACATCTTCAAAAAATATTTCTGCTGTTTGAGGTCTAGCTATATATTCTAAAAAAAAATGATTAGGTGGACAATCTTCCATACTAAATTTAGTTAGTCCATGTAAAGCACCTTTAGAACCTCTTCCATCAACAGTACCTGATATATCATAACTATCACAACCAAAAGCTCCCATATGATCATTACCAGGATATTTAGTGCCACTTTTTATTATAATATTGTTTTGTAAACTACCTACTGGTATCCAGCTTATATTGAATCTACCATTTTTATTAGGTATAAATATAACTTTAGAATCTTTAATACCATTTTGCCATTGAAAACTACCTCTAGTAACACTTGCTTTATTATTTAGATCTTCGTTATAATCTATCTGTTCATATATCTTTGTTAGATTAAATAAACTTTCTTTTGTTTCATCTCTAAAAGCGTGTTTTTCAGTTCTTGGAAATTGTCTGTAATATTCGTTTAAACTATCTTGATCAGACTTTAAACCATCTACTTCGTTTTCCCAATGCTCTATAACTCCATTTTTAATTTCTTCACCATCAACGCCTTTAATTTTATTTTTTCCTCTAATGAATACAGGTGATCCGTAAGAATCCATGAATCCTTCGTAGTTCCACTCCATAGGGATGAACATAGAATAGAGTCCAGAAGAAGTTTGTCCATTTCTATTTCTTTTTGTAACGTCTGAATTGTTGTAAAGTTTTTTGAAGTTGTTTCCACCTTTATCTAATGCGTTTGAAGTTGAGCCCATCATACACTTGCCTACGATTTTTGATCCTAGCCTTAGTGTTGTTTTTGTAACTCGCCAGTTGTTTAATATGTTGTCCGGTCTTTCCCATTTTCCGCTTTCGTCGTGTGCTAGTAATTTTAATTTCTCACCATCGTAAGAGTTGTCGCCGGTATTTTTCCAATCAATAGTTGTGTCAAGTCCATCAAGTTCTCTTAGTTGCTCATTACTTTCAAGCTTTCTTCTAGTAAGTTTTGAAGCCGGAACCCTATACGCCAGTTCTGTCTTAGGACGATCCATACCGTCTTGGATCGGCTTGAAGAAAAACGGATAGTTAACGGATATTGGTACAACCTTATCTGTGAACATTTTTTTAGCATCTGCTCCAGATTTAGACAATATACCGAATCTGGAATCACTTGATATTGTCGCTTGGTTAACAAGTTCCGCTGATGACATAAATGAAAATCCAGACCTTCTGTTTTTAAGATAGCACATCCCGTAACATCTGTTATCTGCCTTGCATGCTTCCCAAAATATAAAGAATAATCTATTTGCTTCTCTGTAATCTGGTGCTCCAATGTCAATCTTTGACCACTGTAGGTACATATAGTGAGTACCAGTAATATAAGTAAGTAAACCTTTGTTGTAAAACCAATAACCCTCATCTCTTCTTGTAAACTCTTTATCAATATAATCATACCACTTTTCTTTAAATTCAGTGTCATAATCTTCCCAGTCAAACCTTGATTTAATTCTTTTTAATTCTTTCGGGTATTCTGCTTTTTCCCATCGTTGCTCCGTTTTTTCTTTACTTCGTTTAAACGGTTCATTTGCTGTTGGTAAAGCAATCCTGAGATTCTGTATTTCAATGATTTGTCCAATTTGTCCAGTTTTACTTATTACTATAAAATCATATTCTTTGTTATAACCATATTCCCATTTTTTATATCTATTTTGTTTAGATAAAATTTTAGGATTTATAACATCTTTAATCTCTTTCCAAAGAGTTTGCTCGTAACTCATTTGCTTCTCCCTTCTGCAAAACCTTTAAAAGATTTCTCTTCTTTTACTTCTTTAGGTTTTTCATTTAAAATATCTTCTTCTTGTTGTATACGAGTTAATATCTCAAATGCATCGAATATAGCTAGCTTTTTAGTTGCTGCAGCATTCTTAAGTCTATCAGCTGAGATATCATCTCCTGAATCAACGATCTTTTCTTGTGCTACTTTTATCAGTTCTTCAACCGCCTTGTGCCCAGCTTGGATTATACTCTTCTTCGTTTCCTTTATATTCATGTTTTACTAAAACGTCTTTTGATTTCATACAATATAATAACTCATTATCAATAACAAACTCCCATTGTCTATCATTTGGAAAACTAACTAAGTCACCTTCGTTTATTCCTAATGATTTCAATTTATTATTACCGTATTTTAATATACCTAAATTAGGTAAAACAGCAATTGTGTCTGATTGAAGAGGTTTTATAAGACATCTATCTAAAAAAGCCTTATTAACGCCATCTCTTGAATATAAGTAAATTTGTTCTGGGTTACAGAAGTATAAATCTTCTTTAAAGTAAGATCTACTATTCTTCTGTCTGCCTTTCATGTCATAATACCTTCTAAAAATATTATGATGAACATAAACAATATCACCAATTTTAATATCTAAGTCGTAAGCTTTTGGTAAACTTATTATTTCAGCTTTTTTATTTACAGACTTAAAAGTCTCTATTTTAGTGTTTAAAACTAGTGTTTTATTGTTTATTTGTTTTTTATTACTATATCTTTCACCTATTGGTTTAATTATATAGTCATACAAACTATTCATGATATTTTAAATCGAACTCTACAGATATTGCCATATTATTATTAAACTTTTTCCATGGAAGAACTTCATCATTTTTAGTTATAAAAATATTATATGACTGATCTTCTTCAACAAATATTATGTTATTAATAATATGTCCACCATATACCTCTTGACCAACAGCGTAATGCATTGCATCATTTTTATAGTCAGAGCCTATACTAATCTTCCTTATTGCTTTCGACATCTTTTTCAATTACAGTGTATTCGCCTGATTCAATGCTTATATTGATAGCACCATACTCTGCTTCAAGAACCTCTTTGTATTCTTCTATACCTTTGTTAACATTAGCTATATCGTGTAATAACCCGTGTTTTTGAGTTTCTAAAGTTCCTATACCTGATATTAGATCTGCTAATTGCGATTGTTGTTCTTGAATTAATAATAATTCTTCTTCTTTAATTTTCATTTGATTTAATTTAATTTAATTCTGAAATTTCACCTGTTTTTATGTTTATATTCACACTACCATATTTTTTCTCTAGTGATGCTCTAATTACTGTTTGTTCAGCTTTTGCTGCTTTAAGTAAATCTACATATTCAAGTTTAGTTATCTCCATTGATCCTATTTCTTGAGTTATGTTCGTTACTCTACTTGTAACTTCAGAAACTTCATTTAATTCTTTTTTAGTTACTTTTTTTGCTTTTGCTTTTGCTTTTGCTTTTGCCATTTGATTTGATTTTATTTGATTGTTTGTTTTATTTAATATACTGCTAATAAATTACTACCTGCAGTTATTCTCTTTGCTAGTATAGGAGATTTATCACCTACTGTTGTACCTGGTTGACATAGTTTAAAATCTACTGCCGCTCCTCCAGCCTCGGTAACTAAAGAAACTGTTTGTTCTGCATTTCCGTTATATACTACACATCCTCTATCTTGTGTGTTTGGTATATCTATGTTTGTAGGAGTAAAAGAAGCTGCGGTCCCCGTGACAGCACCAGCTAGAGCAACAGATATTCCTGGTGTATAACCAGCTCCTGGATTTGTGTTTCTTAAACCTAGTATTGCGCCACCATCTATAAGTTCTGTTATTAAAAATGTTGCACCTCCAGTAGCCGCTGTCATTGTCTCGCCAAGATCTCCTTCAACAAAATTTGTTCCACCGTCAAAAGTAAAGCCATTGTTACTTTCACTTGTGTTTATAGCTCCTATTACTATTTCTTTAGCATCATGACCATATACTCTTGGTTGAGCCATCATATTTCCTTGTAAACCGTCCATTTTTATTGTTTTATTTTTGTAATTTTTTCAGCACCACGACTTCCGAAGTATGCTACGTATACTGTTATTAATAGTGTTTTTAAAAGTTCTATCCAACCAGTGTCTACGCTAAACAGTACAGAATGAAAAGAATCTAATATTATTAATATTGTTGAGGCTAAAGTTAGATATATAAGAGTTAAAGGACGTGTATTTTTAGAAAGCCAAGAGTCACTTTTCATATCGCTAGTCCATCTTGTAGAAACGTTTTCCATTTCGATAACATCTAACTCAATCAGCTTCATAGCTTGCTCTTTATCAATAGCCTTGATCTTATTATCACCTGCTATAATATTTTTTACAATAGCTAAACCTCCTTTATCAGGTAATATATCTCCAATTTTTTTTAATAAAACAGGAGCTTTAGATTTTAGAAAAATACCTATTTTAGTGTCTTTAAACTTTTTTTCCATTTTTCTTTTCTCTTTTTAATCTAGCTAATCTTTGTGCATTAGATTCCTTACGTGTCCCTGGGTTGTATGGTTTTTGGTTTGCATTAGGTGTTACTGGCTGACCGTTTTTAGTGAAACGACCATTACTGTGCTTTGTTATTGTAAATATTTTACCAGTTTTTGAATCCTTGTATTTTACTTGTTTTGATTTTGGAGTATTTGCAGGCATTATTTATTTTTTTAATTGAGGAAATTTTTTATAAACACATCTTTTTATACGACGTGGGTTTTTAGCATTATGTGCTAGTTTTAGAGCAGACTTTGCTCTTTTTAAACTGTTAACTGGAAAAGTACCTTTTGGTCCACAAAAATCACCTTTAGCTACGTCACTATATTTTCCAGCGTTAGACATGCCAGGTTCTTTTCTTATTTCTGTAATTTTTTTATTTTCCATAATAATTATATTTTAGGAACTCTTATATTGTTAAAAAGTTCTTTTCTTTTTGCGCAGCCACACCCACCAGGTATTTTATCTGCTAATTTTTTTATGCCAGTTACTGTTGTAAAACTTTCAATAACGTCACCTAATCCTTGTGTTTTCATTTCTTTTCTTTGTTTTTGTTGCAAAAACTTCTAGCTGCTTCAACGCTTTCAAATCCCCATTTTTTTAAAGCCATAGCTTTTCTAGTTGGTTCACCATTTGGTTTTTTCATTGGTCCGTCCATACCTGCAAACCTGCAAGCAAAACTAACTCTAGCTTTCGCTTTACCACTTTTATGCCTTTTACCTAAAGTTCTACCTGTTTCTTTGGTATATTTAGATCGCATTTTACGATTAGACTTTTCATAGCTAGCGTTATCCATTACTTTTTACAAGATTTATCTTTTTTATGACTATATCCTTTTTTTTCAAGTTTATCATGATCTTCTTTTTTAAAAGCCATTTTAACTTTACAGTCTTTGTACATTGGATGAGGTTTAAATTTCTTTTCCATTATCTACGTTTTTTTGATTTTAATGCTAAAACTTGTTTAGCTAACTCATCTAGTTTACCATCAGTCTTTGTACCATCTTTTACTAATGTAGAAAGCACTTTAATTTCTTCAGATAGTATATCATTCATCTGTTCCATCATATCAACTCTTTCCTTAAGATCTTCTATATTAGCATGATTCCATTTTTCTTTTAAATCATACTCTAATCTCTTAACTTCCGTAGGTGGCATTCTCTTAGCTAAATCAATATCTTCTTGTAATGTATAGTACATACCAACTAAAGTTGTTGTTAACATGATTATACCTATTACTGTTTTTATATCAATTTTAAATTCTGTGTTTTCAGATATCTTCATACTCTCCTGTTGCATCAAATGACGGGCACGCTTTGTTAGCGAACTCGTTGTGTGAATAAATAACTGCCTCTGGGTACATTGCTTTAAGTGTTTTAAGTACATGTAAGAGACTATCTTTTTGTTCTTGTGTTCTTGTATCCTTAGGTGTCTTACCGTTTATCTCTACACCACCACAATAACAAATTCCTATTGAGTTACGATTGTGCCCTTTGCAATGAGCACCCATTTTATCAATATCACGAGCTTTATTTATCGTTCCATCTAAATCAATATAAAAATGATAACCTATATCACTCCATCCTTTAGCTAAGTGCCAATCTCTTATAGTGTCGACTGAAACCTGCTGTCCTTCTCTAGTTGCGGAACAATGTATTATAATTTCTTTTACTAATCTCATTTTTTCTTATGTAATAATAACCACTTGTGCACAGTGTACCCTATGGTTAAAGTAAGTAATAATATCTCTAACATTGGCTCAACCCAGTTTAACGTGGCTAAAGCAAATGAAGATGCATTCAATAAATACAGCTTCAAATCTTCCATATCCATTTATCTATTTGCGTTTAATACTGCGTTTCCCTTGTATGTGCAATTGTCTATTGTTATTGCAGGCATTATATTGCCATTTTTAGATCTCATTGTTCTAGATCCTAATATAGGTTTTGCTATATTTCTTTCAACACCCGCAGGTGCTTGTTTTTCTCCGTAACTTGGCATGTTTTTTATTTTAAATTGTTATTAAGCATTCATTCCAGCATCAGCCGTAAGATCGTCTGGTATATTTGCATTTTGTTCTGAACCTGTTTGAATAGCGCCTTGTGGCATTGGTTGTAGTATTTTTGATACTGTAGGTTGTTTTTGAGTAACAGCAGTAAGTATAGCGTCTAGCTTATCATCAGTGTCTCCACCAGTTACAGCTTTGCCTATACCTTTCATAGCACCTTTTAAACCTCCTCCATGCTCACCAGCATTTCCTATTCCTTTTACTATATTTCCTATCTGTCCTAAGCCGATCATAATTAATATTTTGGTCTGTTTTTAATAATTTTATTTATTTTATTAGTTTTATGGTTATCACTAGGTGAACCTTTAACTACATATTTACCTTTTTTATCTTTTCTAACTTCAGAATAATCTTGTACGGATAGTTGAGGATATGTACTAGCATCTCCAACATTATGTTTAAAGTGACCTTCTAAAGCACCTTCTTCTAAAAGTTCTCCTTTACCATATTCTGATATAACCGGACTTCTTAAAGTGTCTGATTTTGGTGGATCTTTTTCTTTACCTAATACATCTTTTTTTGTATCAGCAAAATTGTTATAATCTGCTTGGTTATTTTTTCTTAATGCCATTTTATCTTGTTTTATCATTATTTACATTAACAACAGAAGTTCTTAAAACTTTATTTATATAACTATTGTTTTTAAATATTTTATTAGTAATTGTAGTAGGTATATCTTCTTCACCTAACATGATTCGATACATACGACTTATCAGCTGTTTGCACTTTACGGAAACTTTATATATATGATATTTTTGAGTTGTATGGTTTCTTTTACGCCATACTGTAATCCACTCTTTTTTCAATAATCTGTTCCAGCGCCTATTATCCCAGCTGTATGAGTACGTACCGGTTTTAAAATCCTGTTTTGTAAAAAAATCTATAGCATCTAAATATATTAGAAGTTCCAGATCCGCATCATTAAGCTCGTTGTTTTTGCAAGCCCATTTACGTATGATTCTATAATGTTTAAGTAAATTTAATTCTTTAAGATCACCCGAGGTGAGTTTTCTCATTTGTATTCTTTAAAGTTTGACCCTAAATTTCTTTTTTTAACACCTTTTGTCACTGGTCTATCAGCATAATCACTAGGTAGTAATGTTACTGTTTTCTTTATTTTACTGTAATGATGCTCATTTTTTTCTCTGTTATATTCAGATAAGTTCTCTCCAGGACGCACAGGTCTTTCCATTGCAAGACCAGTATATTTAGTTTCTCTATCCATATAACCTTTTTTGAATCTTTTAACAGCCTTACGTCTGCCTACTCTTTCATCTTCTGGAAAAGGATTATAAACTTTTTCTTTTAGTTTTTTATATCTAGTAGTTTTAGTTTTACCTTTAGAGCTTAATTTATCTAGCCTTTTTTTTCTTGCAGATTGCCTATCTTCTCTTCTAACTTCTTTTCTATTACCTTCGTCTTTTGCTTTATCCACTGTATTAGACATTTGATATTCATCAGGTCTAGTTTCTCTTTTTTTATTGCTTGGAAATTTATTCATTGCTTATAAAATTATTACTATATCTTGTTCTTTAATTACTTTAAATATTTCTTTATCAATTTCAATACTTAAACTAGCGTGTTTGTCATAAAATATTCTATCACCTTTTTTTAATAGAGTTACTTCTGTTCCAGGGTTCAAAACTTCACCTTCCTGGTATCTAATATCTTCTCTTTGTTTTTCTGATAAGAGAAGACCACCTTTAGTTGAGGTAGTCTTTTCTTTAATATCATTTACAATTATATACTTACCTACCGCTTTCATTTGCTCTTAGATTATTGATTACACAATCGGTTGATAATATAGTTGTAGCTACTGAAGCAGCGTTTTTTAATGCACTTTTAGTAACAAGTAGAGGATCAACAATTCCTGATTGTACCATATCAACCATTTCTCCTGTAACCACATTTAATCCTCTACCTTTTAATCTTTCTGCATTATCTTCAACAATACCAGCATTAGCTAGTATAGTTTCATAAGGTGACTTAATAGCTTTTAATAAAACCTCTTCACCTATGCTTTTGGGTTTAAAATTAGTAGAAGCGTCTAATAAAGCTATTCCTCCTCCAGGTAATATACCTTCTTTTATTGCTGCTTTTGTAGCACATATAGCATCTTCAACTCTATCTCTTTTTTCTTTTAATTCAACCTCAGAACTAGCACCTACTTTAACAATAGCAACTTTTCCAGATAGTCGAGCTAATCTTTTTTCTAAGTTATTTATAAATATAGGGTTTGTTTCTTTTTTTAATTTCTTTTTTAACTCTTTTATTACTTCAAGCGTTTCTTTAGATATATTATCTACTTGTATAATAGTTTCTGTCATTGAAGTTACAGCTTTAACACATGATCCTAAATGATCTTCTGTTATTAAATCCATATCATCTCCTAGATCTTCATTTATTATAGTAGCACCTGTTATTAAAGATAAATCTTGTAAAAGGTTTAGTTTATTAACTCCAAATGTTGGCGCGTCTATAACATTAACCTTTATAGTGCCTTTCATCTTATTCATCATTAAAGCTGATAGAACAGGTTGTTCCATATCTCCAACTACTAATAAAGATAAATTGTTTTTAATAACGTGCTCTAAAACACCTTGTATTTGTCTAATGTTTTCAATATTGTTTTCTAAAAGAAGTATTACTGGGTTTTTTAATTCAGCAGTATTTTTATCTTTATTAGTTATAAAGTGTTCGTTTTTTAAACCTTTATCGTATTGAGCTCCATTAACAACATCAAAAGAAGTATTTGGTTCGTCATGAGTTTCCATCATAACAACACCAGTTTTATCTACAGATCTAAAAGCTTCTGCAATTACGTTACCTATTTCAGAATCATTATTAGCTGATATACTAGCAACTTGACTTATACTTTCGTCTGTAACTTCTATAGTTTCATTACTCAAGTAATCAACAACTAAATCAACAGCTTTATTTATACCATATTTTAAATCTCTATGATTTTCAGTTGATATATGTTTATAAGCCTCTTTTAGTATTGAATGAGCTAGAACTGTAGCTGTAGTAGTACCATCGCCAGCTTCACTAACTGTTTTTCTCGCTGCTTGCTTTAGTAACTTAGCACCCATGTTTTCTACTGGATCTAGTAAAACTATACTATCTGCTACTGTTACACCATCTTTTGTAATCTGTGGATTACCTTGACCATCTTCAAGGATAACACACCTACCGCTAGCTCCAAGTGTAGAGCTAACAGCTTTGGTGAGTTTTTCTATTCCTTTGAAAATAGTATTTCTTGCACTTTCACCGAAGTTTAAGTGCTTTACTATTGTCTCGTTCATTTTATTAAATTAGATATGATTTGTTTTGAATATTACTTAAAGGTTTTAACTACTTTAGGTCCTTGGATGAATTCTAGCTTTTTGCTGTAGTGTTCAATAGAAGCATCTATCGCTTGCTCAGCACCGGCTATTGTTTCTCTTCTGGTAACATCAATCCATAACTCTGGATCTTTTATGTCTTTATATTCGGTTTGTAAAAACCCATTAGGTAGCTGAACAATTCTCCAGTTTTTCTTCTGTGAGATATGTTTCCACATTTCTAGGTTTTCTTCTGTTGGTTGTGGTGCACTATTCCACGTGTTGGTGCGGGTATATAAAAACGTCATTGTATTTGGTTTTAAGTTAAACGTTGGTTATTTATATTATCACTTGATAATTCGGTTATTTAATTTATATGCATTCTTCTGGTAATTCTAATCCACAACCTTCAAAATTGCCAATAATGTTATGGCCAACAGTTGCGGTATTTGTTGAGGTAGTATTTTTAACATAACAGCAGGTAGCTCCATTTGCATTTTCTATAATTGCATTAAGTGGATTACCAGGATCTATGGTAATATATACTTTATCAGCCATTTGATCACAACCTCTGCTTTGTATAGGTTCTCCAACTGCAAGGCCGCATTTCCAGTATTCATCTGTTATATCTGCTGCAGCATCTATAAATATTAAATCTTCATTTGCTTGAATACCATTCGCTAACATTAAAAATCTATATTTAATCCCCATGTAAAACCTTGTTGCTGAACCAGCTGGAAATGATGGAGTTGTAGTTGCACCACTTGATAAACTCAAGTAAACCTTATTACCGCTTGGTGAAACAGTTGGCGTTTTGCCAATTTGCCAAGCTCCATCACCGTTTTGTCCACCATTTATATTGCTTTGATAAAGCGCAGATGCTGGCACGTTCTCTCCCTCTGCGCTAGTGGCTAAAGTAGATAAAAACTGGTAACTAACTCTGAAATATTCTTGCTCATAAGGGGTTTTAATAACCGACTGTGTCCAATCAGTCGAAGGATATACTACTAAATCTATATTGTCTTCCCAAGTTCCTTGACTAGAAGGAGATCCGCCTTCTTCCTCGTTTATATCTCTGTAAAACCAGAAATCAGAAACTACACACATTAAATCAGAAGGTGTATCTATTAACATTTGTCCAGTTAGTGGTGATGTTCCTAAGGCTTCTAACGCTCCTAATGATATTTCAAAAGTATCGTATATATAACTATCAACAACAATACCTGTTTTACCAAAACCAGTTGATGTTCTTAAATTTCTATCTAACGCACCTGATGAGTCAGCTGGCTGAGTGGGGTGACCTGTGAATATATTTTGGCCGTAAGATCCCATTTTAACAAAGCCTTTACCTGCTACGGGTACATCTGAAGTAGTAAAACCTTGTACAAATAAGTTTTGTTCATTAGCAAAACCAACGTTTAATTCTGCACGAGCACGCATGTTTGCATTTACATCAAGACCTGCTTGTGGTGAGGTTGTTCTAACACCAACATTTAAATCCGTATCCACCTTAACAAATAAAGCCGAGTCTGTTGCTGCACTTCCACCAGCCTTCATAAAATTAACTTCACCTGTGGTAACCTCATCAATGGAGCTATCACCTAGATCTGTAGTATTACTCCATCTAGGTATTCTACCTGCTGTACCACTTCCACCTACAGTTCCACCAGATGTTTTTTCGACAAGGGTAAGTGTTCCACTTATTAGTTGATACCAATATTCAACCACGTAACCAGTTGGGTTAGTGGTTGAATTGGTGTCTAGTATTCCAACAGTTAAACCTGCAAACCTTAAGCCTGCACCAATTCCAGCATTTGCTTGCGATAGTGCAGCAGCTATAGTTGAACCGAACCAAACTCCATATCTGACGTCAGCCGCTGCCGCCGTTCCTATTGCTAAATTATCACTTAGCGATATTGCCATCTAGAGTGTAGTTCTCATTGTTAAACCTGCTGGAACATTTGAAGATTTTGAAGTTGTATATATATCATAATTAACTCCAGTCCAAAGACCGTCTGGATCATCAACAGCTTGACCCGTTTTAGGTGCTAAAAATAATTTTGCATTTTGACCATAAACAATTCCTTCAATAGGAGCTGTATTGGTTGTTGAAGTGGGATCGACCCATGATAATTTTGGAGAATTTGAAGCCGATGGAATAGCGAACCACATAAAAGAAGTTCCTGCAGAAGCAACAAACGGGATGAGTAAATTTCCTGTTCCACTTGCTGCTACTTTATTTCCAAGATTATTTTCAATCTCATCAATTGCATCCGCAGCTGCTTGATTGTAATCATTTTGAGTAGTCCAGTCAATAGTATTTTGTATTCCCCAAAAATAAGGATATGCAGTTGTAAATGCTAATGCTTTTGTGAATGTTTGTAATGGAATTGCGGTTCCAGACGGATTACCTGAACTATCATCTAGTTGTGAACCAGCTGTGCAGCTGATTGTAGCAGAGTAATTTGTTGTTCCAAATTGCAAATTAGTAATCGTGTCCGTATGTGTAAAAAGTGTTTTTTCATTAGGATTATTTGCATTTTGAATTCCAAATTGATCTGCAAGATTCCCTGGATTAGTAACTGTAGGCGAAGCATTAAGTATAAGGTTTGCAGTTGTTGTAGAGTCAGGATTTGTTCTAACAATAGTAGCAGGAGTTCCAGCATCATACCCTCCTGAATCATTTTTAATTAAAAATAAACTTAAACTATTACTTATACTACTTCCAACTTCTATAAAACCACCAGCAGTATCGCCAAATGATGCAACTGGTAGTGTATAAGCTGGAGGTTGTGTAGGGAACAATATCTTATTTAAAATATCTACTAATGTATCTCCTTTTAATGATCCAGCCGTAGTTCCTACTGTAATACCTCCAACTGCAACACTTTCTTGAGCATCGCCAAGCTGAGTGTCGTAAATAGTGTTTAGAGTAACTTCAATAGGCATTAGAGAACCGTCATAAAGATCAGAAGCTTGTAATGTTACTTCTAAAACCCCGCTTGCTCCAGCTAATTGAGCTTGAGAAACAATTAAAATATCACCAGCTGAATAACCTGCACCGGCGGTTGTTACAGTTACAGAGCTAACTGTTCCACTTGATACAATGGCAGAAACTATAGCTCCAGCTCCTCCAGTTGGCGATACTGTTGTTGTTAATCCTGGGTAAGTACCATCAGTTGTTATACCGGTAGGGTTTGTTGTTATATTTGATAACGGTTTTGCTGCAGCTACTAATCCACTACCAGCAGGGGAATTAACGTTAATTTTTTGTATAGCAGTAGATATTGAAGTTCCAGTTTGTAGTATTTCAACAGCTCCACCTTGGCTTGATGAGCTTTTTTCTAATAATAATGCTTTAGTAAAAGTCGGAGGCGTTAAAGTAGAATCAGCTACTCCTGGCCACCAGTATTCCACTACATCGGCACTAACATTCGTGGCTATTAAACCTACTGTAAGCCCTTGAAATCTAACTCCATTACCTATACCGGCTAGTGCTTGGTCTTTTGCAAGATCGATTGTTGTTGCTATCCATGGGCCGTATCTTACGTCTGCTGGTGCTGCTGTTCCTATTGCTAAATTGTCTGATAATGCTATTGCCATTTTATTTTAATTTTTTTTTTGTTTTTTTTGTTTTAATTATTTCTTAATTCTACAGAATCTAATCCTGCTGATTTTAAAGCTATGTGTATATTGTAATTTATTGGTCCCCAAATAGGAGCATTGTTTGTAGTTATTTGTACAGTAGTAGGTGATGAAAATAAGTTTGCATTATTATTAAAAGCTATTCCTGCAATATCACCTTTGTTTGTATCATCAACAAACCATCTAGTTTTGGTTGTGTTACCAGCTGGATATGCAAACCACATCCAAGTTGTAGATGTTGGTGGGTTAGTACCAAAAGGAACAGTTAAAGTTGAATTAGACTTTGCTAATACTTTATTATAACCTAGACCAGTCCCATTTTGTATAACAGTTTGTATTGCAGTTATTGAATTAGCATATCCAGTTGAAGAAAAATTTATATCCCCAGCATTTAATGTGTCTGATACTCCCCAAAAATAAGGATATATAGCCTCAAATGATGTTGTTGCAGTTTTACTGCCTTGTGGTATTGGTGTTCCTGAAAAAACTCCGACACTATTCTTTAATTGATTACCTGCACCAAAATCAGCTGTTGCTGTATAAGTTATTGTATTAACAGGATTTGAAAGATTGTTTGATATTGTAAATAAATCAGATTTTACACCAGTTGTTTTGAATTGAGGATTATTGGTATTTGGGTATGTAAACTGATCAGGAAGAGGATTAATTTGAGATGTTGTTATAGTAGGGGTTAAACTAGCTGGTGGAGTGTTTCTATTTAATGTCATAGTTCCATCTACAAATCCACCTGAATCTTTTCTAATAAAATCTATAGTAATTGTATTAGTAACTGTTGATCCTACTTCTTGAAGAGCGTTACCTAAGGTATTACCTATTTCAAGTTCAGGTTGAAAATACACTGGTGGTAAAGTTGGAAAAAACATTTTATCAAATAGATCAACTATGTCATTACCTTTTAATGTACTAGCTAATGTGCCTGAGTCTATTGCACCTACATCTTTAGCTACTGGAGTAGCATCTCCTATCAACGTATTATAAGCACCTGCTATATTAGCTTGTGTATTATCAGTACCATCTTGAGTTACTGTATATATTTTCCCATCAAAATTAACTTTTTCAGTAGGATCAACGCTTGTGTCGGCGTCTTTAACAGATATACTTCCACCACCGCTAGAGTAAACTAACCCGTCTTCATTTTCATTAACTGCTAAAATTTGACCTGCTGTTCCAAATCCATTTATTCCAGTCAATTGAATCTCTATATTTCCTCCTGTACTAACCGCTGATAAAGGCTTTATTGCAATTATATTATTTGGTACGTTAAGAGAAGTTTTAAGAGTTTCTAACGTTATTCTTTTAGTTTTGTTTTTATCACTTACATCAGTTATTAACAGTAAGTCAGATAAGACAGGTATTTCAAGTTCGGGGTATGAATATATTACTGCCATGTTTTAATTATATTTTGTATAATTTTATTTCAGTACTTACCATAGGTGTTGGAGTGCCTACGTTACTCACTGGATAACCAACATTAAAAGGAGCAAGTGGATTAGTTGTAGGGTTAAGAAATGGTGGAATTAAAGTTATAGCAACTTTTGGATTATTTTCGGTTTCTTGCCTAGGGCAAGCTACTCTAACACCAATGTCTTCAATTCCATTAATTGTTTTTGTATAATAAAAACCTCTATGGTAGTAAGGATATACTGGTTGAATACTTTTAGGTGAGGTGTTTGAACCCTCTGTTGAGCTAGGGTTTGTTGCTAGTAAATTTACAGTAGGCTGTAAAACAGTTCCTTCACTGGTAGTAACTACTACCCAAGTTGGCTGCACATGTGTGGCAGGATCGGGCGCAGTATTATTTTTGTCTTCAAACCCATTTATAGATACAGTTATAAAAAAAGTACCTGTTGTGCCAGCCGCAAATCTTAATACGCTGCCTTTATGATCAGCAATGGAGCCATGATTATTATAGGTATACCCAGTTGTTTCTACTAGAGTATACAGACCGTAATTAGGATCTGTATTAACCATACCTAAATTATAAGGACTTACCCTACTTTCACTATTAATTGGGCTATTCCATATTCCAAAATTAACATCATCTGAATAAGCTCCAGCAATTGGGCCTTCCCATATGACTTGCCTAGAAGCTACACCATTGTCTGCGCTTATTGGCATCCAAGAACTACCGATAAGAATTGGTGTACTAGTCCCACTATCAACAGCATAATCAGTTGTACCTATTGTTATTGTACTTAAAGTATTTGATGGTGTTCCTCCTGGATTTGCTACAACAGAAGTTCCACCACCACCACCGCTACCTGATGGTACACTCCAGTTTCCAGTGCCATCTAAATATACTGATGCGTTAGTTCCACCAGATGGAACATGTCCGACTGAATTACCACCATTGTAAGCGTTTGAAGTAATCAATACAGAACCTGTTAAACTTGTTTCAGATATTATCGCATCATCTAAGCCTGTTGAAACTCCTGAAGTACCAATTGATACATTGCTACTAGGAGCAAGTTTCCAAGAAGGAGCATTGCCTGCTCCATTAGAAGTTAATACATAATTATTATTTGCATCAGTTGTTTCTATAATTGTATATTCACCAGTCCCTAAGTTTGATGTTGGACCTGAGTGAAATATAGAATTAATTGCAATACTTGAATTATTACTACCACCATGAGATATTGGTAACACCCCTGTGCCATCAGATGAAAAATCAATATTAGCATTTTCTAAGGTAGATATATCTGTTAAACCAGTTCCACCAAGTGATTCGGACAAAGGTATATCTATTGAAAATACATTTCCAGTAAGTAATAAACCTGTTCCAGCTGTATACCCAGTTACTTTACTTATTAAATCACTTACTAATCCTTTTTCTATGTTACCGCTATCAGCAGCACTAAACCATATAGTATCTGTAGATTCTATATTCCCTGCTGTAGCTGACAATATAGCATTGTTAGCTCCAGTATAGTTTATAGCAACATCACCTGTATTTATTATACCAGTTGATGGATTTGATACCATACCTGTTCCAGCATCAACTTTAGTTACTGTACCTGTAGTAGTAGGTAGCGTGTCCCAATAGATACCTTCGTTTGGTCCTAAACTTTTTAATATTTGACCTGAAGTTCCTGTTTCTAAATAACGGTCGTATAAATCTCCTTGTATTATAACATCCCCTTTTGAAGCACTAACATTGACTGACCAGCTTAATGTTGTAACTGGCGTTCCATCTGTATATGAGTAATTACCGTTTACATCTAAATTTTCACCATCAACATATCTACCATTACCTATTTCTGTAACTATTAAGTTACCAGTATTTATAGCCGAAGCTACTAATAAACCCTTTAAACCTGCGCCAGACACACCGGTTAATTCTTTTTCTTGAGGTACTAATAAAGTTTTAGTTGGTTCTAGATTTCCAGTTACTGATATTGATAGAGGCATATTTCTTTCAAATACAGTTGTTGTATCTCCTTTTATTCTAACTGCTTCAACAGTAATTTCTTCATTAGATTGAGAAACACCAAATGATATTTCTCCTGCTCCAACACCTGCTTCGCTAGCGCCATTGTCAATATTTATGTATGCTTGTTTTATAGCACTCTTGTTTGGTTCTTTAGAAAAAAACTGTACTTCTGAGATTTTTTGATAAGGATCCCAAGTTCCGCCATAAGTCATTTCAGTTCTTATTTTTGGTATAGTTATGCTTAAAATACCTGCAGTTGTTGAAGCTTGATATGGTCCGTTTTTAACTGTGAATATTGATCCTGATAAAAAACCTTCTTGATTTGTTTCAGGAATCAAACTACCTATTTCGTGAAGCGTTGCTGAATTTGGATCAGTTCCATTATAAAAAGATCCACCAAATGTTAAACCACCGTTTGGTCCATAGTCAGTGATTAAATCATTCCTATTCTTTATATAAGCGTTAACTCTTGAGTTATTAAGATCATCATAAACAAGAAACTCCATAGAGCCAACTGTATCTTCTTGTTCCCATGTTCCTAATGAAGTGTTTTCTAATCTTAGTATAGGTGATTTTAATGAAGAATCTGTTTCATCGCCTGATTTAATGCTGAAAATAACAGCATCTGAAGACTGTGAAGTCATTGAGTCTTCAATAGCAGCTCCAGTAGAATCCCACTTAGGTAAAGTATTAAAAGTACCTGTTCCTGTGACAGTTCCAGTGTTTCCGCCAGTAACATTTACAGTTACATTGCCAATACCATCTGACGGCGTTAGCTCTATATTGTTACCTGCTAATATTCTATTTACACCAGAAGAAGTACCACCCGGAAGCGAAGAAACTTTTATTTGTTTGGTTAAGTTCTCGTCTTCTGAATCAGTAATTATTATTAAATCATCATTAACGGCGGTTAATTTTACTGGGTAAGTATATATTATAGCCATTTATCGTTGTTTTTATTAACTATGCGCGTCTCTTAATTCTTCACTTCTTTTTTGACCAGGTGTAAGTGATGATTTAGGACCCGTTCCAGCTGGATTTCCTATATTATAGTTATCATCCATTATTAGTTTGCCTACTGGAGGCGTAGATCCTTGAAAATTCTTAACATCATACTTTTCAGAGTTCATAGAATTTCTATGAGACTTATCCACTACTGGGTTATACTCTAAATCATCCTTAGCTTGTCTTCTATTTTTCATTTTTTCTCTAAATCCACCGAAAATACCACTTTTAGCACCTTTCATAGGCTTAGGTCCTTTGCCTCTACGCGAACCTTTATTTTCGTTGTCGTCTTTTTCTTTTCCACCGCCCATATTGCCAGACGTGGCTTTCATATCTTGATTATAACTTGGCATATTCTTTGTTTTAGTATCTTGACCCTTGATGCTTTAGTATTTTTTCTCTTGAACGTCTATGATAAGCGTCATCGCTTGCGTCATTCTTTAAAGCATGTGCATGATCGAAGTCATTCTTAGCGTTTGCCATCTTTCCATGAGCAGCTTCATATCTTCCATCAGCTTTTAATTTCTTCTCGTGAGAGTAATCGTCCATCGATGCCTCTTTATCTTGGTATTTATTCATCATATTATTTCTTTTTAGCCATTTTAGCTCGTTTAGCCATTTTAACTCGTTTAGCCATTGGTGCTGGCATTTTAATCGCTTTCATAGCTTGTTTAGCCATTGGAGAATCTGGTACAAGTTTTCTCAGCATTGGCATTATACCTTTTGCAGTTTTAGAAACCATAGCCTGCGCATCACCAAGTCCTTTAGGAGTTTTTACAGATGTTGTTGTTTTTGATGATTTCGTAGAACCACTAGCTTTTGTCTTTGTTTTTGTTGTTGTTATACCAGTTTTCTTATTAGTTACAGCTTTAAACTTAGAATTGCCACTGAGTGATTTACCTTTAACTACCTTTTTTCTTTTATTTTCTTTAGTAGTTCTCTTTCTATATACTGACATTTTGTTTTTTTTTTAGTATTATTAATATTTTCGTCTTAATATAGTATATTACACAGGATTACTTGTTTTTACTTATTTTATTAAAAGCCAAGAAGGGTACGTAGCATGACATTAGCCCCTTACTATTCTAGATATAAGGGCCTATTGTCACCTTTTTATAGCCCGGTCCTACTATTATATAATTTTTATTAGATATATAGAAGTTTTGTGTTACTAATATAAAATTTAATTTTGTTTTTTTATACAAATTCAATATTTTATTTCGGGGTTCCCCTTTTCTCTAGTGTATAATTGTGTATTAATGACCTTTCCCGATGTATTATCGTGTCGTAATCTATTTACTAACTTCATATAAACATTTGATGTTTCACTTTGTAAAGTAAATACGATACATATTAGATAATAATATCAAATAACTAATATAAATAATATGATTACTAACTTAAAATATAATAAACTTAATTCAATTCTAAATAACAACTCTGAAATCCATTACATAATCGATTCATTAGAATTCTTTTCAGAAAATAATATTAACACTAATCAATTCATTAATAACAAATTCATTCTATTTGAATACACATCTCACTTACCAGAAACTATTCAACTATTAAACCAAAACAATATTAACTATTCAATTCATACTGACGAATTAGAATTACAATATATAATAATCTAATTAACTAATACATATCACTCACTATAATATACATCTGATATTCAGGGTAAATTACTGAGAGTTCACGTGGCACACTATTAACTAATAAATAACTAACAAACAAATATACACTTTTACAAAACAAATACGATAACAAACAGATAATAATAATAACTAAATAAATAAATATGAAATACTTTAACGACGATACTATAAATCACTTTCAATTTGAATCAAATTATGTAAGTAAAAAAGAAATACAAAAACAAGTAAATGAATTTGTAGAAATTGATTGCGAATATAATTCAATTGAAGATGAACAAATGTTAATTAATACTTTAATGAAATTAATATATACAAACTAAATACGACACTAACAAGATAATAATAATATAAACTAAATAACAAATATAAACTATGAAAAATATAAATAATAAACTAACAACAAAAAGATTTGTAATAAGAAAATCTTTACTCGGTACTAATACAATAGTAACATTTACTAACAAAAAAGATATAACTTTTACTTATGATCATGACGAGATTTACTCAACATTTCAACAAAAGTTTGAAGAAATGGTATGTTTCCAACAGTACAAATCTTATACAAATAGTAATACTGTTCCAAAATTCTGTAGAGAATTAAGTACTCAGTCTTAAAAACTAAAAGTCCAGTTAGTTACTTATTTCCTGGTAAATCAAATATGAATAAGTAAAAGTCGATGTTGATAGTAATACTTTAACGACTATAAATAACACGAACATATTACTCAGCACAAACTAAATACGACAAAGTGTCGATAATAATAATAACTATGTATAATGAAATAAAAATACTACAAGAGTTTTCAAAGAAAGTCTTTGATATGACTCCAATAACCATCAATCAATTATTGATGATAAAAAAAGAATATAATAACTATAAAAATAAATAATATGTATCACTCTAATTCTCCTTCAAACTGGTCATGGCAAAAAGCTTTTGACGAAATGGACAAGTATGTTCATCAAACAGAAATGACTCAACAATCTATAAATCATGTACTCAATTATCCTGGTGAGGCTAATGGTGTCT
>Ga0207896_1000017_pt1 | contig 57001 bp, 76 predicted proteins | sample LinPmetageLP36_FD_184049 | JGI IMG/M metagenome (GOLD analysis project Ga0207896, IMG submission 184049) | Marine viral communities from the Pacific Ocean - LP-36 (SPAdes) | ecosystem: Environmental > Aquatic > Marine > Oceanic | place: Pacific Ocean | collected 2010-06-15 | reverse complement strand
CCTCCTTGGGAGCATGAAAATGTTGTTCCCTGAGTACATAGCAGGGATAAGCAGGGTCAACCTACTTATGGGGTTACAACTAAAAAGTACCTATATTTATAGGCTTACAGTGTGGCGTACAGGGTAGCGCACACGCTAAGAGATATTACTGTGATATTCATCACAACCAATTCAATTGACATTAAACTCTCCCTTACAGTGTCATATACTCAATAAATTCACCGTTTTTATACTCATACTCGTATATCTCAGGCAGTATGAACGGTGGCACTACCGATTTACTCCAAACATTACTACTCTCAAGATAATCCATTAAACCCCAGTCGATATCTTTCGACCAGCATCTACGCACACCATTATAGGCGTAATGAAAACAACCTATACTTCTATTTGTATCTCTCTCAACAGTCCACATAGAATGACCTCAGAATATCCCGCACAAGGTCGCAGGGAGCATGAAAAACGTGTTCCCTAGACATATAGCAGGGGTTAGTAGTATGTACCCATAGGGTACGGGGGGTTACAACTAGGGAGCAGTTTTAACATGGTTACGTCCCATGTTTCAGTCATGCTCAGGACTGTATTGCAGGTCGCTATGGTATCTACTGTGTATTGTAGAATGATAGCATCTCGGGTTGAGATTCCGCTTTGGTTTGCAGTTCAGAGGCGTCAATGGCTCGCCGTAAGGCGCGTGAACACCTGCAATAATTATAAGCAATTACTTATGGTAAGAAGTTGAAATCTGTGAGAAGTTATTGACAGTCATGCTCAGGACTGTACGAGCAGTATCAGTCAAGACACTAGGGTATATTTTATTCGTCTCATACGGACGCTTTGACCCCATGACGAGGAGGACGATCCGGTTATATATCGTACGCAGTCGACGCCACCCGTAAATTAGCCGATATGTGCAGGGTATCCTTATACGGCTATCAAATACCCCGAAGTCAGTTCATTTTACCACCGTGACTCAGGGTGGATTCACTGGGGTCAACATCATCCCCTTACCGGAATTACTATTTAAATCTCTGCCTCGCTATCCTAGGCGGGGCACAACCAGACTTGGTTCGTTTAGTCTTAATATTATACTTAACTCTAGGCGCTTTTTGTGCGGGTATAACTTCAATCCACACGCCTACTTCTTTATCGTAGTACATTTGCCTCCTCTTTTGATGTTATCTGTGAGAATCACACTGTTTCCAGTGTGAATCCCGCTGACTATGCCGCTTCTGACCACTCCTCCATCTTGGCAATTTTCTCGATAGTCTGATTGAGTTCGCCGATTGCGTCATATGCCTCCATGACTTGATCTCGCGCCTCATCAGAGTGCTTCTCGATATCTGCCGTGGTTTTCTCGATAAGTTTCTTTAACTGCCAGATACTTAGCGATGATTCCACCTCGAAGTCGTACCATTTGCGGGCATGAAGTGTAACCATATCAAACTCGAACTCAGACTTTTTTGCTTTTTTGAAGCGTAGGTTTTCTTGATCCCAGTTGACTTGGCATACCTCCGACACGAAGCCGATAAGTTTTTGCTTATTAACTCCGTCGCACTTTGTAATACCCTTCACAAGCATAGATAGATATGTACTATCGCCATGCTCAGAGTAGTGCCATGCGGACGACACGAACAGATCTTGCACTTTATCTTGCCACTTGAGTGCTTGATTTACTGCGCGTTTGATTGCCGTGCCGAGGTCTTTTCCATTTTTGATGATTTCCATCGTTGCGGTGCTCCGTTTTTGTATGAATCACGGAAGTGTGATTCTCACAAATAACATTATTCCTTAGATATACCAGTTCCCTTGCAGGTCACGAGGCGGATCATTCCAGCACACTTATCTGATTTTGTTGACCCCGCTAAGTCCAGTTCGAGTAGACTAGCAGTATTACTCCCCAATTATCTCTTATATAATTCCTTACTGTTTACCCACCAGGATTCACTCACTAGGGCATTCCGATATTCGCTTTCGCTTGTATCAGTCCGGCTCGATCTATTTGTGCAATCTTTCTACCTTACAAAATCCCCGTATAGCGTGCCAGACTTATCTGGAAGTCCCTCAACCGCGTGCGGTTTCATGGGGTCGCTAACCTTTCGGGCGGGATGAAGCAGAAAGCAAACGATTCTCTCACCTTGAAATATTATCCCCGAATTTATGCTCGCGCTCGTGGGCTGACGTGTAGACCGCGACACTTTATGCGATCTTGGGAAGGTCTTTCGTTCCCATGCATTTAATATAGCGCATCCAGTCCTGAATTGCAACTTGCCTGCCTGTATAAGCACTTTCTAATATAGTTACCCTGTAATATAAGCATATTTGAATATTCTGAAGGTACTCCCAGAGGCGCGCCCGAGCGATCCAGGTTCAGGAGTCCCGTTCCACCCGCCCATACATATAAATAAAAAAAGGCACTAACACAACATTAAGCCGTTCCCAAGAGTTTATTAAGCTTTAGGCACCCCTACGTATAGGTTATTCTTTGTATATAGCTAGGGAGCATGTTTTTAGTGTTCCCTGGAGGTATAGAATTGAAATTGGATGGGGGTATATCTATTGGTTATTGTCCCCTTATGGAATATTATATTATGTTTACCTATATGGAGTATTATCATATCTGGCTTAGCGGCAAAATTTTGAAAAGTGCGTTGCGTGTAGGCAGTGCCCGGGGCTAAGAGACCTAGAAATTTTTGATTCCAAATTTTTTGGGGGGTATATTTTTTATAAAAAGTTATTAAAAAGTTATACACAGGGTTATCCACAGGTAAAAAGTAGGTTAAATGTATGATTATAAAGGGTAATTATAAAGTTATCCACAGATAAACCCCTCCCTTATTATAATATATATATATTTATATTACTATATGGACAAAATTGGTAAGGATTTTCTTAGGTGCCTGGCTAATAAATTTGCTAACAGAATAAAAGTGGGACACTCTACCCCCCCAATATGCTATAATATAAGTAATGAATTTGGGATTGTACCAGCACATCTCTCCCCTCCTTGTTGAGGGTCCCTTCTCCCTTCTGTTGGTACAGTCCCACCTTAAAGAAGTAGATCATAATTAAAATTTAACAAAGGAAATTTAAAATGGCATATGGCGATCCAGAACAAGGCAGTAAATCAGCTCCAGGAGCTGGCAAAAGTGGCAAAAATACTGGTGGAAGACGGGGGACTCAAAGTCTTGCCGGAAAAGGAACAGGAAAATCTGTAAGAGGAATGAAAACAGGATCCTCATCTAATAGCGAAAGACCTTCTGCACAAAAGAAGGGCAGCGTAATGCGAGAGGCAACTTGGAATAACATGACCAAGGGTGCTCGTATGAAAAGCCACGGCACGACATCATACGCAAAATATAAAGCAGGAAAGAAAGCTTCTAGTGTTACAGGAACTGCAAGGTCAAACCGTCAAATGAGGGGCGGAAACGGTGGATCCGATAAATAATGGCTGTTAACCCTGTAAAACGTAGGGAAGGCAAGGTAGTACACAACAGTGTGTGGACCACAGCAAACAAGAAGAAAGTAATTGAGATGTTTGCTTGTGGGTCTACCGTTGTTGAAGTATGCAGGTTCCTTGGTATTCATAAGTCTACGTTCTACCGCTGGCTAAAAGACGAGAGAAAGGGTGATTTTCAGCGCACCATTGAGTTAGGTATACAAGCTTCTGAAGCTTACTGGATACAGATAGGTAGGGATAACCTAGAGAATAAATCATTTAATACATCACTATATGCATTCATGATGGTTAATAAGTTTAACTATAGATCCACCTATTCCAAGCAGGAAGTAGAAAAGAAAGAAACCAAGACTACAACTGTAGAGGTTAAGAAAGCTGTTGATGTAGAATCTATAATTGATAAACTAAACGAAAGTATGAAGGAGGGGGAGCCAAAGCTCCTTAATTAATATGCCTAAAGTCGGAACTAAAAAATTTGCTTACACCAAAGCTGGTATGAAAAAAGCTAAACAATACTCTAAATCTTCTGGCAAGAAAGTACAGAAGAAGGCTCCAAAGGGGTACTAAGATGGGTTGGGGAGGAGCAAGCAGTCCAGGTGGTGGTGCTGATTCTAGTCCTGACGCTCCAGGAGGAGGATTAGGTTCTGGAGCATTTGGAGGCGATGGTCCATCTATTTCGGGTCAATCTAAAAGCTCTCAAGATACCAGCACTATAGAAGGTTTTAGAGCTGCTATTGCTAAAGCTATGGGAGCGACAATAGAAAACAATGTTGACAGAGAAGCTTTTGATGCGGAAATGGAAGACGCGGCTAATAACAGAGCAATAGCTGCAGCAGTAGAAGCAAGAGATAAAGCCGCAAGAGAAACAAAAGAGCAACAAGAGCGTCAAGCAATGATGGATCAAATTGATGCTATGCAAAACAAAACTAATTTTGCAGATCCAACTAAAGCTCCTAGTCAAAATATAAATGATGTAAACCCTAACGACCTTGGAGTTAACCAGGGAAACATTGGTGTAGATGTAGACGACCGTGGTCTTCTAGGTGCAGCAATAGATGATCCTCAAGGAACTCAAGAAGGTCTTGATGCAGAACAAGAAGCAAGGGATGCAATAGGGAGATCTCAAAGGTCCGCTCAAGAGCAAGCGATGAACGAGGCTGTTGCAATCGGAGCGCAGAGAAACATTTCTAGACAAGATCAAGAAGAAGCAATAGATAAAGCTTATTACGATGATCGCACTATTGATCGTCAGAAGCGAGAAAATATGAAGGCCATTCAAGATAGGTTTGGGTTTAGCCCAGGAAACCCACATATGGAAAAAAATCTTGATTACGAAGCAAGAGAGTCTTTAGCAAGCCATCCTGCTATGAGAGATCCAGTTTTTAGAGATTTAGCTTTTGACTTGGTTGACATAGATCGAAGAACGGCGCCAGCAAATTCAACAGTAGAAACTATTATGGGATATGTAATGAAAGCTCTTAATCCAGCTTTAGGATTTGGAACAGTTATGAAAGGCATACTTGAAGCACTTGGATTTAACACTAATCTAAATATGGGGCAAAGAGCTATAACTGCTGCAATAACCGCTTTTGAAGGCGGTATTCCTGGTCAAAAAGGAGCAGGAGGTTTAATGGAAGGAGAGAGAGGCGATTCTTTTGGAGATGAACAAGCTATGAAAGCGTTAGAAAAAGTAGCTCCTTGGACAAAGGGATTAAATCAAAGACAAATTGAATATTACTTTGCTGATGGAAACGAAGAAGAGCTTGAATGGGTTACAAATCTTTATAATCAGATGAATCCTGAATGATAGAGTTTATAGTTATAGTTTTAGTTGTAAATATTTTTATAATTGGTGTAATATAATAGGTGTACAACATGGAGAAAAAAATGGTAGGTAATCAAATTAGAGCTATGGATAGAATGTTTGAGCGCATGATGGGTATGACGGGACACCGTTCACCTCTTGCAATGGTAGAGTCAACAATGGACAGGATGGAGTCGATGCTTAGCTCGATTCCAACCAACAGTGAAGAGTTCACGGTATGGAAGCTAACTCCTACGACGTATAGGACTGAAGTTCAAGAAGATGGTTCCATTCTGTTCAAAGTTGTTGAAGATAAAAAGAATAATGATTGGTCTGAAGAAGCAAAGGGACCTGACGTAGAGAAGAAGTGAGCCTACCAGAGATAACTAAAGATGCTTTTGCTGATACAAAGAATGCTGAAGCAGCTATCAAATTTGCTCAGTGGGCGCAAGGTGCAGAGTACGATCAAGTCGTTGCTGCATATGCTAAGTGTCATAGCGATCCCAATCTTGATGACACTTTTATTCGTACTCTCGGCCAGCTTGACAGGTATTATCTTGGTGTTTTCCTCTGTAACCGTCATGACATGCTTCACCCTTGGATATATGAAAGATGCCGTGAGGTCGAAAATGACAGAGATAGAAGACTCGATCTTTGGGCAAGATTTCATTATAAAAGTACTATAATAACTTTTCTTGGTTGTGTTCAAGAAATATTATGTAATCCAGATATAACAATAGGTCTTTTATCTTTCTCCTCTAAGCAGGCTAAGCCATTTTTGCGGCAAGTTATGCAAGAGTTAGAGGTAAATGAAAAACTTAAAGGGTTATATCCAGATATACTTTACGAAAAACCTAGGCAGCAAGCTCCTAAATGGGCAGAAAATGAAGGTCTTTGTGTAAAAAGAAGCTCAAACCCTAAAGAACAAACGGTAGAAGCTCACGGTTTAGTGGATGGACAACCAACGGGTAGACACTTTTCATTAATTATATACGATGATGTTGTTGTTCAGGAAAGTGTATCAACTCCAGAGCAGATAGCAAAGACAACCACGCAATGGGAGCTATCATTAAACCTTGGGTCTACACACAATCCAAGATATCAGTACGCAGGTACAAGATATTCATACGGTGACACGTATGGAACAATTTTACAACGAGCAGCGGTAAAGCCTCGTATACATCCAGCCACACACAACGGTCAAATGGATGGAGTACCAGTGTTCCTGATGGATGAGCGCTGGGAAGAGATTAAAAAAACAACTTCTACATACACTGTAGCTTGTCAGCAGTTACTAAATCCAATCGCTGGTAGTGATGTAGCGTTTAAATCAGAGTGGTGGAGAGAGTGGGAAGTAAGACCGTATACTATGAATGTATATATTCTTGTTGATCCAGCTAGCTCAAAAAAGAAAGGGTCTAACCGTACAGCTATGTGCGTTGTTGGTGTTGATTCGTTCTATAATAAATATTTACTTGATGGGGTTTGTCACAGGCTAAGTCTTTCAGAGCGTTGGGACTATTTAAAAAAGTTACGCACTAAATGGAAAAGAGCTCCAGGAATTAGAGAAGTAAAAGTTGGATACGAAAGATACGGAGCCCAATCTGATATAGACCATTTTAAAGAAATGATGCGTATAGAGGGGCAAAGCTTTCCTGTATACGAATTAAACTGGGTTGGTGGCGGAGGGTCGCAATCCAAAAAAGATAGGATACAAAGATTAGAGCCTGACTTAAAAGACGGTTCATTTTTCTGGCCTTATCCAACAGATTCAAAAAGACTTACATCTTTGCAGTTAGACGTAAAAGACAGGAAACAAGAGTTTCTTATGTCTAAAAAAATAATGCGTAAAGATGAGAGTGACGTTGTTTATGATTTAGCAAAATGGGTAAGAGATAATGAGTACAATCTTTTTCCTACAATTCACCCTGATTTTTTAGACGCATTATCAAGAATATACGATATTGACCCAACACCTCCAGTTATTCGCACCTACAGGAATCTGGAGCCAGAGGCAGAGGCAGCTTATTAATGGCAAGAACAAGTAGAATAGGACGACGAACTTATCAGCCTAGGCGTATAGCTTACAAGATGAGTAATGGCAAAGCTTTCTACGAAAGACAGCCTCGTGATATTCCTTATGGAGTTCTTCCTTATGTTCAGCCTACATACTGGGTTGCTGGATATTGTGTGGATGATTAACTATGAACCATATTAAATATTTATTAGCAACTATAGCTGCATTTACTTTTGTTATGTTTGTTATAATGTTTCCTGTACTATTAAAAGCTCAAGATGAAATGCCTGAAGGTATGTACGAGAAACAAATTAAGATGAGCCTTGGATGTACCGAAGGATTTATTGCTATGATAGATATTCTCCATGATAACTATCAGGAAGTTCCAGTAGTCATGAGTCATTTAGATATGACTACAACTTTTGTTTTGTTTGTTAACGAAAGTAAAACTACATCTACATTAGTTATTACTAAAAACTTAAAGGACAAAGAAGAAGCTTGTATTGTTTGGGCGGGACAATCTAATGGAACATCCTTAAGCATTAACCCTAATCCAATATTTCCAGTGCAGACGTAATGGAAGAGTCTGCAATGGTTGATATGTTGTTTGGGGTATTAAGCGTCGGTCTAGCTTTTATACTTCGTAGAGTTTTTTCTTTATTTGATAAACTTCAAGAAGAAGATAAAGTATTGCATAGCCGTATTACGGAATTAGGAGCGCAAGCAGTAACTAGAGCAGAGTTGCACGGAGCAATAGATAGAGTTTTAAATCGTATAGACAAACTAGAAGAAAGGTTAATGAATAAATAATGGCTTCTAGAAAACAAAAACCTATACCAAAAACTACTACAGGAAAAAAACCTAACTTTAGAAAAACTAAATCAGGTGCGGGAATGACAAAGGCGGGAGTAGCCGCTCATCGCAAAGCAAATCCAGGATCTAAACTTAAGACAGCCGTAACAGGAAGTCCTAAAAAAGGATCTAAAGATGCTAAGAGAAGAAAGTCTTATTGTGCTAGATCAGCTGGACAGTTAAAAAATTCTAGTGCTGAGACAAGAAATGATCCTAACTCAAGAATAAGGCAAGCAAGGCGTAGGTGGAAATGTTAAAGAAAATTAAAAAAGTTTCTAAAGAGCTTACAAAAGCTTCTAATATGCATAAAAAACAATCTAATGTTTTAAAAAAATTAGCTAAAGATGCCAAGAAAACAAAGAAGAAAAAATAATGGCTAAGAAAGGATTGTATGCAAACATACACGCAAAACGAAAAAGAATTAAATCTGGCTCTGGTGAGTCTATGAGAAAACCTGGGAGCAAAGGCGCTCCAACTAACAAATCTTTTAAAAGGTCAGCTAAAACTGCTAAGAAAAAATGAAACATTTAAAGGAAAATAATGAATCGTATCTGCAACACTTACGAAAAGCAATGTTTATATCTGGCTTTATGCTGGTTGGGAGCGCTACTGCTTTCATTCACGGCATTGCACCACCTTTGGTAACCAATACAACTAGCAATATACTAAAAAAAATAAATAAAAGATTGGAAGGAAATGAAAAAAATTGATTGTAACTACGAAAGCTCAAGAACAATTAAACAAAGTTTTAAATTCTGGAGAGTGCTTAGAGATAGGATTAAAGGGTGGTGGATGCAATGGCCTAATGATTACCTTGGAGAAAATTCAATTGACAGGTATCACAGAGTTGAGCATTGGAAAGAATACCGTATTTGCAGACAAAACATCTCAGACATACTTACAAGGCGGTAATCTTGATTACGAAGATAAAGGGTTTTCTCAAAAATTTGTGGTTAATCCAAGTGAAAGTACAAGAAGATGCGGATGCGGCGACAGCATTGCTCTTCCACCGTTGTAATAATTTTATAATATTTAGGAGGTAGTTTATGTGGGACAGCGTAAAACGAGGATGGAACCAATTAGATCGAAAAGTAAAAATAGTAATTGCAGTGATAGCAGTATTCGCTATTTTGTCCGCAATCTTTGGATCGCCATCGCCATCAGTTCCTGTGCAGTAATAACTGGATGTCAAGCTCTAAAGGAGTCAACGATAGTAGCGACAGGAGCGGGAACGGGTGCGGTTGTTGGGACTGTGATCAGTGGGGGTGTCGGTGCGCCGATACTGGGAGCCATGACGGGTGCCTTTGCGACAGATGTAATGACGGAGGTTTTGACAACAAGCAAAGAGAGTCAGACTATTATCAAGGCGCCTGATAACTTTTTTACATTGCTTGGCTCTCTTGCAGAAATGGGAGGTTGGTTACTTATTTTAATAATTGTAATTCCTATGGTGTTAGGATGGTTTTTGCCAGGTCCAACAAAATTAAACAGAAAGAAAAATGATTAAAAAGTTTGCATCGTTAATACTGTTTTGTTTTTTTGTAAGCGCAGGATTTGCTACTGTGGTTGCTGATTACAGAAGTACTTTTTTAATAGGTGCATCTAAGTACAGTACTTTATCTTGGCTGTCAGATGGCTCAAGTAATATCTGGCGAGAGAAGGTAATAGAGAAATTAAAATTAAATGGCGATACCCATGCAGATGTCATGGCTAGAAACCATGATCCAAAATTTAAGGTAGTTGACGGTGTTAATAGAGTTGCTTGGCGTGATCGTCTTAATAAGTTGCGTGATAAAAATCTGGCTCCTGTAATGTGGCTAATATCTGATGACAGCCCTCAAGTTTACAAGCAGGGACTACAGAATCAGATAGACTATCAGAACCAAGTAGTAGATGCAGTAGACGATTTAGTAAGTCATTACGTAGTGTGTCTTGAGTGTGACGAATATTACTCTCCACAAGAAGTAAGTGTCCTCATACAAAACCTTAGAAAAAAAGGTGTTAACAAGCCTATTGGTGTGCACCTTACACCAGGAGTAAAACCTGAATACTACAAAGATGCTGATGTTATTTATTTGCAAACTGGATTTAACTTAAATGAGTCACAGTTCAGAAAAAGCATTGAAGAAGCGCTTCGGCTTGGTAAGCCCGTTGTCGTATCTGAGTACGACCTCAACGGAACGAGTGCGTTGGCTAAGAAGTATGGAGACATTGCTTGCTCGTACAAAGGAGTTGTGGGAACAGGAAACGGCAGAGGGTCAACAACCTGCCAAACAATGCAGTGGGATCAAGGACAAACAACCAAGTCCGAATGGGACAGATGGGAAGACTTTGTAAAGAAGAACGATAAAGAGTTATACGTATTTGCTTTAGCACTTGTTACTATTAGCGCAGCAAATTTGATTGAACTACCATTTATGGCTACTTTTAACTACGCTTCAGAAAACTACTATGAGTTAATGCTGTTTAAGCCTGTTACAAAAACTATAGACGCAGGTATAACTATACGAAATGACGGAAAAGTAATGGCCTTTGGTAACTGGAGATTTAAATAAATGGCAGATCTAACCTTAAGAGAAACAAAAGGTAGTCCTCTTACGTTTGAAGAGATGGACAATAACCTTAGTAATCTTAACAATGCTAAATTAGAGCTTATAAATAATCTTAATGTAGCAAGTTCAATGGATATTAATTCCGACTTTATTGCTATTTATGATGCAACTACTGGCGATAATAGAAAAATACTAGCTAATGCTACATCTTTTTCAAATAGAACATTAGTAATTAAAGTTATTGCTGACGGACTTCCTACTTATGTAGGAGACGGAATTGCTAGGATTGTTATACCATCTACATTTGACAGTCTTAGGCTTAATACTGTTGGTGGGCATGTATATACAGCTGCAGCAGGATCAACAACAAATATTCAAGTACATAATCAAACCAAAGGTGTTGACATGTTAACTACTTTGTTAACTATTGACGCTGGAGAAAACGATAGTAAAGATGCGGTAACTCCTCCGGTTATCGGAACAAGTAGTTTAGTTGATGAGTTTGATGTAATAAGATTTGACATAGATCAAATAGGTTCTGGAACTGCTGCTCTTGGTTTAGAGCTTAGACTAGAGTTTCACGCTTGAATTCATTTAAAGGTTATCCGCCTTCTGTACAAGTTTTACAGCCAATTCCAGATATATTTGTTGCTGTAAATTCAGACAAAGAAGAGATAAGAAATAATATAAAAAACAGTGTTTCTCTTGGATTGCCACAGGTAAAGCCATTTGAAACGCAGTGGGGCAAAGAAATATGCCTTGTTACTGGTGGTCCATCACTTAAAGATACATTTGATATAGTAAGAGAAAGATACGAAGATGGCGTTCCAATTGTAACAGTAAATGGAACTTATCAATACTGTCTAGATAATGGAATTATTCCTAATGCTTTTATAATGTTAGACAGTAGAGAGTTTAATAAAAGATTTATTGAAACTCCAGTAGATACATGTAAATACTTAATGGCATCTCAATGTCATCCAGAAGTATTTAAAATGTTAAAAGACAGAAACGTTTGGTTATGGCATTGCGACACTCAAGAAGAAAATATAGACGTTCTTGAAAAAGCATATGGAAAAGCATACGAAGACTTCTTTCCTATTATGGGAGGATCTACTGTAACACTAAGAGCGTTACACCTCTTAAGAATACTTGGCTTTCATAAGTTTGAAATTTTTGGTTTTGATAGTTGCATTATGGAACATCATCATGCGTATGAGCAACCAGAAAATGACAAAGAAGAAGAGATAGATTTGGTTGTAGGTGGGAAGCAATTTAGATGCACTGTAGCCCATTATCATCAGGCAAAGGAGTTTGTTCAGTTAATAAGCGTTACAGGCTCAAGTTATGATCTTATTGTTCATGGCGAAGGACTTATATCACACATCATTAAGAATCCAGAATCGTTAAAGGAGGCGGCTTAAATGGCGGCTACAGCATGGAGTTTTTTCAACAGTTTTAGGGAGTACCTTGGTAATGGTCAGTTTGACCTTGACGGTACTAGTGTTAAATTTTATATGGCATTACATACAAGTGCCGCAAGTGCAAACGTAAACAACGTTGCATTGTCTACTCAAGCCTCTCTGGCTAATGAAGTAGCCAACGGTAACGGGTATGCTACTGGTGGTAAATCAGTTACTTCCAGAACATGGGCATCAGCGGCAACAAACAAGTATCGATTTGACTCGACGGCTTGTGTATGGACTGCTACTGGTGGTGATGTATCTAATGTTAAATACGCTGTTATTTATCAATCAGGTGGAAAACTAGTTTGTTTTTCTCGCTTGACAACAAGCCAGTTTACATTAGCACAAAACAATACACTTACCGTAACGCCTAGCGCTACTGGTATTTTTGAACTTACGTAGGGGGAGCTATGGCACTAGAAAGCGCAAGTTGGGTAACTCAATTAGTAAACACAAACCCTACAGTTTCAGACCCTGTAGCAGAAGGCGATGACCATCTTAGAATGGTAAAGACTGTTCTTAAGAATAGTTTTCCATCGTCATCTACTGCGGCTATCGTACCTAATATGTCTGGTCAGTCTGGAAAATATTTAACCACAGATGGCACTGATGCTTCTTGGGGAACCGTAACAGCGGCATCTCCTGGTTTTGCAGTTGCTATGGCTATTGCGTTATAGGAGAGCATAATGGCACAAGATTTTGAACGAGCGGCGGCATCAGCAGTAGGAACGGGAGAGACAACTCTTCTTACCAGTAACTCTGATGACGCATTAATTGGTATTAGAGTAACTAACATCCTTACAGCCGCTGTAACTTGCGATTGTTACATTGATAAGACAGGCTCTGGTACTGACTACCACATTTGTAAAAGCCTAACCATTCCACCCAGTTCTTCTGTAGAACTTATTCAGGGTGGCGCAAAGGTTGTAATGCAAAACACAGATGTCCTTCATATTAAATCTAACACAGGATCTGCTTTAGATGTGTGGGTTTCATATGTAGATAGCATTTCTACGTAAGGAGGAATCATGGCTGAAGTAGTTAATGGAAATCAATACATAGGTCAAGCGCCCGCAAAAGACGGGTTCTTTATTCATCAGGAAACTATTGATGGAGATCATACCATTGAATCAGCAGTTCTTGCAGGGCCAGTAACTATGACAGGTACAATCATTGTTACTGGTACATTGGTGGTTGTATGAGCACAGTAAACGTAAACGCAATCGACAAAGAGTCTGGCTCAACGCTTACGTTGGGTGGATCGGGAACAACCGTTCAGCCACACGCATCAGCAACTTTGTCTGGTCTTGGAGTTCCAAATATTGTTACCGCTGTTTCTCGCGCAACAGATCAGACAGTTACAAAAAACGCAATTACAAAATTTCAGTTTAATGTTGAGGATGCCGATCCCGAAGGTTGGTTTGACTCATCAACAAATTATAGATTTCAACCAGATCAATCGGGAAACTACCTTGTAATGGTTTCTTTGTTTTCATCAAATGCCGCTTCAAGCGGGGACGTGATTAACGGATACATCTATAAAAATGGTTCTGAAGTTTTTTCAGCGGAATTTGATAAAGCAAATTACGATTTTGTAAACACCAATGTATTTTTTTCTTGGGTCAGTTTAAACGGATCATCTGATTACATTGAAATTTATGCACGTTGGGGAGCGAACGGAACTCTTACTTTTAAAGGTGAAAGTTTTAATGGGGCGGTTCATAAAAACAACAGAGCAATTTTTGTGAGGATGTCATGATTACCTCAGACGGATTAGAAAAATTAGGCTTCACGCCAAACGTTGACTTCGTTCTTCAAGATGATGGTGAAGGCGTTTACATCAAAGAATGGAACATCGCATCGCCACAACCGACCGAAGCAGAAATTGAAACTGCAGAAGCAGAGTGGAAGTCCGAAAATGAGGCAGAACAAATTCAAGCAGAAGCCGACAAAGCATCTGCCGTTTCCAAACTTGAGGCACTGGGCTTGACCGATGCTGAAATCAAAGCACTGTCAGGAGGTTTGTAATGGCTAGTGAAATCAAAGCAAACAAGATAAGCCCCGCTACAGGTACGGCTTTCACATTAGGTGATTCGGGGGATACGTTTTCTTCTCCATCTGGCGCGACACTAGATGTAAATGGAACGCTAGACGTAACAGGCGCAACCGTATCGGGATTAACAACAGGCAAAGTGTTGCAATTTGTAGTGACCCAGAATCACGACCCCGCAGTCAATATTGACAACGTGACAACATACGCGACGATGGGAAGCACGTTCTTAGTAAGCATCACACCATCAGCAACTTCGTCAAAAATTATTCTTAATTACGGTTCAGCAAGAGCGGGAGCAGATGGTGCAAGTTACGAACTCCGAATAAAAATTTATCGTCAGATCGGCGGTGGTGGTTATTCGGAAATTCAAAGCGGTTTGTGGCAGACCACAATCAAAAACACAGCCTATCGACCGTTTCACACCCAGTACGTTGACAGCACCCACAACACAACCTCACAAATCGATTACCAACTTTATATGGCAACTTCTAACAATGTGAGCGGGTCGTTTGCAGATTCTTCGCCATCTTTGAGATACATCAGCGCAACGGAGGTTGGAGCATGATTAGCACCACAGACGCAATTCGCTCATTAACAACTGGTGCAAGTTTTACAGTCATCGGTGATGAAATAAATTGGTTCTCGCCCGACATCCCGCAACCAACGCAATCAGAAATTGATGCAGAAATCGCACGACTGCAAGCGGAATACGATTCTCAAGCATACGCAAGAGCAAGAGCCGAAGCATATCCTTCAATTGGAGATCAATTAGATATGCAGTACCACGATCAAACAGAAGGATCACGTACTTGGCTTGATGCTATCGAAGCCGTTAAGGAGGCACATCCAAAATGAGTGAAGTTAAAACTAATAAAATAAGCCCTCGTTCTGGAACTGCATTTACATTTGGTGATTCAGGGGATACGTTTACAGTGCCATCAGGTGTGACACTGGCAAACAATGGGACTGCTTCTGGTTTTGGCGGCGATAACACTCCTGCTTTCCAAGCGTATATAAGTTCAAATCAAGCGCTATCAGATAATGTTTACGCAACGGTTGCGGCAAACACAGAAGATTTTGATACGGATAGTGCTTACAACAACTCCACCTATACGTTTACAGTGCCGTCAGGGGAAGGTGGTAAATATTTTTTATACCTTTATGGAGATGTTCAAAGTGGAGGAGGATCATCAGCAGTGTTACACGACAATGTCGCTCAAATAAGAGTTAATTCAGAATCAGACTCTACTGCAAGGTTTAGCAAATATCACCACGATTATCTTGGTGGCAACACCTACCAAGTTTTTGTTTCTGGAGTTGTCATTTTATCAGCGGCTGACACTGTAAAATTTTGGACAAAACAAAACGTAACTAATGGATATGCATCAAATCTTCTTGGCAATGCTCAAAGACCAACCGTTGTTGGTGGTTACAAATTGATTGGGGTTTAAAATGATTACGAACATCGGATTAAAAAAACTAGGTTTTTCTGAAAACGATTATGTCCTTCAAGATGACGGCGACGGAACATTCATTGCACGATGGAATAGCGACCAACCACAACCATTAGTGAGCGCAATCGAAACCGCTGAAGCGGAATGGCAAGCAGAGCAAGACGCCACGCAATACCAACGTAATCGACAAGCAGAGTACCCATCTATTGACGAACTGATCGTTGCTCTATGGGAAGGCGTGGTCGAAGAACGGATGGCATCTGTTACTTCGTTAGAAGCAAATCGTCAGGCGGTTAAAACAAAATATCCTAAACCATAAAAATGTCTGAAGAAAAAGCAATTCAACTTTCGGATCGAACGGGAGTTTCGTTGCCACTTCGTAATTTAATTGGTTTAGCGTCCGCTGTTGCAATTGGGACATGGGCTTGGTTTGGCACTATGGAACGCCTCAATCAACATGATATGCGCCTTACCTTAATGAGAGCGGAGGTTGATTCTAACAGTCAATTTTCTGAGCAGTTACAACGAGGGGAGATCAGCACGGCCTCATCCCAAGAAATGTTTTTATTATTAGAGCATACAGCAGGGCAACTCAATGCTTTAGAAAAAGAAATTTCTGAAGATAAAGCGGCGTCAATTAACAAGCAACAAGAACTAACGTTAAACTTTTTATCAGGTCGAGTTGATTCTTTAGAAGGAAAACTTGAAGCGTTGCGCGATAATTACGCGGAGATGAAAGCAAATGGAAATGGGGCGCACTGAATGGAAATACTTTTTGTTTTAATTCTATATATAAATGGCGACATTAAAGAACACATGGCATTTTGGGAAGACCCAGTAACTAGCGAGTGGGTAGAGATGGGTATGCCTGGATGTCTTGCAATGAAAAGAACTTTAAAAAGACAGGGATGGCATGATACCAAAGGTGGTAGGTATGCTTGCGAAAAAAGAGTTGTTGAAACAAGGATTAACTGGGAAGATAAAAAAGTAATTGCGAGAATAGTTGAATGACAAATCCTTGGGCTTCTTGGGCTTCTAATTCAGATAATTGGAATGCAACTACTTATAATTGGGAAGACTACTATCTTACCCCTAGTACATATAGCGCAAGCCTAACTGGATATGCCCCAGACAATCCTAACAATCATATAGTTTACCCAAACAGTGTAAACCTAACTCTTAATGGTATCTCTCCTGATCTCGGTATAAGTTTTTCGCCAAGCATAGGGACAGGATCTTTATCTCTTACTGGACATGGACCAGTATACGCTAAAGGAGTTTTCAGGACTGTTCCTGTTGGCTCTTTATCAATGGATTTAATCAAGTGGTACACCATATCAACCACTTGGGCAACAGATCCAAATACTTGGAGTGCTTATGGTAGGGCGCCAATTGTAGGACAGACTCATTCTTACGATCCTGTTAGCGGAATACTTACGATAGATGGTAAATCTCCTAGCTCTGTCTGGAAAGACCCAACATGGAAACCTACAATATGGGTGATATAAAAACAAAAGAAACTACTTGGAGTTGGATGGATGAGTGCTACAAGGCTGATCCTTCTCTTAAGCATCCAACACCAACATACATATTCGACAATGGAAACAGAGTTTTCTATACCGAAACCGCTGTAAAAAAGAAACAAAAGAAGGGAAAAAAGTAATGGATTTAGATGTTGCAAAGTCAAACGTATACTCTTTAAATGACAATATGTTGGCTAGGAATATTGCAGAAAAATTAGAAGAAAAGTATCCTGGGTGGTTATGGGCTGTGCATGTAATGGACGGAGTTGTTTCTGTAAAGTCAATGCGTCTTTCTGGTAACTGGGGATTTGTTCTTCATACTGATAAAATAGACAACGATTATAAAATGGTTGTTATGGCTGGCGGAGAAATACTAGAAAGGTTTAGGCAGAAGAGAGGTCAGTTTGATGACACACTGTACAATGACCTATCAATAGATTCCAAAGGCAAACTTAATGGGGATTACTCTAGATGAGCCGAATTAGACCGCAGCCTCCTACGGAGGGTTCAGAAAATATATCTGTTGAACAGATGGAGGATACTCCTTATATAGAAGATTTTTGGCTGCGTATTGCTCGTGAAGCTTATGAAGAGTCTAGTGATTGGATTGATACCAATCTTAGAGATCAGTGGGAAAAAAGCATTTCTTTGTTTAACAGCAAACACCCCCCTGGTTCTAAGTATAACACTGGAGCGTATGATAAAAGATCTAGGTTTTTTAGACCAAAGACCAGAACTGCTGTAAGAAACCTTCAGTCTGCTATGGCTGTTGCTTTCTTTACAAACGAGGATGTTGTAAGTGTTCAGCCTAGAAATCCTAACGATCCAGATCAGGTTGCAGCTGCAGCGGTATCTCAATCTATCATGCAGTACAGGCTTACAAACACTCTTCCTTGGTTCCAGACAATGTCTGCAGCCTTGCAAGATGCAGCTGTACAAGGCATATGTGTAAGCCATCAGTATTGGGAATATGAAGAGAAAGAAGAGTCTTATTTAAATGTAGATAGTCAGAACAGACCCGTTATGGATTCTGATGGTAATCCTGTTGTAACTAAACAAAAAACATCTATTAAAGACAAGCCTATTATAGATCTTATTTCTCCAGAAAATATTAGAATTGATCCTGCTGCTGATTGGCATGATCCCATGGAAAGCAGTCCTTATATTATTCATCTTATGCCTATGTATGTTCAGGATGTTAGGCAAAAAATGATAGATGGAGAGTGGTTAGATATTCCTATTGGCGAGCTTATGGCTTCTGATACGAATGAAGATGATGATACCACTCGAATGATCAGGGATGAACCAAGAGAGGATCGATTAGATAACGATGCTGGTTATGGTGATATTGATTCTTACAGGGTTGTCTGGATACACAAAAACATTGTTCGCAGAGAAGGAATGGATTGGTGCTACTATACAGTAGGAACTGATGCAATGCTTACGGATCCAAAACCTCTTCTAGAAGAGTATCCTTGGTTAAGGAATGGTGAGCGTCCTTATGTAATGGGTTACACCAATGTAGAATCTCATAGACTTTATCCAGCAGGAACAGTAGAGCTAACTCAAGAATTGCAGGCCGCTGCTAACGACATATGGAACCAAAGGTTTGACAATGTTCGTTTAGCAATGAACAAACGTTACCATATTCGCAGAGATAGAAACATTGACTTAGATGCTTTGTTTAGATCTGTCCCTGGTGGCGCAGTAGAGATGGATGATCCAGATAACGATGTACGTGTTATTGATACTAGAGATGTTACAGGTTCAGCTTATGCAGAACAAGATAGAATCAATATGGACTTTGACGAGTTGCAGGGTAACTTCTCAACGTCTACAGTACAAGGAGCTAGGTCTTTAAATGAAACTGTTGGCGGTATGTCTCTTATGGCAAGCAACAGTGGAACAGTTACAGAGTATGTTCTTAGAACCTTTTCTGAAACTTGGGTAGAGCGTGTACTTAAACAGCTTATGCGTCTTGAGCAGTACTACGAAACAGATGAAATTATTCTTGAATTAGCGAGCGATGCAGCAATTCAAGTTAATGAGCAATTCCAGGGTGTAGTAGATGATCTTTTAAAGTATGAAGTTTTACTAAAGGTTAATGTTGGTATAAGTGCTACAGATCCATTACGAAAAGTTCAAAATCTTATATCTGGAATACAGATGCTTGGAGGTCTTCCAGGTTTTGCAGAAAGTTTAAATGTTCAAGAGATTGTAAAAGAAGTATTTGGCGCTCTTGGATATAAAGACGGTGAACGTTTTGTTATGATGGAGCAGAATCCACAGGTTGCAGAACTTACAGCGCAACTTGAAGAGATGCAGGGATACATTCAGTCTGAACAGGGTAAGCTGCAAAATAGAGTTACTATTGAACAGATGAAGCAGCAAGGCAATCTTGAAGTTGCTAATATGAAGTACGGAACAGAGATGCGCAAAAAAGAGATGGAATCGCAACTTAAGAATATTGATTTACAACTAAAGCAGGAAGACGTAGCAACTAGACGTGCGGAGTTAATGCTACAAAGAGAAGCTTTAATTAATCAGATAGCAGATTCTGAGATTGCGAGGCAGGAAGAGATGGTTGACGAAGGCGATATTGGAGTAATGGCTAGAGACGACTATGGTAAAATACCTTACGCAGTAGGATAATATGGATTACTATGATCCCCGTGAAGTCGGGATTGATGACTTAGTTAAAAGAATAAGAATAGGTCATACTACAAAAGATTTTTTAAATACGTCCGTAGGTAAAGCAATATTAACAAAAGCCCTCAATGAATACATAAAGGGAATTAATAATCTAGAAGATATTGGTTTAAACGGATTTAAGGGTTCTTCGGAAGAAGAACTAAAAGAGTACCGGAAGATTGTTTCTGATCTCTCAACACCCTTAAAAACGCTGCAGTGGTTTGACAGTATTATACAAGAAGGGGAGAATGCTGATAAGATTTCAAAATACAAATCTTCTGGTGTGTTAGAACCATAAGGAGATAGTAATATGGAAAACGCTACCCAACAAGAAGTTCAGGATGCGTTAGAGTTGGAACAAGTTGTTGAAGAGAACGTTGTTGATGATCTTAATAAAGCTCAAATAAACCCACTTTCTGCAAGGGAAAAAGCTTTAGAAGAAATATACAATAGACGACGAGAAGAAGAGCACGTAGAAAACGTACTAGAAGAAGAAGCTCGAGAAGCTCCAGATGCGCCAGTATGGTTTAATGGCGAACAGTGGGTTACAAAAGTTAAAGTCAATGGTGAAGAAGTAGATGTACCATTTGATTCTTTAAAGTCTTCTCACCAGAAAGATCGTGCATCTCAAGAAAAGTTTCAAGCTGCTGCTGTTAAAGAGCGAGAGCTTATGTATCGAGAGCAGCAGATTCAAGAACAATTAAGAATGTTAAATTCTCAACCATCCGGTCAGGACGTTGAGCAAAAGGAAGAAGCTGACGGTGTTGAAGACATTGTCGAAAAATACCATGAAGCATTATTCCAGGATGACGCAGCGGAGGCTGCTAAACTACTCAGAACCTTGGCAAATAGTGGGCGCAGCAATGCTACCCAAAATGTAGAAGAGGTTGTAAATCAAGCTATTCTTTCTCACGAAGCAAGAAAAAAAGCAGAGCAAGAGCATATTCAGAGGGCAGCATATCAGTCTGAATTAGAGGATGCAGTAAAATCTTTTAATGAAGACTATCCAGATATTGCACAGTCTGAAGAGCTTCGAGCGATTGCAGATAGGAAGACGATTACCCTAACGGAGCAAAATCCTAATTGGACACCGTCGCAGATTATCAATGCAGCTGCTGAGTACACTCGTGAGTGGGCCGGAACTAGTAATGATTCAAATGAACGGGTTAATCGCAAGCAAAAAATTGTGAGACAACCTAAATCCGTAAGGGCTTCGGCTGGCAATGCGAAGAATGATGTCCCTATGACACCATCTCAAATTGTTGCAGAAATGCGTAAAGCTAGAGGCCAAAACTTATAACTCTTTTGGAGGTTAATTATGGCTGGACAAGTATGGTCAGTTAACACCTCTGGTGGTTATATGTATGCTGACAACCTGAGCCGCCTTCTTCGGATGGCAGTTCAGCCGATGGTCAAGTTCCGTCAGTTCTGCGACGTAAAAGACGCAGCGCATCAGGGCTTACATCGCGGCGATACATTCCATTGGAACGTGTACAGTGACGTTGCCACGCAAGGCACGACACTAACAGAGACCAGCACCATCCCAGAAACCTCGTTCACTATTTCTCAGGGAACCATGACCATTACGGAAGCTGGTAACAGCGTACCGTATACCGGTAAATTGGATGATCTCTCTGAGCAGCCTGTGGCCGAAGTTATCCGGAAAGTGCTGAAAAACGATGCTACTAAAGGATTCGATAATCTTGCTGCTGCGCAGTTTGATGCCGCGAAAGTTCGCGTCACGCCTACTGCAGGTACTAGTACGACTTCTTTGGTGGTTACAGAGAATGGTGCGTCTGCAACGGTTAACAACGTTGCTCTTGGTAAAGAGCACGTCAAGTTGATTGTTGACACAATGAAAGAGCGTAACATCCCAGCGTATGCTGACGATGATTACTACTCAATCTCACGACCCTCAACCTATCGAACGTTGAAGAATGATCTTGAAGGAATCAAGCAGTATATTGATGCTGGTTTCCAGATGATTATGAACGGCGAGATTGGTCGTTACGAGGGTGTGCGTTTCGTTGAGCAGACTCACAAAGGTGCCGCAGCTCTCGGTACTTCAGCTAGTGCATGGACCAACGGCAAGTCCGATTGGTGCCTGTTCTTTGGTGAAGATACTGTTGCTGAAGCTATCGCTGTTCCTGAAGAAATTCGTGGGAAAATTCCTGGCGACTTCGGACGGGACCGTGGTATTGCGTGGTATTACTTGGGAGGTTTCGGCCTCGTTCACACACAAGCAGCCCAGTCACGTATCGTGATGTGGGATAGCCAATCTTAAGGAGAAATTGTTATGAGTTACAGCGATCCACGTCCTTATGCATTCAGCTATTACCACGACTTTGGTGCAGGCACTGGTTCCATGACTATTCGTGGCCCAGAAGGAAAGAAAGGTAGCATCAAAGAGATTGATGTTGAATCTATCGAAACTTTCAATGCCGTCACCACGGAAGGTGCTGTCAATCTTGGTTCTTCTGCCGCTGGTACGCAGTACGTAAACATGGGTTTAGGTACGCTTGCTGCTGGTGCTCAGCAGAGCTTGACTGACACGGCTGCTGACCTTGTGCTCGACGCACTTCCAGCTGATACCGATATTCATCTGACTTTAAAAGCTCCTACTGGCGGTACTCCTGCTGGTAAGGCGCATGTTCATGTCATGATTGAATGGTACTAGGAGGAAATTATGAAAGATAGTGCAAGTGGCAAAATGCCCGATAATGGTTTGACTGAGAAGAAGTCTTTTGCAGGAGAATCCCTAGCTTCAATGGGGATGGACGGCAAAGGCCCAGATCAGAAACCTATGGGTATCGCAAAAGGCAGTGTTAGTGCTCCCTCAAAAGGGAAGTTCGAGCAAGCCTAATTGATGCGGGGGAGGGGCAACTCTCCCCCAATTCATTTCAATTCTAAGGCCGTAGGGAACAGCTTTTTCGTGCTCCCTAGGACCTATATAGATGTAACCTAAGCCAACCTACAGGGTAAGGTAATCATATGAAAATCAATGTAATAACTGCGTACATGAGTGACCTAGAAGAAACGCCTAAAGAAAGCTATGGTTCTACCGAGCCCAAGCAGAAAGGATTCACGAGTGGCGATCAGCTATTTGATGAGCGTTGCAGAGAGTATTCTGCAGAGCAACCGCGATCTAACAATGAAGCCAGAGTTAATGGTAAAATGGTACGGTCTGGAATGACTGTGTCAGGATGGGGCTTCTAAAAGAGGACAACTTGAAAATAATAAAAGTTCCTGAAAAGGAAATTTCTGACTTTACTCCCGAAGACTTTGGTGGAATAAGAAAGGAAAAAACAGTTTGTGTAATCAGATACGGGGCTTTTGGAGACATACTGCAGACAAGTTCAGTTCTGCCATTACTACAAAAGCAGGGATACAGAGTTTGTGTTAATACTAATGATACAGGAAAAGATATATTAAGATCTAATCCTTACGTTGATGAGCTTTTAGTACAAAGAACTAATCAAATATATCCAGATAAACTAGATGATTACTGGGCGCATTTTGATGGGCTATTTGACAAAGTGATTCAATTCTCAGAATCTGTAGAGGGAACCTTATTAGTTGTTGGAAACAGGACGGTTCAGTTAGAACAGGGTCCAGTTCTTATTCCAGGAGATAAAAGGTTTAAATGGGATAAAGAAGATATTCATGCAGAATGTAATGTTAATTACATGGAGAGAATGCATGACATTGCTGGTGTAGAGTATGAGTTTGACACATCATTCTACCCAACAAAAAAAGAAGAATCCAGAATGAGAGATTGGAAAAAGAAGAAAGTAAAAACTAAACATCTTGTTATGAATGTTTTATCTGGATCTTCTGTGCATAAAGTCTGGCCTGGAAATGATGCTTTAATGGCTAGGTTTCTTGATATGCGAAAAGATGTTACATTTATCACAGTAGGTGATTACGCATGTAAACTTCTTGAGCAAGGATGGGAAAAAGAAAGCAGAGTAATAACTACATCGGGTGAGTGGCCTATAAGAGATGTTCTAGCTTTAGCAAAACTATGCAATGTAATTGTAGGGCCAGAGACAGGAGTATTAAACTCTGTTTCTAACTACAGCAGAGTGCATAAGAGTTTATTCTTATCTCACTCATCAAAAGAAAATTTAAGCAAGCACTGGAATAACACTACAACCTTTGAGCCATTTGAAGCAGAGTGTTATCCTTGTCATAAGATGCATCATGGATTTGACACTTGTGTTAGGGACGAAGAAACAGGTGGTGCTTTGTGTGCATCTAAAATACCAGTGGGTAAAGTTTACATGGATATAGCGAAGAACTTAAAATGAGTACATACTTACAATTATGCCAAGATATGTCCAGAGATATAGGTATTCCTGGAACTGGGCCATCAAGCGTAACAGCTTCTGATCTTTCAGAAGAAGAGCTTGCTGTTGTTCGATACATTAAAAATGCTGATGTAGATATACAGCGCAGATGGTTTAACTGGGATTACTTGTGGAGCGAAGCAACTATAACCCCTTCAGTTGGAGTGTCCACTCTAACATCACCAACAAATTTAGGCAATTGGAAGTTAGATTCTATTGTCTTTAGTAAAGCTACAGACGACTATCAACAGTTAGAATTTATGGATTGGGAGCCATATAGACTTGAATACAAGCTTGGCGTAATAGACTCAGGAACTCCAGAAGTTTTCTCTATTAAGCCCGATAACGTTATAGATGTTTGGCCTACCCCAGATTCTACTACAACTATATCTACAGAATACTACAGAGTTCCAACAGAACTAGCAGCAGATTCAGATATATCTTCCATTCCACCACGATTTCACAGTATGATTATTGCTAGAGCAAAAATATATTATGGCGAGAATGAAGATGCTCCTGAAATACTTAGTGGGGCATTAGCTTCTTTTGAGGATTTGCTTGACAAGCTAGAGTCAGACCAACTTCCAGGTCAAAAAAATAGAAGGTTCTCTAAGGTGCAAGACCTATTTAACTATACAGTTAGGCCAGAATGACAAAATTAAGAAATCGGCGTTTAGCTCCTTCAGGACTTCAGTCAAAGTATTTTCCATTCACTGGTGGAATAAACCTTGTTGATCCTGCTTTATCTATAAGTCCTGGAGAGTGCGTATCTGCTGACAACTTTGAGGTTGATATTAGAGGGCGATACCAGAGATTAGATGGGTATGAAAGAGCAGATGGTCAAATACTTCCTTCTAAAGTTGTATACTACAGAATACCTTTTACTTTAGGAACATCTAAGTATAGTGTATTTAGCAGCTCTTATAGCTCAGCTTTTAGTCTTCAGATTCCGTCTACGGGTGATATGGTAAAGGGTGAAACAAGCGCAGCTACTGGAACAATACTTCAAGTTAGTATAGAGGATGTTACTGGAGATTCTAGCGCGGGATCTTTTGCTACATCAAACGCAGAAGGATATATTTATTTTGTCGTAACAAGCGGAACATTGCAAGACGGTGAAACCTTGCTATTTTTAAATTCAGACAGCGCTTTCGGAAGCGCATTTAATGTGGAGTATAACTAAATGGGAACACCTACAGCCTTAAGAAAAACTAGAGCAGTTTTAACGGGCACAAGTTTTGCAGACAACACTACTGGAGCAATCACTGCGCAGATGTTAAGGCAGTATGTTGAATCAGGTATGGGTGGATATGGATGCATAAACAATGCAGCAGGAGATGGTACTCCTGCAGTTCAAGCAATTGCAAATGGCACAACAGTAACAGTAGATTTTTCTGCAGGATCTTCAGGGTCTGATGTGGCTCAGGATACTGGCACAGTTTCTTCAACTACTGTTGGAGCTGACGCTGATTTTGCTAATGACCAAGTTAGAATATACGATAAAGGATTCTATTTGGTAAACATGTCTTTGTACATAAAGCAAGCAGCTACTGCAAACATTATATGGACTGCTATGGTATCTACCGATAACACTGGAGGATCAACAGTCGATGCTCCTGCAATCAAAGCAATCCAATACATTACTAATGCAAATGACGTTGGAACTTTTGTTGCTTCAGGTATTATAGATTGCACTGGACATACCACATACACTGATGTGTATCCAAGAATTAAACATAACAATGGGAGCAGTCAAAATATTTATTTAAACTACGGTCAACTATCTGTTATTAGGGTTGGCTGATGGGTCTTTACGCAACATCAGTTGCATTTGGTCCTCCTGTACTAAGGGATGCAAGTGCTGAAGCTTCTCTTATTCCAGAGCTTAGACAAGCTATAGAAGACCAAAGAAGTATAATAAATATAGTCCCAGGAGAAGGTTCTGTACTAGGTGTATGGGTTTATCAAGGCGATATATATGCGTTTAGAAATAAAGCTGGTGGCGCAACTGCTGGTATGTATAAATCATCTTCTTCTGGATGGACAGAGGTTGACCTTGGTGAGGCGCTAGACTTTGATGGCACTACTACGAGTGGAGAGCCTACCCCTGGAGATACAGGAACCCCAACAACTTTAATTGGTGCAACCAGTGGAGCAAGCGGAGACCTTCAAGGCATTAGCTATCATGGCTTGTGGGAAACAGGCGCTGCAGGAACAATGGTTCTTACTAATATATCTGGAACGTTTGCTGATAATGAAGATCTTCAAATGCCACTTCTATCTTTTGATATAGGAACGATAGAGATAAGTGCTGGAGATACCATTACCGGTGGAACATCTGGAAAGACTGCTGAAGTAACAAGTGTTGTTATTACTAGCGGAACTATTGCAGCAGGAACAGCTGCTGGATACTTTTCAGTAAAGAACAATAGTGGAACATGGACTGATGGAGAAGACATTACAGTTAGTGGGGTTAAAAGAGCTGAAGTTAACGGAGCATCTCAACCAACTTCTGTTACTGTAGCAAAAGCTAACGGTACTGTATATGCACAAACAATTAATCCTGACGGTAAGTATGAGCTTATAAACTATAACTTTAGGGGTAACACGTCTGGCATTACTATGTATGGTGTTAATACTGTTGATAAGGGATTCTCTTGGGACGGTACTACGTTTATAAAGATAAGCACAGGCACATCTGTAGATAAACCACAGCATGTTATAGCTCACACAAAACATTTATTTTATTCTTTTCCAAGCGGTTCTATTCAACATTCAAGTATTGCGGCGCCTAACAAATGGAGCGTAATAACTGGAGCTGCTGAGCTTTCTGTTGGTGATGTTGTATCAGGATTCTCAACAGAAGTAAACGATGTGATGTCTATCTTTACCAGAAATCAAACGTTTATGTTGTATGGTTCCTCAGCTCTAGACTGGGCTCTTAAAAGATTCCATCAAGGAACTGGAGCTATACCTTATACTTTGCAGAAAATGGATCAAACATTCTTTCTGGATGATAGAGGGCTTACTTCTATATTTACAGTTCAAGCGTTTGGTGACTTCCAAGCAGCTGTTGCATCTGATGCTATTGATCCTTATATGCAGCAACAAAAAGAAAAAGCTATAAACTCTGTAAAGGTTAGAGCAAAGAATCAATACCGTTTATTCTTTAATGATAAAACAGGTGTTACGATGACCTATATTAATAGACAGAATAGAGGTATCATGCCGTTTACTTTAAAGCATCAACTATATTCTGTATGCTCTGCTGAAGACGAGAATGGATTTGAAGTTGTATACGGTGGGTTTGAAGACGGCTATGTAAGAAAGATTGATTCAGGCACTAGCTTCGATGGAGAATCAGTGCCATCATTTATTAGAACTTCCTATCATAGCTATGGATCACCACAAGCTAAGAAAAGATTTAGAGATATAAACCTAGAAGTTAATGCTGATACATCTACATCACTTACTATTCAGCCAAGCTTTGATTATGGTGGCACATACGACCCACGTACTTCACCAGCAGCATCAAGCTACACTGTACCTGTTACAGCGGACCAATGGACAGCAGCTGATATATCTAATGACGCTACTGGAGTCACAGTTGTTGCATCAGAAAGAATTAAAATAAACGGTATAGGAACCAACATGGGGCTTATTATTAAAAACGAATCTATTTACGATAAACCAATAACCCTTCAAGGGGCGGTTGTTAACTATTCTCTTAGAGGCATTAGACGATGAAAATTCCAGTAAAAAGTGGAAAGACAAGCTTAGCATATGTAACAGATGAAGAGCGTAAGCTTCTTAGACGAAGGGATGCTGTAAAAGGATCGCCTAATAAAAAGATGTCACATGGTATTCCTAAGCTAGATGGCGGCGGCGACTATCGAATGGATTTAGAAAGAGAGAAGACGTTACGAGCCAAAGAAGATGCCTTAAAAAAAGCTGGGTTTGAAAAATTACTAACTGCTGGCGGCGGAAAAGGCACAGGTGGAGCTGAAAAATATGTGCACATAGGAAAAGGTCTTAGTGCTGGTTATGCTGGATCTCCTTCTGCATCACCTATTAAGTATGGAATGGGTGCTGATGAGGTTCGCAGATTTCCATCAATGGGTAGCGCTCTTCCTGAAAAAAAGGAACCAGCACCAAAACCAAAACCAACACCACCTTCAGGAGGCGGCGGTAGTAGTGGATCCTCATCAAGCTCATCTTCATCTAGTTCCGCAGCTACTTCAACACCAAGCACTACGTATGAAGCACCATCAACTCCAGCTGCACCATCAACACCTACATTAGATGAAAGCCAGCTTCAGCAACCAATGCTAGATGAGATTGTAGCGGATGGAATTAACTCAGAGCTTTTAGAAACAAGGTTAACTAATCTTATTAACAAGAACAACCCACTGTTTAAAGCAGCAACAACTAAAACCATGCAGGCTATGGCTGCGCGTGGTTTAGTTAATAGTTCGATTGCTGAAGAGGCAGTAATGAGCGCTATACTTTCAGTTGCTATGCCTATTGCTGAGCGAGATGCTAATGCATATATGAACCAAAGAATGCAGAACCAAGCATATAACAATGAATTTAGAGCGCAGCAAAACAAAGCTTACTATGAATCATTTTTAACAGAGCTACAAGGTAGTATGGATATGGCTTTGCGACAGTTAACAGAGCAGTCAGCTAACTGGAGAGCAGTTCTTCAAGCTCGTAGTAACATTACTACTACATCTGGAATGGGTGCAGAATCGGCTGAATTAGGCATGGATGCAGTAACCCCTGATTGGTGGACACAATGAGCAATACTGAAAGACTAAAGACGGCTGGATTAAACAAAGACGGAACCTCACGCTTATCTGTAACGAAGAAAAAGAAAAGCAAAAGCAGATGGATTGTTCCTGCTATTATTGGAGGGGCTGCTTTGTTTGCGGGCATTGGTGGAATGGGTGCGTCTTCAGGTCAAAGTTGGATGTCTTCTTTTCTTAATGCTGGAAAAAAAGTTTCTGGCAGTATTGGCTCAAAAGTTGGTAGTCTTTTTTCATCAGGATCTTCTTCAGAAGCTTCACTAGCAATTAACCCATCAATTTCTAAGGGTGCTCTAAGCACAGCAACAAAGACTTTAAATGAATCTCAGGAATCTGGAATTTTTGGCACATTATTTGACAAGTTGGGAAGTTTATCTGGCAGTCAATTAATAGGTTTAGGTCAAATAGCAAGCGTTTCTGGGTCTATGTTACAAACTTTGCTTGAGGAAGATAACAGTATTGATCCAGAAAGAGTTTTTCAAGAAGGCGTAAGGCAGTTTGATGAAACATTAGCAGCTGAGTATGATATTGCAGGGGCAAAGATCGACCAAGAAATTAGAGAGGGAGCTCTTGCAGGAACTTATATGGGCGCTACTAATCCTATATTTGGAAACCTAGAAGGAGTTAAAAGCAATACAACACCAGGATACATCCCATCTAAACCAGCAAGCATAGCTGGAATACACCCAGTATCTGGTGGGTTAATATCTCAGGCGGAGAATAAAGCATGATAAAACCTCAAGCAAGACCAATGCCTATACCTACTCAGTCTAATCAAGGAAGTGTTGAAGAGCAGGACATGGCTAAACTTGGAGCAGAGCAAGCACCAGAAGAAGAGGTTGCTGAAGCCAAAGGAATGATAGAAAATATTGTTTCTTATATTTATGGAGATGGTGCTGGAGATATTATTTCTCAGATGCCTAACGGTGCTCCTAAAGAACTTGGCACCATAGCTGGCAATCTAGTTACAAACGAAGTGGCTTTAGAAGAAGAAGAAGGTAAAGATATTTCAAGAGATATAGAGATTGAAATGATGGCTGAGATTGTTCATGAGCTTACAGACCTAGCAATGCATGAAGGTGCTGTTGATCTGCCAGATGAAAAGAGTGAGCAGACTTTTATGGGGGAAGCTCTTACCTTTGCTATTACAGCGGCAATGGATTCTAATGATCCACAAGTAAACAATGAATCAATGATGAGATTGGTAACAGGAATGCTAGGAGCTGAAGACCAACAGCAAGCAAACGGAATACCAATGCCACAGGAGATGATGAATGGCGAAGCTTAATATTCTAGGGGCTATATCCACCGGCCTTATTGAAGGCGGTAAAGCTGCTCAAACTTATGGTGCAATGAAGCTTAAAGAAGAGTACATGCAGAAAGAATTAGATGTTGCTACACAAGCTGTTCAGCAAGACAAGCTTCAGTTTATATACAAAGAAAATAATGATGAGATTACTTCACTATTAAAAGGTGGCCAATTTGGCGTAGTATCTCAAGAAGATCGAAATAGGCTAAACAATCTTAGACACTCAAACAAGCAGCTAGCTAATTTAATGTTTGGCATAGGACCAGATGCTGGTTTAAGTGAAGAAGAGAAAAACCTTCTTTTGTCTGGGCAAACTTTAGAAGCTCCTCCAACTAAAGAAGGAGAAGCAAAATCTGATGAAGGATTTGTACGTAATTTTGTAAAATTTCTTGATACAGAAGTATTTAAATTTGAGCCAGAAAATGTTATGGAATTTATGAAAACTTTAAATTCTCTGGCTGGCTCATCTGATATACTTTCTGATACAATAGCTGAAGTTAATTCAGAATTCCCTAACGCAACTGAAAAGCAGATTGCTTCTGAAGTTTTTAATAGAATGATGAGTGGTGATTATGGAAAAGGAAATCCTAATGATAATCAAGGGGCTAGAGGATCAGAAGTCCCTTTGAGTGACGCTCAATCACAGATGAATAGAATTCCTTCAGGATCTGGGATTGATATGCCTTTGGCAGCAGGCGGCGAAGGCGGCTTATTAGGCGAAGAGCAAGTTGAAAGAGGCCCTTATATGTTAGATTCTGATACTGGATATGAGCAAAAAGGCCCTTATATGTTAGATTCTGATGCTGGAGAAACAAAAAATCTTCCATATCCTCTTGATACAGCAGTTGATCCTCAAGCATCAGAACAGGGATTGATAAGCGCTGCAGAAACTAATACAGAAAACTTTTCTGAGTATAGAAATAAAACAAGAAGGGAAAGTCTATTAAAATTAATCGCTAATCCAAAAACATCAGACAAGGACAGAAAAGAAGCTGAAAAAATATTGTCAGAAATGGGAGAAGTAATTAGTGCTGAAGAGCAAGCATACGAAGATGCTAGAAATAAAGCGGCTTTAGGAGGGACTGGTGCAACATCAGCTGATATGACACAAGAACAAATGGATGCTTTATCGAGAGAGACTGATAGACAAGCCGCTATACAGCAACAAGGTTACATTGGTTCTGATGAAGCTATAGAGTCTCTATATGCTGTTGGTGGTCCTATAGGTGAGCCAGCAACTACCGATATTCTTGCTAGAGCAAATGTAAAAAAGGAATCTCCAGAGATTGAATCTACTAAATCAAGGATCATTGCATCTTTAACAGATCTTATACTGCAAGCAGAATCTGGAAATGATACTATTAATAATAAGTTTAATGCTGTATCTCGCAATAGAGAGGATCCAAATCTTACTAATATGACTATTGGAGAAATAGTAGATAAGTATGGTAATGATGCTGTAGGTGCTGGTCAATTTAAATACAAAGAATTTACTAAACCTATGGCTAAAAAATATTTAAGGATGGAGGAAGAAGAATTAAAACAACAGGTGTTTACTCGACAGTTTCAACTAGACATGATTGCTTTAGGTCTGGAAGATGCAGGTCTTACTAAAATAGCTAAAGGAGATTTATCTCCAGAGAAGTTCCAGAAAAGAATAGCTAATGTATGGAGAGGAATGCCGCCAACAAAAGAAACACAAATAGGAGATCCTACTGACGAACTTGGCAATAAAGCTAGAGTTTCTGGTGCTCGTTATCAACAGCACCTATACAACTACCGAAACTTATAGGAAAAAATAATGAGTTCTAAGTTCATATTAAGTTCTGATGATGTGCAATCAGCTATTGCCCCGCTTATGCCAGGCTATGTATCTCCATCAGAGGGCGCAGTTGAGCAACAAGTTGAAGAAGAGTCAGATTTTAGTTTATCAGGAGCTGCTGGAGCTAGCGTAGATCAACTTCAGTTTATGGCTTACAATGCTTTAAGAGCATTTGCAGATGAGTTTGACGTTGGCGTTCTTAGGACTGTTGCAGATAAAGGCATTGAAGTAAATAAGCAAGAGCTTTCAGAGTATTCAAGAAAGGGATATGATGATATAGAAAATCTTAGCGATTTAAATAAGTGGTGGCTTGATAACTTAATTATTAATGCTGGATCTTTTGCTCCTGTTGCTGCTGCAGGTATGGTAGCTGCTCCATTTGGTGGTCTAGTTTTTGCTGGAGCAACTTTGCTTCCATCGGCAATTCTTGGAACAGGTGAGTCTTACGCAAAACAATTAGAAGCTGGAGGCAATCTAGATCCTAAAATTGCCATGATTACAGGCATGACTGTAGGTGCTCTTGACGTTCTTACACCTAAGGCAATCCTTAGAGCACTTGGCATAGGAAAAGGATTTAACAATTACCTTACTAACCAGCTGGCTTCTAGAGGAGCTTTATCAAATAGATTTCATGCTGGAGTAAAGGGTATGCTTAGGGAGGGCTCAACAGAAGTCCTTCAAGAAGCTTTGATGACAGCTTCTAAAAATTATGTTAATGAGCAAGATCTAACAGACTTTAGCAAAGAAGAAGTTAATGAGTTAATTGAGGCATTCTTAAGCGGTGGTAGTGTTGGTGCTACTTTCTCTGCTGCTTTAGGCGAGGCAAGCCCTCAAGAAAAAGCTGTATCATTAGCAAAGAAAAATGCTAGCATTAATTTAAAAGATACTCTTGGTTCTGAGACTTCAAGAATAATAGAAGAAATTAATTCTTTAAAACAAAACGAAGAGTTTGCAAGAAAAGGTCCTAGAGGTATTGGATCCTTCTTAAACAAAGAAGGAAAGAATAGAAAGTCAGAGCTAAAGAAAGAACTTAAACAGCTTATTAAAGATACAAAGTCTAAAGATAAAGCTATCTTTAAAGCTAAGACTGTAGAAGAAATTGATTCTTTATTTGCAGATCCTGTTGAAGAAGAATTAATAACAGAACCTACAGAAGAGAAAGAACAAACATTAGCTGAGATAATGGCAGCTGATCCTCGTGAGTCCGCTATTGAGAGACAACAGCAGCCTGATGTAATACCACCAGAAGGAACTCAAATAGGAACCGCTCCTACTCGGTCCGAGATCGAGCAAAGACTAAAGGATGAAGTATCTACTAGAGCTGACAAAGGTGGGTTTCTTAGAAGACTTAAAGGCGAAAATCTTGACCCTAAAATGGGTGTTAATTTAGGTGAATTAGCTGCTGAAAGAGCTGACCAAGGAATGCAAGATCCCTCTGTTATTGAGGATACAGAAGATGCTAGACCTCAAGGCCCATTTCCAAGAACAAGAGAAGCTTATAGAAAAGCAGTAGCTGAAAGAGCTAACAGAGGATCTGCTCAAGAAGAAAGAAGTTCTAACCCTGTAATCTCTAGTGCAGTACCATCTGATAACGTGCTTACTGATGGAGAAGTTCTTATACTTAGACAGGATATCGAAGAGGCTAAGTATTCTAAAGCTAGCAGAGAGCTTGAAGATATTGCTATGCAAGCTGAATCAGATGCTTTCGAGCAAGCAGAAGCTGACGGTATGGATTATCCAGAAGCTTTAGCTGCAGGAAATGAAGCCCGTGAAAGAGTTCTCCAAAACGGTGGATCTAGAAGGAAAAGAGTATTCCCAAATCCTGAAGCTAGAAGGAAGGCTCAAGAGGATTCTGCTAAGGTAAGGCAAGAGAGAGAATCTAAATTGAACTTTGAAGCTCAGCGCAGGATTGATGAGCAGAAGAAGTTTGAAAAAGAACAGGCTGGTGAACTTAAAGAACAAGCTATAGAGATGGCTGGTGAAACATATGATGCATTTTTCTATGGGCAAATAAGTGCTCAAGAATTTGCTTCTAGAAGGCAGAGAGAAATAGCGAAAATAAAAGATGGTATAGGAGGCACAGCTGCTGCTAACGCTTATAGAAAAGCGGTTCCTCTTGAAAAGGCTAATGCTATTCTTAAAGAGAGAGGCTTGCCAACTCTAACAGTTAAAGGAGAGAAGCCTACTCAAGCTGATACTACACCACCAGTTCAGGAAGCCCCACCTAAAGGTGGAGTTGGATCCTCTGGTCAACCAACAGACAGAGAAGGAAAGCCTGTTGATCTTAAAGCTGCTGCACCTACACAAGCAGATGTTACTCCCGATGCTGCTCCTGAATCCACTCCCACTACATTATCACCACCGCAGGTTGTAGGGTCTACTATAGTAGATGACGCGGCAGCTATTCAAGCAGAGTTAGATGACATTAAAAAAGAAGTTATTGAAGGGTTTGAAAGTGGACTTCCAGAAAGTGAGTACAGAAAAAGAGAGCCAAAACAAATAGACTTAGAAGAAAGGTTAAGAAAGCAGAAAAGAAGAGACGGTGTCTTTGGTGAAAATAGCCAACAAGAACAGAGTGCTGATGACATTAAAGAAATACGCCAGGAAATAAATGATGCTTTAGAGACTGACTCCCCAGAACTATTAGAATTGATTGAGGGAAAAAATCTTGAGCATGAAAAACTTTTATTAGAAGAATTAGATATAAGAATATCTGAATTTGAAAAAATGCTTGGTAAAAGAAAATACGATATTGAAGCGTACCGAACATTCGATCCTTCACGTCCAGATAATCCCTTACCTAGTCTTATAAAAAGAAGAAATCAAGCTAAGAAAAATATTGAAGCTCTTGAGGCAGGTGTTGATCCGGTTACAGTTCCTGGAACCACCATGAATCCAGAAGTTAAGAAGAATCCTACCCAAGCAGATGTTGCTCCTACTGAACGTCCAGACGCAACAAGATACCCTGACTTTGATGCATACATGGAAGACATGGGCGAACTAGGGTTTAGTCCTGATGAGCTTCAAGAGGAAGGATTGCCTTATGACGAGGCATCATTTACATCTTACAAAGCAAAACAAGGAGAAACATCTTCACCTACCCAAGCAGATGTTACTCCTCCCGTAGACAAAGCTACATTAGGAGATACTGATACTTCTAGCACTAAGACTAAGTCAGCTACCACTGTCATTGAAACTGCTCATTCCACGGAGACACTAAATGACTTAAAAGGGATAGCAAAAGAAGGGTTAGCAATAGGTTCCTCCACAGAGTCTGCTGATAAAATGGTGTATGCGGACGGAACATTTAGGATTATTTTTGATGGGTCTGTAAGTGGTAAAAAAACAACCAGAGCATTTGCTCCCAAAGATATAACAATTAAAACATCTGAGGTAATAGATCCCAAAAAAATAAAGCGCGTTGAGGTGGATGTAGACAACCTTCCTAGCCCTACTACAGATAATTTTCTTGATTACGCTAAAAAATATTTAAAGGATAAAGAGCCTGGACTTGATGTTTTAAATGCTAGTCCTTCTGAATGGTCTAGATTATATGATAAATATCCACGGTTAGAGCAAGAGCTAGACAAGTTTAATGAATCTGAATTAGCTAGCGAATTAGAAATAAATTCTAGTAATTATAAAACAGTATTAGCTGATATATTTGGGAAGGATGTAGAGATTGTGGACAGGGTTAAAGACAAGCCTAACGATACCACTACTGAAGATAGTAAGGGTCCTGGGGGACAAGAAAAAGGTGCTCCCAATGACGCCAAACAAGATGATAATACCACAAGGGCAAGATCTGCATCCGCTGATGATGAGGCTAAAACTAACAGAGAAAAACAAGATCAAGATACAACTGCTAGAACAAATCAAGCAAGCGCTACCACCGATAAAGGTAAAAAAGTTAGCGATGCAATATCTGATTTTGAAGTTGCTGATGCAGCCGATACTGCTGCTCAAGGGCAAGCTGGTGCAAGCGCTACAGTCAGTGGTAAAACTGCTGACATTTCAACTGCCGACATTACTACCACTGCAGCTTCCAATACGACTACCACGTCTATTGATACTGATCCTATTGAGGTAACTCCTACTGAGCCAGTAAGATTAGATTATGCAGAAACAACCGCTAATCCAGATGGTGTTCCAATAAGAATTTATGAGGACCCAGATAACCCTGATCGTAATATTGTCGAGGTAGATGGAAAGCCAATTAATCAAAGGTATAAAAAAAGACCAGTTGCTGTAGCATTTGCAAATAGGTACACACGTCCACGGCCTACCGAAAAAGCAGAAAAGGCTGCCCCCAAAGTCAGACCAGAAGGCAAGACTTATACTGGCCCCAAACCAAAAGGAGCAAGTGAACCTTTAGTTAAATGGCTAGGAAGTACTGCACCATTTAGAGCCACCATTGGAAAGCAGAGAGCATCTCAAGCAAGAAATGTAAATATTGATCCAGATCAGTATACCAATGAAGAAGAGTTATACGATGCAATCATTGCAAAGGTAGAAGCTGAGCCAGTTGAAGTAGTAGAGCCAGCAGCTGATATATCAGCGGAGGTTCAGAGGAAAGCTGAAGAGATTGTTCCAGAGACTACTCTTGAAAAGATTACTAGGAGGCAAACAGAGCGTAGGGTTATTGAAAACGCTATAATGGTTCGGGAAGATTTGACTCCTGAAGAAATTGCTAGCATTAACCAAGCTGAAGAAAACAGAATAAGGGAGGCTCAATTAAGTGGACTTATGGAAGACGTTGATGCTGACATTAAAGCAAAAATTGAAGAGGACAACGCATCGTCAGAGGCAGACAGAGCAAGACGAAAGCTAGAGCTAGAGTCAGAACAAGTTAGCTTTGAAACAATAGATAATATGGAGCTTGCTGATTTTTTACAGTTAGCTAATACTCCTAGAAAACCTGGCTGGAGCAAAAAACAATTAGTTGAAATTGCTAACAACATCGAAGCAAACGATCCAACTGTTACATTTAACACTAAAAAGAATAGGGCTGATCTTGCGGTAGATCTTATTGGATGGAAGGAGGGGTCCGGATCTACATTAGATGACAACGTTTTAGACTCAAACTTTGTAGATAATGAAAATGATAGCGGTGATTTCTATACAACACTTAATGATGATTTCGATCCTTCATCTGGGTTTGATAATAAAGCAGTTGAAACAAGTAGTGTTAAGCCTTCCAATGAAGAAGTATTGAACATTGAAAGATCTCTTGACAATAATCTTAGTGCAATGTTTAGTAGATCTAAGGCTAAAGAATTAAAAAATATTAAGTTTATTAATTTTATAACTTCATCTGAAGCTAAAAGATTAGGCATTGAAGATGATGTTATAGCTAGCTATGGATCTGGAGATGTCAAGGTTTACTTTATACCAGAAAGAATTGCAGCATACGCTAAGTCGCAGAACAAAGACGTAGACAAACTTACTCGATCATTAATTATGCATGAGGTGGGTGTTCACGCAGGAAAGAATATCTTTAGTGGTCAAGAGTTTGATTTGGTAATGGATCAAGTTGTTAAACTGTACGATCAAAAAGACCCAGAATTTGTTAACGCATTTAACGTTGTTGCCAAAGCTTACCCTGATCTTCAGTTATTTGAAAGAAGGTTTAATGAAGAAGTTCTTGCTCATGTTATAGAGTCTAAAGCTTATGACCTAGAAAAAATTAATAAATCATTGTTTGATAAGCTAAAGACTGCATTCCAGAAGTTCTTTGAAAAATTATTCTATACTGTTAGTGGGGATAAGACCAGAGTAGATAACCTTACTCCTGATGTAACAGCTGAAGATATGTTTAATCTTATTGCTGGTCACTCAATGAGGAATATATATTCTTATGCATTGAAGAGGCATGGTGATAGCAAGAACTTTTCTAATGTAAGAACAAGGAATAGAGACAGGTTTATTCAAAACTCTGTAGTTAAAACCCCAATGTTTCATGCTGGATACTACAACTTTTCAGCACCAGTTCTAGATAAGACAGAGCTTGGCCTTCATGTGGGAACAGAGGAGGCAGCTCTTCAAAGGGTTGAAGGTGATGTGCAAAGGCTTAAGAAAGGGTATATCAATATACAAAATCCTTTTGAAGTCTATGATATAAACAGGTTTAATGAGCATAGACTATGGAGAAAGGCAGTTAATAGACTCTATGAGAATGGGGATATAGACAGTAATGCCTACAAAAAGTTGTCACAAGTTATTGATAATCATGAATTTAGTTTTAAATCATGGCAGTCAAGCCTTCGATCAGAAACTCCGCCAAGCGATATATTAACTGCAGAGGAAGTCGTTGAATCTAATTTAAGAAAAGATGCGCTTGATAAAGATTTTTCTAGAAACATTAGAGATGCTCTTTTATCTCTTGGATATGACTCTATAGTATATACAAATAAATACGAAGACTCAGGAAGCACAAGCTATATTCTTCTTAAGGATAACCAGTTTAAAGATGTTGATTCTTTAATGTTCCGATCAGGAACCAATGTGTTTATGGATAAGAGAGTTATAGAAGAGTCTCCAGAGCAGGCTGTTGAGCAGTCTAGAAAGATTGAATCCATAGCAGGGCCTCAAGTAACGAACACACGAAAAGCTCAAGGCAAAATGTTTGGTGTTCTTAAGACCATGCAGAGAGCCATTGAACCATTGATGACTGTTCAAGGATACAGTGAGCTAGAGACTGCACGTATGCTAGCAAAGGGTGAGGTATCTAAAGCTCACAATACTGGAAGGGTTCTATTTGATACACTATACCAAGCCAACAAGAAAGAGCAGAGAGAAATTCTTAAGTACTTTGAAACAAAAGATGCGTCTCCTGACAATCTTCCAGACAGGAAGGTAAGTGTAGCTATGCAACCTACAGTTGCAAGGGGAACAAGATCCAATGCAAGAACTGCAGAGCGGGTATCAATTAAAGATTCTGTAATTCAAGCTAAGAAACAAATTGAAAAACTTGGGCAAGATCTGGTAGATATGGGGCTTATTACTCCAGAGCAGTATAACAAGTTAAAAGGATCGTACCTTCCAAGAACCTATCTTGAATATCTTGGTAAAGATAGATTAGGAATTGGACTTGGCACAAGTAAATTAAACTATACCAAAGCTAGGACTTCTACTGATACATTCTTAAGGGATGTTATGGATGGTAGGATAAAAGATCCAGGCTTCTTAGCAGCTAGATACATTTCAATGGCGGGCTCTGATATAGCAACGATAAAGTATCTTGACTTTATAGCTGCTGATACAGGTCAGAATGGTTGGGTTCTTCCTAATCAGATTGTTAACTTCGAGGGAATGAAAGGTACTGTTGGTTTTTGGAATGAAAGGCTAGATGGTATCAGAAGGAATGCAGCTCAGATGGAGTCACTTAATCCAGTCCAAGCAAAAGAAATGAATGCGTTTGCTAGCAAACTTCAAAGAGCAATAGATGCTGTTGGAACTATACCTTCTGCTCAAGGATACAAACGTATACCAGACAGTGCAAGGTATGGAGCAATGCGTGGCTTGTATGTTAAGAAAGAAATTGCTAACGATATCATGAGTCAGGAATCATTGTATACAAATAATGAATTCTTAAACTCAGTTCTTAACGTATCATCAAAAGCTACCAAAGTATTTAAGTATACTAAAGTTCCAATGAACATTCCTACTCAGGCACGTAACGTTATATCTAACATTGTTCTTATGGATACATCTGGAACTAACTTCTTTAAGATACCTGGACTGCTTAACAGAGCAATACAAGACATAGTATCTAATGGAAAGTACATGGAGTTAGCTAGGAAGTATGGCATTGAATCAACTACATTTGCTTCAGAAGAACTTGTCACTATGGACAAAGAGCTTCAGAAAATAAAGTCTCAGGATAAAGGTTGGGGTGGTTTGTGGGCAAGAAGTCAGGTATTCTTTAATGATTACCTAGACGTTGGTGGTCGTGCCTATCAGAAGACAGAGGTGATGTTTAAGATTGCTAAGATGATTGACCTTATGGAAAATCATGGCAAGTCTGAGGCTGAAGCAGCCAAGCTAGCAAACGAGGCATTGCTTGACTATAGTAATGTATCGCAAGCTGTAAGGGTTATTAGGTCTATGCCTCTTGGTTCTCCGTTTATTACGTTTAACCTTAAAGCAGGTGCTCAGATGATTCGCAATATTAGGAATCATCCTATTGCTGTTGCCAAGTATGCAGCTATACCTTACATTGTTTCTCAGATGCTTCTTGAGAATAACGATGACATTGAAGAAGAAGATATTCCCGCAATGCAGAAGCTTGTTGCTGACTACATGGAAGGTAACATGACTACAATGATTCTTCCTTGGAAGGATGAACAGGGTAGGCTTAGAGTTTTTGATATGGGATACTTCTTGCCGTGGGGTGCACATTTAAGCATGGCAAAGAATCTTATGGAGGGTGAGTTTGGTGAGGCTGCTAAGACTCCAGGGTTCTTTGGAGGACCTTTCGAGCTTGTGGCTGGAATGAAAACTAATACAGATCCATTTACTGGACAAAGCATTTGGAGCGAAGCTGATCCTCCGATGCAACAGTATCAAGATATACTAGGATTTCTTGTAAGCTACGCTACTCCACCTATGATTATGCCTAGAAATAAATCAGGTGATGTCATAGGAAATGGAGGTCAGATAGTTAAAACTCTTATGGCTGCTGGATGGATGGATGGTAATACAGATGCCGATGGTCTGCCAAAAAATACTGTTGGAAGCTCTATCCTTTCTTGGATGGGAATTAATACTGCTGCTTTAACTCCTGAAACAGCAGGTAGAAAGGTTTACTTTAAAGGTAAGGATGTTGATAAGATCATGCAGAGATTAATAAAACTTATTGATGATCCTAATGTAAAAGAAGACCAACGAGAAAGACTTATAGAAGAGTACAGAATGCACCAAGCAAATGCAATAGAAAAATACCGTGAGTATGCTGATGCATATAGACAGGTAGAAGATGTCCTCTAGTCTTTATGTTGAAGTTGAATGGGTAGATATAATATCTACATCTGGGTGGGAAAAGTCTGATGAAATAAAGACCCCCATCTTTTGGTCTTATGGATATTTAATTAACCACGATGATGAAGAGGTTCGTATAGCTACGACCAAAGATGAGGATGGTGAATGGTATGGGTTTACTATCATGCCCATAGGTTGTGTTAAAAAAATAACCCCCCTGGGGAAGGGGGGCTATTCAAATCAAACGAATAACATAATTAGACAGGCAGAGAAAAACACATAGCTTCCGTACCAGCCAAGCATATAAATTAAATCTCCTGCCATCTTTGATTCCATTTCTTAACGGCGGATTCTTTTTGAGAGTCTACCTTTGGGTGAAAGCTTAAGAACAAAGAGCACTTGGTACATCCAACTAAGAACTTACCAATCATTGCTTTTGCTCCACAGAATGGACAATGTTTTAAACTCATAAGTATTCCCGTAGTAGTTTGCGTTGAGTTACAGCGTTTATTTCATCGTAGTATCCCTCCCCATCTAGTCCGTTTAAACTAACAACCCCCCTCCACCAAGTGTACTCTGTATCCCTACACCAACTCTCTGAGTAGTGAGGGTGAGAGAAACATCCTGCGCTTAATCCAAATATTTTTTGACCATCAGGTCTAGTTTGTTCTGCATGATTATACAAGTGTGAATGTCCTTGCACCGCTGAGCAGTGCAGTTTAGATACCAGTTGATGACCAATATGTGATGAACTAATTGGCCTTCCTGCAACACCAGAAGTAAAGTAGTGGGAAAATATAATACCTTCAACAGTTAGTGTCCTTTTGAATGGTGTTAGTTTCCAACCAAACTTTTCATACTGTAGGTCTTTGATTGAGATAGCTCCCTCTAGTTCAGGTGCTGAGTTAACAGCCCTGTCTATTCTATCTTCATGATTACCTAAACACATGAATAGCCGTGGCTTGTACTGCTTTTCTTTATTCTTTTTCTTCTTAGCGTTAAGCTTCTTGATAGGATCGAACATCTTATTTTGTCCATCAATAACAGATTCAACATCCTTCTTGTATCGTCTTCCTTCAAAACCTTTAGTCCCCTTATCATATGATGAAAGACTAGGCATATCTGCAAAGTCTCCCAAACATACAATGATCTCAGGCTTGTGCTTTACTATGTAGTTTCCTAAAGCAGTAAACCTGTCGCTGTCATACTCAGGTGCAGCATGAGCATCTGGTATGATTAGCATGTTTTTATTAACCTTCAATTTTATTCTCCGTTTTTGTTTTGCGTCTTGGTTTGGACACTGGTCTATACGGGTACAAAGCACAACTTGGAATCTCACATCTCTCTACTTGATACCGCATAGATCCTGCCTCTAGTGGATCGTACATACATTCAATACACTTATCCATAATTGCTTTGCTTCTGCTCATTATTTATCTTCATCAAATACTACATGCTCAATCAATTTATATAATGTTTCTTGAATCTCTTGTAATTTTTCTTCAAGATTATCAATACGCTTTTGCATTTCTAACTTATGTATTCCATCTCTTGGATAAGAGTACCCATCTAAGTTTGCTCCACTCATATTCCACACACCCCACTTAAGCATTGCTCTTCGCTGTTGTCTTCATAGATAACACCACGTTTAGCATGAGCTTCTTCATAAGGAACAGAAGTAATAGGCTGACCACCTCTAGCACCATCAGGATATACTGTTAAGCCACGTAACCCTGGTGCATACTTAGCGATAGTCTCTGCGTACTTCATAATTGTATCCTCATTGTTTAGATCGCTACCCCATGAAGGCAAGTTAATTGTACTGCTGATAGCATGGTCAACATACTTCTGTAGTTCATACTGAAACTTGATGCGTCTCTCTGGATCACCCGCTAAGTCTACTGCTGACTCTATGTTTTCTGGTTTGATTCCTCCGTCGATAAGGGCTTGAGCTGTACCGTCGACGACAAACTGATGCTTCCATTTGGTTCCATCCGTAAGATAACGTCTGCGGTAAGCAACGGCGTATATCGGTTCCACTCCAGAAGTAGTCCCTGCGAGGATACTAATGGTTCCTGTCGGAGCAATTGCTCTGTATCCTTTAGGACGTTTGAGAAAAAGTCTGTCGCAGTGAGCGTCGGCTGATCGCTTGCTTTCTGATTCATAAACTCTCATCCATTGTTTAAGTTCATCTGTCATTTCATACTTATGACCACGCTGAAGAAGCCACTCATGCATACCCATAAGACCCAAACCAATACGACTATTTTGCATCCTTACTTTTGAGATTTTTTCGTAGGGGACTTGCGCTCTGATAAGCCCACAAACAAGGAACTTACTTGCAAGATTAACAACATCCCTAAACTCATTAAGGTCCCCAACATTAGCCAGATTAACAGACCCAAGATTGCAAACGTCGCTATCATCTTCGCTAGTAATTTCTGTGCAAGCATTACGAAGAGTTTCATTTTGTTTGTCTCCAAAGTTAAACGAGAACCCAGGTTCTCCTGTCATCATAGCCTGCCTGATGTTCTCAACAAACACTGGATTCATCTTATCTTTAAGCCATGCATCATCATAGTTAAGTGATATGTTCATCATATCTAAAGGAGCAGGAGCATTGAAGTCTGCCTTCTTTAGTTCAGCATAGTTAGTACCACCAACGCTGATGTCATGCCAGTTTTTAACCTTTAGGAAGTCATTAGCATCTTCATGTTGCCAGTTCATTGAGCCATACAGTGCAGACCTACGGCTACCACCCTGCATTACATTACGTCCAACCTCATTGAGGGTAGACAGTAGTGGAATAGGCCCAGAAGCAACGCCTCCAGTACGAACCAGTCTGCGTCCTGATGGCCTAGCCTTTGAGATATCAACACCAATGCCTCCCCCTGTCATCAAGCAAGACATAGCACGTTGGGTAACGCCAGCCCACTCTTCTCTACTGTCCTCCTCAAGCCTAAGAAGATAGCAGTTATTGTAAAACCTAGCATCCCTACCTGCATACCATAGATACCTACCACCTGGGACAAACTTAAAGTCAGAGATGTATTGAGCAAGCTGATCTCGTTCTGTCTTATCCATCAAAGGATTTTTTGTCCCATTGAAGTCACCACATACACTGTTAACTACAGCATGCGCCTTGTCATTCCAAGTCTCATACTCTGTAGATGCGTACTTATTTTTAAATATATCTTCGCCTAGTTTAGTTTTAAATGTCATTGTATACCTTCGTTAATTACTTTATTTCCTGTGCTACCAAAACCACCCTCACCCCTAACAACATAACCTGAAACCTCAGTAGATAAAACTGGTGAAAGATAATGCGAGAATACTAACTGCGCTATCTTATCTCCCTTCTCAATATCATATGGCAGATGTCCTGAATTAAAAAGGATTACCTTGACCTCACCCTTGTAGTCTGGGTCAATAGTTCCTGGAGAATTAAGAACAAACACGCCATGCTTAGAGGCTAAACCACTTCTACTTCTTATCTGACCTTCAATACCAATTGGCATATGAAGCTTTATGCCAGTGCTAATTACCTTGGCAGATAGAGGTCTAATTACTTCATTCTCTGATGAGCATATGTCATATCCGACAGAAAACTCTGTTGCTTTCTGCGGTATAGCGCTTGCTGTACCCATCAACTCAATCTTTACTTGATCTGACATTTATATATTTTCCTTTTAGATCGTTTTCTTTTGCGTATTGCATATACTCTTGCAGAGAACATCCAGCATGGTGTTTAAAACATTCTTCCCAAGAATTAAATTTAACAGTCGGTTGTTTTTTACCAGAGTAAATGTCTCTTGCAAGAAAGTATATGATCTCATCTTGTGGCTCTCCTTTAGAACGGTATGTCATCAGCAGATACTTCTTTAGCTATATCTTTCATAGCATCTCTAGCACCTGAAGGCATAGACTTTTTGTCAGAAGATCCTACCTCTACTTCTTTGTATGCGTCTGGACTATTAATCATCTGCATCATGTAACCTTTAATGTCAGTAGTATATTTTTCTACACCACTCTTATCAGTATACTTACGATAATCAATAGACCCCTCTACATACAAGTTAGTACCCTTACCTACATAAGCTTCAACAATCTCTGCTTGTTTGCCAAAGAAGACTACGTTGTGCCAGTCAGGTTTCTTGAAATCACCATAGCCTGACTCGGTCACCATAGATACTTGAGCAATCTTACTATCGTTTTTAGTGGTACGAATAGTAGGTTCTTTCCATACATTACCAACTAGAATTACTTTATTAATTCCCTTCATTACTTTCTCCGTGTTTTTCCGGCCAATATTTCTTTACACTTTTCCATACTTCTAACGCTGAACTAAAGATAGTCCAGAATCTATCGAAGTCTTTACTATCCCACTCATGAAAGACAACAATGCCTGGGTTGCTAGCAGAGATAAATACATTTGCTATTCTCTTAGCTGGCGCAGGCAGTGCTCTCTCATAAGCAATCAATTGGTATGCCATAGACTCGTAAGCTAACTGCTTTCTACTGGTAGAGAACTCTTTGGTTTTGAAATCAATAACCCATTCGTCTGATACCAAGTCTATCATACCACCATACCCATCCTTTACATTACATACAGTCTCCTCTGATCTCCATTGTTGATCACCACAATTAATCTTTAGCAATGCGTCAACAGCGTGAAAGATATTTGAGTCATCACCGGTAGGGGATAGTTCATTTTTAAAACAGTTCTCTAACATATTATGTATCCTACTACCTCTTTCGGATGCTTCAACTGTTTCCCTTTTACTTTCTTGCAGTACCTTTGACCTCCATATCTCAATACTTAAGTCTCCTCTTGGGACTAAAGCAGCAGCATCAATAGCCTTGTTAGTTTTCCATGTGTCTAACCCAGGCTTAGCTAGTATATCTAGAACAGAAGTTACAGAGGGCATCCATCCATATTTCCTTGCATCTCTTAATGTTGTAGCCCTAGTCTTCCCGTTCTTTCCTTCAATAAAATGTCTTGGTTCTCCTTGTCTGTCATACCAGTGCATTATTTATCCTTTGTCCTTTTACTCATTAGTTCATCAAAGCCCTCTGGTGTAGCCCAGATAGCAGCTTTCTTACTACGATCAAAAGCATTGGGATGGTATAAGTATCTTGCTATACCGAATAAGACAGCAGCCCTCTTAAGAGCATCACTGATGCCACCCTTTGCACCCTCAATATTAGAATCATCAGCACCGTCGGACTTAGTAATCCATGTGCCATCTATATTAACAGACAGTTCACATATCATACGATCACCAATCCAATTGTACTTTGTTTGCCAGTTAGCAACACCGACAACATCGTCAAGCCTGTCCATTACATCCCTTGCTGTAATGTATGCTAGCTCAGCACCACCTCCACCCTTACGCCATCTGATCTTACCTTCTGGGAAAGGTCTTTTCAATGCCATCTCTAAACTATTCATTAGTATTTATTTTCCCTGTATTTTTTTAGTGAATCAAGATACTGTCTGAAGTTATCCTCTCTATCTTCTTTCTCTAAGTTATCAAGCCATAAGTTATACCCCTCTTCAAACTCCTCTTGTTCTAATGATTGTTGTTGTTCCCAACCCATAATCAAAACTCCCCCTTAGTCATGCTCGCTGGATTGTAGAACCCAGCCTCTATAAGAGTTGCTTCAACTCTCTCCATGTACTCAGCAAACTGCTCAACATTTAAACCAGATGTTTGTATAGCAACCTCCACTGCCTCACCATCCAAGTTTGTAACTGTGTTAGTACCCAGGATCTGAACACACATAACAGAGTGTAGTTCATTAGTAGTATACCCTATTTCATTTGAAGCCTCCCTAATAATATGCCAGTACCTATTGTTCTGATCTATAGATCGTTGATTCTTTTTATTATACGGTCTTATTATAATTTCATAAGGCTCATTGGAATGAGATAATCCTTGTATATAATCTATACAATTATTCTTTTCATGTAAGTTATACAATTTAAATCTCTTTACTTTTTTGTCCATTCTATTATACCATATTCAAAAGCACGTCCTATTGTTTGCAAGCACCATCTCATTTGTGTTTCCTTGTCTATCTCCCCGCTATGACATTCAGCATGGTGAGTGTAGCATACTGGTAACGTAAAATAATCTGGCGCTTTCTTACCCATCCCTGCACCAAGAGCCTGAACTCTAAGGTGGTGAGCCTGTGAATCTTGACCACAGTATATACATGGTTGATCCGCTACCCACTCAAGGTACTTACGACTCTTCACTTAACCCTCCTGTAAGGATTGAATACTCTTTGTAACTCTAGTTCCCATTCTTCTACAATAGGAATAAGATAGTTAAAATAATTATACTTAATATGTCTATAAAATATATGTCTTTCTCCCTTTATATACAAACCCCTAGACCTATCGGACATTTGTTTTTTACCTACACCATCACATAAATCACATTTGTATAGTTTATCTAGTATGATAACCTCTTTTCTTCCATTGCATTTAGGACATATAGATGGATTAACCATCTCATATAAAACAAGATTAGATACATCAAATATATTATCATCGGATATTGTTTTATTCCATTTTAATTCCTTTGCTTTTTTATATATTTCATTTACTAATTTGTTATGCCATTTGTGTTCTAAGCAATACTTATACCTAGCGTAACAACCACTTAGATAACTTGCCTTTGCTAACGTAGCCGCCACATCCTCCCAAGCAGGGCCAGAGTTTGTACTCCAAATACTGTTTGATTTTATTGTTAAAGACTTAAGTGCTTCCAGACCTGACATCAAATATTTCCTTATAGATTGTAGTTGTTGGCTTAGTTGTACCCATTATTTCTCCTGTTTCATAATAATTTTGATACGCTTCACAAGCAGTTTTCTTTTGAGCGCAATACTTCCAACTGAGGCAAGGATTGCATGGAGATTGTTCGCTTGCTATTGCTCTTGCTAAATTAAAGTACTCACGTTTCATTTTAATTTCTCCCTAAAATCCTTAGCCCTAAAGACTATAAGTGTGTCATCAAAGGCAGTACCATTTTCTTTTATGAATACAACTGGTACTGTTCCGTTCCTAGATGATGCAACAGCTTGACGCATAGCATCCTTAATCCACTCAGGAATCTTCTTCCTATACTTACATTCAATGGATAGTGTATTGCTTGTAACATCTGGTGCGCTTCCTCTTGTCCTGCCAGTAACTGGTACACGATCAGCATCATCGCCTAGTTCGGTAAGGAATTCCGCAACCCAACGCTCAAACTTTTTCCATGTCTTATCCATAGTTTAATATCTTAGCGGGTACTTCTCTAACAGCATTGCTTGGTAAATGATATGTTCCTGTCCTCCAATTGTAAGTTAATTCCACGTTTCCTAACTGCCCATCCTGTTTAAACCTAACTTTCTGCACATGAACTTCAATGATTGAATCATTCTTTGTAAAGTCCCTCCATACTGTAATACAGTTATCAGATTTGTCACGCCATCTAGCTGAACCACTGATATCATACGGTGTTGGAATAGGAATCTTACCATTCTTATCTCTGTATAGTTTAGCAGGGTGAGCCACAATCCATAAATGAATACCATACTTTCTTGCAAACTGTCTCATCCTCTTGAGTGCTACTGAAATGTACTCTGTTTCGTTCTGTCCATCCCTACGCAGATGTTCTAACTCATTCCAAGGATCAATAACTAATCCACGTATACCCTTGGTAAGAACTAATCTCTTTGCTGATTCTAATATAACATCAATAGACCATTCTTTATCATCCTCTGGAAGTATCCAAGTAAAGTGTTTGGTTAACCAACGCTTGCCCTCCTCAAGTTTGTTCTTGTCCATGCAGGGTGTCGGCCCATCAAAGAAAGGCTGACCTGCCCACTTCTCAATAACCCTAGCCATGTGATCTTCAAGTGGCTGATTCTCTGGTGAAAAGATACCGAAGTTCCAGCCCTCTCTCTTTGCTATGTTGACCATCATTGCATCAAGCCAATTAGATTTACCACTACTAGGTATACCTGTTAGCACTGTGAATGCCCCGGGCCTTACCAAGTAATGAGCATCCATTGTTTCCCATCCAGTGCTTACACCTTTTTCAATGTCACCCTCATATAATCTATTGATTGAGTCTGACAAATGATTAGCACTATAAGTACCTGCTATAGGGTATGGCTTGGCATGGTCAATACATTCAGACAGTACAGTTTTACCATGCTTAACCAGTACATCATTAGCATCCTTACAACCCTCGGGCCACACAACTCTGTAACACTTGTCTTTACCTAGTCTGCGGGATAGTTCATTCTCAAGTTTACTTCCTGGCTCATCATTATCTACAGCAATAATGAACTTGGAAACTATATTAAATTTTTCTTTGTGTAGCCAAGGGTCATTAAGATACTCAAACTTTGAGGAGTAATCAGAACTATTAACTGGTGGTGCGCCATCGGGAACGCTAACACAAGTTCTAATACCTGCTTCCCACAATGATAACTTATCTATCTCACCCTCAACAATAACACAACTAACATCATCACCTACTATGTCATCAATACCATACAAGTGACGCTGTGCACCAGCCTCTAAACGAAAATGCTTTTTGTTATCTCTATACTTTACATTAATTAATTCCTTGTTTCTATAGTAAGGGAACGCAATAGACTGTGCCATTGATTCAATCTGTGGCATATATACTTTACGTTCACTTATATTATTTTCTTCTAGTGTAGATATACTAATACCCCTATCAGAAAACCACTTGATTACTGAAGAACTTAAGTCTACTGTAGGCAGTGGATCTGGCTTGATAAACTTAGGCTTTCTCCAGTGCAATACATCAGAACCTTTATCATCACCCTTGGCTAGACTCCCTGACCAACCACAATGGTGACACAACCACACCCCTTCATCAATGTTTACTGATAAACAAGTTGCCTTCTTCTTCCTTCTTTGCCCTGAACATCTAGGGCATTGAGTATTTACTTGCCCGCTGCTACTACGAGCAGGAATATTTATATCAAAGTCGCTATATGTTTTTTGCATTTAATCTCTTCCATTCTTTCCATTCAATTACATCTGCAATTGCTAAGTTTAAATCTTCAACTGTATCGTACTCGCCTCCATCATAGTAATCATACCACACACCCTTCCCACTGTGATTGGTGACAAGAAACTTCCATTTGTTTTCCATAGTTCTATATCGTTCTGCCCCCCAAGTAGTATCACCTATTAGTTCAGATAGATTAAAAGAACTACCCTTACCCCACGTTACTTTCATAACCCTTCCTCTCAAGATATCTATTTTTACTTTGCTTAGCATCTCGATGAGACATTAATTGAGTGATAAGAAAATCAACATCATGCCAATCTAAAAGAATTGCCGTATGCTCATCTCCAGAAATAGGATCAGCATTAGATGTTATATATAAACCAGAGTTACCATCTTTATATTTATGTTCCCTTATATCTATAATCATTTTATTTTTCCTATATATATTATAACATACTTACATTGAGTATCCGAAAGGATTATTATTTGTACTATCCATTATAGCACATGACTGAAGTAGATCGAACCCTCTCATTCTAAGTCGAGCCATATCATTCATGATTGCATTATCATTACCATCATCAATACTAATAGATGTTTCATCTAGCAAGTACATTAGTATATCATAATCCTCTGGTGTTAAATCAATCTCATTGTTAAAAATTTCAGTTTGCATTTCCATATCTCTCTCTTAGTTTACTCATATGATATCCCAAACAACTATCTGGTAAATCTTTTATGATACTTAGGGCAAGTCTTTCTGCTTGTTGTATATCTTTAATGTCATTAATAAACCTTGCAACACTAAGCTTTCTAATCACCCCTGAGTTTGGTCCAGTGCCATAGGTGCCTGCTACTTTTGGTCTGAATAACTCAACAACAAAGTGAAACTTTTTAGTATCCACCCCTCTAAACGTAGCATTTAACTGACCCCATTCAACTTTAAAGTCTCCGTCAAGTCTAGCCTTAGTCATCTCTGTAAAATGCTTAGCAGTTAATTGTTCTTTCAGTGGCTTATCATCAGCAAATTTAGATTCACCTCTCGTACATTTTTTAGCACCATCTATTGTACCATCTGGTTTAAAAGTAATGCGATCCCTTTGCAGTTCCCAAACATTATTAACCTCATAGTGTGTTCGTCTAACATCTTCACCTTGCTCATATACAGCATATCTTTTACTGTTAGCAATATACATATGTATTGATTGAGGTAAAAACTTAAGAAGATCTTCCTCTATATTATGATAATAATAATGTGTTTTACCAGCAGGAGTTAAATCAACATCAATACTATCATCATTATAGTATTTAATCCTTGTCATCAAACCTCTTTCTGGATCTGACTCATCTCTATCATTTCTATGTAACATCTCTTGCTTAATAGCATATCCATCATCTTCTTTTTGAAGCACTAATGAACTTCGAGTATAGTTTAATCTGGCTAAACTTGTCTCATACTCATGAAACTTTATAAGAGATTCTTTAGTTTTAAAATCTGAATGTACAAAATCGCTATGACTATTACTCATTTTATTCTCCTGAGTTTTCTACGTTAATTACATCTCCAAATGGTACACTAAGTGATGTTTCCTCGTCTCCATAGTTTACCCAAATCACTGGGTAGTCTGGCTCATATGAAGGAAAAGAACCATACAAATCAGTTAGATATATAAGTACACATGGACTCTCATCATTCTCTACAACCCAATCAAACGCAGGCTCGAAGGCAGTACCTCCTCGACCAACTACATTTAATGCTTCTGGTATATCAAGTGCTTGGAATCTATGTATGTTTTGTACTTCAGTATCTACATCCATAATAATTATCTCATCAACATCACAATCCTGTGCTACTGAAACAATCTCTGACCATGCTTGAATAAGTATATCTGTATTCATTGAACCGCTAGTATCTACAGCAAATATAATCTTACGCAAGCCATCTATCTTTTGAATGGATGGTAAGTATAACTCATCTGCAATAAACTTTCTCTGCGGTCTCTTCCAACTGTGCTCATCCCTCATTGGCTCCCTTGCTAACTCAGCAAGTTCATCAGCCCATGATACTTTTGGATTGCGTATCTCATCTATGATCTCTTTGAACGCACCTGGTACACTACCACGCTGAGTGCATGAGTTTGCAGCAGATAATATCTTCTGCTTCCACTCATTCTCCATCTCTTGTTTCTTACCCTCACCCTCTCCATCCATGTCAGTGAAGTGTCCGGTGCATGGCATATCATCAAGAGATTGTATAGATATGTTAGGATTATTACCCTCTAATATATCATTGTAAACAGCATCAGTATTCCAGTTGAAATCATACTTCTTATCATACAGTACATCTTCTGGTGGCTTCATACCCTCATCAACTAACTGATAGTTAATTACATAGTCACCTGCAATATTCCATAGCGTAGGATCTCTATGTGCTCTCCTAGTTAGATGGAAAAAAGCGGGGTGCATAACCTCATGCAGTAATACAAACTGAATGTCATCCATACTAAGTGTGTTAAGGAAATCATCGTTATAAAAAATACTCCTCCCATCAGTAGCAAATGTCGGTATCTCATCCTTGCGAACTATCTCCATTGACAAAAGTAAATGACCAAAGAAAGGGAAGTCCATCAACGCTCTTGATCTTGCGATCTCTAACTTACGAGCCGAATCCATACAGTTTCTCCATTGCTGTTAGTGGTTGTTCTTGGTTGTCTGCTACATCATTAACAAAAATCATCTGCAATACCTTGCGAGCATGATTAATAGCACGAGTCTGAGCAGGCTTGTTACCTCTTAGCGAGGCTGGTACAAACAAAAGATTATCTTTCATATACTGTTGTATATCTTTTAGTTTATCATCATTAGTAAAGTTAAGGCAGTCAATAATTCTAATAAGATGATTCAATCCATCAACCCTAGTCTCACATATCCTAGGATTATCCTTGTCTAACACACTGATCAAACCATTCATCTCATCTTTAATCTTATTATATAAAGACTCAACAGATGATTCTAAACTCTCGTTCATACTCTGCTCTACCTCATCCTTGATACGCTTGGCCTCTATCTCACTCAGTCCAGTAAGCATCTCAAGACCATGAGCAGACGGCACTGGTCTAAGAAACTTCTGCATCTTAAACTTGGCTACAAAGTCCTCAACATTTGGATAGTCATCGTATCTAAACATACCACCACTATCGTTGAGTCTCTTCTTAGCCTCTTGCAAAGCCTCGTGATACTTGCCGTTAACCAATTCATCTTTGGCTGTTTCCCATTCACGCTCAGCATCACGCCATATCTTACTGATGTTCATGATACGATTGTTAGGTAACAGATAAGTATTATCACTGTCATGCAAGTATGGCAAGGTGTTCTGCTTTACTGCTTGCTCTACCCTACGCTTGATATCTTGGAAAGGTTTAATATACTTCTGTGCTATAGTAATCTTGTTGAAGTTACCAGATGCTTGACTACCACCACTTACATTGTAGTCATCCGCTATCTTACTTGATACCTCCTTGTCTACCTTACGCCCAGAAGTGATACTAAAATCTACCTTAAACAACATTGCTTTATTTTCTAGTTTCATTTGTATTATCCTAATACGATATCGACATTATCCATAGCCCACTGACCAAACTCAGGTGTATCTTGAATCTCTGGCTTGATCTTTCTGGCTTCCATGATACTTGTTACAGCATACTCACTTGGTAAACGACCAAGATACTTCATCACATTACCCATGTTATCAAGATTAATCCAGTGCGCTAACCCTACAGCAATAGCATACTTTGCACTAGGATTCTCTGGGATCATAGTTTTCATAGGATTCTTGATGCAATCCTCTGGGTCTGGTACTTGATCTGCTATCTTCTCGTGGCTTATAAACTCTGCAGCAACACCCTCCCCAACAAGAGAAGCATACAACTGGAACCTTATCGAATCACTTGGATTACCTTGCCTTACTTGAGAAAGTTTGTACCATGTTCTAGGCGTAGGATAAGCCCATGAGCCACCCTTTTCGGGAATTTTATGCATCAAATCAGAGTGAGACTTAAGAAATGATGTTACTATAGTATCCGCACCCATCTTAATAAAGTGAGTGATAACCTCTGAAGGATCAGGAATCACTTCAGCATGAGAAAACCTATTCTTGAGCGGGGCAGATAGACCACGATTGATACCTCCATGCTCTTTCTTGTTGCCCATTGCCACTATATGCCAACCATCTGGCATTATATAAGAGCCAACTCTACGCTCAAGAATTAGTTGTTGCATAGCAGTTAGCACTGCAGTTGCACCATCAAGAACCTCATCGAGAATAAGTAAACCTGTCTTGCCATCTCTATCCACATTAGGCAGTAAGTCTGGAATAGCAAAACGAGTGCGCCCATCTACCACTTGGGGAACACCCATTATATCTACTGGATCAAGTTGAGATACCCTGATATCTTTTACATTACCCAAAAGTTCTAGCCCAGTTTCAGTAACAATCTCCGTCTTGCCAATCCCAGGCAGTCCAGTAAACAAACAAGTAAACTTATGCACAATTGATGCTTTCAAAAACTCAGGGATTTGACTAGGTGTTATAGTAACTTCTGACATTACATTGCTCCGTTAGTTGTAGGAAATTTTAGTTGGTAAAGAGTACATAACCAATGACGAAATGTATGTATCTCTTTGATTATTAATGGCATAATGGGCTGTCTTATCATTAGTTCCCAATCGCCACACCTTAACCACTCTGCCATCGTGTACCTCATCGAACTGCATTGGCACTTTAGAAAGGTCATCATACTCTGCATCTTCTTCATCATAGATGTCATCATCATATTCAGATACACTCATTTTTAATATCCTCCCATGTTTTTCCAGAGTCTACCATGCTCTGCTCTCGTGCTTCTAGTTCGGACTCGGTGACGCAAATCTCTCTCTTATCTATACTCTCTTTTTTTCTAGCGTCAATCTTATCCTGACGCGCAATCATATCAGAAAAGATCTTTAGTTTTTCTTTCTCTGTTAGTTGCTTGCCATCCAGATACTCTCCCGCAAAGTTAAATACCATTTGTATTTCTCCTTACTACCCTATGTGGCTAGGGCGTTGCCTCTCCACGATACCGTGGAATCTTGTCTTAGCAATGAAACCCTCATTGCCTTTGATCGGAATGTTTACCCAGTATTCATACCTAGGCTCAATTATATAGTCAGGTCTGTAATCTTGGCACAAATTAATCCAATCATTACTATTCTCTGGGCATTTATCATTATCTTTAGGCGGTAACTGTGAGTTTGTTAGATTAAATATCACAAACTCCCTCTCGTTAGACTCCGCCATCGCTATCAATCTGACCCATTCGTCCTCACCGGAAGACCATCCGCTTACCAGATAATCACCCCAGTCATCCTCCCATCTTCTACCCAATAAAGCATTGTTTTTATTTAGGTTTAGCAACTGTGTTTGCCTGCTCTCACTACCTTGAAACCTTAACTTACAATCCAAAAGGTTCCTAGATAGCCAAAGAATAGCGCTGTAATTAATCATGAGTCGGAAAGATATACGATGATTCGTTACGTCTTCTATGTACCCACTATCAACGACAGCACCATAGTCCTTCAGATACAGAACATTCTCAGACTTAGAGAATGCGTAAGCATAACTGACAAGAACATCTAATCTTCTCAGCAATTCATGAGAATATTTCTTATTCTCATACGCTACTTGTCTGGGCCAGTGCTTTCTATGTCTCATATCTTGTACCATTCGGGTCTTATTGCGGGCCATTTCCATTGAGCCATGTACGCTTTTGCACCACAATAGTATTTACGATACGCTTTTGTAGTGCTTTTATCCTTGTATTCGTCCGGCATACACTGAGGTGGGGGTGAAAATCCTGCGTCTGGCATATTATCTGGCACTTTACGCAGTGCATCTAACAATTCTCCTGATTTATGTGGTGGTTTTTTGGTATAACGGCGCAGTTTCTCGTCAAGCAACGCTTCAAAATGAGCAATTAGCCACTCATAATGTTGCTTAGAACTACGCGCCCATACAGTTGAGGGGTGATTGAGGTGTGCAACCTTGTACAATCCGTGATTGTCCGCATAATCGTCACCGTCAAGGTGTCTATGTGCGGTGCTCAATATCTGTGCAGTTTCTAACGGCATCTTAACTATATGCTTGTTACATAACTGAACGGCAGATATCACTGGGTCATCGTCTACATAAAATATATTCATGAGAACAGTACAAGCACCAGTATTGAGCAAGATATCATAAGCGAGTACATAACAAATACATCCATTCTAACCTCCTTGGGAGCATGAAAATGTTGTTCCCTGAGTACATAGCAGGGATAAGCAGGGTCTGCCTATTTGTGGGGTTACAACTAAAAAGTACCTATATTTATAGGCTTACAGTGTGGCGTACAGGGTAGCGCACACGCTAAGAGATATTACTGTGATATTCATCACAACTAATCCAATTGACATATTAAACTCTCCCTTACAGTGATAAATACTCAATAAATTTACCATCTTTATACTCATACTCGTATATATCAGACGGCTTCTTGATCATCCACTCTACACTAGCCTCAAGATAATCGACTAAACTCCAGTCAACATCCTTTGAGTAGCATTTACGAACACCATTATAGGCATAATGAAAACGACTCTTTTCTTTCTCAACAGTCCACATAGAATGACCTCAGAATATCCCGCACAAGGTCGCAGGGAGCATGAAAAACGTGTTCCCTAGACATATAGCAGGGGTTAGTAGTATGTACCCACAGGGTACGGGGGGTTACAACTAGGGA
>Ga0207896_1000016_pt1 | contig 57359 bp, 51 predicted proteins | sample LinPmetageLP36_FD_184049 | JGI IMG/M metagenome (GOLD analysis project Ga0207896, IMG submission 184049) | Marine viral communities from the Pacific Ocean - LP-36 (SPAdes) | ecosystem: Environmental > Aquatic > Marine > Oceanic | place: Pacific Ocean | collected 2010-06-15 | reverse complement strand
GAGCGCGTAGCTCAAGCCGTTCTGCTTTGCTCAGGAAACCACTGCGGATCATGCCCCAATACAGAATCGCTTCCCGACTATAACGCAACCGCTATTTTTTCGGATCCTCAAGGAGTCGGGGTATAGCCCGATTTTCTTCGGCGCAACTCCGCTGCAGAATATCACCGGCTTTGATCCGTCGACGATCACCAACAACAACCAATATGCGCAAAACAGCAAAAGCTGGTCGATCTTCACGCATAATACGCTCGAAGTGACCGATGGGCTCGAGCTGACGGTTGGTCTGCGCTATTCGGATGAAAGCAAGGATGGCAGCTTCGTCAGCGGCGGCGGCAACAACCCGGTTTGCCCGGCAATTGTTGGTGCAATCTCTCCCGGTGGCAGTCTGAGTGGACTGCCTGCCGCTCTGCAGAACGCGTTTTTCGGTCTGGGCTGCTTCGCCTTCACGTCGCCAGCCGATGCGCCTTATGCCGCAGTCCTGCCATCCCCGCGGACCTTCAGCAGCCAGTATAAAGACAATGAACTGATCTACACCGGCAAGATCGCTTATGCCTTTGCCGATCCGGTCAATGTCTATGCCAGCTTCACCCACGGCTATAAATCGGGTGGCTTTAACCTCGACTCGACCGCTGCCGTCGGCGGCGCTGATCCGCGCTTTGCTTCGGAAACGGTCAATGCCTACGAAGTTGGCCTGAAAGCCAAGTTCCTGGACAATGCGGTGACATTGAACCTGGCTGCATTCCGCGAGGAATTCACCAACTTCCAGGTTCTGGAATTCACCGGTGCCCAGTTCCAGACCTTCAATGTTCCGAAGGCGGAAACCCAGGGCGTGGAAATCGAAACGACGATCCGTCCGGACGAGCATTTCACGGTCAATGCTGCCATGACGATCACCGATGCCAACTATCCGAATGATTGCGCCGGGACCCAGACCGCTGCGAACGTCCTGGCCTTGTGTGGCAATTCGCTGACCAACGCACCGGATATTGTCGGTATTGCAGGCGCTACCTATACCAATGATATTGGCAGCAACCTGAAATATTTCCTCAACGCCCAGGTGCGTATGGAAAGCGATCGCCGGACTTCGACCCAGGCGATTGATCCCGCCAATCTCGCGGCGAATATCCCCGTTCCGTTCGATGAGCAGGATGGCAACATCAAGATCAACCTGCGCGCCGGTATCGGCAGCCAGGACGATGTCTGGGGCCTCGAGGCCTTCGTGACCAACCTGACCAATGAAGTCACCCGTGGCGTGACGTTCAACACGGTGGCGCGTTCCGGTTCGCGGTCGGCCTTCATTCAGGAACCCCGCAGCTACGGACTGACCCTGCGCGGCAAGTTCTAGGTCTGTATCAAATAGCGGTGACAGGCTGTCACCAGACAATCAGGGGCCGGTTTTTCCGGCCCCTTTTTATTGCGCGGTCCGGCCATTGATGCAAAAGACCGGTGTATGAAAAAATTCCTCTTCCAGACCGTTCCCGTGCTCCACTTCGGCGAAGGCTGTCTCGCCGAACTCCCCGGCCAGATCGCGGCCCTGCGCGCCTCGCGGCCGATGATCGTCACCGATAGGGGCATAGTCGACGCCGGACTGATTGCACCGGTTGAACAGACCTTGCGCGCCGCCGGTCTCGAGGTCGCGATCTTCGACTCCGTGGTCGCCGATCCGCCGGAGAAAATCGTCTTGCAGGCGATCGACACTGCGAAAGCGGCCGGCGTCGATATCGTCATCGGTCTCGGTGGCGGCAGCTCGCTCGACACCGCCAAGGTGGTGGCTGCGCTCGCGGTCGATGGCGCCCAGCCGCTGGACGAAATCTACGGTGTCGGTGCGCTGCAGCGCAAGGGCCTGCCGACGATCCTGATCCCGACCACTTCCGGCACTGGCTCGGAGGTCACCGCGATCTCGATCCTGACCACCGGCGAAACCACCAAGGCGGGCATCGTCTCGCCCTATCTGTTCGCCGACGTCGCGCTGCTCGACCCGGCGCTGACCCTCGGCCTGCCCGCTGCCGTCACCGCTGCCACCGGCATCGACGCGATGGTCCACGCAATCGAGGCCTTCACCGGTCGCCACGCCAAGAACCCGGTCTCCGACATGCTCGCGATCGAGGCGCTCAGACTGCTCACCGGAAATATCGAAACCGCCTGTACCGACGGACAGAATATGCAGGCCCGCGAGGCGATGCTGCGCGGCTCGATGCTCGCCGGCCAGGCCTTTGCCAATTCGCCGGTTGGCGCGATCCACGCGCTCGCCTATCCGCTCGGTGGCATCTATCATGTCCCGCACGGCCTCTCCAACGCGCTGGTCATGCCTTATGTCATGCAGTATAATCTCGAGGCCGCCGCTCCGCTCTACGCCCAGCTGGCCGATGCGCTGGCTGTACCGCGCGGCAGCGAGAACAGCGACGAGGCGAGGGCACAGCAACTGATCGACTATCTCGAAGGTCTGGCGGTCAAGGTGAAGGCACCCCGCAAGTTGCGCGAGATCGGCATCAAACAGGATGCGACAAGCGAACTGGCAGAAGCGGCGATGCTGCAGACCCGCCTGCTGATGAACAATCCCAAAGAACTGACCCAGGCCGATGCGCAGAGAATCTACGATGCCGCCTGGTAAACCTGCCCGCGCAGAGCCGCCGGTCCGCTCCGCCTATCGCGCCGGCTCGCTGATCACCACCCGCTGGAACGACAATGACCCCTATGGCCATGTCAACAACGCCATCTATTATTTCTGGTTCGACACCGCGGTGAACCGCTATCTGGTCGAGCAGGGCGCGCTCGATATTACTGGCGGCGCCACCATCGGCCTGGTCGTCAACACCAGCTGCGACTATTTCGCCCCGATCGCCTTTCCCGATGACGTGATGGCACGCATCCGCGTCGACCGGCTCGGCAACAGCAGCGTCACCTATGGCGTCGGCCTGTTCCGCGGCGCCGAGGAGAGCGCCTCGGCCGCCGGCAGCTTTACCCATGTCTATGTCGACCGCGAAACCCGTCGGCCGGTTTCCCTGCCATCCCCCTTGCGTTCCGCGCTGGAAGCGATAGAGTTTTAATCAACTGATTAAACTCTTGGGAGAGAGACATGCTTCGACCGTTTGACAATGACGAACGCCGTGAATTCCGTGCCACCTGCCGCCGCTTCATCGAAACCGAATTGCAGCCGCACGCCAACGAATGGGACGAGGCGGGCGAAATCCCATGGGAGATGCACCAGAAGGTCGGCGCGCTCGGCGTCTGGGGCTTTGGCGTCGACGAGAAATATGGCGGCCTCGGCATGGATGATATCTTCATGCGCGCTGCCTGGGCCGAGGAAGCAGCGCGCGCCCATAACGGAGGCACGCTGGCGGCGCTCGGCGGCCGTTCGATCTCGATCGGCCCGATCCACAAGCTGGCGTCGCAGGATATCAAGGACCGCATCCTCAAGGATATCGTGCTCGGCCACAAGGGCTCCAGCCTCGGCATCACCGAACCCGGCGGCGGCTCCGATGTCGCCAATATGCAGACCACCGCGCGGCAGGATGGCAATCACTGGGTGATCAACGGTGCCAAGACCTTTATTACTGGCGGCATGACCGCCGACTATTATGTCATCGGCGCCCGCACCGGCGGCGAAGGGCTGGAAGGAATCTCGCTGTTTCTGGTCGAGAAAGATGCCGAGGGCTTCTCCCGCACCGCGCTCGACAAGAAAATGGGCTGGTGGGCCTCGGACCAGGCCTCGCTCTATTTTGACGAGGTGCGCGTTCCGGCGGAGAACATGCTCGGCGAAGAGGGCCGCGGCTTCATCCAGATCATGCACAATTTCAATCATGAACGGCTCGGCATGGTTGCGCAGAGTCTCGGCATGATGCGGGTGCTGCTCGAATATGCGATTGATTATGCGCAGCAGCGCGAAACCTTCGGCAAGCCGCTGATCAAGCATCAGGTGATCCGCCACAAAATCGCCGAGATGTCGGCCCGGATCGACCGGCTCGACGGCTGGCTCAACCAGATTTGCTGGCTCGCCGATCAGGGCGAAATGCCGGTCGCACAGATCTGCAAGGCCAAGTTCAGCGCCACCAAGGATCTCGAATATTGTGCCAGCGAGGCGATGCAGATCCTCGGCGGGGCCGGCTATCTGCGCGGCAACCCGGTCGAGCGCTTCTATCGCGAGGTCAAGGTGATGGCGATCGGCGGCGGCTCGGAAGAAATCATGCGCGATCTCGCGGTCCGGCAAATGGGCCTCTGATCCCGCTTGCCATTGCTGGTTGCCGCAGGATAAGCAGGGCATCCAACAACCGTTCGTGCTGAGCCTGTCGAAGCATCGCGGCGGAACGCAGGGCCAGCATCTGGCTGATGGAACCACCTATGTCCGATTTGATCTCTGCCGACCGCCAAACCGAGGATGCGCCGCCCCTGCTGCCCTCGGGCTCGGTGCTGATCGGCCTGCTGTCCTTTGCGATGATGGATGTGGCGATGAAGCGCCTGTCGATCGATCTCGGTGCCTATAATGCGCTGCTCTGGCGGGTGCTGACCGCGCTGGTGCTGGTCTCGATCCTCTACCTGCCGCGTCGCCCGAAAATGCCGGGCCCGACCGCGCGCAAGGTGCACTTCCAGCGCGGCATCATCGTCGTCTTCATGTCCTATCTCTTCTTCTGGGGCCTCGCCCGGGTGCCGCTGGCCGAGGCAATCGCGCTGTCCTTCATCGCCCCGATCATCGCTCTCTATCTGGCGGCGGTGTTCCTCGGCGAGACCATCCACCGCAACGCCATCTATGCCTCGCTGCTCGGATTCGGCGGCGTGCTGGTGATCGCATGGGGCAGGGCGTCGGGCGACTATGATGAAGCGGCGCTGCTCGGGATCGGCGCGATCCTGGCATCCGCCGTGCTCTATGCCGGCAATCTGGTGATCCAGCGACAGCAGGCCCTGCTCGCCGGCCCGCTCGAAATCAGTTTCTCGCAAAATCTGATCATCGGCGCATCCTTCCTGCTGCTTGCGCCCTTCTTCGCGGTGCTGCCCGACCGCGCCTCGCTGCCCTATATCGGGGCGGGCGCGGCCCTGTCGGTGATCTCGGCCCTGTTCATCGCCTGGGGCTACCGGCGGGCCGAGGCGAAATATCTGATCAATCTCGAATATAGCGCCTTCATCTGGGCGGCAATCTTCGGCTGGCTGTTCTTCCGGGAACCGATCAGCTGGACCACGGTGGCCGGCGCCCTGCTGATCGTTGCCGGCTGCTATCTGGCCACTCGGCGCGACCGCAAGGTTGCCCATATCGAAACCACCGCAGTCTGACCGGTGGCGCTGCGCATCCCCAACCGGCAGGCGCGCTGGCTCTGGCTGCAGGCGCAAGGCCTGTCCGACAGCCCGACCGGTCCGCTGGACCTGCCGGAAACCATTCGCCGCCTCGGCTTTGTCCAGCTCGATACCATCCAGAACGTCACCCGCGCCCACCATCACATCCTGTGGAGCCGCAACCAGAATTACCGCGAACCGATGCTCGACCGGATACTGGGCCGGGACCGGACGGTCTTCGAGCATTTCACTCACGACGCCTCGATTCTGCCCATGGAATTTTACCCGATGTGGCAACGCCAGTTCCGGCGGCTGGGGGCAAAGGTCGCCGGTTACGCATCCTATCAGAAGGCGGCCCAGAAAATCGCCCCGGAGCAGATCAAGGCCCGGATCACGCAAGAAGGCCCGCTCTCCACTCATGATTTCGATACCCGGGTCGAGGGCGAAAAGCAGATGTGGGACCGTCCGCCGCACAAACGGGTGCTCGATCAGCTCTGGTATGCCGGCGACCTCGCGACCTCCCACCGCCAGAATTTTGCCAAATATTATGACCTGACGGAACGCGTCATCCCGTCGCATCATCGCGAAGCCGCTCATGAGGATTCCGCTCAGATCGACTGGCTGTGCCGCAATGCACTGGACCGTCTCGCCTTCGCTTCGCTGGGTGAAATCCAGCGTTTCTGGGGCGCGGTCGATGCGAAAGAAGTGAGAGCCTGGTCACAATCGGTTCGCGATCTTGTTCCGGTCCTGGTGGAATCGCGCGACGGAACATGGCGCAATGCGCTTGCTGCGGTGGATATCGAGGCGCGTCTGGCCGCTGTTCCCACGCCGACATCCCGGCTGCGAATCATCAATCCGTTCGACCCGGTGGTGCGTGACCGCAACCGGCTGGAAGCGCTGTTCGGCTTTGCCTATCGCAACGAAATGTTCGTGCCCGCCGCGCAGCGCAAATGGGGCTATTATGTCTATCCGATATTGGAAGGCGACCGTTTCGTCGGCCGGATCGAGATCAAGGCAGACCGCTCCGCCGGCACGCTCCGGGTAACGCAATTCTGGCAGGAACGGAGCATCGCCTGGCCTGCCGGACGACAGGCAAAGCTGAGGGCAGAGCTGGGGCGTCTGGGACGGCTGATCGGAGCCAGCGAAATATTGTGGGAATGTGACCGCGCGTAAAATCGCGGGCTGGCGTTACTTGACGGTACCGCGAAAGCGCAATTCGCCGGATGCGCCGGGGGCAATCGGCTTTGGCAATATCCAGCGGATATGGGTGACATCGGGCGCCACCGCTGTCCGGCTGGCCTGCTCGCCATCAACCACGCTCAGTTCCGCCAATTTTCCGAAGGTCTTGCCGCCATCCACCGAGACCAGCGCCCAGTCTTCCAGCACCTCGACAAAGCTGACAGCCTTGTGGACGGGATTGTTGACCACAAAGCCGGTCACAGCCTGGTCGCCGCTATTCTGATAGCGATTGATGAACAGCAGCTTGTCTCCGGGCACGATCTTGACGGTCGCAGGATCGACGAGCTCCGTAGCATTTTCGCCATTTTCGGATTGCATCGTCCGCTCGACCTTGATCAGGCTGTCGATTTTTACATCGCTTTGCGGGTCAGCGGTCGCTGCCGCAAGTGGAGCGGCATAGGCAATATGAGATACGGACACCCCGGTCACCAGAACACCGGCAACCAGAGTTGCTTCGAGCAAAATCATACGCATATTCGACATTTCACTGATCCTGTTCATCCATATGGGATCGGGCAATGGCACCCAGTCCGTCTTCACCGGGAATATCGACAAACTTGGTTAATTTCCGGTTAAAACCTTTCGTGAAATTGCCGGTCCAGTGCCGAGAGAGCGGAACATCTTGCAAAAACTGTGGTATGCCGAACGGGCGTTGTTATTCGTTGGCGTCGCGATTCATCAATCGCTAAAGAGAAAGGCGATGGGTCGAACCACATATCGTTGCTGCCGCGGCATGCTGTTTATTCTGCTGATGGGTGCGCTCATCCGGCCCGCCAGCGCCCAGACCGCAGTTGCGCCTCCTGCAGCCGCAACGGACGAGACGGATCTCGAAACACCGCTCGACCCGGATCAGCCGCTCACCGAGTTTCCGGATTTCGGTGTTGAATGGCCCGATCTGGATAACACGACCGAGCCGACGCTTGACGAGAGCGAGACGGAAACCACTGCTGTCCCGGCCTTGGAAGAGACCAGCCCGGATCAGCAGGCACCGGCTGAGCAGGCACCGGCCGAGGAACGGCTGTTCGAGAACGATAGCGCGGCTGACGAGTATCGACCCACGGATGCGTTGGCGGAAACCGCCTATCGGATCAGCTTTGAAGGATTGCCCGATAGGCTGGGGGAGAGCTTTGCCAGCCGCTTCGAGATATTGTCGGCGCTGGAACAATATCGCGACGATGATGCCAATTTTGCCCAGATTCGCAGACGCGCGCAAAGCGATGAAGAACTGGTCGAACGGCTGCTCAGAATAGAGGGCTATTATGACGCTGTCGTCCAGACGCGTTTTGAGACCGACGGTGCGGAGCGTGTCCATGTGGTCATTGAGGTCCAGTCGGGGCCGCTATATAAGCTCGCCGCGATCACCTTGCCCGGCCTCGAAAAGGCTGTGCCGCCCGATCCGGAAAATTTCCGCGAGACCTTTGGCTTGCAGACAGGGGCAATCGTCAACAGCGACGAGATCACGGAAGCCATTGGCCGGCTTGATACAGCGATGGTGGAAAATGGCTATGCCTTTGGCAAAACCGGCGAACCCGAGCTGGAAATCGATCATGCCGCGCGTCTGGGCGGTCTCGAAGTTCCGGTCGTGCCCGGCGGTCGTTTCCATTACGGTTCGATCGTCATGGCGCAGAGCGATCTGTTCGATGCCGATCATGTGCAGATGATCGCCCGTTTCGCCCCCGGCGATCTCTACCAGGCCTCGGATGTCGAGGATTTGCGCCGGGCCCTGATCGCGACCGGTCTGGTTTCGACCCTGTCCATCGACCCCGTGGTGGCCGACGATCCGGACAAGGTGGATATCGCGGTTAACCTGACCCCGGCACCGCTGCGCACCATCGCTGGCGAACTGGGCTATGGCACCGGCGAAGGCGCCCGCGCCGAAATCAGCTGGGAGCACCGGAATTTCTTTCCGCCGGAAGGCCTGATCCGCTTCACCGGCGTCCTTGCAACGCAGGAACAATCCGGCAGCATTGCCTATCGCCGCAACAATTACCACCGTCGGGACAATGTTCTGAACGGTCGCACGGCGCTCAGCGTCGTCGATCGCCCGGCGTTCAAGGCGCAGACTTTCTCTGTTGCCGCCAATATCGAGCGGAAAAGCAGTCTGATTTACCAGAAGCGCTGGAGCTGGTCTGCGGGCGTCGAACTGCTGGCATCGCGGGAAACCGATGTCACCGGGCCCACCGGTGCGACCGGGCGGAACACCTATTTCATCGGCGCGCTGCCCGGACTCGTCACCTTTGACGCCAGCGACGATCTGCTCGATCCGACCAGGGGCTTTCGTCTGTCGGCCCGGGTGGCGCCGGAAGCATCCCTACAAAGTGGTAGCTTTTTCTATGTCCGCAACCAGTTCGACGGCAGCGCCTATTTCCCGGTCTCCGACAAGATCGTGCTGGCCGGACGCACCCGGCTCGGCTCGATCGTAGGCGCCGGCAACAACCGTATCGCGCCCTCCCGCCGCCTCTATGCCGGCGGTGGCGGCTCGGTTCGCGGCTATGGCTATCAGAGCATCGGTCCGCGCGACCCCAATAACGATCCCGTGGGTGGCCGCTCGCTGGTGGAATTCGCGCTCGAGGCACGGGTCAAGACCGGATGGTTCGGCGGCAATCTGGGCATCGTGCCCTTCATCGACGGCGGCAATGTCTATACCAGCAGCACCCCCGACTTTTCCGGCATGCGCTACGGGGCCGGTATTGGGGTGCGCTATTATAGCGATTTCGGACCGATCCGAATCGATGTCGGTACACCGATCAACCCGCAACCGGGTGACACGCGCGTCGCCGTCTATGTATCGCTTGGGCAGGCCTTCTAGATGGCAGAGCATCTCGAAAGCACCGCTGCAAGGTCCCGCCGCTGGCGCTGGCCGCTGCGCAGCCTGCTGGGCCTGGCGGTGCTGGCCGGTCTTGCTCTGGCCGGTGCTGCTCTCTGGCTGGACAGCGACGCCGGGCATCGCTTTATAATCGGTCAGGTTGAGGCGCTGGCTCCGGAAACCGGACTGCGCATCCGCGTCGGCGAGATTGACGGCTCGATTTACAGCGAGGCCGAAGTGAAGGGGCTCACGCTCAGCGATCCCAAGGGCCCTTTTTTCAGGGCGGAGACAGTGGCGGTAGACTGGAACCCGCTGGCCTGGATATTCAACGAACTCAATATTTCCGAGGCCGTAATCAAAAATGCACGGCTCGACCGCTTGCCCGATTTGATCGATACCGGAAAAGACCAGCCGCTGTTGCCGGGTTTCGACATTTATATCGGTGCCTTCCGCGCCGACAATATGGCGCTGGGAAAAGCCATTACCGGCTCCGAACAGCTGGCCAACCTGTCAGGCTCGGCCGACATAAGGGCCGGCCGGGCAATGGTCCATCTCGATGCAACGACCACCGGCAGCGGCGACAAGCTGTTTCTCGCCCTGAACGCGGAACCGGAACGCAAGAAACTGGATATCGATGCCGAAGTGATTGCTCCGGCCGGTGGTGTATTGGCCGGTGCGCTCGGACTCGAGCGCGATCTGGCCGTAACCGTCAAGGGCGACGGCAGCTGGCAGAAATGGAACGGCGAGCTCAACGCGCTCAGCAAGGGTGAGTCCCTCGCGCAAATCACGCTGGAAGCGACTGACGGATTGTTCGCCTATGACGGAAACCTGACAGGCTCCGTGATGCCCGCAGGGCTGGCGCAAAAGCTGGCGTCGCCCCGTCTGCTGATCAAGGGCACCGCGCGGTTCGAGAACCGGCTGGCATCGCTGGATATGGAGGCCCGGTCGAAGGCGCTGGTCCTGACTGCGCAGGGCGGCGTTGATCTCGGACGCGCCAGTCTCGACGCGATGCGGATCGAGAGCCGGCTGATCGATCCGTCGGCGCTCGCCCGCAATCTGAAGGCGCAGGATTTCGAGCTCAAGGCCCTGCTCAACGGCAAATTCTCCGAACTTCGCTATCAATATCTGCTGACTGCGCCGCAGCTGGCGATCGGCAAGACTTTGCTGACCGGTGTTCGGGGCGAAGGGGAGGGGCGCCGCGAGGCGGCTGGCTGGAACATTCCGCTCGAACTATCCGTCGGTACGGTGATCGGAAACGGCGAATTGCTGAAGCGATTGCTGTCCGGCTTTACCGCAACCGGCTTGCTCCGCCTTGAAAAGGATTTGCTGTTTGCCAAGCGCGCCCGCGTCTCGACCGGAACGGCCAAGGGCACGCTGGACTTTGAAATGCGTCCCTCGACCGGTGATTTTGGGATCAATATCGCGGCCACCGCGCCGTCCTTTGCCATGCCGGGAGTCGGGGTCGCCGATATCATAGCAGATATCGATCTCGGGCCCGGAAATGGCGGTTTGGCGCTGGATGGCCAGATCGACGCCCGCTTGCGGCGCTTTGATATCGCCTTCCTGCGCGAGCTGGCGGGCGGTCTTCCGCGGTTGCAAACCGGGCTGTCGCTCGGACCGGACGGACGTTTGCGATTCACCAATCTCAATGTCAAAGCCCCCGATCTGATGTTCAGGGGTTCGGGCAAACAGACCGGGGCAGCGACCTTCACCTTCCAGGGATCGGGCAGCCAGAACAGCTACGGGACTTTTGATCTCAAGCTCGACGGTCCGCTCGAACGGCCCAAAATCGCTCTGCTGCTCGACAGTCCGCTTCCCGCAGCCGGCCTGTCTGCGGTTCGTCTCGATCTCGATCCGGTCAAGGCGGGATTTTCCTATACCGCCGTCGGCGGCTCGACGCTGGGACCGTTCAGCAGCGAAGGCGCGATTGTAACGGCGCCCGGTCAGGATACCGCCGTGCGGGTCGACCGGCTGCTGGTTTCCGACACGCTTGCCACGGGTACGATCCTGACCACCGCAAGGGGGCTCTCGGGCACGCTGGCGGTCAGCGGCGGCGGCGTCAACGGAGACGTGCTGTTCCGGCCCGGCGACGGACGGCAGCTGATCCGCGCCAATCTCAAGGCGGAAAACGCCCGCTTCGATGGCAATCCGCCGCTCTTCATCCGCACCGCTCAGCTCGACGCCGATATCGTCCTGATCGAAGGCCGGTCCAATATCGACGCCACGCTCCGGGCGCAGGGGATCAGCCGCGGCGAGTTGGTTGTTGGCCGGATCGCCGGCAATGCCAAGCTGACCAACGGCAGGGGTACGGCCACCTTTGCCGTGGCCGGAACGCGGGGCAGCACGTTCGAATTTCAGGCGAAAGCCGATATCTCTCCCGATCTGTACCGGATCACCGGTGCCGGCGAGTTTGAGGGCCGCAGCCTCCGGCTGGCCCGCCCGCTTGAGCTCCGACGGGTTGGCAATGGCTGGACCGCGTCGCCGACCACGATCAGCTATGGCAGTGGCAACGTCCGCCTGTCCGGTCGGTGGGGAGGCGGCGATTCCAGGCTCGATCTGGCAATGGCGAAAATGCCGCTGTCGCTGCTCGACATCGCCTATGGGGATCTTGGTCTGGGCGGCACCGCCAGCGGCACCGTCAAGCTCAGCCAGACCGGCGCGCAGGTGCCGGTTGGCGACGCCAGGCTGACGGTGAAGGGGCTGACACGCTCCGGTCTGATCCTCACCTCCACGCCGGTGGATCTCGGCCTCAATATCGCCATCTCCCAGCGCAATGCAGCGGCGCGCGGAATCATCAGGTCGCCCGGTGGCCAGACCATCGGCCGCTTCCAGGGCAGGGTGACCGGACTGGGCACGGGGCGCTGGCAGGACGAGCTGTTGCGCCGGCCGCTATTTGCGCAGGCCCGTTTCAATGGCGGTGCCGAAAGCCTGTGGCGTCTTACGGGCGTCGAAACCTTCGACCTGACCGGGCCGGTGGCGGCCAGTGCCGATGTCAGCGGCAGTCTCACCAGCCCCCAGATCAAGGGTCAGGTCCGCACCAGCAGTGCGCGGCTGGAAAGCCCGCTGACCGGAACCATTGTCTCCAATATCAAGGCCGCCGGGCAGTTTGACGGCTCGCGCCTCGTGCTGTCCAACCTGACCGGAACAACCGCCAATGGCGGAACCGTGAGCGGCAGCGGCAGTTTCAACTTTGCCGTCGCGCCCGGCGAGGGGATCGGCATCTCTGTAGACGTTGATGCCCGGCAGGCGGCGCTGATCGCCCGCGATGATTTTGCTGCCACCGTGACCGGTCCGATCAAGATCCGCAGCTCGCCCGATGGCGGTCTGATTTCGGGTGACGTGGTCCTCAACCGCAGCTTCTTCCGCTTTGGCCAGGCCAGCGCCCGCGCCAGCCTGCCGGACATCAAGACCCGCGAAATCAACCGGCGCGCGGACGAACGGCCGGTGCGGGTTCGTGACCGGCCCTGGCGTTTCGACCTGACCGCGAACGCGCCGAACCGGTTGCGCGTCGAAGGCATGGGCCTCGACAGCGAATGGAGCGCCAATCTCAAGATTTCCGGACCGGTCGACAATTTCGCCATGGTCGGCACCGCCAACATGCTTCAGGGCAATTATACCTTCGCCGGCCGGCGCTTCCGGCTCGAGCGCGGGCGAATCCGTTTTGTCGGCAACCAGCCGGTCAATCCGATCCTGGATATCGAGGCCGAGGCCAATCTGACCGGCCTCAACGCCACGATCAACGTCACCGGCACCGGCAACGAGCCGGAGATCGCCTTCGCCAGCATCCCGGCGCTGCCGCAAGACGAACTGCTCTCGCGAATCCTGTTTGGCGCCTCGATTGCCAATCTGTCCGCGCCGGAAGCGGTCCAGCTGGCGGCGGCCGTCGCCTCGCTGAACAGCAGCGCCGGCGGTCTTGATCCGATCAACCAGCTGCGCAAGGCGGTGGGTCTTGACCGGCTCCGGATATTGCCTTCCGACACCGATGCCGGCTCGGGCACCTCGATTGCCGCCGGCAAATATATCACGCGCCGAATCTATGTCGAGCTGATCACCGACGGCAAGGGTTATAGCGCGACCCAGCTGGAATTCCAGATCACCCGCTGGCTGTCGATCCTCTCGACCATCTCGACTCTCGGCCGGCAGAGCGCCAATGTGCGGGTGAGCAAGGACTACTGATTTGCTCCCGTGGGGGAGGATGCGATCCGGGCGCGGTGATAGCGTCGCTGCTCTTTCTGCCCACGCAGACTCTTGCCAGCCGGGAGCAGCGGCCCGGCCTTGGGAGCCTATAACAGAAAGGGCCAGAGAGCGGTCGTCGCAACCGCCAGGCTGCCAGCCATGATAGCGCCGGCAAGCAGCCGGGTGCCATGCAGTCTGGTCCACAGCAGAAATCCCGTGATGCTCATGGCAACCAGCGCGCCGGCGATCGTGTCCATGAACAGAACCCAGACCAGCCCCACGCCGGAGCCCTTGTGGAGATTTTTAAGAAACCCCCAGAGATTCTGGCTGCTTTGCTTGACCGAAACGCTGGCGGAACCCTTCACATGTTCGACGGTCAGACGGCCATTGGGATGATTGAAACTCAATTCCCATTTTTCGGCCTCCGAGCGTTCCCTGCCGAGAAACCGCTTGGCTGATTTCTGGTCGCTCTTCTCGCCCTTGCCTGGGCCCTTGCCGCGGGGAGGGCGCGGTTCGCTTGGAAGAGCGAATTCGGCCTGGGCCCATTTGCCCAGCGCATCCTCATCCTTGATCGACCCTGCCGGGACGGCAATATCCATTGCACTCACTTCAATGGGCTCGCCGGTCTCGATTTTCCATATGCTCCGGTGATTGAGCAATATGCCGCTCGTCCCCAGCATCAGGAAGAGCAAAGCACCCCAGAAGCCGGTCCAGGCGTGGGTGCGCTTCAGCCATCGGACGGCAGCGCCGCGCTGCCATTCCCGCGGGACGAACAGCAGACCGGACTGGTTCCGTTTTTTCGGCGTGACAGGTTTCGGGATCATAGGTCCGCCCATTTCCGCAACAGGTTATGGAAAGTCGAGGTCAGGCCCAGCACACTGGGATGCTTGTCCCCCAGTTCCTGCCGGGCCAGGGTAATCGACTGATCAAAACGGTATAGCAGCGCACGATTGCTGTCATCGCGCACCATCGACTGCGTCCAGAAGAACGAGGCCCAGCGGCTGCCCCGTGTAATCGGTTCGACCCGATGCAGGCTGTCGGCGGGATAGAGGACCATGTCGCCGGCCGGAAGCTTCACCCGCTGTTCGCCATAATGATCCTCGATCACCAGTTCGCCGCCATCATAATCCTCCGGATCGGTCAGGAACAAGGTCGACGAAAGGTCGGTCCGGATCCGCTGCCGTGCGGAACCGATATAGCGGATGGCATTGTCGACATGGCTGTCAAAGCCCATGCCTTCATTATAGCGGTTGAACAGCGGCGGAAAGACGCGGTGGGGCAGGGCCGCCGCGTTGAACATCGCATTGCTGCCCAGTGCGCGCAGGATGATCTCGCCCAGTGCCTTGGCTTCCGGCGCTTCCTCGGGAACCTGCAGATTCTTCTTCGCCAGCGCCGCTTGCGCGCCGGAGGTCACATTCCCGTCCACCCATTCTGTTTCGGCAAGCGTCTTGCGAAGATGGTTCACCTCTTCGCGGCTCAGGACGGACGGGATGTGTAACAGCATCAAATGACTTTCTTCTGTGGACCGCTAGCTCAGAATGAAACCCCAAAGCTCGCCAGGAACGACCGGCCGGCAGCAGGAACAACACGGCTGCCGTTTACCTGCGAATAATAGAGCTTATTGGTCAGATTATAACCGTTAATTGCAATCCGGTATTTCCCGAAGTCATAGGCCAGCAGTCCATCGACCGCGACATAGGATGGCGCGACCTGCGAATTCTGGCTGTTGAGAAAGACCTTGGACTGATAATTGCCGCCAACGCCGATCTCCAGACCCTTCAGACTTCCCTCCACCGGCTTGTAGGCCGCCCACAGACTGGCGGAATGTTTGGGAACATAGCGAACCTGCCGTCCGATCGCGTCGGTATCCAGATCGCCGGACCGCGTGAAGGCCTCGGTGATCTCCGCATCGACATAGGAATAGTTCAGCGTCAGCAGCAGGTCGGCGCTTACCGCGCCGCTGGCCCCCAGTTCAAATCCGCGCAGCCGCTGTTTCGGTTCGCTCGATACGACCGTGACATTGGTAACCGGATCGACTTCCCGCGCATTGTTGCGGTCGATCTGATAGATCGCGGTCTGGACGAGCAGCTTGTCGCCGAAAAGATTGAGCTTCAGCCCGAGGTCGAACGTTTCGGTCGTTTCGGGGTCGAGATCATTTCCGCTGATCCCGCCATTTTCCGCGGGCGTCGACAGGCTGCCATTGCTGAGGGAATTTCCGGGCGGCACCGCAGCCTTGCTGTAGGACAGATACACACTGGCATTGTCGGAAGGCTCCCAGATGATCGACGCTTTCGGACTCCATAAATCACTGCTGGCTTCCGCTCGCGTGAAGCAGCTCGTAAAGCTGCCGGTGGCTCCGTTGCAGGACGTCAGCGCCTCTCCGCGACTGTCTGTGAGGTCGGTCGTGTCCTGGCTGCTCTTGAAATGCTGATAGCGGACTCCCGCGTTGATCGACAGTTGCGGCGTGACCCACAGACGCTCGTCAACGAACAGCGAGATGTCGGTCGCTTCTGCGTCGCGGAGCCGGTAGATGGCCGTAGGATAGACAGGCGCATCCACTGCCGATGGGTTGAGCAGGGGCCGGGACACGGAGCTTGCCGGGCGCTGCGTATCGGAACGCTTGTTGGTCTGGTAGGAAACGTCCCAGCCAACGATCAGTTCATTGCGCAGCTCGCCAAGCGATTTTTCGATCAGTGCGGTGGAGACATTCTGAATCCCGCGCGTCGTCTGGTCCTGAAGACCGCGGGCACTGGCCGAGACCATCGGCACGGTCAGCGGATCGCCGTCCAGCAGGGCGTCACCGCAGGCATCGTTGCAACTGGTCGGCGTTTGCCGGAACTGACGGGTATAGACGCCAACCTTGGTGTCGCTGGTAAGGTTGATCCAGTCATTGGCCTGATGGGCAAAGCGCGCTGTCAGCGTGTTGACCGTGACCTTGTCCCGGTCGGCGGCAAAGCCGTAAAAGTTGGAGCGCGGTACCCCGAATTCCGGTGCCGGCCGTTCGATATCGGTGGTATCGCTGGTCCGGATGATCGGCACACCATAATCCACGCGCTTGTCCTCATCCTGATGGAAGAAGATCAGGTCGAAATTCGTGTCATTGCCGATCCCGAAGCCCGCCGCTGCAGCAAAGCCAAAGCGATTGGAATAGATGCTGTCACGGTCTGCCGTGTCGGCCGTGTGGCCCATGATATTGAGCCGGAGACCGCTGCTGTCGCTCAGCGCCAGATTGGCATCGGCAGTCCCGCGCAGATAATCGTCCGTTCCGCCAGCGACGTTGAAGCTGAACCGGTCTTCGGCCAGAGCGCGCTTCGACTGGGTGTTGATCGCGCCGCCCGACACACCGCGGCCCAATGCGGTGGAGGACGATCCCTTCAGCACCTGCACCGATTCATAATTGAACGCGTCGCGGGTAAAGGCTCCAAAATCCCGAAGGCCATCGGTAAAGATATCATCGCGGGCTGCCTGGCCGCGAATGAAGAACTGGTCGCCATTAACCGTGCCGCCTTCGCCCACGGCGGTGGTGACGCCCGCGACATTGCGCAGGGCATCGGCGAGCGTCGTCGCTTGCCGGTCATCGAGGATTTCTCTGTTCACGACGTTGATCGTTTGCGGCGCATCGATCAGGGGGCCGCGCATCGTGGCCAGATCGATTTCTTCCCCTCTGCCAATAACGACAATCTGGCCCTCCGCCGCTTCATCGGCTGCTGCAGCACCAGCATTTTCAGCGGCAAATGCCGTTCCTGGGGCTGCCATCAGCATGGCGGCGGCGATTGAACCGGTGCCGAAAGCGGCGCGGCGAGAGACCTTAGAATCAGACACGAATATTCCCCATCAGTTAAAGACAGAAGTCCGCTATTGATAATCATTCTCATTGTCAACAGCGGTTATTCTTTTGTCGATAGGATCGGGATCGCAAGCAAAATTTTGCTTGCCCTTTTCCGTTGCGAGGCCAGCCGCTCACGCCTCTGAATTCGATAAGAAAACATGTCCTTCAAACGGTTTGTGGTGGTCCGGATGGCTCCGGCTTGCTGCGGGAAAAGCGACCCGGCCCACAAGCGTCGATCAAATAAATGGGCCCGGAGCAATTGCTTGCCCCGGGCCTTTTTGATCCGTCTGACCGAAAAGATCAGCTCGAATAATACATGTCGAACTGGACCGGGCTCGGCTGGGTTTCCCGGCGGCTGACTTCTTCCCACCTCAGTTCGGCATAGGCGTCGATCTGGTCCTTGGAAGACATCGCCCTTGAGCAGGAACTCGCGGTCGGCTTCCGGCGCGTTGAGCGGCTCGCGCAGCGAACCGCAGAAGGTCGACACTTCGGCCGGGGGGCAGGTCACAGAGATTCTTGTCCACCCCGTCGTCGGGGCTTCGATCGATTTGCGAAACAACACAAGCAGGAAAACAGCGTCAGGCAGCAAGCTTTCGGATGTTTGCAAGCTCCCGCGCTTTTTCCTTGCTTACCGGAGGACAGAGATAATAGCCCTGAAGCCGATCGCATCCCAATCCCCCCAGCACGGCAACCTGATCTTTGCACTCCACTTTCTCGGCGGTTGAGGGCGCGCCAATTGCTGAGCATAATTGTATGATGCCTTGGACCAGCCGCCGTGCATCCCGTGAATGGATAATATCGGCGATCAACTCGCCGTCGATCTTCACCCTGTCGAATTTTATCTGTTGCAGATATGTGATGGACGCGAACCCCGAGCCAAAATCATCGAGAGCAACCCGGATCCCTGTCTTCCGGAGAAGGTCGAGTTGTTCGCGAGCCGTATCGAAGTCTGACAACAGCGAGGTCTCGGTTACTTCTACTTCAAGCCGCCCTGGATCGAAACCGTAACGCTTGCATAGCGACAAAATCATCAATGGCGTGCTCGGTCGGCTGAGATCCACCCCGCTCAGGTTGATAGAAAGTCCTATTGCCGGGTCCCAGCTTGTTGCTGCGCGGATGGCAGCGTCAAAAATTTGCTCGGACAGCGCGGCAATGCTGTCTGTTTGTTCCGCGATTTCGATAAATTCGAGCGGTGGAATCAGTCCAAGTTGCGGGTGGTTCCAACGTACTAGCGCTTCGAAACAGGCAATTTTCTTGGTCTGAACATCGAAAATCGGTTGAAATACAACCTCGATAGTCGGCGCGGGATTGGTTTCTCGGAGCGATTGCTCGATAATTATGCGCCGCTTCAAACGCGCCGCCATGGTTGGCAAGAACCAGGACATTGCCTTGCCCCCGTGGTTTTTTACCTCGTAAAGGGCGACGTCGGCTCGCGACATGACCGCCAGTGCGGATGCATCCAGTTCGGAGTGGCTAGCAAGCCCAACAGATGCCGATAACCGAAGGTTTGAATCTGATAAGGAGAATGGTCGACTCATTTCCAGAACGAGTGTAGCGCCGGTTTCACTGAATTTATCGCTGGCTTCGTCTGCCACCATCAATACGGCGAATTCGTCGCCGCCCAGTCTGGCGACCATTCGACAGTCCTGGCATACCTTTTGCAAACGTATGCCGGCCTGGATCAGGACGTCATCGCCAGAGGCATGCCCGAACGTGTCGTTGATCGCCTTGAAGCCATCGAGATCGATCAGCGCCACGGCTACGGTCTCGCCATTTTTCGATATTGCGCCGACGGTTTCTTCGAGACATTCGGTGAAGGCGCGCCGGTTGGGCATTCCCGTCGGTGGATCGGAATATGCGAGTGCCTTGACCTGTGAGCGAGATATGACGCTCTCGATAAGATAATTATACTGATGCACAACCAGACGCAGGATCAAGAGAAAAATAAGGAGCAGGTTCACGCCTGCGGCTATTTTCATATGGACGCCGGACGTCAGCAATACGACGATAACCGGAGTGGTCGCGAGAAATACAGTTGCGAAGGCGGCTTTTGGCAGGCTGCTCAGGCAGTAGGTGCAAGCAATCGCACCAAAAGCTATGAACAGCGGTACGAACGGGTTTTCGCCGGGGTCCCACTGCAGCAAAGCGACACTCCACACGCCCAGCCCCAGACTGACAACGGCCGCGATAACCGTAGTTGATTGTAAATAAAGGGTGATCCGCGCCTCGCTGGGTGTGAGATGTTTTCGAGCCAACCAGATTGCTGCGCGGACCACCACGAGCGACAGGAAGACGCCCGGGACCACGACCGACAAAAGCGCCGGCACCGAACCATATACCGAATAACACAAGACGATAGTATTGATTAGCAGCACACCGTATAGTGTAGGCACTTGGGTACGAAGGTTGCGAAATTGTTCGGCCTGCAGTTCTGGTAGTAACTGGGACGGCAAATTAACCGTGAATTTCAAAACTACTCTCCACTGGTGGTAATCCACAATGGGCACTGAAGGTTAATATATTTACCTATTCGAATTCTCGTTCAAATAGACCCCGCGTGACTCACTGCCAGTATATCGCGGTGTCGATTTGCAGACCCTTATTCGGGTTCGACCGGTCCTCGCGGGTCCATGATCTTGTTTACAAGTGAATCGGCTCCGGCATTGCCGAGCAGGCGGCCCATTTCGATAGCAACTTCAGGGGTCATGCTAACCACGTCCCCGTTGTGGCCTTCAACAAATACATGCCCGTCTTCGACCCATACTTTTCTTGGTTTACCGTAAGTCTCGGCCGCAGCCAAGCGCTCGGAAATCTTGGCTCGTTCCGCGATAGACGGCAGATTGAACTTTGCCATTACTGTCCCCCCCCCCTGAAAATCTATCTACGAATTGCTTCCAATCCGCGAGATGTTCCTGGTTTAGCGACGAAGCATACACGAATTGGCTGATTATTAATAGATGTCCGCCTGAAGCCACGAAAAAGCCCGAAGCAATCGCTTGCCCCGGGCTTCCTGTCTTCAGTCTGACCGAAAAGATCAGCTCGAATAATACATGTCGAACTCGACCGGGCTCGGCTGGGTTTCCCAGCGGCTGACTTCTTCCCACTTCAGTTCGGCATAGGCGTCGATCTGGTCCTTGGAGAAAACATCGCCCTTGAGCAGGAACTCGTGATCCGCTTCCAGCGCGTTGAGCGCCTCGCGCAGCGAACCGCAGACGGTCGGCACTTCGGCCAGTTCCGCCGGCGGCAGGTCATAGAGATTCTTGTCCATCGCGTCGCCGGGGTGGATCTTGTTTTCGATGCCGTCGAGACCGGCCATCAGCAAGGCTGCCGAGGACAGATAGGGATTGGCAAGCGGATCGGGGAAGCGGAACTCGACGCGCTTCGCCTTGTCGCCGGCGCCATAAGGGATACGGCAGGATGCGGAGCGGTTGCGGCTCGAATAAGCGAGCAGCACAGGCGCTTCAAAGCCCGGCACCAGTCGCTTGTAGCTGTTGGTGGTCGGGTTGGAGAAAGCGTTGATCGCCTTGGCATGCTTGATCACGCCGCCGATATAATGGAGGCACATTTCCGACAGGCCGGCATATTCATTGCCGGCGAACAGTGGCTTGCCGTCCTTCCAGATCGACATGTGGGTGTGCATGCCGCTGCCATTGTCGTCCTTGATCGGCTTCGGCATGAAGGTTGCGGTCTTGCCATAGGCATGGGCGACCTGCTGCACGACATATTTGTAGACCTGCACACGGTCGCAGGTCTGGGTCAGCGTGCCAAAGGTGATGCCCAGCTCGTGCTGCGCCGAGGCCACTTCGTGATGGTGCTTGTCCATCGGCAGGCCCATTTCCAGCATGGTCGCGACCATCTCGCCGCGGATGTCCATGCAGCTGTCGACCGGCGCAACCGGGAAATAGCCGCCCTTGGCGCGCGGGCGATGGCCCATGTTGCCGACATCATAGTCGCGGCCGCTGTTGGTCGGCAGTTCGATATCATCGATGCGGAAGCCGGAGCGGTCATAGCCATTCTCGAACTTCACGTCGTCGAACATGAAAAATTCGGGTTCCGGGCCGACATAGATGGTGTCGCCAATGCCGCTGGATTTCAGATAGGCCTCGGCGCGGACCGCGGTCGAGCGCGGGTCGCGGCTGTACAGCGATCCGTCACCCGGCTCGACGATATTGCAGACCAGGATCATCATCGGAGTGGCCGAGAACGGATCGATATAGACCGCGTCGAGATCGGGACGTAGGATCATGTCGGATTCGTTGATCGCCTTCCAGCCCTCGATCGAGCTGCCGTCAAACATGAAGCCTTCTTCCAGCACGTCCTCGTCGATAACCTCGGCACACATTGACAGATGCTGCCACTTGCCGCGCGGATCGGTGAAGCGGACATCGACCCACTCGATCTCCTGTTCCTTGATCATCTTGATAATATCGGATGCTGAATTGGCCATTTTTTATCCCTTGGTGTTGATATGTTTGGATTGGTTGCGAAAAAGATCAGATGGCGTCGTTGTCACGCTCTCCGGTGCGGATGCGCAGCGCGGCCTCGACCGGAATGACAAAGATCTTGCCGTCGCCGATGCGGCCAGTCTGGGCCGCCGCGGAAATCGCCTCGACCGTGCGGTCGGCAAGACCGTCCTCGACCACCACTTCCAGCTTCACCTTGGGGAGGAAGTCGACGACATATTCCGCGCCGCGATACAGTTCGGTATGGCCCTTCTGCCGGCCAAATCCTTTTGCCTCGGTCACAGTGATCCCCGACACGCCCACTTCGTGCAGCGCTTCCTTCACTTCATCGAGCTTGAAGGGTTTGATGATCGCTTCGATTTTTTTCATTTTATACGTCCCCGTGTCCCTCTTCCTCGGCCGTTTCCCTTGCGCAAAGGAAAATGGCCTCGGCCGGGCACAATTGCCCGATACTATTCAATTACCATGCCAGATTCGATTCGCGAACAGAATCACCGGAATGCGTGCCTGCATTGCTAATAGCTATTCGGGTCGCTGACAATGGCGCTCAAAAAACAGGCATTTACGCGGGCAAATGACCATAATTTGGGCAGCTGATGCAAGCCAAAGGGAGGCAATGTCGCTACCGCGCTTGGGGTGCCGTCATCTCCGGCAGATTCTTCTTCGTCCAGATCGACCGGTTGACCACATAATGGCGGATATTCTCGACCTGCTCGGGGCTGAGCTGCGAGGCGAAGCCGACCATGCCATGCTCTTTCAGCGCGCCGCCGGTAACCACCGACGCCCAGGCTTCCTTGTCGCCCAGCACACCGCTGATCCTGAGGTCCGGCGTGAAGCCGTTGCCGATCGCGCTGTCGCCGTGACAGACGATGCAGTTGCGACCGTAGAGTCCCTTGCCGGCAGCGATCTGCTCGGGCGTGCCGGTCTGCTGGGGTGGATCCCAGACGATGTCACCCTTGTCGAGCAGCGGTGGCAATTTTGCCTGTCCGTTCAGTTTCAGTACCACCAGCCGGGGGATATTGGGTACCTGTCGGGTCACCCCCCCGGCGACTCCGGCGACCAGCGGAAAGGCACCGCCCTTGCTGGTCAGAAAGGCTATATATTGCACGCCGTCGACAATGTAGGTCGAAGGCGCGCTGACAATGCCCGACTGCATCGGCAGGCTCAGCAATTCCTCGCCCTTGTCGGCCGAATAGGCCTTGAACAAGCCAGTGCTGGTGCCCTGGAACACCAGATTGCCGGCGGTGGTCATGGTCCCGCCATTCCACGCCGCCGGATAATCGACTGTCCATTCGACTTTGCCGGTCTTCGGGTTGAACGCCACCAGCTGGCCGGTGGTCGCGGCAATCGCGGCCTTGTAGACATCCTTGTCGTCGGGCAGCTGGGCGACCGACCAGTCGACCCCGACGTTGAAGCCGAGCCGCTCGCGCTTCTTGTCGATCTCAGAGACCGGCACGGCATAGCCCTGCGGAATTTGCTGCGCCGGGATATAGACCAGGCCGGTGTTGGGATTATAGCTCATAGGATGCCAGTTATGCGCCCCGAGCGCGCCCGGAATCGCGAAAAAGGGCTTGCCGGTCTTGTAGAAGCGGGCATCGGGATTCTCGATCGGCCGTCCGGTTTCCAGATCATAGCCGGTCGCCCAGTTGATCCCCTCGACAAAGGGCTCAGCGCTGATCAGCGTGCCGTCGATCCGGTCGATGACGAAGAAAAAGCCGTTCTTCGGTGCGTGGTAGAGCACCTTGCGCATCTTGCCGTCGATCGGCATCTCTGCCTGGATGATATGCTGGGTGGCGGTATAGTCCCAGCTTTCCGCTGGCGTTTCCTGATAGTGCCAGAGATATTTGCCGGTATCGGGATTGACCGCCACGATCGAGGACAGGAACAGATTGTCGCCTTCGCCGCCGGAGCGCAGCCCGTGGTTCCACGGATTGCCATTGCCGACGCCGAAATAGAGCTGGTCGAGTTCCTCGTCATAGACGATGCTGTCCCAGACCGTCCCGCCGCCGCCGGATTCCTTCCATTCGCCATCGCTCCAGGTCGCCGCTGCCGCTTTTGCGAAAATCTCGTCGCTCGCCGCCCCGTCCGGTTTTCCTTCCGGATTGGGCACGGTGTAGAAGCGCCATTTGAGATTGCCGTCGCGGGTGTCATAGGCGGAGACATAGCCGCGCACGCCGAATTCGGCGCCGCCATTTCCGATGATCACCATATTCTTGACCACGCGCGGCGCACCGGTGATCGTATAGGGCTTGCTGTTGTCGGTGGTCTGGGTTTCCCACAGCCGCGCGCCGGTATTGGCATCAAGCGCGATCAGCCGGCCATCGATGGTGCCGAAAAACAGCTTGCCGCGGTTGATCGCCACGCCCCGGTTGACCACGTCGCAGCAGGCATCGACCGCCTTGGCGCCGTCGACTCCCGGATCATAGGACCAGATTTCCTCGCCGGTCTTGGCATCATAGGCAAAGACCTTGGACCAGGCGGTGGAGATATAGAGCTTGCCGGCGACTTCGATCGGCGTCGCTTCCTGGCCGCGGGCGTCGGGCAGGTCCTTGAACCATGCGATGCCGAGCTTGTCGACATTGCCGCTGTTGATCTGCTCGAGCGGGCTGAAGCGCTGTTCCTTGGCGTCAAAGCCAATATTGCTCCAGTCGGCGTCCACCACCGTATCGGTCGTTTCCGGCACACTGGTCTGGCTTTCGCACGCCACCAGCATCAACGGCATCAATAACAAACCCAACCTGCGCATCACCCGTCTCCCACTCCGCCGGACGGTAAGCCGTCCATGCAGTTTAACTGACTAGCTAAGCTATGGGCGAGAGGTCAAGGGTTATGGATAAAGGGTCAATGGGCACGGAACCGGGCGCCGGATAATATTTTTGTTCCGGAGTGGAACAGGGCCGTGATGCCGTTAACTTTTCTGATGCAGTTCGCCGCTAAAAGGCGGTTATGAGATTGGCAACCATCACCAACTGGGCCTATGGTACGACGGTCGCGCTGACCATCATTTCGGGCGCAACCATGCTTATGGCTTCGAATGCGCACGAACACGAACGCGCGGCCGAGGCGCAGCGCTATCGGCTCGACCGGGCGACGCAGAATCTGGGCCTCGATATGTTTGCGCTCACTGGTCAGGCTCGCCAATATGTCATTACCGGCGATACCACGCATCTCGCCGTCTATAATCGCACGGCAAAAGCGCTGAAACCGGTTGAAGACCGGCTTCGTCATGTGAACGACGCCGGGGCGGGTGCCGACGAGTTGAACGCGCTCAAGGAAGCCGTGCGCTGGGCCGACAGTCTGCATGACGAACAGCGGGCGGCGCTCGCTGCACGCCAGCAAGGGGATGACGAGCGAGCACGGCAGATCATATTCGGCGCCGAATATGAGCGGCAGCTTGACCGGGTTCAGGCGATGATCGAACGGTTTCAGTATCGCCTCGATCAGCGGACCGGCGCTGAAGTGAAACAGGCAGCCGCCATTGCCAGCCTGTGGAAGACGGTCTCCGAAATTCTTCTGGCGACTACCGGTCTGCTGTTTCTTTGCGTCCTCTATTTCGTGTTCAAACGGCGGGTGCTGCATCCGGTGGTCCGTCTCAGCGACGTCGTCACGCGGCTTGCGGCGGAGGATTACACGGTTGAAGCCCCGGATGAGAGCCAGATCGACGAGATCGGGGACATGGCCCAGGCGATTGGTCTGTTTCGGGAAAATGCGATCGAGCGCCAGCGTCTGGAGACCGAACGCGATGCCGATCGCGCCATGCGCGACTTGCTCTCGCGGATGACCCAGCGGATGCAGGGCTGTGACTCCTTGCTTGACCTGACGGAAGTTGTGCAGCGCTTCGTACCGGAAATCATCCCCGGACTGGCCGGCCGGCTCTATTTGCTCGACGACTCGCGCAACGCAATGATGGAGACATGCCAATGGCTGTCGCCCAGGCATTCCCGCAGCGAATTCTCACCGCTTGCCTGCTGGGCGCTGCGGCGCGGCTTGCCGCACCGACCCGCCGGCAAGGCCGTTGATGTGCCGTGCGACCATCTCGTGACCGGCGATGATGACAAGATCATCGATTCGATCTGCCTGCCGCTGACCGTGCATCAGGAAACGCTGGGACTGATCTATCTTGAGCCAGCCAGTGCCGCCGGGGAAGCGATTGAGGTATCCGAAGTCTATCTCAACATGCTCTCCGAAAATATCGGGCTGGCGGTGTCGAACATGCGGCTGCGCGATGCGCTGCGCGAGATGGCGATGGCGGATTCTCTGACCGGCCTGGCCAATCGCCGGAAGATGGAAGCGGATCTCGCTTTGCAAATCGCCGAAGCCGAACGCCAGAATCTGCCGATCAGCTGCCTGATGATCGATGTCGATCACTTCAAGCATTTCAACGACCGTTTTGGCCATGATGCCGGCGACGCTATCCTGCGCGAGCTGGGCCACACGCTCAGTAATTCGGCGCGGCAGCAGGACATGGCGTTCCGCTATGGCGGCGAGGAATTTTTGCTGCTGATGCCCGGAATGGAAGCGGAGCGCGCATTGCTGCGCGCGGAGGAAATTCGTGAGCGAATTGCCGATCTTGATATCCGCTATGGCGGCGAGACCCTTGGCCCGGTCACCGTGTCGATTGGTGTCGCCAGCCTGCCGGTGCATTGCGACGGGGACCATCTTGTAAAGACGGCCGACGATGCGCTGCTGCGCGCCAAATCGGCAGGCCGCAACCGTGTCGAATCCGCAGGCGGAAGAAAGAGCGCCGCCTGATCAGCGCTCCACCGCATAGCGCAGCGCGACCATGCCGCTGCGATAGGCCCTGCTTTCCAGCAGATGCAATGCCACGTCCTTGCCCAGCCCCTCGAAGAAGCTGATTCCCTTGCCGATGAGAACCGGCAGGATCGAATAGCGGATCTCGTCCGCCAGGCCGAGCCGCATCATGTTCCCGGCGAGCTGGCCGCCGCCAGCGACCCAGATATTGGCATAGCGGCTTCTCAACTGCCTGAGCAGGCCCCGCAGGTCCTCGCCATGGAAGGTCACGCTCTCCCGGCTGCGCTCGAGCGCGCGGCTGGTGAGGACAAGCACCGGCTTGTCGCCATAGGCCCAGCCCAGCCCCCGCTTCTCGAAATCGAGCGCGGTCAGATAGGTGCCCGATCCCATCAGATAACAGTCGATCCCCTCCAGAAAGCGGCTCACATAGTCGGCATCCAGTTCCTCGCCCGCTGCATATTCATCTTCGGTTTCCATCCAGTCGACGCTGCCATCCTCGCGCGCGATATAGCCGTCTAGGCTCGCCGCCATGTGAATGGTGATCCGGCCCTCATTCTCTGCCATCATCTGTCCCCCCCCCTCTGCAAAGGCCGCCAGCGCTCCGGCAAGCGCGATCCGGTGGTCGCGGTTCCAGGGCGGGGCGAAGCGGCCGGACGCCTCTGTTTCCTTCGTGCGATAGGCCGCCGCCTTCTGCATCGCCGCCTGCTGCTGGCTGTCAAACCATCCGACCTGCCAGCCGCGCGCTTCCGCAGCCCTTGCCAGTTCCTCCCGGTACATCACGCCATCGGCCCGCGCATTGGCCCAGTAATCAGCGATACATTCTTCGACGCTGTCCGGCATTTTCGGGATCGCCCGCAGGGCGAGGACGGCGCGATCCAGGCCCAGCCGCTCCGCCAGTTGCGCCAGTTGCCGCTCGCTATGGGCCTGCGCCGACCGGCGCACTTTTTCCACCATCGCTACCGCCTCGGCCAGCGGCAGTCGCCGGCTTGCATCGTGATGGGGCAGGCCGGGCAGATCGTCATCCTTCAACAGCACCTTGCAGCGGTCGACAACCGCCCCGTCAGCCTCCAGCGTCACCAGCACTGCCCAGCCGGCATGGTCCGACACGCCCACTACCGGTATCGCCTTTCTTTCCACCTCGACACTCCCGCCGGAATCGGCTAGAATTAATTAATTAATTAATTAATTAATGAATGATCATTTATAAATCAATGGCCAGAACAAAGCAACTCTCTGATGAAACCGTCCTGGAGGCGGTGATGCCGGTGATCTTCGGCAAGGGTCCGCGCGAATTCACGCTGGGCGAGGCGGGCCGCGCGGCAGGCCTGTCAGCCGGCACGCTGCTGCAGCGCTTCGGCAGCAAGCAGGGACTGGTGATCGCCGCGCTGGAGCTTGCCAATCGCCGCAATTTCGCTGCGCTCGACCGGCTCCCCGAGGCCACTGGCGCGGAAGCGATCATCCGGATTTTCGTCGATCGCACACCCGGCCCGGAACATGAGCATCTGGTCAGCGATCAGCTGCTGTGGCTCCGGGAGAGCATGGCCGACGTTGCCGTAAATGCGGTCAGCCGCGACTATTTCGTTCAGTTCCGCAAGGCACTGGCCGACCGAATGCCGGTGATGGCAATCCCTGCCGATCAGGCGGTGCTGCTGGTCGAGGCGTTGTGGCACGGTTCGATGATCCAGTGGGGCATTGGCCGCGACGGCCATTTGCGCGCTTATGTCGAGCGCAATCTGCGCCGCTGGTTCGCGCTCGCGGGGGCATCGCCGCCATCCGGTGGGGCAGGGTGAAACGACTCACTGGAGGACAACAAAATGAATGCATGCGTTTGTCAGCGACCGAGTGCCATCGGTCTGCCCGGCACTAGGCCGTCCTGCGCTGTTGCTCGACGAGCGTCTGCTTCTCACCGTCCAGCTCAATGGCGGTCCGCAGCTGGGCGAGGCCGACGGGCCTGCTGATCAAAAAGCCCTGCAAGGCGTCAAATCCAAGGGTTTCGGCGAGTATCTTCTCTTCTTCGGTCTCGATGCCCTCGCAGACCGTGCTGGCGCCCAGCGCCTTGGCCATATGGATGATGGAAACCAGAAAATCGATCAGATGCGGCCGGTCGGTGATGGTGTTGATCAGCGAACGGTCGACTTTCAGGACATTGATGGGAAGGTCCAGTAGCGTCCGGTAATTCGCATAGCCCCTGCCAAAATCGTCCAGCGCGATCCTGATGCCGGCGGCGCTCAATTGTTCGAGATTGCTGCGCGCCGTCCGCGACTTTTCCATCACCGCGGTCTCGATAATCTCGATCAGGACCGTGCCGGGATCAATCCGATATTTGCGCAGCGTGGCCAGAAAATTCGTGGCATATCCCAGCGAGGCGACATCACTGGGACTCGCATTGACCGAGAAATATTCGATGCTGCCGCTCTGGATGAACGGGCCCAGCTCGCGGCAGGCCCGTTTGAGCACGATCTGGTCGACATGCACCAACAGGCCCAGCCGTCCGGCGATAAAGATGAATTCTTCCGGGGAAATGACGCCGAGCGTCGGGTGCGTCCAGCGGGCCAGCACTTCCACCCCCTGGATATGGCCCTCGCTCGTGTCGAAAATCGGCTGGTACACGACCGAGATATCCTCCCGGTCGATCGCGGTCCTGAGGCCCGTTTCAAGCTGCCGCAGCCGCAAGTCGTCGGAATGGTCGGACGCCTCGAATTTCCGGATATGGCCCTTGCCGACCTTCTTGGCCTTCATCAGCGCCAGATCGGCATAGCGTTTCAGCTCGCTCAGATTCTTGGTATCGAACGGATATCTTGTATAGCCCAGCGAGCCCGAGGCATCCACTTCCCGCTTGAAATCGGTGACCGGCCGAAAGACGAGATCGGCCATCCCGCGAAGCCTTTCCTTCACCTCATGGGTCGGCTGCCCGCCGCACTCCAGCAGCACCGCAAACTCGTCGCCGCCCAGTCGCGACACCGAGAAAATGGGGCCCAGCGAATTGAACCGGTCAGCGACCTGGCAAAGCACCCGGTCGCCCATCTGGTGCCCGAATGTGTCGTTGATATGCTTGAAATCATCCAGATCGATGAAGACCAAAGTGAAGGACCCCGACATTTTGTCACAGCGCTTGGACAGCGACTGCAGGTCGGCCTGGAAGCCAAGCCGGTTGCGCACCTTCGTCAGCGGATCGGTGTGGGCCAGGCTCTGCGCGGTTTCCCGTTCGCGCTCAAGGCTGCGCAGCCGCTGTTCATATTGCCTGGCATGGCCGTCTGCCTTGCTCTGCAACTGGGACAGCAGCAGATTGCTCTGCGCCTGCGCGCTCTTGAAGTCCGAGCGGGTTTTCCTGAGATCCTCCGGGCTGGCCACGGCTTCGATAATCATCCCGATAAGGCCTGGCTTGCCATCTTCCAGCGTGATCGGAAATTTCCGGGTGAGGGCGAATGTGCCTTCGCCAATCTCTTCGAAACTGGTGCTGGTCTCGCCGCCTAACACCAGATCGTCTTCCCGCCAGAAGATATCGACCTGCTCTTCGTTGAAAAGGGTCGTGTCGTCCCGCCCGATAAAATCGTCCAGGCCGATCAGGTCGGCGAACGCCTGGTTGCCGTAGATCCAGCTATGGTCGGCGGCCTTTGCGAAGACCGGCAACGGCAGCGCGTCCAGCACGCGCCGGATTTCCATCGAGCTCATCATCGCTCAGGCAGATTCCGTGATCGCAGCGGTGCCGCAGGCAGCAGGCCGGACCCCGTTCGATCCGCGAAAATTGCGCCCGCAGGCCATCCGATGTGCGGCGCGATCGTGCCACCGCAACCACCCCTGACCCGTAGCGGATACAGGAATGCGGTGTCACTCTTTCTCGCCAAGTTGAACAATATCAAATCCGACTGCCTTGCAGAACCCTTCTGGGAAAGGCTGACCTTAGACAGGAGGAGTTAAGTCGAGGTAAATTCTGCCTTTACCGCGCCGGTCCGGCGGGTCATTCGGGCTCGATCTGCCGGGATACAGGCTCGATCAGGGCGGACTGCGGGACGACAGGCGCTTGCCCGCCCGCCTGATCGCGCTGTTCGTCCCCGTCCAGCTCCCGACGAAAGTGGCGCAGCCCCTGGCCGAGATCGCCCATGATCCCGGACAGCCGCCCGGGCCCGAACAGCAGAAACACGACCAGCGCCACGATGATCCAGTGGCTCGCGGACAATATTCCCATGGTCATTTTCTCCGTCATTGGTCAGCCGGAATCCGGGCTGCCGGACATATAAATCACGCGCCGCGGTGCAACAAGCGGGAACTGCAGGGGGTAAGGGGAAAGACGCAGCGGCCGGCACCCGCGCCCGCCGGGCCGCTCAGCGCTGCTTTCTGGTCGTCGCCGCGTTGAAATCGGGATCCTTTTTCGCCACCCAGTCAACGAACTTGCGGATCACCGGATCGGCGAGCAGCGCCTCGACATCCATGCCGTGCCGCTGCAGCTCGCTGTTGGTGAAATGGGTGATCAACGTCTGCTGGCAGATCGGATGCATCGGCACCACATCACGCCCGCCCCGGCTTTTCGGCACCGGATGATGCCAGACAATGGTCTCGCCGGTCGGTCGCCCGCACAGCCAGCAGGGCAGGGGCACGGGAGCCTCCTGCTCCTCGTCGAGCGGTTCTCGGTAGCCGCCATGTTTCGAATGTTTGCGGGCCATGTCTGTGTACCTCGATTGCGGGAACGTGCGCTGCTCGCCTAGGATGATGCGGCCCGGATTGCCAGACAAAGCGCGATTGCGCTACCGCCTGAGCCAGTGCCGCATGCCGAACCAGGCCAGCACGACCAGCCCCAATATCGTACAAAAGCCAACCACCCCCCAGAATGCCCAGCGTTCCTGCGCAAACGGGATGCCGGTGACGTTCATGCCGAGCAACCCGGTGACAAAGGTCAGCGGCAGAAAGATGAAGGCGACCACCGCGATCATCAGGCTGCGTTGATCGATCAGCTCTGCCCTCAGGTCGGTGAGCTGCTCGTGCAGCAGCGCCGCGCGCTCGCGGATCGCTTCCAGCTCCTCCGCCATGCGGGCGAACAGGTCGGCAGCCTCGCGAATATGCAGCAGGTCCTCATCGGCCAGCCAGTTGACCTTCAGGCCAACCAGCACGATCAGCGCATCGCGATCGGGCGCTATGAACCGCCGGAACGCGATCGCCTCCGACCGGATCGTTGCGATCCGGCGGCGCAGCTGGTAAATATTGCGCGCGTCCAGCTCGCTTTCGCAGCCATCGACCTCGTCGCCCAGGCTGACGATTTGCGGGTCCATGCTGCCGCTGATCGCCTTGGCAAAGGCCGCCACCAGATCCCCCGGATCGGAAATGGCGCCGCTGCGCATCATCTGCTCGACCTCGCTGGTCGCGGCCAGGCCGCGGCGGCTGACCGAGATCACCCGGTTGCCATGCACCCAGGCGCGGATAGAGACCAGGCTGTCGCCATCGGCTGCGGTCTCGACCGCCGGCCCGCGCAGGTTGATCAGCGCGCCGTCCCCGATCTGGTCGCACCGCGGCCGCGTTTCCGAAGCCACCAGCGCCCGCATCACCACCTCCGGAATATCTTCCTGCTTGATCGCCGAGGCCAGTTCCGCGCTGTCTGCCTGCTCGAAATGTTCCCAAAGAAAATCGTCCGCGCTGACCACGCAGCTTTGCCCGTCGGCAATCGCGGTCACGGCATTGTTATGGTATAGCAGCGTGAAGCTTTTCATCAGCCGCAAGCGCTCAGGGACGGCTGTCCTTGCGCTGCTGCTTCGGATAATCCTCCGGCTTGACGGTGGAGACATTGGGACGATCATCGACCTTCTCCGGCTTCTGACCGCCGGGGGTTTCCCCGTCCGGGTCCTTGTCGGTGTCCTTGTCCTTGTTCAGGTCCGCCGCATCCTCGGCATCGCCATAGGTGCCGCCGGCCTTGCCCTTGCTCACGCCATAGGAACTGTCCGGCCGGTGCGGGGTGCCGGTGGTGCCGCCCGGATTCTCCCGTTCATATTCGTGATGATGTTCGTTCTTGTCATCCTTGCAGGTCATGGGGGTCTCTCCGTTTGCGGGTGTGTGGGGAATTTACGCCGGGGGAGAGGGAAGGTTCCCGTGAGGAGGGGGTTGCCTGGCGGTGGGGGATGTTGATTGCCGGATAAAGCTGGCTGGCGCGAAACATCCTAATATAATTGAGACAGCTTGCGAAGCCGCCTCTAGCCGCGGTGATATATCCAGGCAGCCCACAGCCATCCCGCAATCAGCATGGTCCCGCCAATGGGCGTTACCGCGCCCAGCCATCGCGGCGCACCGAACGCCATCGCGTATAAGGTCAGGGCGAACAAGGCGGAGCCGCCCAGAAGCAATAGTGCCGGCCCTCTGGCCACGCCCATGATGGCCAGCGCCGCAATCGCATGCGTCAACTGATAAAGGCCCCCCGTCCGCAACCATTCCGCTTCCTGCTGCCCCGGCGCAGCATGCGCTCCAAAAGCGCCTGCAGCAACCGCCACCGCTGCTGAAATAGCGGCAATAAATCCGATCATCTTATCTGGTCCTTTCGATTCCCGAGCATGGAACCATAAGTTGGTCCGGACGTCACGGGTTAGTTTTGAATTTCCGAGACCGTCGGAGCAATCCCGCCCATGCCTCTTTACAACCCCGACCTGCACCAATAATATGATGACCAACCGCAAGGAGCTTCCCCAATGGTCACTGTCCGCAAAACCATTACCCTGAGCGAGAGCCAGGCCGCCTGGATAAAATCGCAAATTGCGCGTGGCGAATTTACCAATGACAGCGAATATATCCGCGATCTGGTCAAGCGCGATCAGTCGCAGCAGGACCGGCTGGCGACCTTGCGGGAAGCAATAGCCGAAGGACTGGACAGCGGCCCCAGCGACCAGTCACTGGACGACATCTGGAACGCCGCCGAGACCCGTGCCGCCCATGGCTGAACTGCGCCTTAGCAGGCGCGCCGCAAATGATCTGGCCGAAATAGCCGATTACACCATAAGCGAGTTCGGCATCGATCAGGCGCGGCGCTATCGCGACCAGCTTGAGGCCTGTTTCCAGTCCCTGCTCGCCAACCCGCAGCTTGGCCGCAGCGCCGAAGAAGTCGCCCCCGGATTGCGCCGCATCCGCCAGCAGGCGCATGTTGTTTTTTACAAGGCTATGAAGGATCAACTGCTTATCGTGCGCATTCTGCATCACAGCATGGATTTTGAGCAGTATTTCTGACTGTATCAGGCTGAAGAAAGGGGTGAGATTATGAACTGAGGGTCTGGTGTATGTGGTAAGCTGTTGTCGTAATCCCAAGGTAATCTCGGTAATCTATGTCACGGTAACCTTAATTCTAAGAGCCAGTGATTTGGGTTACCCAATTCTGATAGTAAATCCTAATTAGGTCAAAATCGTCTTGCTCGCGAAGCACTCCATTGTGCGCTACAACGTTTCTAAATGCCCCTGCATCGTCAAACCTATGTAAGAAGTTTATATCTCCTAATCGAGGTTTGAATTGGTCGTGATACTTACGCATCAGCTTGATCAGATCGAGCCAATCGAGCGCATATAGTGGTCCGAACTCTGATCGTGTCGGTGCCCACTTCTTAGAATTTTCGTTGTCAATCCTTGTTCTGTGCTTCCGCTTCATCTCTGCGTTTGCTGCCTGCTCCCACCAGTCATCTCCAAGGTGATTACTCAAGACCTGTTCGATCAATCCTCGCATCGAGTTCTCAAGCAGGAAAAGGTGAGCATATACACGCACCATTTTTGACAAATGCCCAAGTCGCTGCTCATCAATAAATGGCGGTAGTGGGATCGTTCCGATGTCGAACGTCTCATCGGGAACCTCTTGCTCGAAGCTAATCGATCCGTCGAGCTCTTCCAGAAAATCGCGTGTAGGAGCGTATTTATTATTGGGAACTTTACGGATGTTGCGAGACTTTTTGAAGTGTTCTTTGAGACGAGTTGTGTTCCCTTTCGGTAGTTCTAGTTCCTCAAATGTGTCAGCAACAGCATTGACATCGACGCCTTGTCGACCGTTCTTCTCGTAGAGATACCATAAAATAAGTTCAGCTTGAGTCGCTTTATTGCCGCTCTTGAAGCGAGCCAATCCTGCTAAGTGCGGCAACATCGATCAATCCTTTGAGACCGCAGGAAGATCGTGTTTGACCAGATCATCAGATTTGAAGTTGGGAGTCCACTTCTTGTCCACCATTTTGCCCAATCCCTCTGCGGCCATATTACCAAAAACACCACTCAAATTCGCCGGCGTCTTCTGATCGACGACTTGGAAAGCAGTGTGAATTTCATTTCCATCAAAGCCTTCGCGATTGAGCATCTCACCGAGTTTGTGTGCCAATACCGCAACTTGATCATTCTGCTTCCCGGGAGCTTTTTCCTTATAGAAATCCTTAAGTTGATTTCTTTGATCCTCGCTCATTAAGTCACCGACGATTTTCCAGTTTGCTGCGCGCGCACCCCCCTTCTTGCGTTTGGCTTTAGGGGACGCGGAAGTTTGTTTTGCAGATGGATTATCTGACTTTTCAGTCCTCCTAGGGGTTTCTGATACTTCAGCTTTCTTCTCAGTGAGAGGCGGTCTTGTAGCGTTGCCGAAATTTTCTAACACCTTTTCGGCTCGCGACATTACACTTTGGAAATCGTCGCCGCTGCATTCAACGTCCATCGTGCCATGTATCACATCGATCTTAAGCTTTATTGTAGACAATAGACCTCTCCCCCATTCGCTTATGTTATTTCACTTTGGTGATTAGTTTGTCACTTAAATTTTACGAAGACAAGTTATACATTTACGTGGAGATGACGGTGAAAGAACAATTTTCAACATTTTATGATAGCCACCACATAAGCGCTGCTGCCACTTGAATTTCAGTCAACCCTTCCATCGCTCGTAACGTCCGTGAGGATCGTGAATCCCCTCCAACCTTGGTTTGCTCCCAAGCTTGGCAATCTTCGCGGCGACCTTGCTCAGCTCATCGGCTCCACCCGGCTTCCATCCTCTGCGGATCGCCCATGACTTTATCGCAGCTGGGTCGAGCGTGTGCCCCTTGGCGCGGAGGATGCGGAAAACCTCGTCAGCGGACTTTTTGTCGCGCGGGTGCAATGCAGCATAGGAGATGTTGCTCACTAGCGTGATAAAATCGAGGGCCTTTTCGATCACCGGATCAGTGATGAGCGGCTCGGTGGCTTCTTGTTTCGCGCCATGTACGACAGGGTTCCAGCGCTTGATCCAATGATCGATATCGCCATCGAACTCGGGCACGGCGACGATCCCAGCAATTCCCCCCTGTCCATCAAGCCTTTCAAGCATGATCTCGTCGGCGTAGAATGCGATGACGATGCTATTGCGAGTGGAATAGCCGAGGGTGCGCAACGTTGCATGGCGGAGCGTGATGCCATCATCCAAATTGATCGCCGTTCCCTTAGATAACGCCTTGGACGCACCCGAGCCGAGATGACCAGCAAGCGAAGTATAATCGAGCTGACGCTTAGTGTGGGTCAGCAGCACAACATCGGAGGCCCGCGGTGTAGCCTGTGAGGCAATCCTGACCGCATAGGCTGCGGCTATCTGCCAGGACATTACGTCCATAGAGTCGACCGGGACGACCACCCGCAATATATTAGTCATTTCCTTCTCCTAATGCGTTTCTCAGTCAGCTATTGTCTGAATTGAGATGGCAGTTCACTTTGTAAAGAATTACTATAACGAAGATATAAGTGCACTGTAACTTTAAAGTCATTTGATAAGAAGCTGGCTAACATAGGAGTGGTCAATGACGCTGGACGAGCCGCGCAAACCTGAATTCGCATCTTGGGATAGTTACACTCAGTTCGCGCGGAGGGTTCGTCGGATTAACCGATACCTATGGGGGGATCAGGAGACTGCATTCCTTGACACAGTGTTGGCAACTATTTGCAATCGCGACGGTATGTTGAAGGAGGGGACAGTTCTCTACCGTGCCCAGCTAGGCGTTGATTGGCAGGATTTAGAAGATGAGGAAGGAAACTGGTTGGGGGAAAATGTGCGGGCTTACGGCTCGTCGCGTATGAAGCCTTGATCGACCGGGCGAAAGAGGGGCGGGCCAATGCTGCGGGCATTCCGGTTTTATATTTGGGTAGTTGCGCTGAGACCGCCGTTTCCGAGATCAGACCGTGGATTGGCGAAGATGTGTCACTTAGTCGGTGTAAGTTATTGCGCCCACTGAAGACGCTGGATCTCACGCTTGGCCATGGCAAATCCACTTTTCAGTTTGCGGTTTCGGCTGACAAGCCATTGGCTGCGGAAGAAAAGGAAAAGGCGGTGTGGATCGACATCGACAATGCGTTCTCACGCCCCGTCAGACTAACGGATGACCAAGCCGACTATGCTCCGACGCGAATATTAGCGGAATTCTTTCGCAGTCACGGCTATGAAGCAATCGGGTATAAAAGCCACTTCGGTGACAACGGCAAGATAAAGGGTTACAACATCGCCGTCTTCAATCCCGACAATGTTGAGATCGTTACCGGTGCACCGTGCGAAGTCCATTCAATAAAGGTGGAATTCAAGCAGAACGGCAATGAGTGGTTTAAAAAATAGCGATAACGATACATCCGACTCAAAGCGTGAGATATCGACTATTTATTGCCACGCGTTGTTAAGCTTTCCCCTTACGGCCGAACATTCAAAATCCAGCAATGATGCTCAAATCCAACCACACCCCCCCTCAATAAGGCGGACAATCCAACCCGGCCGGGCTCTTCGTAAATATCTCGCACCCGTCCTCGGTGATCCCGATACTATGCTCGAACTGCGCCGTCAGCGACCGGTCGCGGGTCACCGCGGTCCAGCCGTCGTCGAGCATCTTGCAGGCATATTTGCCGATATTGATCATCGGCTCGATGGTGAAGAACATGCCGGGGCGCAGCTCCGGGCCGGTGCCGGGGTTGCCGGCGTGGACCACTTCCGGCGCGTCGTGGAACATCTGGCCGAGACCGTGGCCGCAAAAGTCGCGGACCACCGAATAGCGGTGGCCCTCGGCGTGGCTCTGGATCGCGTGCGCGACATCGCCCATCCGGTTGCCCGGCTTCGCCTGCTCGATGCCCAGCATCAAACATTCATAGGTGACCTGGACCAGCTTGCTCGCCTTGATCGGGGTCTTGCCGACCAGATACATGCGGCTGGTGTCGCCGTGCCAGCCATCGACGATCGGGGTCACGTCGATATTGACGATATCGCCCTCGTTCAATTTCTTGTCGCCGGGGATGCCGTGGCACACGACATGGTTGATCGAGGTGCAGCAGCTGTGAGTAAAGCCGCGATAGCCCAGCGTCGCCGGGACCGCGCCGGCGGCAAAGGTCTGCTGGCGCACGAAATCGTCCAGCTCGCCGGTGGTCACGCCGGGCACCACCAGCGGCACCAGCGCGTCGAGAATCTCGGCGGCCAGCCGGCCGGCCCGGCGCATGCCCTCGAACCCTTCGGGCCCGTGCAGCTTGATCGCGCCGGTGCGGGATTGCGGAGTGGTGTCTTCTACGGTCAGATAGTCTGTCATGCGGCCTATATAACGACGGATTTGCGAATATGCGAGGCCTGGCGTGCCGATATTGTCAGATTTTTAATGGAAACCGGCTAGGCGGCATGGTTTGCTGACCCGAGCAAGGCCATGCTTACCAGACGGAAGATATTGCTGATCCTGGCGGCGCTGCTGCTCGGCTGGCCACAGACGATCCTCCGGCTGGAATCGCTGATCGCACCGGATTTTCAGCCGGTCGCTCTGGTCGCCTATAGCGGGCTGCTCGGCCTCTGCCTGGTCGGCATGTTCAGCGCGGCGTTCATCCCGGTGGCGGCGGGGTGCAGGCGCTGCTGCTGTTGCTCGGCATCGGGCTCAGCACGCACCGCGCGGGCAGGGCGCACAGCAAGAAGCTGATCGCCGCGCCGCTGCTGATCCTGCTGGTGCTGGCCGGCATCCTGTTCATCCGCGGCGGCGATGGCGCGCGCGGCCTGCCGCCAGGCTATACCGGCGCCGCCTATTCGCTGCTCTACGGTTATGAGCGCTCGACCGACGTCGTGGCGCCGCGCTGCCACCGGCACCAAATAACATATTCCCAAAGCGCTTCCGCTCGCTCTATACAGCCGCCATGAATGACACAAAAATCTGGACCGCCGCGCTGATCGTGATCGGCGATGAAATCCTTTCGGGGCGCACCCAGGACAAGAATATCGCGCAGGTCGCCAGCTGGCTCAATGTCCAGGGCATCCGCCTTGCCGAGGTGCGCGTGGTCGCCGACGACATGGGCCATATCGCCGAGGCGGTGAACATCCTGCGCGCCCGCAACGACTATCTGTTCACCACCGGCGGCATCGGCCCGACCCATGACGACATCAGCGTCGACGCGGTCGCCTCTGCGCTCGGCGTCGATGTCATCATCCATCCCGAGGCCCGCGCGATCCTCGAGACCTATTACGAAAGCCGCGGCGGCCTCAACGAGGGCCGGCTGCGCATGGCCCGGGTGCCCGACGGCGCCGAGCTGATCCCCAACCGCATGTCCGGCGCGCCCGGCATCCATATCGACAATATCTACATGATGGCCGGCGTCCCCCATATCACCGCCGGCATGCTCGACGCGCTCACCGGCACGCTCGAGGGCGGCGCGCCTTTGCTCTCCGCCACGCTCGGCGCCTGGGCCCCGGAAAGCGAGATCGCCAGCATCCTGCGCGACACCGAAAAGGCCCACGACAGCTGCGTCATCGGCAGCTATCCCTTCTTCCGGGGCGGCACCGTCGGCGCCAATTTCGTCGTCCGCTCGACCGAGCCCCGCGAGCTGGAAACCTGCCGCGCCGCGCTGAAAGCGAGCCTCGAGGAGGCCGGCTACGAAGTCACCGACGGCGGGATCTGATCTGTCTTCGTCATCCTGAATTTATTTCAGGACCCCTTGAGATTACGCACCGCCGCCCGAGATCCTGAACCGAGTTCAGGATGACGATTCCCCATCACCCCAACCCGTTCTTCGCCTCCAGCTCCGCCGCCCGCTCTTCCGCCTTCCGCAACCGCTCCTCGGCCGCGCGCTTGCTCGCGTCCCGCGCCAGCAGCTTCACCCGCATCGCGCCCAGCTTGGCGTCGAGCGACGCCCGCACCGCCATCATCTCCTCCTGCTCGCTGACCTTGTTGCCCTCGCCGTCAAAGCGCAGCCCGTCCTGCCATTCCTCCCAGGTGATCACCTTGTCCGCCGTCCGCGACCCGACCCGGCCGCCGAGATCGCCGCGCTTGATCAGCAGCGCCAGCATCGCGTCCGAAGGCGCCACCCGCCGCTCGACCTCCTCGCCGTGGCGGTAGATCACCGTCTCCTTGCCGACCACTGCATGCTGGTGCGCCACCGCCACCAGGCCGCGCTGCGCATTGGCCTGTGCCTCCTCCCACAGCACCCCAATCTCCGGCTCGCGCCGGCGCAGCCGGTAGGCCGATGTGGTCGAAATCCCCGCCACCCGGCAGGCATCGCGCACACAGCCACTCTCGCGCAGTACCGCCAGAAAGGTCTTGCGCCGCGCCTCGGTCCAGCCATCGTGGCGCGGCGCGCGGGGTTTATTCTGGGGTGGGTTTTGCTTTTTCTTCGCCATATTCATCGTCGTCGTCGTTGTGATGGTTGTAGTACGGGTCGTCATCCTGAACTTGTTTCAGGACCCCGCACGGTTCGCGCTTGTGGCCCGGGGTCCTGAAACAAGTTCAGGATGACGAGGGACCGCGCGCAGCGTGCCCCTTTGTTTTCTTGCCAACCATGCCGAATCAATATCAGAACCGCCACTCTGTAGGAAAGGGTGTTGGATCGAGAAATTTGCCCCTGGCGCCAAAGGGTGTGCCCCTGCGAAGGCAGGGGCCCATCTCTGCTAGCGCGTCAGCAGGGCAAGTGAGATTTACGCGCCAAACGCCAGTCCGGATGCCAATCGACCATTAATCGCGCGGCGATTTCACGAGATGGACCCCTGCCTACGCAGGGGCACAGAAACGGAAAGCGCTTACCTCCCCCGTTCGTGTCGAGCCCTTCGGCTGCCTGCCAGGGCCGGCGCTCAGGACAGGCCAAGGTCGAGACACTTGGCCAGCGAACTGCCGTTCGTCCTGAGCCTGTCGACGCAAAGGGCCCGGAGCTTCCGTTCGTCCTGAGCTTGTCGAGCCGAAGGCCAGCGCAGCTAACGACACCTATCGTCGAGAGGCGTGGTTCGACGGGCTCACCACTAACGGAAACCACCCCATCCGCAGACCCTTGCCATCTCCGCGAAGGGCGAAGCGAGGCAGGGGACTCGCCGAGCGATCCAGCGACCAAAAAACGCCAGCACCGCTGATGGCATTTGTCGGGTTGGGTAATTAGTGCAGTGTCGCTGTCATCCATCCCCGAATAAGAAATTGTTCACCGGCGAAGGCGCGCAGGCGACTGGTCATGCGGGGCATGGCCATCAAGCCGAGCGCCCAGAACAGTCCTGCCCGATCGTCTGGACCCCGCCCTATGGCGGGGCGCGCGAAAGGAAGGGCAGGGAGCATCCCCACAACCGTTCGTGTCGAGCGAAGTCGAGACACCCGGCCACAGCGCATCATCCTGTAGCACAAGTCGTCATCCTGAACTTGTTTCAGGACCCCCATCGGCACCGCCCAATCTCGCGGGATGCTGAACCAAGGCCCCCTAGTCGCTGACCACTTCGCTCTCGGCTTCGACCGCCATCACCGGCGCAGCGGACACCGCCAGCGGCGCCTGCTTGACATTGGCAATCGCCAGCTCGACATCCTCGTCGATAAAGCCGCTCACAACGCCGCCCTTGGGCAGCTCGGCGCTGGTTCCCGTCATGAAGAATCCGGCAATCGGCACCAGCGCAATCGCGCCGACCACGCCGGCGGTGCCGGTGACGCCCTTGTCGTCAAACGATCCGGTCAGCCGGATCTGGCGGCCATTGACCCGCAGGTACAGCAATTTGGCATCCAGCTTGCCGGACTTGCCCCACATGCCCTTGTTGCGCACGCCGACCAGCTCGCCCCAGGCGGGCGTCCCGGCCGGGATCACGGTCACGCCATTGACCTCGACCGGCGCCGACACTTCCAGCATGAAGCGCTGGCCGACCTTGGCAGCCTTTTTCTTGGTGGTGATTTGCTCCATCATGCTGAGCGCCACGGGCGTGCCCGCGCGCAGCACGGCATTGACGGTCACCGGCGCCGCGACCGGCGCAACCACCGGCACGGCGGCGACCGCTGGCGGCGTCGCGGCCAAATCCTGTGCGTGTGCGCCCGTTGCGGCCAGCGCCGACAAGGCGCAGGTCAAGACCAGTTTTTTCACAATAGCTCCCCTTTTACCATTCGAGACCGGCAAGTGCCTGATCTCAAAAGTTAAATACCCCTGTATTTAACGGGACCGGCATAGGGCAAAAACAGCGGGGCAGCTATTGTTTTGATCGGAGCTAGAAACAGCGCGGCGGGCGTTAATTAGGGTCGCTGTTGCCGTTCACCTTGAGCTAGTTGCGCTGAAGTCCCGCCAGCTGCCGTTAGTGGTGAGCCAGTCGAACCACGCCTCTCGTCGATAGGTGCAGCTGAGCTACGCTCTCTCAGCACTTCGACAGGCTCAGAGCCAACGGAGGGGGAAAGCAAGTACTTCCCGGCCCAAACACTGTTCCCCGGCGAAGGCGGGGGCCTAGAACGGTCCGATCCGATCGGCATTTAGTAAACTGTCACCGCAATCGCTTGACGAGAACCAGAAATTCAAAAAGAAGCCCCCGCCGAAGCGAGGGCCAGGAACCAAAGAAAAGTCCGAGCCTAAGCCCGACTAGGCAGCGCGATAATGAGCGCGCACATATTCAACGCGCCCAAAGCGAATTCTGTAATAAGCGTGGATGTAGACCATCGGTCCCTCCTTCGCATGAAGTGGGTTGCATCCGGTGGCCGGATATGCGATTCAGAAATTACTAGGTGACTGATCGGCTACGGCCATCGGTTCGAGAGGCGACCTCTACGGGTCGCCTTTTTCGTATCCGCTTTATCGACTCATTACTGCCTCCATCGGTTGCCGGTGTTCCGGTTGATGGAGTGATATTGCCGCACTGCGTCAGAGTAGTCAGACATATTCTGGATCAAACAGGGGAAAACTAGAAGATAATTAGTTTTTCCCCCACTCTTCATCTAAATATTTGAATAACTTACGGGCAGTTGGCTTGAGTGTGGAGTCGCCGGGGTAAATCTGGTTTTCCCCCAACCAGTCCTCCATCATTCGTTGTAAGTCGGCAGCATTTTCTGGTTTCAAATCGCCCTGTTGGATTCGCTTGATCATTTCCAACCAGAGATCATCCCACCATCCCTTTCTCGGGCGACCTCCTTTTGGTTTTTCTCGTTTCGGAGTTGCTGACTCAACTGGTTCATCCAGAATAAAGCACTGATCATTAAAACGGATATCAAATATCTCGAAGCGGGTATGCGTCCCGTACTGATAGCCTTGCCTTGTGGAAAATGCTGATACATCCAAATAGCTTGTCTGCCAGAAGTCTGAGCTCTGATCAGTATCAGCAAAACGCCATATCCAAGCGGGTAGATAGGCTTCGTGAGCAACTCCCTGAGCTTCTTTTCCTACCCAATGAATTTGACCCGCCGCCGCCATTATCCTTCCGGACCTCATTTCTCTCTGAAATTGCCTAATAGCTATGTCAGTAGCATACGGGAATGCCGACAACGCCACGGATGGTGTCAGCCAGTTTTCATAGATTTCGGGTTGAATATAATTGAAGCTCTGTATTGATGGACCAGCTGGCGGGGTAGTATGGTATATCCCTTTTAACGCCTCAACTAGGGCTTCGCCTTTATCATCAAACGTTTCTGTCATCCCCGCTCCATTCCGGGCTCCGTTTTGGTGAACTGTCAACGTAATCTCGTAATCCTAAAGTGCTTTGACTTCATCAAAAAGCTTTTTCAGGTGGATATTGGCCATGTCGAGAATGGGTTCATACATAAACGAATTCAAGTGAATATTTTCAGGCGTCATAAGATTTACTTTTTTTATTACAGTAAGTTTCTCATCTCCTTCTCCAAATTTTTCTTCGTATTTTTTTAGCAAAAAATATGTTTGATTTTTTTTGATCTCATCTACGTTAATGTCGGCACCGAGCCGTTCCACCATATGTTGTTCTGCCTTGAGACGGATTGCAATTGACAAAACAATCTTGGATTCTAACTCGATAGTTTCTTCTTCAAGTGAGGCAGCTTCCTCAGCCAGTTGGAAAATTAAATCGAACATGTTTTGATCGTTGTCATCAAATGACAATGCTTCATCATAGTCGATCAGCTTTTCTACGAGTTGTCGAAGGTCACCTTTTGTCAGTTTATCCGAGTCTGTCTTGAAGTGTAGATATTTCGTAAGTTCGTTTTCTAGATTTTTTTTGCCGCTATAATCCGCTAGATTTCGAAGAAATGGGACTGCGGCAATGAGGAAGTTATCGTTCGAGTTTTTGGGTATCTGATCTTTCCAATACCCAAATGGATTATTTTGATATTTTTCCTCTTTAAGAACAACCCCATCAGGCTTCTTGATTGCGTGGAGCTTGTTTTTCCGCGTCAAATCTAGACGGCTGGAAAGCGTTCGATAGAAGTCATAATTGTGGGTTAAAATGATCTGAAAAAATATCTCTTCCTGAGTAATGTCTCGAATGTATTCAACAATAGCGTATTTATTCTTATAATCGAAGGAATCTGCAATATCATCAAATATAAATAGGGTTTCAATCTGGTCATCGCGTCGAGCTTCCACCTCGAATATAATATTCAATATATATAAAGCTCTTTTTTCTCCATTACTTAATATGGAAATAAGTTTGTCTTCTCTAATGGCTGTTTTAGTCCCATCTGCATTGTTAAACCTAAATGCTATGCTGGGCGCTTGTTTCTTTAGAATCACATCATCTTGATTTTCCATCGTTACCGTAAAGGGAACCGAAAATCTATTATTGAATTCCTCAAGAACTTTTGCCCATCTAGTTGATTCTTTTTTTGCTTCGACGATGATTTTATCGATTTCTTCTTTCGCATTTTCATAGGATGCAAGAAGTTCAAGATATTCTGATTTGTTTTGACCGAGATAGCTTACCCACAGTCGGTTTTTGAACCGTTCGACAATCTGTAGTTCAGGCAAAATTTTTGAATGTTCTGCCAAATAATTACGAAAGTTTTTCATCTGCACATTTTTAGTCAGAATTTTATCGATTTTTTCAAAGGCGCTAACTAAGTCCGGATCAGATAATATATTACTTTTCTCTTGTTCAATTACAGCTTCGAGATCTTTTTCATTCTCTATTTTTTTGCCGACGTCTTTGTCATTGATAAATACTGAGTGCTCGGCTTCAAAGAAACCGTTCGACTTTAAATTCTTCGCCACATCCGAAGCGTTGTTATGATTAAAAATGCCCTTCCGAAAAAATGTAGATTTGTCAGTTAATTCGTCGTAAACATCCATGTAGTTTTCGATTTGAGAGCGAAAATTTTCATCGGCTAACTGTTCTTGAGTTTTTTCATTGAAAACCTGAGTGTATTCGATGTCATCGAGATGCTTATACTCTTCATTTTCGACTTCATATTTTAATTTATTCAATGAAGTGAAGAATGAATCATCGTCAAAAGATATGTCCTTCGAAAATGCCTTATCGGTATCCTTTTTTATTCCCGAAAGTTTAGCGAGCTTTTTTACTAAGCTAACTTTTTTCGCGTCAATCTCTGCTCTTACAGCTTCATATTTCTCCCTTAGGGATTGGTTGGCTAAAAGAGTAGATACTCGATCCGAGCGATACGTTTCAGAATAGGGGTGGACAACAAAAATGCTCCCAGCTTCTATGTCTTCATTATTCCCGTCCCTAATTACACGTTTGGTGATTTTTTCAGGGTGAACTCTGTCTTGTGAATCTTGATTGTTGGCGACGTCTTCAAAACACTTTGCAAATGAGCTCTTCATTGCTCCGTTGGGTGCGTAAATTACATATTGATTTCGGTCACTGAAGTCCAATTCAGTCGCCAACGAAACGATTCCATAGCAGTTTTCGAAATCCATTGAGACTTTTTGCATGTGCTATCCTATCGTTCAAAGTTGGTTTCGTAGACAACCTTTAAGCAAAAAGTGAGGCTGTAGGACAGCAATTTTCTTCTCAGGTCTTCCACAAATTGAGCGGCTGCGCTAAGGCCCTCCCAAACCACGACTCATCAACCGTTTAGCCCTGCCCGCAGGCGCTCTCCCCACTCGGTTGAACCCACGATGTAACACGGAGCAACCACCACCATGACCACCACCGGCAAAGACACCCTCGGCACCCGCTCGACCCTCACCGTCAACGGCACCGATTATGCTTATTATTCGCTCGCCAAGGCGGCGGAGAAGCTCGGCAATATCGACAAGCTGCCCTACACGCTGAAAGTGCTGCTGGAAAATATGCTGCGCTTCGAGGATGACGGCTTTACCGTTGCCACCAAGGATGCGCAGGCGGTGGTCGACTGGCAGAAGGAAGCGAAAAGCCCGGCGGAGATTCAATATCGCCCGGCCCGCGTGCTGATGCAGGATTTTACCGGCGTCCCCGCCGTGGTCGATCTGGCGGCGATGCGCGACGGCATCAAGGCGCTGGGCGGCAATGCCGAGCAGATCAACCCGCAGGTGCCGGTGCATCTGGTCATCGATCACTCGGTGATGGTCGACGAATTCGGCACGCCCAAGGCGTTCGAACATAATGTCGAGCTGGAATATCAGCGCAACATGGAGCGCTACGAATTTCTGAAATGGGGATCGAAGGCGTTTGACAATTTTCAGGTCGTGCCTCCCGGAACCGGCATCTGCCACCAGGTCAATCTGGAGAATATCGCCAAGGCGGTCTGGTCCTCGGCCGACGAAAACGGCCAGCTGGTCGCCTATCCCGACACCTGCGTCGGCACCGACAGCCACACGACGATGATCAACGGTCTCGGCGTGCTCGGCTGGGGCGTTGGCGGCATCGAGGCGGAAGCCGCGATGCTCGGCCAGCCGGTGTCGATGCTGATTCCGCCGGTCGTCGGCTTCAAGCTGACCGGCAAGCTCGCCGAGGGCATCACCGCGACCGATCTCGTGCTGACCTGCGTGCAGATGCTGCGCCATGTCGGCGTGGTCGGCAGTTTCGTCGAATTTTACGGCCCCGGCCTCAAGGAACTGTCGCTCGCCGACCGCGCGACCATCGCCAATATGGCGCCGGAATATGGCGCGACCTGCGGCTATTTCCCGATCGACGAAAAGACGCTGGAATATCTCGAGCTGACCGGCCGCAGCGCCCAGGATATCGCGCTAACCGAAGCCTATGCGCGCGAGCAGGGCTTCTGGCGCTATGACGAGACCACCAAGGACGCGATCTACACCAAGACGCTCGAGCTTGACATCAGCACCGTCGTGCCGTCGCTCTCGGGACCGAAACTGCCGCAGCAGCGCGTGTCGATGGCCGAGCTCGACGAGGGCTTCAACCGCGATCTCAAGGAAGTGTTTGGCGTCGATGATGACGGCAAGCGCGTCGATGTCGAGGGCAGCGACGAGGGCTTTGCCCATGGCGATGTCGCGATCGCCGCGATCACCAGCTGCACCAACACCTCCAACCCGACGGTGCTGATCGCCGCCGGCCTGGTCGCCCGCAAGGCACGGGAACGCGGGCTGCAGCGCAAGCCGTGGGTGAAATCATCGCTGGCGCCGGGATCGCAGGTGGTCACCGACTATCTCGACAAGGCGGGGCTTTCGGAGGATCTCAACTATCTCGGCTTCAATCTGGTCGGCTATGGCTGCACCACCTGCATCGGCAATTCGGGCCCGCTGCCGGCGCCGATTTCCAAGGCGATCAACGAGCATGATCTGGTCGCTGCCTCGGTATTGTCCGGCAACCGCAATTTCGAGGGCCGGGTGTCGCAGGACGTGCGCGCCAACTATCTCGCCTCGCCGCCGCTGGTCGTCGCCTATGCGATCAAGGGCACCGTCCGCCAGGACATGTACGAAACGCCGATCGGGCAGGGCAAGGACGGCGAGGACGTGTTCCTCAAGGATATCTGGCCGACCAACGCCGAGGTGACCGATATGGTCAACAGCTTCGTCAACCGCGACATGTTCATGAGCCGCTACGCCAATGTCTATGACGGCGACGAGCAGTGGCGGGCGATCGACGTCACCGGCGGCGCCACCTACCAGTGGCGCGCGGGCTCGACCTATGTTGCCAACCCGCCCTATTTCGAGGGCATGACGATGACGCCGGAGCCGATCAGCGATATCATCGAGGCGAAGACGCTGGCGCTGCTGGGTGACAGCATCACCACCGACCATATCTCCCCCGCCGGCGCCATCAAGGAAGACAGCCCGGCCGGAGAATATCTGAAAAATCATCAGGTTAGCAAGCAGGACTTCAACAGCTACGGCTCCCGCCGCGGCAACCACGAAGTCATGATGCGCGGCACCTTCGCGAATATCCGAATCAAAAACGAAATGGCCGACGGAAAAGAGGGCGGCTACACCAAGTATAACGGCGAAATCATGCCGATCTACGACGCCGCGATGAAGCACAAGGCCGACGGCACGCCGCTGGTCGTGATCGGCGGCGAACAATATGGTACGGGCTCCTCGCGCGACTGGGCGGCAAAGGGCACCAACCTGCTCGGTGTCCGTGCGGTCATCGTCGAAAGCTACGAGCGGATTCACCGTTCGAACCTGGTCGGCATGGGCGTGCTGCCGCTGCAGTTCGCCGAAGGCACGGATCGCGAGATCCTCAGCCTCGACGGCAGCGAAAGCTTCACGATCAAGGGTGTCGCCACGCTGAAGCCGCTGCAGGACGTCGAAGTCGAAATGACCCGCGCCGATGGCACCAAGTCGACCTTCAACACGATCTGCCGGATCGATACGGCCAATGAAATGGAATATTTCCTCAACGGCGGCATCCTGCACTATGTGTTGCGGAATCTGGCCAAGGGCTGATTTCGCTGCCCGCTTGCCGGTCTCCGTATATCGTCCTCTGCCCCGAAAATGCGGGGCAGAGGGCAATATCGGGAAGATTCGACCGCAATCGGTTGAAAAGTGGCACCTTTTCGTAAGCTTCTCTTAACAATATTCTTTTATTCGGGTGCAATGAGCAATGTATCCGGGTGTAAAGTGTGCCGTGACGGACTGGACCTTGGCATCGGGTTATCGATGGCCTTTCAGCCAATATTCAATATTCGCACCGAAAAGACCTGGGCCTATGAGGCGCTGGTGCGCGGGACCGATGGCCAGCCGGCGGAAGATATTCTCGCAGCGGTAACCCCGGGAAAACGCTACGCCTTTGACCAGGCCTGCCGCGTCGCTGCGATCGAAAAATCCGTTGCCGCAGGTATCCTGCAGACCGACGCCAGGCTTTCGATCAACTTTCTGCCCAACGCGATCTATTCGGCCGAAGCCTGTATCCGCCTGACGCTGCAGACGGCCGCCGAGCAGGGCTTTCCAACCTCCCGTCTCATCTTCGAATTTACCGAAAACGAAAAAATGGCGGACACCAGCCACATCAAGAATATCCTGAAGTCCTACAAGAAAATGGGCTTTGCAACGGCGCTGGACGATTTCGGCGCGGGCTATGCGGGACTTCAGCTTCTGGCGGATTTCCAGACCGATTTCATCAAGCTCGACATGGCGCTCATCCGCAATATCGATCAAGACATGCCGCGCCGGATGATCGTCGAATCCATCGTGAAGCTCTGCCGCCGCATGGACATCACGATCATCGCCGAAGGGGTCGAGACCCGAGCAGAGCTGGCGGCGATCCGCGATATGGGAATTGACCTGGTACAGGGCTTTCTGCTCGCGCGGCCGGCTTTTGAGAAACTTCCCCTGCTCGACCATGATGGGGACGCACTGCACTGGAAGAAAAAGGCTGCGGCCTGATCCGCGCGGCGGAAATACCGCCGGTAGCCCGGCAGAAAATCGATACGGATATTGCCTGCACGCAAAGCAGCCAAACGGATTTTACGACGGTTGCTAGCGCGCGATATGCATTTCCTGCCTGCTGCTTGGTTGCGTCGTTTCGGCCTGCAAACCGTTCAGGATCGTGTTGATCACGATTCTTAGCCGAGTTTCCGTCGCCAGATGCATCATCTCCATCATCAGCATGGGGTTGCAGAATGGCTGCATCATGGTGTTCACAAGCGACACCAGACTGTCCAGCTCCAGCCCCTTGAAATAGCCCTTTTCCATCGCTTCAGCGAGGATCATTGCCATATAGTGGTCGGCCAGATCGACATAGCCCTTGATCACTTCGAAATGTTCCTCACCCAGTTCCATGTAGGATTGAAACAGGCCCGGATCGTCCTCGAAGCGCGCCCGCTTGACCGCGAGCCGCTTGGCAAAAAACTGAAAGAGTTTTTCTTCCACCGGCATGTCTGCCGAGACCAGCTCTTCCATGATGATTTCCAGTTCCGCGAACCATTCCCCGGCCATCGCCTCTGCCAGCGCATCCTTGCTCTCGAAAAACCGGTAAAGATTGGAAGGCGACATACCCACCGCAGTAGCGAGGTCGGTCATCGTGAAACTGATCGAGCCTCTCTCCTGGATTATATGCTCGGCGGCATCCATGATCCTCGTGCGGGTGGCCGCAATATCTGTCTCGGGGCGGGGCATCGACGGGCTCCTGTATAAGGCTCCTTCGCGCGGCAGCATAGCCAGCGTGACGTATATAGGTGATACGGTTTCTTGATAAAAGCCAAAATCCTTCATCATTCAATTATCTCAGAGGTAATGGCCCTCCCGCTCGTCAATGATCGCTAATGCTGAACCACTGCTGCGACGGACTTGCGGGTGCCCGGCCATCGCTGTACTCTTGCTGACGGCTGGCGCTGCACGATCCTGTTTCTGTGCCGCAACAGATATTTAGGACAGGTTCATTTTCAACGCGCTAGCATCCAGCGTCTAAAGGGAGAGAGAATATGCGGCTTTTCGGATTTGCCGGATTTTTGCTGGCCAGCGCTGCGACGCCGGCGATCAGCCAGTCAGCGCCTGATGAATCGGCGCAGGGTGATATCTCTGTCACCATCTACAACAACAATCAGGCGCTGGTGCAGGATGTCCGCACCCTGAACCTGCCCAGGGGACGCAGCAAGCAGCAGTTCCCGGATGTCTCTGCGCAAATTCGTGCGGAAACCGTAACGCTTTCCGGGCCCGCTATTGGTATCGTCGAACAGAATTTCGATTTCGACCTGCTCACTCCGGCGAAGCTGATGGAAAAGGCGGTTGGGCAGACGGTGACGCTGATCCGCACCAATCCGGCGACCGGTGCAGAAACCCGGGTTCGCGCGCAAATTCTCGCGGCCAATGGCGGCGTGGTCATGAAGATCGGCGACACGATCGAAGTGCTCCGCGACGATGGTCTGCCGGTCAGGGTTATCTTTGATCGGGTGCCTCCCAATTTGCGGGCCCGGCCGACGCTGTCGATCACGCTGGAGTCGGCTGGAGGGCAGGTGCCAACGGCGCTGAGCTATCTGACGCCCGGCCTCGGCTGGAAGGCAGATTATGTGACGCTGTTCGACGAAGCCAAACAGACGATCGATGTGCAGGGCTGGGTGACGCTGACCAACAACAGCGGCACCGATTATCGCAATGCTAATGTCTTGCTGGTGGCGGGAAGTCCCAATAACGGTCGCGGCCGGAACAGCTCTCCTCAATGGCCGACCGGTACGATCGACAGCGCCGGCACCGAATCTAATGATCGCGAGCGGCTGGGCGATTATTATCTCTATCCGCTCGCCGAACGCACCACGGTCGCCAACGCCCAGCAGAAGCAGGTCAGCTTTCTCGATGTGACGGCAGCACCTGCGCGCAAGGTCTACGAATATACCAATGGCTGGCTGGGCTCCAGTGATGCGGCCAGCGCCAGTTCCGTTCTCAAATTCTCGACCTCACGCTCGGGCGGCCTGGGTGATCAGCTGCCCGCCGGCATCATGCGCGTCTATATGCGTGACCGGCGCGGCGATCCCCAATTCATCGGCGAGAGCCAGATTGAGGCGACCCCGATGGGCTCCTCCATGTCGATCCGCACCGGCGATGCATTCGACGTCAAGGTCAAGACCGTGGTCGAGGAACGCACGCGCCGCTCGGCCAGCCGCTGGCGCACGAAAATGCGCTATGAGGTCACCAACGCCCGTCCCGAAGCGGTCACGGTTGACCTCGCCCAGTCGGGACTTTGGGGTGACGTGCGCATCGAACAGGAAAGCCAGGCCAGCGAGCGTTTGTCCGCGGACAAGGTGGAATGGAGCCTGAACGTCCCCGCCAATGGCAGCGTGACGGTGACGGCAACCTTCGACAGCCGCTACTGACCGGGGCGCTGGCCGGGTGATCATCGTCTCTCGCTTTGTTGTTTTCTGGGCGCTTGTTCTGGCGCTTCAGGCTGCGCCGCTGGCTGCTCAGCAGCTGGTTGTCTCGGACAAGCCGGAAGATGTCTCGATCACCATCTACCGCGCGCCTGACCGCGGCGACCGGCCGATCAACGCCGGCTGGCCTCAGGGCTATGCGCTGATCACGGAAACCCGGACGATAAATTTGCCCGCCGGCGAGGCGCTGGTTCGCTTCGAGGGCGTGTCGGAGGGCCTGTTTCCGGAAAGCGCGATTATCACCGGATTGCCCAACGGGGTTCGGGAAAAGAACCGGGATGCGCGGCTGCTGTCGCCGCAGGGACTGGTCGACGCCTATCTCAAGCGCGCCGTCTCGATCACCCGAACCGACAAGGCCACCGGCCTGTCCCGCACCGAGAATGTATTCATCACCGCAGGGCCGGACGGGGGTGTCATTTTTGAAAGCGACGCGGGCTTCGAGGCCCTGCGCTGCACGGGTCTGCCCGAGCGTATGACCTTCTCCGAAGTTCCCACCGGTCTCTCGGCCAAACCCACCCTGTCCATCCTCACCACGTCCGAGCGCCCGACATCCGCGAAACTGACTCTGACCTATCTCGCGTCGGGCTTTGACTGGCAGGCCAATTATGTTGCCACGGTCAGGAAAAGCGAAGCGGGGGAACAGACAAAAATGGACCTGTTTGCCTGGCTGACCGTGGCCAATGGCGGAAAACAGAGCTTTGACAACGCCGATATGATGGTGATCGCCGGAGAACCCAATCGGGAAGCACGGGAGGACCAGTTGCGTCCCACCGGCGGCGCGCTGCAAATTCGCTGCTGGCCGATGCAGCGTACCGATCAGGTGCCCTATCGTACGGGATATCCTCCGCCGCCGCCGCCACCTCCGCCACCGCCTGCAATGGCGATGATGGACGCCGCCGGGGGTGAATCGATCATCGTCACCGCTCAGCGCCGGAACGGGGAAATGCTGGCAATGGCCGCGCCGGTAGCGGCGGTAGTGGCGGAACAGGAAGATCTGGGCGACCTGAAGCTCTATCGCGTCCCCGAACGGGTCACGGTGAACGCCAAGGGACAGAAACAGGTCGCGATGATCGTCCAGCCCGATGTCCGCTATGACCGCGTCTATGTGGCCGACGCCCGGGATTATTCAGGTGACAGCGCGCCGCTGTCCTATATCCTGCGCAGCAGGAATGACGAGAAATCGGGGCTGGGTGTCCCCTTGCCGGCCGGCCAGGTCGCTGTCTTTGAAAACAGCCCGGTGGGACCGTTGCTGGCAGGCGAGGGGGATTTGCCGGATCGCGCCATAGACAATGAGGTCGAAATCCTCGTCGGCCAGTCTTCCGATGTTCGCTTGTCCGTCAACGAATTGCGCCGCACCAAAAGCAAATCCTATCAGCGCGCGACAATTTCCAATGCCCGGGATCATCCCGTCGATGTCGAAATGGAAATTCCCTATGAAATCGCCGGCAGGGCAAGGGGCGTGAAGAAGATTGACGGGGTGCCCACCTGGCGGCTGACCGTTCCGGCCCACGACGAGGCGGAGCTCGATTATTCGATCCACTTGCGCTGATCTGCAGGCCGCAGCCTATTTGAGATAATATTCCTTCGATTCTTCGGGGATCACTCTGGGATGGTGATTTTCATCCAGCGCGACAAAGGTGAACAGTCCGCTGGTCACAGGGACCTTTTCTTCATCGAGATTGCGCGATGCAATGACATCCAGCCGGATCGCGACGGATGTCCGTCCGATCCGCTCCACCCGGGCATAGACCGATATCAGGTCGCGGGTCAGGATCGGCGCGATAAACTCCATCGCCTCGATCGCCACCGTTGCGGTCGACCCGCGCGCCACGCGGGCCGCCATGATGCCGCCTGCAATATCCATTTGCGACAGCACCCAGCCACCAAAGATATGGCCGTTGTTGTTCAGATCGCGCGGCTGCGGGGCAACCCGCAAGACCGGTTGCAGCTTTGCCAGTTCTTTCAGATCATCTTCACTCATTGGGATCAACGCTCCTTGAAACCGGATCATCTATCGACTCGTCATGGCCGGATTCGCTGGACAGGAACACCAGCCCCATCAATCCGGCCATCAGCATCAGGGCGAGCGCCACGCCGCCTGCCGTCGCGATATACATGTGAATCGACACAAAGCCGTGCAGGTAAAAAAGAATGGCACAGGCGATCGCAATACAAAGCAGGGTGAATTTCCCCATGCCGCGCATCAATCGCCAATATCGTGCCCATGCCACGCTGGCATAGACCGGATCATCAAGGCGGGAAGGCTGGGGCAAAAAAGTCTCCATCGGTTTTCGCGGTAGTGGACTGATAGCATGCTACCATCAAGTGCCATCACTTTCAAAAATATGTTATGAGCATGCAATAAACAGAATCAGAAAAGAGGAGAGGGACGATGACCATCCAGTCGATTTTGCAGGGGCGCAGCGGCGAAATATACAGCTGTGCTGCTGATGTGCCCGTTTCTTGCGCCGTCGAGATATTGGCCGAAAGGCGCATCGGCGCGCTGCCGGTGCTGGACGGCGACAGGGTTGTCGGCATATTCTCCGAACGCGATGTTCTCCATTGTCTTCGCACCCATGGCCCTTCTGCCGTGGATCATGTGGTGCGCGATGTGATGACCTCGGACGTGATTTCTGTCGAACGGACCAAGAGCGTTATCGGCGCGCTGTCGCTGATGACCAAAAGACGGATCCGGCATCTGCCGGTGGTCGAGGATGACAAGCTGGTCGGCTTTGTCTCGATCGGCGATCTGGTCAAATATCGGATCGACAAGATCGAAAGCGAAGCGGCGGCGATGCGGGACTATATCCAGTCGACCTAGCGAACGGAAATGCCGTTCTGCTGCAGATAGGCAAGGCTTGCCGTGCGCACGGCCGCTGCCCGCTCTGTCGCATCGGGAAACCGGTCGCGATAGGCCCTGGACCGGATTTCGAGACTCAGTGGAATATCTTGGGGCAGCGCCTTGACAATCGCGGCCACGGGCAGGGCACCTTCGCCCGGACAACTGCGCAGGTCGATCGCATCCTCCAGATAGGCCTCGAAATTTTCCCCGCAGTCCCGTTGGCCGTCGCAAATCTGGGTATAGGGCAATAAACATGCTTCCAATTCTTCCAGTTGCGCAGGCCTGTGACCCGCCCGCTGGAAATGGATCGTGTCGATCAGCAGCGCTGCCGCCGGATGATCCGCCTTGCCGATGATCGCGAGCGCGCTCTCCATCGACTGCACTGCGGTAATCTTCAGAAATTCCAGCGCCACCCGCATCTTGCCAGGCGCCGCCCAGTCGCACAGTTGATGCAGCGCCTCTGCGGTCCGGTCCGGGTCGGGTTCCGAGCTGACCACCAGCACATTGGCGGCACCCAGTTCCACGCCGGCCTCGATGATCTGCTTGTGGTCATCGGTCAGCTTGCCGCCTTCGGGTATCCAGACCACTTCGACATCGAGCACCGCAAGCGCATGGTCCGCGATCGCCGCCTTGGTTGCCGCCAGCGCCGCCGCGTCCCACTGGTCCGGTTCAATCGTGAAGCCGCAATGGCTGAATCCCGCCGCTCCGGCGGCACGCGCTACCTGTTCTGGTTGATATTCGGGCAAGGTCCCTGCGGCGAGAGATAATATATGGCTCATGTGGGCGATGCTGCGCTCGTCGCCGCGCGACGACAACGGACATTTTAGTCAGGGCCATGCCACGAGAACTCGATCATCGCCCGATCAGGCCTGTTCAGACCCCGGTTCTGCCGCGATCGGTTGCGGTGGCTTGCGCCGGATGATCAGCCGGATCGCTTCGCTCAGGGTCGGCTTGGCCAATATATAGAGCAGGCCGACATAGGCGAGGCCGCCGGTACCGACCAGCAGCGCCAGTCGCGCGTAGACGATCATCTCCGGCAGCATCTGGTCGACGCAATAGACAATCGCCGCCATTGCGACAGAGGCGGACAGGCCGGGCCAGACCGCGGCGCCGATTTCCCGGGCGCTGATCCCGATATGGCGATGCGACTGGGAATAGGTGAAGATCGTCAGCAGGGGGAAGGCGATCACCCAGCCCCAGGCGAGGCCATAGACCCCATATTGGATCGCGATAAGGAAGGTCAGCGGCATCAGCACCGCGCCGAACATGTTGGTACGGGCGGTCACTTGCGGCCGGCCCAGCGCATTATTGGCCGGCGTGAACAAAATCTGCAGGGTCATGACCGGCATCGCCAGAGCGAGAATGGCAACAAAGGGCGACATCTCTGTCCACTTGGGCCCGAACAGGGTTTCCACCAGCGGATAGGCGGTCACCACCATGCCGAAATAGAGCGGGCAGGAGATCAGCATGACCAGTCGAACCGCTTTCAGAAAGGACCAGGCCAAGGCGCGCGGATCCGATTGCAGGCGGGCATAGGCCGGGAAGGCGACTTCATTGAGCGGCGGCACAAATTTGGCGGCAAAGATCGTCGTCAGAAACAGGGCCTCGGCATAGAGGCCGAGATCATGGGGATTGAGATAGCGGCCAGCGATGAAAATGTCGGACTGGCTCTGGATCGTCCAGAACAGGTGGCTCGCCAGCAGGGTCGCGCCAAATCCGAACATCGCGCCGGCGCCCCTGAAGTTGAACGTCGGCAGGATATAGAATTTTACCGCGATCACGAGGCAGATCGCCCGGCTCCAGAATATCGCCAGCGGCGCATAGACCAGCGTCCACACGCCATAGCCATTATAGGCAAAATAGAGAGCGGTGACGGCACCGACCGCTGCCGAGACCAGATTGATGATGGCCGGCTTCTTGAATTCGAGATCGCGCGTCATCAGCGCCTCGGGTAAGGCCATGAACGGAGTCGCCAGATAGATCAGCGACTGCACGCGCAGCAGGTCGGCGACGATCGGCTGGCGATAATAGTCGGCCGCCACCGATGCGAGGATCAGCTGCAGGATTGCGATGCCGCCATTCAGCAGCAAAAGCATGCCGAAGGCCTGGCGAATCTGGATCGGCTCGACTTTCTCTGCCTGGATGATCGAGCTGACCAGACCATAGCCATTCATGAAACTCAGAAAAACCAGAATGACCTGGGTCATGGCAAATATGCCATAATCTTCCGGATTCAGGATGCGAATCACCGCCAGGGTCGACCCCCAGGCAATGACCTGGGAGAGGATTTGCGTGCCGGAGCGCCAGAAAACGGCGCTTCTTACGCGATTGCCGAAATTGCTGTCGCTGGGGGAGGGGGCGGTTTCATTCAACATGGTGTAACGGTCTGGATGCCTTTATATCGTCTGCAGGGCGGTCATAGACGGCAATTACGAATATTTTTGAAACAAAAGTGAAAAACTCTGTTGACCGAATCCGGTCGTCTCTCTAGAGGTCTTTTCATCGGCACGACGCGGCTCATACGGGCCCCACGGTGTTGGTCGTCAAAATTAGTAACAACGGTTCTCCCCGGTAGCGATAGCGGGAAAAATCGTTGTCTGCGTTTTGATGGGCTCTTTGACATTGTAATAATAGATGAAGGGACATGTGG